>Ga0233425_10011740_pt1 | contig 10114 bp, 6 predicted proteins | sample Watercolumn_Towu_2_FD_181712 | JGI IMG/M metagenome (GOLD analysis project Ga0233425, IMG submission 181712) | Freshwater microbial communities from Lake Towuti, South Sulawesi, Indonesia - Watercolumn_Towuti2014_140_MG | ecosystem: Environmental > Aquatic > Freshwater > Lake | place: Indonesia... | reverse complement strand
GAGGTGACCGATGAAAAACGAGAAGAAGAAGTACCCCCCTGAATTCAAGATAGATGCGGTAAAGCTAATAACAGAGCAGGGGTACAAGACGGCGGAAGCGGCCCGGAATTTAGGAATCCACCCTAGTGAACCGGATAAACCTTGGGGGACAAACAACCAATTAAAACCAAATACCGGATAAACTAAGCTGGTCACCTATTCTCGGGAATTCCATTAGAATAAAACAGAGCACTCTTGTCCAAAATAGATTTTAAAAAAGTAGACCCTCACGATGGTATATGGTAAAGAATTTTCGACCAAGAAAACAAATACCATACCATTAAAACGAGGAAATAGAGATTATCATCCAGACAAATGGCAAGGACTCTTTTAAGGTGAGCGGGGTGAACGCCCCCAAAATCATACTTGATAACGACTAAACTGTTAAAGTTTGCTGTTACTCCTCTTCGAATCCAAAAGAATCGAAGCGCAGGGTGCGGCAGTTTTCAGTGACATCGCGGATCGTCTTCTCGGTGGCCCCGTCCGGCATTTCGGCCCGGATTTCCAGGATTACCTCGACATTGGCCCCAATATACTTCGACAGGTGCTGGATGACCTCGTCGGCAATTCGGCTGGCGTCACGTCCGACTCGGAGTGAATCGAGTTGCACCGATCCGTGGAAACGCCGATACGTGGGGGCGGGTGGTGGCGGTGTGCCTGTGTCCGCTCCACGCGTTGTTCCCGCTTCGGCCGCTTGCCCCTGTTCCCCGATCTGTTCGGTTTCCGCGACCGTCGCCGAACCGTTTCCGGCCTTTGCTTTCGCCGCTTCAACATCCCGACGCTGCTGTTCGGCTGCCACGTCGGGCTTCACTACAATCGAGCCGCCCTCGCTCTGAACAGCGGCAGAGCCGCCTCCCACGAGGCCTAAATAGCGGCCGTCGGCGTCCTTGGACTGTGCGTAGGCGAAGGTCTCAGACTGCCAGGTCAGCAGCGTGATGCCTTCCCGGATGGCGGCGATCAGTACGTCCGAGTCGCGAAGACGGGGAAGATACAGGTATGTTGCGAAATCTTCGACAAGCTGCTTCACCAGCACATCATTCCCTCGCCAGAGGGGTACCCGGTCCAGTTCAAGGCGCAGCCGAACTCCGCCCATCTGGACGAGGAGCATCTCCTCGCTCTTGAGCTTTTTAGAAGCGCGAAGCGCCAGCGAATCTGACCCTTGCAAGCGAGTTTCCGTCCACTCGGGCGATCCCTTGGGGTCTGGCTGGTTCGGGACGAGCAGCCACTGATATGCCTCGGGAATGCGGACGTTCACCGTGTCGTCGGCGTTCTTGCGTTTCGTGTCGGCCTGTTTGGATTGGAACGGATCGAGGTTGAGCTGCTCCCGCTCGTCCCAGATGGACTTCCAGGACATGAATTGCCGGATGGCGGTCTGAAGGTCCTTAAGCCGACTCGCATCGCCCGCCAGGAACACCAAGGTGTTCTTGTACGACCGGGGGCTGCTGCCGCGACTGTCCAGGATAGCCTGCGCCTCCTTCCGCGCGGCGCTGTCCGCCTGGCCTTTACTGTGTGGATGCTCCGGACCGAGGACCACCAGCCGCGCCTCGTGTTCGTCCGGGATATCGCCACTGCTCAGACTGGCATGCACGCGGTGGAAATCGCCACGACTGCGCGCCTCATCCCTCAGGCGGCGTACGATCTCGTCCATGACATCGTGTTCGTGGATCTGGTTCGCACGGTCCTCCGCAAGACGCGTGACCGTAGGCTGGGTCGAATACCAATAGCGGCTGCCGTCCACATATAAATAGGTCGCCCGGTCCGTAAGTCGGCGGATGGCGTCGCCGAAGGTAGCCACGGTTTCGCCGGGCTGAACGCATCCCAACTTCACCTGGCGGTCGTCGATACCCCGGTTGGCGGCCCGTTGGGTCGGGGCCGATCCGACGTAGATAGTGCGCGCCACTCGGCGGCAAGCGGAGTAGCGGCCCAAGTTCGGCGCGTCCCGGTCGAGCCTGAGCGGCAGGGAATGCTCCCCGTCCACATCCTTGGCGATGACAGGGGTCCACTGGTCGTCAAGGTAACGAGTCAGCTCGAACTGCACCCCAGAGTCGTCTATGGGGATGGTGGCGGGCATAATCAGCAGGTTGCCGTCTTGTCTTTCCCATAGGGAGTGGATCACCGCCGCCATCAGGCGCAACACGCCACGCGTGCGCTGAAACTTGTCGAGCGTGGACCAATCGTTGTAAAGCCGGTCAAAGAGTTCCGGGTGGATCGGGTAGGCCAGCTTGATGCGACGTTCGTACTCGGCCTCTCGACACTCGGATGGAAATTCGTTGTGTTGCGTTCCGTACATTTCCACAAAGGCCCGCGCCACGGCGTCGCGCGCTACGAAGGCCTGCTTCTCATGTAGTGGCTCAAATAACCGACGACGCACGATCTCGAACCCTTCGTCCGGGCTGGCCGGACGCCAGCTCGATTCAACACGGCCAATGGCATTTTTGAGTCGGGAAAGGGCGCGCTGGCCCCATTCGCCGCCGATCTCGTTATCGGATGCTGGAATGCTGACCACCAGCAAGGTGTTCTTGGCCGCCTTGGCCGCCTCGCTCAATGCTTGGGCGAAGGTGAACTGGGTGTCGAATGTGCCGGCGGGTAGCACGCTGCCTTCGTGAAGCTGTCGCGCGTATGCTACCCACTCATCGATTAGGATAAGGCAGGGCGAGAACCTGTTGAACAGCTCCTTCATCTTGTCGCCGGGGTTGGTGGCCTTCTCGTCGTCGGCGCGGATCATCTCGTAACCGGTCTTGCCGCCCAGTTGCCAAGCGATCTCCCCCCAGATCGTGCGGATGACAGTCCCGTCGTCCTTCGTGCTCGGGTTTCCGGGCGACACCTTGGTGCCGACAACAATGGCGCGATTAACCCTCGATGCCATATCGCATCCGGCTTCTCTCAGGACCTGCTCAGTACCGGGAAGTTCAGTCGAGGGTGTGCCTGAGAAAAGATGGTAAAGCGCCAGCATGCTGTGGGTTTTACCGCCGCCGAAGTTCGTCTGCAACTCGACCACTGGGTCGCCGCCCTGTCCGCCGATGCGGCGTACGCCGTTGCTGAGGAGCTTCTGCAGCCCCTCGGTGATGAAAGTACGCCGGAAGAACTCGGTGGGGTCCTGGTACTCGGATGCCGCCTCGCCCAGGTACACTTGCCACAGATCGGCAGCGAACTCCGCCTGCTGGTATTTGCCGCTGGCCACGTCCCGATGTGGGGTGACTACTTCGCGCCAGGGCTTTAGGCCGCTCTGAGGGTTGCCCTCGGTGGGGGCCACGGCGTGCTTGCGCATCTCGCCCCGGCGCTGCTCGTCGAATCGCACGCGCAACAGCGCCATCTTCTGCTCTTCCAGTTCCTTGGCTTCCGGAGCCGAAATAGCTGTGAGCAGACGGCCGATGCTGTCGAGCGCCCGATAGGCATCATCACTGCCGAAGGGCGTCTGGTGCGCCCAGCGGTTGCGCACGTCCCGCAATTCGCTGACCAGGGATCGTTCGGTATGGCCAAGGGTGTTGCGGAAAACCCCGTTCCACTGGTCCCACATGACCGTGAGCAGGTTGTGGGTATCCCAGTTGATCTCGCCCTTTTTGGTTACCTTTACCGCACCGCGGTCTTCGCGAAGCGTCTGCGCCACTATCTCCTGCCACTGATCTCCGTGAACGGCTTGCAGTTCCCGCTCCACGAAGGGGTGCAGCCCCCTGTTGAGAAGTTCAAGCGCGTCACCCACTCTGCCGTGATTGCTCTTAGCCATTACTTTTTTTCTTCCTCCTCTTTGAATATCCGCTCGATACCCTCCATCATGACTTGGTAACTCCGAGAATGATTTCTGTCGCGGCTGAGCCAGGCGGCCATTTTTCGGGCTCCGGATATTTTTTGAAATTCCGGAACAAGTTTTACGATTTCCCTGGAAGGGTGCACAATACCATCCGGATCACGATATCTGGCTTTATTCCCAATACCCGTTAACATGGGATTTTCAAAAGCATGGGCCATGGCGGCCGGTTCTCCGAAATACCATGCCTCAAGCTCCTGACAGGCAATCCGAACAAGGGCGCTGTGACATTTGGCAGCAATACAAATTTCTGCGAGTCTTTGTTTCAGTGTGTGACAGTCGGCGCCATCGTTATCTCGAATAATCACGAAACGTGCACCGGGCTCTCGCCAGGCTCGCAGTTTTCGGGGAATGCTTTTTTCCAAATCCTGTTTACCTTCATGAGGGATGCAGATAAATGATCTCCCTGGCATCAATCGCGGCAGAAGACCATCAAGCAATGTCTTCATCGACCGTTCTTCAAGCAGGAATACAATGCGGCTCATTTCAGACCAGCTCCTTCAAAAAGACCTTGTTTCCAAAGTGCCCCAGGCAAATCACCTTCGGCGACTAGGTTTTGCAACAGTTCATTTTCGGATGCGCGTCTCACTTCGCTGAACCCATCCTTTTTCACCAGCCAATAAACCTCTTCCAGTTGAGCACCATTGATGAAGTCGGGGGAGTGGGTGGAAACAAACACCTGCCCACCCCTCCGAGCGTAGTCTCGAAATTCTTCAATCAGCTCGTAGAGCAGCTCCGGATATAACTGGTTTTCCGGTTCCTCAATCGCCAGCAGCGGGTGCGGCTTCGGATCATAGAGTAGTATCAGGTAGGCAAACATCTTAATTGTCCCGTCGGAGACATATCGTGCGATAAATGGGTCTTTAAAACTGCCGTCCTGGAATCGCAGCACCAGCCGACCATCCTCCGTCGGCTTCGCCTCGACCTTGCTCACTCCCGGAACGCGCTCTTTCATGGCCCGCAATACCTTTTCAAAATAATCCCGGTGGTTCTCATACAGGTACTGCGCAACCTGGGCAATGTTGTCTCCACGGGTGGAAAGATGTTCCGCATAGCCGGCCTCCGCGCTGGGTCTGGCATCGCTGATATGGAAATCGGAAATGTGCCAGTTCTCAATAAGGCTTCGGAATTCGGACACGACCCGGAATTCCTTGAATTGGCCGAGGCCTTTTATAGCCAGGACGCCTGGATCATCCAGAACATACTCTTTGCGTTCAGCTTCCACACCTTCCTGCCCATAGGCCGCCTCGTTGGTGATGGCCGAGCCTTTGCCCCGGGAAAAATCCACAAAATGCCAGGGCTGACCATATTGTCCGCGTCTAAATTTCAAAATTTCCCGAACCACAACCGGCCGACCTGCATCCTCGCCGATTTCCAATTGGTACGTGGCCAGCCGTCCACCGGTTTCACGAAATTTCACCGTGATTCCGATGGGTCCTGTTTCGCCGCGACTGACTAGTTCCCGAAAGCCGCCCCTGCGTGTAACCGCCGATACGACATTCTGTGCCAGAGCCTCTTTCAGAAAACTAAACACATCAAAAAGGGTGGATTTGCCCGAGCCATTGGCACCGACAACAATAGTGAGACGAGGCAGGGCTTTTAACTCCGCAATACGAAACAAACGGTAATTTCGGATTTCAATACTCTCGATTTGCATAAATCACCTCTTCTAAAACATTTCCCGTTGCTTCGGGTGTTGCGCGGCCTGAGCCAGCCTGGTCAGCTCCGGCCACGCCAACACAAGACTGTTGTAGGCCAGGGCCTCGCCGGACCAGTTCTTCTTCTCGCAGACTTTATGAAGCCGGTAGGAAAGCTCGCGCGCCATCTCGCCGACCGCGCCACCGAGCTTGCGAAGAAGGTCAGCCGCGCCACTTTCGCCGTTCTGGTCGAGAGCGTGAATGAGATGCTGCGTTGCCTCCCATACGGTCAGCCGCTTGTCCGAGGATGGGTCCCAGTCCGCCGGCAATTCATCCCGCTTTACCAGCCGGACCTTACCGCTCCGCGCCGTGACGATACCCGCCTGTACCAGCCCATTGACTGCAGTGTTCTTGGCTCGGGAAAGGGTTTCTGCCACGCCGAACTCGCCTTCTTCCATCCCGTGTTGATCGAACCACGCAAGCGCCCAGCGGGTGTCGGCATCGAACTCCGCATCCTGTTCGGCCAGCACCTCGTCGAGGGTCTGGTTGATCAGGGCCAGAGCGGTGCGCACGGTCATGGCGTTGCCGCTCGACTCGACGACCTTCGCGTAGCGTGAAAAGACGGCCATGCCGGGGCCGATGGCAGCCTGGGCAAGGTCCACCGGCGCGATATTTCCTTGCTGGAGGTGTTTGAGTGCAGCAGGAAGGTCCTTCTTCAGCTCGTTCAGAAACTCGCGACGGCTGCATTGTGGAGCGTCCGCCGCGCGAGGACGACAGGCCAGGACGATGTAGGACGCCAAGGCGTTTGTGCCCATAGCCACCATGCGCCATTTGAACGAGCAGCGCACGGGCCAGGTCGCGGTGATCTGGAACCCACTTCCAAGCAGTGCGTCAAGTAGTGTCTCCCAGCCGGTGGTCAGGTCGACGCCATTGCTTGAGCCCTCTTCGTCTCCGCTGCCATCCTCATCACTACCCGCCTTCTCATCTTCTTGCTTGAATGCGTAGTAGACGGTGAGCGGGAATCGCGAGTCCATTTTTTGGCGCAAGGTTGCGAACACCTTGCGGAAGCCGGACTCGAAGTGCTCCTTGGCTCTCTCCTTGTTGCCGTCGAAGCGTTCAGGCGCAGCCGTCAGTTCGGGGGCCTTTGGAACCAGGATCGTCTTGAAGAGGTCAGGGTATAGATCACCAATCGTGCGCCGCAGCCAAACGTAATAGAAATCGCTCAATCCAGCATACCCGATATTGTCGTAGTATGGCGGGTCGGTACTAACCATCAGACCGGACAAATCATTCCATGAACCGGCAGCGTCAACCTGCGCTGCGACACCAGCCTCGCATGATCCGACGGGTATCCTCTCGACCGAGTCTGCGGTTATCTCTACCGCCGTATGCCAGCACACTGCCTTCTGACCCAGAATATTGGCCTCGGAAAAGTCCCAGAGCATGGGTAACGCCTGCCTGGTGAACACGAACACCGTCTGATTCCCATTCCATCGGCACAATGAGTTGTTGAAGGATGCGCACCGATCCACAGCCAGAGCCAAGAACATGCTGACGATACTGGCGTAACCACTGGTCTCGACATCTGAAAGCCCGACCCCACGGGCGTCTTCCACCACATCCTTGCGCACCTCTTTCACCAGATCGCTCAGGGTTACCATCGCGGTGAGTTGGCGGGGGGAGAAGATGTCCGCAAACTTTGGCCATCCATAAAGCGGCGGCGAAAACCAGCGGCGGTCGTTGGTCATGTCTTGTTCAATTGTTGGTGCTTCAGGTTTGTCAACTACCGGCACCCACACAGATTCGCTTGGAAGGTAGGTCCTGCCACGTCCGATGTCAGCTACGGTGGCAAGGGGTATATCCTTAATACCATAATTCGTTGCGGCTTCCCGAACTTGGGCTTTGGATAAAATCTGGCCACAAAGTAGACAGCGTGCACCTTTTCCGCTTGTTGTCTCCTTTTCAGCGGTCCCACCATGTTCGATGGTGAAACTAACGTTCTTGCTCCCCAACACAGGTTTTGCATGCACATAGTTTGGCTTTTTTCGACAAAGCCAAAAGGACCGTACCAACGGCGCTTGACCTCCACAGGCTGGGTTCGGACACTTGATTGTCCTTGCCCACAACCAGGCAATCACGTTCGCCTCCCGCCCCCCGTATTCCTTGGGCAACTTGACCTTCGGGTAGAGGTGGCCAATCTTCGCGATGGCGCGTTCCCGGATCAGGTTCCCGTAGTAGCGAACGTCCTCGGCGAGCCCCCCCGCCCCTGTCCAGCCGGTGTTGCGCAGAGCATTGCGCCGCACTTCCGGGTTGACCGGCGGGTGGTCCAGCCAGCGAGGCACGAGTTCCAAGTTGCATTTGTTGAGAAGCACCGCAACCGGGTTGAGGTCGGCTGCGTGGGCTGTGAAGCCCAGACGTGCCGCCTCCAATGGAATTGACCCGCCGCCGGCGAAGGGGTCGAGTAACGGCGGCAGCTTGCCGTCCGTGTGTTTGAGCATCTCCCCACGAGCTTTGGCGTACACGTCCGGCCGCTCGTGCAGTTTCTTCTGCATCAGTTCGCGCACGATGTCGAAAAGCCGCTCGCGCTCAGCATTCTGCGCCTCCTCGGTCGAAAACTTCTCGGGATGCGAAGAAGGATCGTCCACCACTGACGCGAAGAGTACCGCCCGCGCCGTCGGCAGCGGAAGCCGCGCCCACCAGTGGTGGATACCCTTGGGATGCGGCCCAATGCCAGGCATCTTGTCATAGGCCGACGCGTCGTTAATCTCAGGCAACGGCAGCGCGACCTCGATCAGCTTCTTTAGCGGTGTCAATTTCTACTCACTTTCAAGCCACTGAAATACTCATCGATGCAGTCCCAAAAAGCGGTCTCCACGGCCTTCTTACTTGGAAACTGTGCCAGGAGGACCTTGACTCGTTTCGAATAGCCCCATCCCGCGGCAAGGTAAATCGCCTTCATGGCCTCCAGGCGATCACGTTTAGTTATCGTACCTGTCCGATCCTCGTCGAATTTTTCAACAATCTGCCTGTAAATCATAGAGACTGCATCTTCGACAGATGAATCTACCGTATCCTCTCTGGACTTAGACGCAAATAATGGCCCCGCATGAGTCTGCCCTGTACCAATCAGTTTGCAAATAACTTCTATGCCCGCCTCATAATGGCTACGTTTCAAGTCAAGGCATGCACTTCCAGATTTGTTGCAATACCGTGGGTGGTGATCGACAAAGCAAATTCTAGAACAGTCCGATAGCTGTAAATCCGATAAAACCATGTACTCGCTGGTGACATTATTATTGTGAAACCATGTCTTGTGCTTGGCGTCATAGAAAAGAGGTCCATGAGGTCGGGTGCAGTCGTATTCGGTCACCGGATGGTCGGTGAAGTCACCATCGGAAATGAGGAATCGACAGATATTTTGGCCACTCGTTTGCCGATGCTCGACCCAATACAGTTTTTTGCCTTTAACCAGCGATGACCAGTCGAAGGCAAAGGCTACGTTCCCGTATATGTAACCGTATGCCCATGTTTTTGGCGATACCCATGAAACCTGAGTCCTCTTGGTATTCAGACAACTTTCATCGTAGACAAGAGAGCTCCTGATACGTCTATCCTCTATGATGCGGATAGCATCAGTAACGTGTGCGATATGCGTAACCTCATCAAGTTTCAGACAGCCATTAGTGAACCCTCGCTTCGGTGGAGGGTAGCTGATGGGGAAATTGTGCCAGCTTTTTTTTGACATCACTGGTCCCCCATCGATGAAGTATCTGTCCCATACCTTGAAGATAGGCTGTCCTCGTAGACCAGTCGATAACTCGCCGGGAAAAGGGTTACCCGACCGCTGTCAAGCAGCGTACAGAGCCGCTTGCCGGAGTACTCGACCGGCGTCTCGGCCGGAGTCGCCAGCAGGAGCGAGTACTTCTCGGGATGATTGGCACACAACTCCCATACCTCCGCCTCGATTTGAAGCGGTTCGCGCTCGATGCAATGATCCTTGACCCAGTAGCACTGGAGCAACTCGCCGGCGGGTGAGTACCGTTCCCAGGGAAAGCTGGCACCGGACGCGCGCTCTATCCAGCCGCCATCTTCACGATAGAACCGTCCTTCGGAGTTGTCCCTGACATATCCATTGGCGACCGCGAATCGTTCGATCAGCTTCGGCTTCGTCGGTTGCTGGGGATGCCTGCGCGGCGGGGGGCCAGCGGTCTTGCCGTCATTTTCATCCGAATCAGGTTGTGACGGCTTCCCAACCGCTTCATCTTCGGGTATGTGGGGAGCAGATTCATCTGTCTTCCTAACATCGCCTTCACCGGCGGGTGATGTGGGCGGCTGCCCCGCATCGTCTGGCATCGCCGCCCCAGGTTGATCCGACCGAGTCTCAATGCCAGCATCCGGCGTCGCCGTACTGGGTGCGCACGGTACCAAATTGAAGTTCTCTTCAAGGTACTCGTTGATGAACTCCCGTTCTCGCTCGAAGCAGAGTTTGATGGCATCGGCGATGTCGGGACGGCCGAAATGTCGACCCAACTCAAGGGCGATGGCTTTCGCCATCTTTGCGACCGACTTGCTCTCGACGTAGAGTGCGTCGTTCTTCCACAGCACATCGACACGTCGCGGCGTTCCGGATGGG
>Ga0233425_10011739_pt1 | contig 10114 bp, 12 predicted proteins | sample Watercolumn_Towu_2_FD_181712 | JGI IMG/M metagenome (GOLD analysis project Ga0233425, IMG submission 181712) | Freshwater microbial communities from Lake Towuti, South Sulawesi, Indonesia - Watercolumn_Towuti2014_140_MG | ecosystem: Environmental > Aquatic > Freshwater > Lake | place... | reverse complement strand
TCATGAGCGACTCCCCCGATCGCTACTTTGACGAAAAGCTCGGCGTATGGGTGACGCGCTGTCCGCCGGGCGAGGCCCTCGGCGCTCGCGATCTCACGAACTGGTCGCGCCGCCGATCGGGCGGACGTTCGGGCTCCGATGGCGCCGGCGAGCGGATCGCCGAGGAAAGCTTCCGCGCCGGCCGCATCGCCAAGCGGCGACGCAGGAAGGAGCGCCGATGAAGACGGCGGGCGAGATAATCGACCCCGCGACGGGATTGAAGCTGACGACCGCTATAGGCCCCGTCGAGCGCATCAAGTGGCTAGAACAGGTCGCCGGGGATGCGCGACTTGGTGATGCGGACGCGGCATTCGCCATCTTTATTCAGCGCGAAATCGATCGGCGAGTCGGCTTCGCCTATCGCGGCGTGAAATGGTTCGCCGATCGCATCGGCATCGCAGAGAGAACAACAAAATTGCGACTGGCCTCGCTCGCCGAGCATGGTCACATCATCATTCAGCGCCGCGGGCCGACTCCTGCGGCGATACACCTCGTCTTGAAAGACGTGCAAGAGAGTTGCACGTCTACAGACCTGAAAGACGTGCAAGAGAGTTGCACGTCTACAGACCTGAAAGACGTGCAAGAGAGTTGCCTGTCAGATTCGCAAAAGAGGTGCAATATTTCGGTAAATGAGGTGCAAGATTCTGGTAAAAAGAAGTGCAAAACTCATTTTTCAAACGATGTAAAATCATATAGTTGCGAGCCAATAACCCAGGGAGTAACCCAGAGAATAACCCAGGGAAGCGCCGTCGCGTCGGCGCGCGCCTCAAGCGCGCGCGCCGCTCCGTCGCAGGTCCGCGAGCGTACGGACTCGGGGTACACGACGGCGTCTGACGGAAGCTCACTCACTCGTCTATCGGCTCGCTCGCTTCCGCCAGAAGAACGTGACCGATCGGCCGATCATCCGTCCCTCGCTGGTGATGAATCCCGCGAACCTCCCCAGGCTTGCGAGACAGAAGCGCCCAAGCCGAAGCGCCGTCGCATCGATTACAAGGCGTTGCTCGCCAAACTCGACCTGGAAACGTCCGGTCACTGACCGCGCGCGCCTAAAGCGCGCGCATCCGTCACGCGCTTTTCGAAGGCGGCTTCGTCCAGGCGCGCGAGTTTCTGCCAACGCGCGGATTGCGTCTTCGTCACGCCAAGGTCGGCTAATTGGGTTGCAGGCCGCAACTCAATGCGCCCCCGCCCGCCCGGATCGCGTTCGCCGCTCTCCGCGGTTATGCGTAGCAACGTCGCGAATGGTGCCAATGCCGGAAAAACGGTTTGGGGCCGCCAATCGGGCGGGGAGTTTCCAATTTTCACTCGCTGCGGTTGTTATTTGATCGCAAATCACATATAGACTATGTGCTATGACCGAGCGGGCGGTGAAATTCCTCGAAAAACTGGCGATCCCTACGGGCCCCATGGCCGGGAAAAAGCTGCGGCTGGCGCCCTACCAAAAGCAGTTCCTCGCGGGCGCGCTCGCCGATGGCGTTTCAGGCGCGGCCTTGAGTGTGGCGAGGGGTGGAGGGAAGTCGGCCCTCACGGCGGGAATCGCCTTGGCCCACCTACTTGGGGAGGTTGATCCGCAGGTCCGGCGAGAATGTCTCGCAGCGGCCCGCACGCGCGACCAGGGCCGCATCGTCTACGACTATGTGCAAGGCCTCGCGCGGAGTCTTTCGCCAGCAAAACAAAAAACGCTCACGTGGCGCCGGGCGCCGAGACTTGAAGTCGAGTACGACGGGCCTGGCGGGCCGCATGTCTTGCGTATTCTGCCCGCCGACGGCCGGACGGCTCTCGGCACCTCGCCGACGCTGGCCATTGCAGACGAACGCGCGCACTGGCGCGAGGCGGGCGACGATCTTGAGCACGCGCTGATTTCCGGCCTCGGTAAGCGGGCCGGTCGCTACATCGCCATCAGCACGTCGGCGCCGGATGATGCGCACGCCTTCTCGCGAATGCTCGATGATCCGCCGGACGGCTACTACGTTCAGGAACATCGCGCCGACGATGGTTGCGCGCCGGACGATCTTGAGCAAATCCGCAAGGCGAACCCCGGCGCCGAATATGGTGTCGGCGCGAGCCTCGAATGGCTCCAGGCGCAGGCGCGCCGCGCCATCGCGCGCGGCGGCTCAACGCTCACGTCGTGGCGTCTCTACAACCTCAACCAAAGAGTTTCGGGCGAAGCGCGCGACGTGCTGTTGCGCGCTGACGAATGGCTCGCCTGCGAAGTGGATGAACTCCCGCCACGTGAGGGGCCGTGCGTGATCGGCGTCGATCTTGGCGGGTCCGCGTCCATGTCGGCAGCCGCATATTTCTGGCCCGAGACGTGGCGTCTCGAATGTCGCGGATGGTTCCCGTCGAAGCCCGGCTTGCGCGACAGAGGCGAGGCGGACGGCGTTTCAGGCCGCTATGTCGAAATGCAACAGCGCGGCGAGCTTTTCACCATGGGCGAGGCGACCGTCCCCGTCGCGGCGTGGCTTTCGGAAGTGATGCGCCATGTCGAAGGCGAGCCGATCGCGGCGCTTTGCGCCGATCGCTATAAGCAGAGCGAATTGGGTGAAGCTCTGCAACAGGCGGGCGTGCGCGTTCCGATCATCTGGCGCGGTTTCGGTTTCAAGGACGGCGGCGAGGATTGCGAGCGATTTCGGCGCGCCTGTTTCGATGGCCGCGTGAAGGCGGCGCCGTCGCTGTTGCTGCGCAGCGCGTTCGCCGACGCGATCGTTTTGCGCGATCCGGCCGCGAACATGAAGTTGGCGAAAGCGCGCTCACGCGGCCGCATCGACGCCGCGTCGGCTTCCGTGCTCGCCGTCGCGGAGGGAATGCGCATCGCCGGGCGCGCGCCACGGCAAACGCGGGCGGTGTGGCTATGAGGGCCGGCGCGCACGTTTACGCGACCAAACGTTGGCAGCGGCTACGCTTTCACGCCAAGCGCCGCGACGGGTTTGCGTGTGTGAAGTGCGGCGCGCGGGCCGCGCTTGAATGCGATCACGTGAAGCCTGTTCGAACGCATCCCGAATTGAGTTTCGCGCTGGAAAATCTGCAAACGCTCTGCATCGCCTGCCACTCCGCAAAGACGAATGCCGAAATGGGGCGCAAGCCGAATCCCGCTCGCGACGCGTGGCGCGAGCTTTTGAGAACACCCGTCACGCGAAACGAAAGGAAAATCGAATGCTTGAGTCAGTGAAAATCTCCAGGCGCCAGTCGGAAATCAGGCAGGCGCTCGCCGGCCTTGTCGGGAAGGAAAGCCCCGACGAAAACGAAGTCCGTTCCATGTCGGAAATGGACGCGGAATATCGCGCGAACGAGACGCGCTATCGCGCTGCGTTGATCGCGGAAGACACGGAACGGCGCGACGCCGGCAAGGAACTCGAAACGCGCGGCGACCGCGAATATTCCGACCTCGTTTCGCGCTTCGAAATTCGACAGATTGTCGGCGCGCTCAACGAAGGGCGCGCGCTCACGGGACCGACGAATGAAGTCGTCACGGAAATGCGCGGACGCGGCGGCTATAAGGGCTTCCCGGTTCCGCTGATGGCGCTTGAACAGCGCGCGGGCGAGACGATCGCGAGCGGTACGCCGGACCCGATTCAGACCCGTCCGATTATCGACCGGCTGTTTCCGGCGAGCGTCGCCGGCCGCATGGGCGCCGAGCTTATCAACATCGACGCGGGCGCCGTCGAATACCCGATTGTCACTTCGTCGATTTCGGCAGGCTGGGCGGCTACAGAGCTTGGAAATATCGCCGGGCCGACTGTTTTTTCGACGGCCGATCGCGCGCTGAAACCCGAACAGAATTTGGGGATTCAGGTCAAAATCTCTCGCAGGGCTCTCCTGCAATCGGGCTCGGGGCTCGAACAAGCGATACGACGCGATCTGAATGGCGCGATTGGGTCGGCGCTCGACAAGGCTGTTTTTCAGGGCTCGGGAGCGAGCGGGGAGCCGCTGGGAGTCATTCCTGGCGTCGCGACGTACGGAATCACGTTAACAGCGGTTGGCGCGGCGGCGTCATGGGCCGCGTTCCGCGCCGCAATTCGCCGATTCATGATAGCGAATGCCGCGACCGGGCCGGGCGACGTGATGCTGCTGATTCACCCCGGAACTTATGATTATCTCGATGGGCAGTTGCTGACGTCGACGGACGTAAGTCAGTGGGACAGGCTCTTGAGAAACGTCCCCGCTGCGAACATCGCGATGAGCAGCAACGCGGTCATGCTGACCGCCGGCACGCCCGATACCTCGGAAGCCCTTTTGACGACGAGGGCCGGCGGAACCTCGCCGATCATGATCGGCGTTTGGGGCGGGGGGCTGGACCTCATTCGCGATCCGTATGTCGACGCGGCGAGCGGCGGGCTTCGCCTCACGGCGCTGATGACGACAGACGTCCAGGTTCCGCGCGGATCGCAGTTGGAAGTTCTGACCGACTTGCAGGTCGAGTAATGGAGCGCCGCGCCTTCGCCCTCGAACTTCGCGCGGCGGGGACTGCTCCCCGCCGCCTCGAAGGCTACGCGGCCGTGTTCGGCGTCGATACGAAGATCGGCGACTTCGTCGAGACGATCCGCGCCGGAGCTTTCGCGGATTCCCTTGCGAGCGGGCGCGACGTGCTCGGGCTTGTGGATCACGATCCAACGCGCGTGCTGGGGCGCACGCGCTCGGGGACGATGCAGTTGAGCGAGGATACGCGCGGCCTGGCTTTCGCGATCGATCTTCCCGACACGCAAACCGCCCGTGACGTTCTGGCGCTGGCGGAACGCGGCGACATTGGCGGCGCGAGTTTCGGCTTTCGCGCGATTGACGAAAAGTGGACCGGCGACCGGCGCGAGCTTCGCGCAATCGAGCTTCACGAAATCTCCATCGTGAGTGCGTGGCCGGCTTACGATTCGACCGTGGTCGAGGCGCGGGCGCGCCGTCACGATGCGCCGGACGCGCCGTTGCGCCTCGCCCTCGCGAGGTGGCGCGCATGACTCCCGCAGCGGCGAAGGCCGCCTACGCCCGCCAGTTCCTGGCGCATGGCGAGACTGTCGTCTTGCGTCGCCTGTCCGGCGCCAACGCGGGCGATTATGTCGTCACCGCGCGCATCATGAATTTCGAGCCGTCCGATCTCGCCGGCTCGATTCAGCAAGGGAAGCGCAAAGCGATTGTGCTCGCCGATGAAGTCGCCGCGAGCGGCTTTCCTGCGCCTTTCCTGCCCAAGCAAGATCGGCTGATTTGGAACGGCAAGACGCTGGTCATTCACGCGGTCGACGACGCGACGCGACGCGTCGCTGGCGTTGCGGTGGCCTATGAACTCGAACTGGCGGGGGCGTAATGACGGCGACAACGATCCGCGAAGATGAATCGATTCCGGCGAGCTATCCCGCAGCGCCGTCCGGCCTGTCGGTCCCGGCGGGGGCGATTGCGCCCGCCATCGTCTGGCAGCGGATCGAAGCCTACACCGCGCGGCGCTATGCGGCGCGCGCGGTTGTGTGGACGGTCGAAGGGCCAGGCGAGTGGGTTCCTCCGCTCGCGCCGGCGACAGTGAGCGCGACCGAGCTTTGGAACGGCTCGGCATGGGAAGCCGTCACGCTCAATCCCTCGCCGCTTGGAGGCTATGCGCTCCCCGGCTGCGGCCCCTACCGCTTTACAGCGAGCGTCGGCGGCGGAACCGCGCCGGCGGCGGTGAACGAAGCCTATCGACGGCTGGCGGAATATTTTGCGAGCGCGCCGCAGGCGAATGGCGTGCGACAAGAGACGGTCGAGGGCGTCGGTTCGATCGAATACGACCTTGCGGGCGTCGCGCGGGCGATGGAACGAAGCGGCGCGGGCGATCTTCTGCGCCCATATCGGAGGGCCGCATGATGAAATTTCGCTGGCCTTGGACGAAGACGGAAAAGCGCTCTGCCATGTCGGGCTTCACGGCCGAAATCATGGCGGCGCGCGAAAGTTACATCAGCGGACGGCGCGGCGTCGCCGAACTCACCGCGACGGCGCAAAGCTGCATCAGCCTTTGGGAAAACGGATTCGCCATCGCCGATGTCGCCGGGACCAGCCTCCTGGACCGGCGCACCATGGCGTTGCTCGCGCGCTCATTGGCGCTGCGCGGGGAGGCCGTGTTTCTCATTCGCGATGGCGGCCTTGTGCCTTGCGCGGATTGGGATCTGCGCACACGGGACGGGCGCCCGTCCGCCTATCGCCTGTCAATCTCCGAAGCCGGCGGCGGAACGACACAGACGGCGCTCGCGGCCGAAGTGCTGCATATCCGCGTTGGCGCCGATCCGGCCGCGCCGTGGCTGGGCGTCGCGCCCTTGCGGCGCGCCGCCTTGACGGCGGGCCTGCTTCAGGCTGTCGAATCCGCTCTTGGGGACGTGTTCGAGAATGCGCCGATCGGATCGCAGATTGTTCCGTTTCCCGAAAGCCGCGACGTTGACCTCGAAAACATCGGCAGAGGGTTCCGCGGCCGGCGCGGGCGCGTGCTGTTGCGTGAGAGTGTGAGCGTCACGGCGGCGGGCGGGCCTGCGCCCGCCGCCGACTGGAAGCCGCAGGATGTGACGCCCGCGCTGCGGGACTCGATGGCGGTTGAAAGCCTCGATTGCGCCCGCAACGCCATCTGCGGCGCGTTCGGCGTGCTCCCCGCGCTGTTCGACAAGGCCGCGCAGGGGCCGCTCGTGCGCGAGGCGCAGCGGCATTTGGCGCAGTGGACGTTGCAGCCGCTCGCCGAACTGATTTCCGAAGAGGCGAGCGAAAAGCTCGGCGGGCGCATTTCGATCGACGTGCTGCGGCCGACTCAAGCGTTCGACGCGGGCGGCGCGGCGCGGGCGCTCGGGGCGCTCGTCTCGGCAATGGCGGACGCGAAAGCGGCCGGCCTCCCGCCCGAGGCGTTGGCGGGCGCCTTCCGCCGATTGGATTGGGAGAGCTGAATTGGAGCGGCTTTATGCTCGCGCGAACGCCCGTGACGCTGGCCCGCGTCGCCGCTCCCAAGCCCGTCAAGCGCCTCCCGAGCCATCGCCGGGCCGCGATCCGTGACGCCATCGCCAACTTGATGCGCGAGGCGGAGCCGACGCCCTTCGCGGTTGAAGGACCAGGCCGGGCGGGCGTTCGCGCGCGGCTTTGCCTGGACGGCTGGCCCTGGGGCCAGGCGGATGCGGCGGCGGCCGATGTTGTCCAAGCCGCCCTGCAGATTGTCGGCGCGAAGCGTCCGACGTGGGAGCAAGGGCAACCCGATTGGACCCAAGAAGCGGTCTTGCCAATCCAGCGCGAGCGCTGCGCCCGCTGCGGCAAATCGCTTCCCGACGATTCCGAAGGCTGGCGAAAGTATTGCGGCCCCCTCTGCGCCAAGGCGGCGAAAGTCGATCTTCGGACCATGAAAGATCAGGCGGACGATTATGCAAAAAGAAAAGCATGGCTCGCATCTTGGTCCAAAAAGCAGCCGGCTAAAGAATGCCCCGGATGTGGACGCGCTTTTCGGCCGAAATATCAAGACGCAAAATATTGCTCCAAAAAATGCTTCAACGATGCTCGACGATTTGCCGGACGAAAAATGCCAATGGTGTGCGAAGCCGTTCGAGACGAATAGAAGCTATCAGAAGTATTGTAGCGTTGATTGCCGAAGGCGCGCCGATTACGAGGAACGCCAGGGCTGGCGCGCGAGACAGCGGGAGGTGTTGAAGTGCATCACCTGCGGCGCGCCCATTGAGGGCGCGCGCCGACGCGACACGAAGCTGTGCGCCGCCTGTAAGCACGCGAGCCGGCTGGAAATCAACCGGCGCCATCGCAAGCGGGCCAAGGCCGGCGCAACGGGCCGGCGCGGGACAAACCAGTTCAGCGCCCGCCCGCGCGAGGGATAGCACCCGGCCAATTGGCCGGGTTTCTGTCGGTCTGCTCAGCGCCCGCGCGCGCGGGGGATAGGCCGGGTTGCGTTATGGCAAGAGATATGTCTCTCTCGAAAATTCCGTATAAATAATTGATTTTATTGATGGTATGGCGGAGGGGGCGGGATTCGAACCCGCGATACGGTTTCCCGTATACACACTTTCCAGGCGTGCGCCTTCGACCGCTCGGCCACCCCTCCGTCGGAGCCGCGGCCCCGCGCCCCATCCGGGGCGCGCGCGCACTATAGAGACGAAGCGCCCGAGCGCAACAACCGCCGCGGGGCAAACCCCGCCGGCCGCCGAATTTTCTTGCCCGGGGCGCCGATTCCGACGAAGCCGCCCGGGTGCAACGGGATAATGCCGCCCGGGATTCCTGAATAACGCCGCCCACCGTAACGGAATGATGCCGCCCGGCTGGCGAGGCTCGCTGGCCGACGGATTTTGTCTCACCGGTGGCGACGTTTGGTCAAGCCGTCTTGCTCCGTTTGCTGCGCGTGCGGCGCAGGCTTTCGCCGGAAAGCTCGATGCGGTGAGCGTTATGAATGAGGCGGTCGGCGGTCTTGAGATCGGCATGTTTGCCCAGGAACTCGGCGACCTCGGCTTCGACCGCCTGGGTCAACAGCGCGCACGCCCCATTGCGCAGGACATCGGTCAAATGGTCGGCGAACATCCCTGGCTGAATCAGCTTGATGACGTTATCGTTGGACACGGCGTATCACTCCTTCGATGGAGAAGTGGAGGCTCGAACACCCCCACGATACGCCGCCTTATCGATTCACGCCGTCACCAACTTTCGGTCATAGCTCCCGGTCACGGCGATCAACGCTTCCGCCTGCGGCTCTATCAGGCCTGGCGGAGCCGGCGGCGCGACCTTGGCGATCTCCTCGGGCAGACCCTCGCATTGGTCGGTGTTGAAGACAGTGAAGCGCTTGAGGAACGGGATCGCGCCAGGCTCTTCGCCGGTCTGCTCCGCCCGGCGGCGTTCGTCCTCCGGCGTGAAGCGGTCGGCACAGACGACAGTCGTGCCGCGCTCGCCCTTCCTGACATTGCCGCCGAGACCGAGCGCCTGGCGGAAGGTGAGCCAGCTCTGACTGGAGAAGCCGCGTTCGATGACGGCGCCCCAGAGGATCAGCACATTGATCCCCGAATACCGGCGATCCGTCGAAGCGTTTTGCGGCATGGCGAGCGGCGCCTTCGCCGCCGCCGTCCCCCAAGGCTGGACCCAAGGCGCCCGGCCGGCTTCCAGCTCGGCGATGATTTTGTCGGTGATTTCTCGATAGAGGCTCGTCCGGTCCTGGCCGGAACGAGCGCGAGCAGCGTTTCTGGACATCGCAGGTCTCCGCGCCAGGCGCCGCGAGCGTCTCTCGCGAACCTCAACCCGTCGCGGCCGACCCGGCCGAACTCTCACTCTCGATCGGAAGGCGGCGGCCGGGCGCGGGCGGTGACGAACCGCTCGAACGCCGCCATGCGCCTCATCCAGGAATGTCCGATGCAGGAATGTCCGATGGTGCCGCCGATTCAGCCTGATCGAAGCAGGGGGCGTTGCGGGGTCTCCCCGCAGATGGGGGTGCGCCGGCGACCTTGGCGCCGGTCAGGGGGAAGGCTTTCCCCCTCCGATCGCGCTCAACTGGTCGCTTGGCATTATCGATTTTCACCAGCTTCATGGGGAAGGATAAGCGTTGCGAGGAGGCAGAATGCGAAAGGGACCGCCGTGCATGCGACGCCGTATCCGGCGACTTTCTTCTCGGCGCACAGATTATGCTCAGAATTAGCCGAGTTGAGCGTCCTCTAAGCAAAAAATGCCCCGAATGGCGTCCTGTAACTCACTGATTTATTTGAGAAAAACTGGAGCGGGCGAAGGGATTCGAACCCTCGACCCCAACCTTGGCAAGGTTGTGCTCTACCCCTGAGCTACACCCGCATCCGTCGCGCGGCCCCGTTCGAAGCGACGCGCGGCGTCTTATGCCGCAAACCCATTCGGTTTGCAACCGCGCCGTCGGGAGCCGGCAATTCTAACTCACTGTCCCCTCCGAAGCCGCCGCCGAATTCAAGAAAGCGGTCGAGTTCGGTCCACACAACGCCAATTTTTTGACCAATCGTGACCGCGCTTTGGAGGAACAGGCGGTCCCGTCGCGAACCGTGTTGGAATTTGCTGACGCGGTTCCGAGCGGGATGATGCTATCCGATCAAGCGGCGAGGTCAATGAGCTGATCGGAAGGCTTTTCGGCGAGGCTTTCCCAGCCGTCCAC
>Ga0233425_10011738_pt1 | contig 10116 bp, 7 predicted proteins | sample Watercolumn_Towu_2_FD_181712 | JGI IMG/M metagenome (GOLD analysis project Ga0233425, IMG submission 181712) | Freshwater microbial communities from Lake Towuti, South Sulawesi, Indonesia - Watercolumn_Towuti2014_140_MG | ecosystem: Environmental > Aquatic > Freshwater > Lake | place: Indonesia... | reverse complement strand
TTACAGCCACGTCATGCACATCGTCAGTCAGGTCGAGGGCAGGCTCCAGAAGGAGCGCACGGTTTACGACCTGATGCGCGCGACGTTCCCGGCGGGCACGGTCAGCGGCGCGCCGAAGATTCGCGCCATGCAGATCATCTCGCAGCAAGAGGCGACGCAGCGCGGCCCCTACGCCGGCGCGGTCGGCTACTTCAGCTTCAACGGCAACCTCGACTGCTGCATCACGCTGCGCACCGCGCTGCTCAAGGGCGGCCGCGCCTACGTGCAGGCCGGCGGCGGCATCGTGGACGACAGCACGCCGGAGAACGAGTTTCAGGAAACGGTGAACAAGTCCATGGCGTTGAGAAAGGCCATCGCGGTGGCGGAAGGTTTTGGAAAGACGTGATTCGTAACTCGTGATTCGTGATTCGAGCCGCGTCTCCAATCACGAATCACGGATCACGAGTTACGAGTTACGCATTACGGATTACAACCATGCTCCTGGTCATAGACAACTACGACAGCTTCACCTACAACCTCGTCCAGTATCTGGGCGAGATGGGCGTGGAGATGAAGATCGTCCGCAACGACGAGGTCACGCTCGACGATGTGCGGGCGATGAAACCGGCGCGCATCCTCGTCTCGCCCGGCCCGTGCTCGCCGGCGCAGGCGGGCATCTCGGTGGAGGTCATCCGCCAGCTCGGACCGACGATTCCGCTCTTCGGCGTCTGCCTCGGCCACCAGAGCATTGGCTACGCGTTTGGCGGTGATGTCATCCGCAACTACCGGATGATGCACGGCAAGACCTCGCCGATCCATCACGACGGCCGCTTCCTCTTCCAAGGCCTGGCGAATCCCTTCGAGGCAACGCGTTACCACTCGCTGGTGGTCAAACGCGAGACGCTGCCGGATTGCCTGGAGATCACCGCCGAGACGCAGCCCGAAGGCGAGATCATGGGCCTGCGCCACAAACAGTTCCCGATCTGGGGCGTGCAGTTCCATCCGGAGAGCGTGCTGACCACCGAAGGCAAGAAGCTGCTGAAGAACTTCCTAACGTTGTGAGAAGCGTGGACCTGCAAAGTGAAATGCAAAGATTATAGGACTGACCCCTTTTATGTCGTGACGCTCAATCATGAGATGGCACACCTTACGGCTGAACGCAACCGCGCAGTAGATCCCACGTGGAGAATCGACAACGATTATTGGCCAGGGAGAGGCGATGGCATCCCAGATCACGTAGAAGTTGAATATAAAGGCTTATCTCCTACACGAGGCAAGTCATTCAAATTTGAAAGAGACATAGGACCAAGCAATCAGCACGACGAAGAAGTATGGTGTGAACTACAGTCATGCAAATACGACCCTTCTAGGAAGCTCTGGACACACGACAAGGAGAAAGCCGGTGGCAGAGCGAGCCAAGATTGGGCCAACCCCGGGAAGCAGTATGGACAACCGCACAATCGGTGAGGACCATGAGGATTATTCAGGCTATCATTCTCACGCTCTCAATAATGTTCTTGGTCGGCTGTTCGCAAGCGCCGGTAAGCGTTGAAATTAGCTTGCCCAAGAAGGTATTTGAAGTCGCCGAAGAGATTCCTTTGACTGTAACATTCACGCCTGTTCGTGAAGCGAACATCGAAATTGGCGACGGATCCCTCGTCTTCTGGACTATCACTCTGGCCTTACACTCTCCCGACGGCCAAAGGATTTTGGGGCACGAAACTTACAGACGTGATTGTTCGCCCCTCGTTTGGTATCCCGCCACCAAAGCGAAACCACTAGTTAAGGTTTTTGAACTGAGCAGCCTGCTTAGGAATTGTGACAGACCTTGGGAGCGGGCCTTCATGGGAGATCAAACAGGCACCTACCGCATCCGATACGAAGGTGCAAAAGCCATTACCTATGTTCGCTCCATGCAGAACACGAACCAGGTTTGGAGCGGTGAAGTTAGTTCAAACGAACTGGCTTTCGAGGTGAAACCGCCGTCGCCCGCGAGCATCCGAAAAGCCTTTCATACATTGTCAGACGAAGACGCTTCAACGGAGAGCAAGCTGAGAGCTATTGAAGTGCTGAAGCTGCGACAAGATGAAGCGGTTATAAGAACGATGACCAATCTCGTTGCCGGCACGAATACCGTTGTGGGGCTGGCCGCGCTCGGCGTTTTGGATCGGATTCGTTCGCCTGAATTCTTCGACATCTTCGTTTCATGTCTTACGCGCCCGGACCCTCAAATGCAGTGCTTGGCATTTTGGGCAATTGGGGAATATCCGGAATCCCGGAAGAAGAAGCTGACGAAGATGCTCGCTGAAGAATACAAACGCGGGCCAGCCCGGAAGTCACATTTCGCATTGCTGGCGTTGGCAAGATATGGAGACGAATCAACCTTGACGATCCTCGAAGAAATCGCGGCGAAATATAAGGATGAGTTCATCCAAAGGGACGTCCAGAAGCGGATTAACAAGATCAAGGCTGAACAGCAAGAACGCCAACGTCAAGGACCTTGAAGCAGATTATGGCGAGTCGCGAAGGTGCGAGATCAACGATGAACATCAGCATGAAATGTGTTATCGCCGCGCTTGCGATTGCCTGTGTCTGTCTGACCGTGGGCGTCGTAATCGGCTGGAAGTTGCGAAAGACGGAGGATCAGAAGTCGGCGATCAGAGGTCAGGGCGCGGTTCGGTTTCCAGCCGGCGTATTTCCGGCGGCGGGCGGGACCAACATGGCGTTTCGGCCGGCGCGGTCCACAAATCAAATGAAACGCGCGCCAACTTCATCGCCTGCCCGCCCCTCATCCACCCCGGCCAACCCGCAGGTCCAGAACGCGCCGGAGGTGAAACAGGCGCAGGAGGCGCTCGTGGCCGCGCACAAGCGCGCCGCCGACGTGATGGAGAAGGCGATGAAAGAGAACCACGGCGGCATCTCCTTCGACGCCTTCCACAACGTCCAGAATCTCCCGGAAGTGAAACAAGCCCGCGCCGCCATCGCCGAAGCCGATCTGAAATACAACGCGGCGTTGCGGAAAGCGATGGGGCAGACGGGAGCCAGTAATCAGTTGCCAGTGAAGGGGAAGTGAGACCACGAAAGGCTCGGAAGACACGGAAGACAGAAGCCTGTGAGAAGTGAAGCCCGCGAAATACGCGAAAGGACGCGAAAGGAAACTGGGATGGAACAACGGAAGACCGGGCAAGAAGATTCAAGGGCAAGAAAATTGGGGGACCTTTTTGCTCCTGTTTTCCCGTTTCGTTCGTTGTGAAGCCACTCGGTTTTCAACCGGCTCCAGAACGATTCCATAGCGGCGTTGTCGTAGCAGTTGCCCTCGCGCTCGACGCGATTCAAGGCGGAAACATCATCCTCGCCGCGCGGCCATAGACTTCCGTCATCTCGCCAAGCCGGTCCAGCGCCGCGCCAGTCAACTGCCTCTCCGTGAAACGCCAGCGCCACCAGCCGGAAGATTGGCCGGGGAAATTCATCCGCGCCTCCGTGCCGAGGTTCAACACGTCCTGCAACGGCGCGATGGCCAGATCGGCCACCGACGACCACGCCACCCTCATCAATTCCCAGCTCACGCTGCGCTCGTCGCAAGGATGGCCGAGGTAGCGGCGCAGCAGCGTGCGCTCCGTCCGCCTCGCCGTCGCAAACCAGCCGCGCGTCGTGTCGTTGTCGTGCGTGCCGGTATAGACAATGGTGTTGCGCTCGTAATTGTGCGGCAAGAAACGGTTCTCGACCTTGCCGCCGAACGCGAACTGGAGAATCCTCATGCCGGGGAAGTTGAAACGCGCGCGCAGCGCATCCACCGCCGGCGTGATGAGGCCGAGGTCCTCCGCGATGATCGGCAACGGGCCGAGCGCCGCGCGCAGCGTGTCGAACAAATCCGCGCCCGGGCCTTTCACCCAACGGCCCCGCTGTGCCGTCGCGTCGCCGCCCGGCACCTGCCACGCCGCCTCGAAACCGCGGAAATGGTCCACGCGCACCACGTCCACCATCCGCAGCGTCGCTCGCACCCGCGCGATCCACCATGCGTAGCCGCTGCGCTTCATCGCCTTCCAATCATAATGCGGATTGCCCCAGAGCTGGCCGGTCTTGCTGAAGTAATCCGGCGGCACGCCCGCGACCATCTTCGGCCGACGCCGCGCGTCGAGCAGGAACTCCGCCGGCCGGCTCCACACGTCGGCGGAATCGCCGGAAACGAAGATCGGGATGTCACCGATAAGTTTCACGCCACGGGCGTTGGCATAGCTCTTCAGCGCGCGCCACTGGCGGAAGAACAGGAACTGGCGGAATTCGTGTTCGTAAACGGCGTCCGCCAACAACTTCCCGGCCCGCGCGAGCGCCGCCGGTTGGCGCGTCACCAACTCCGGCGTCCACTCAAACCAACTCGCGCCGCCGTGCGTCTCCTTCAGCGCCATGAAGATCGCGAAGTCCTTCAGCCAGCTTCTCTCCTCGGCGCAGAATTTCTCAAACTCCACCTTCAGCCGCCGCGCCGCGCCGTGCTTGAAATTCCGCCACGCCCGCGCCAGCAGCCCGGCCTTGAACGGCAGCACCACGCCGAAGTCCACACGCCGCGCGTCGAACACGCGCCCCACGATATCGCGCCGGCGCAGCAGACCGTCTTTCACGAGATCGTCCGGACTGATGAGGTTCGGGTTGCCGGCGAAAGTGGAGAGGCACTGGTAAGGCGAATCGGCGTAACCGGTCGGTGACAGCGGCAGCACTTGCCACCACTGCTGTTTGGCCCCCGCGAGCGCATCCACCCACGCGCGCGCTGCTGGGCCGAGATCGCCAATGCCGTGGGGGCCGGGCAGCGAGGTCGGATGCAGCAGCACGCCCGCAGCGCGGCCTCGAAGCGGTGTTGGATGGGTCTTCGTCATTCGGGTTCTCGGACTTCAGGTGACGGCCCAGACAGTGGCATGAGATACTTCAACGCGCCAGCGGCGTCAGGCGGACGTTACGAAAGTGAATCTCGCCGCCCTCCGACTGCAAGCCGACAGGGCCGGCCGCCACTTCCGCACCGGTGGCTTCGTTGACCTTCTGGCTATTGAGCCGGACGGTGATGGTGGGACCGCTGACAGTCACTTCCATTTTGTTCCACTGGCCCGGTTCCTTCTCGTTACCAGCGATCTTCTTCACGATGCAGACATGACCGGCGAGCTTGCTCTCCTTCTCACTGGAACGCTCCGCCGCGCCGCGCAACGGAAAGCCGTGGAAACCGAACACGTCACCTGCGTCGCCATGCTTGAGTTGCGTCTCGATGCAGCGGGGCAAGGCGCGCGGCTCGCCGCCGATGCGCGAGAACAAGCCGCTGTTGCCGGGCTTGCCAGCCCAGCGATACTCCGCCTCGAACTTGAAGTCGGTGAACTGCCGCTCGGTGTAGAGGTAACCCATCGGCTCACCTCTGCAGATGATGACGCCGTCGCGCACGCTCCAAACCTGTTCCAATGTCACCTTGGGGTCGCCCGTGAACGCCTTCCAGCCGGTGAGATCTTTGCCGTTGAAAAGCTCAATGGTTTCAGCTTGAAGGCACGGACTGCTGGCAAGTGCCGCAACGGCGACAACAATGGGAAGAAAAGTCTTGTTCATGGATAGTCTTTTGCCGATGACCAGCGCACAAAGCGAGTCAAAAAACGAAAGCGCGGGTTGTCGCCCGCGCTTTCGCGCTTGAACTCGGGTTGTGATTGCCGTCACACGGCCGGCTTCGGGTCGGGGCCGTATTCCCGCTTGCGATTGATGCCCGGCATCGGGACGGGATATTTGCCGTCGGGGCCGGCCTGCAGCGGCGCGGGCGAGTCCTCCGTAAGTTTGTCCAAGCCCGGGGCAAACTCGTGCTCGCCGTTGAGGATCTGGTCATGGGTGATGACCTGGCCGGTATGCGCCGCCATGCGGCCCAATGAGGTGACGAGGCTCGCTTTGACGCCGCGCTCAACCTCGTTGTAGGGCTTGTTCTCGCGGATCGCGGCGATGAGATCCATCCACTCGTTGTCGTAAGGACTCTGCTCTTCTTTGGCAACCTTCGATTCCCATACCAACTCCTCGGGATTCGGCTTCTGGCCCTTGTAGATGGAGGAGGGCAAACCGCAGTCGCCGTGCTTGGAGCCGATCGCCGAACCTTTCGAGCCGTGGATGTAGCTGTTGTAGATGTTCTCGCAGCCGTTCATGCAGCGGCCGTCGAAGAAGAGCTTCGTCCCGTCCTCGAACGTGTATTCGACCGAATACGTGTCGAGGTTCTGGTCTATGTATTCGATGCCGTCGGGGCTTTTCCGATAATGCCGTCCGCCGAGCGCCTGCGCCGACACCGGCCATGCGTTCTTCATCCAGCAGCAATTGTCAATGAGGTGGATGTAGAAGTCGCTGTAGTTGCCGCCGCTGGCCCAGAGGAAGCTGTGGAACCGCTGCACCTGGTAGCGCAGTTCGCTGATGCCTTCGGGCTTCGGCAACGACGAGAAGAAGCCGATTGGCCCGTGCATGCGGTAGGCGCGCATGAGAATGACTTCGCCGATCTCGCCGCCGTGGATGCGTCTGGCTAATTCCTGGAGCGCCTTATTGTGGCGGGACATGAGGCCGACGCCGACCTTGAGATTCTTCTTCGACGCTTCCTCGCCGAGGGCAAGCATCCGCTTGCTCGTCGGGCCATCCACCGTCACCGGCTTCTCCATGAAGACGTTCAGCTTTTTCTCGATGGCGTATTGGAAATGCACCCAACGGAACGCCGGCGGCGTCGCCAGGATCACTACATCGCCCGGCTTCAGGCAATCCATCGCCTTCTTGTAGGCGTCGAAGCCGAGGAACTGCTTCTCCTCCGGCACCTCCACCATCGTGTTGACTTTCTTGTTCTTGCTGAGGGCACCGTGGCTGCCCTTGAGCTTGTTCTCGAAGGCGTCCGCCATCGCCACCAGTTTGATCGGACCGAGCGTGGCGGTGTTGAGCGCGTTCATGACCGCGCCGGTGCCGCGACCGCCGCAGCCGACGATGGCGAGTTGGACAGTGTCGCCGCTGGCCGCATGGACGCGCGGGATGACCGCGCCCGTGAGCGCCGACGCCGCGGCAATGCGGCCGGAAGTTTTGATGAATTCACGACGAGTGGTGGAACTGGAAATAGGTTGGTTCATGGGGCGGATTGTTTTACGCCGTTGACTGCGCAAGTCAACATCGGAAATACCACCGCCGCCCTGCAAACCTCGAAAACCGTGAAGTTTTGTTGGACAACCGCCCCGCGGAGGGTAGAAAGGGTGCGTCATGAGCAAACCCTTGGTCATCGGTCTCATCGGTTTCGGCAACATCGGCAGCGGCGTCGTGCGCACGCTCGCCGAACGCGCCGATCTCATCCATTCGCGCCTGCCGCGGCCCATCGTCCTCAAGACGATCGCTGACAAGGACACCGCCACGAAACGCAACGCGCCCTACCGGCTGGAGCAACTCGTCGGCGACGCGATGGCTGTCATCAACGATCCCGAAATCGAGGCGGTAATCGAACTCGTCGGCGGCTTGGAGCCGGCCCGCACGTTCGTCGAGCGCGCGCTGCGCGCCGGCAAACATGTCGTCACCGCCAACAAGGCGTTGCTGGCCGTCCACGGGCCAGAACTGATGGCGCTCGCGGAGGAGAAGAACGTCGGTTTGCTTTTCGAGGCGAGCGTCGGTGGCGGCATCCCGATCATCCGCGCGCTCGAGCAGGGCCTCTGTGCCAACGAATTGACAAGCGTGCAGGGTATCCTCAATGGCACCTGCAACTACATCCTCACCCGCATGGCCGAGCGCGAGATGCCGTTCGCGCAGGCGCTCGACGAGGCGAAGGCCCAAGGCTACGCCGAGCCGGACCCAACCTACGACATCGAGGGCTACGACACCGCCCACAAAATCGCCATCCTCGCCTCGTTGGCGTTCGGCATGGATATCCGGTTCAAGGATGTGTTCACGCAGGGCATTACCCAACTGGAGCCGGCGGACATCCACACCGCCCACGAGATGGGCTACACGATCAAACTGCTCGGCATCGCCAAGCGCGAAGCCGCCGGCGCGCCCGCCGAGGTGCGCGTGCATCCGACGCTCATTCCGCTCGACTCGCCGCTCGGCAAAGTCAACGGCGTCTTCAACGGCATCCTCGTGACCGGCCGGCCCATCGGCACGACGATGTATTACGGCCGCGGCGCCGGCGCGGACGCGACCAGTTCCGCCGTCATCAGCGACCTCATGGCGCTCGCGGCGGACGAACGCGGCTTCAGCCGCTGGCGCGACAACCGCCTGCGCGTCCGGCCCGGCGCGAAGGCCGTCAAGCCGATGGATGCGCTGGAGACTCATTATTACATCCGCTTCACGATGGCCGACCGCCCTGGCGCGATGGCCACCATCGGCCGCGCGCTCGCCGACCAGGGCGTCTCCATCCGCTCGATGATCCAGCACCAGAGCGACGATTCCGGCACGCGCCCGGCGACGATCTCTATAGTGACGCACCTCGCGAAGGAAAAAGGCATCCAAGCTGCCATCGCGAGCATCGAAGGCCACGAGATGAGCGCCGCGAAGGCGTTCGTCCTACGCGTGGAAGAATAACCGCCAAGCGGAACAGGTTCGTCGCGGGCCGCGTGGCGTTGGATTAAACTGAGCCATGCAAACCAACCGCGCCAGACTTCTCGGCGTCGTGGGATGGGTGACATTCCTCACGACAGCAACGCTCGCCTCCGAATCCGCCAAGCCGCCTGACCTCTACGTCGCCACCAACGGCGACGACACTTGGTCCGGCCATCTCCCCGCGCCAAATGCCGTGCGCACCGACGGGCCGAAAGCAACACTTGCCGCCGCCCGCGACGCCCTCCGAAAAATCAGAAATCAGAAATCAGAAATCAGAAATCCCGCCACCGTCCACGTCCGCGGCGGCACCTATCGTCTCGACGCCCCGTTCGTGCTGGAACCACAGGACTCCGGCGTGACTTTCGCCGCTTATCAGAAAGAGAAACCCGTCTTTAGCGGCGGACGCGTCATCACCGACTTTCGACGTAACGGCAAGCTGTGGGAAGCAGAAATTCCCGAAGTGAAAGCCGGACAGTGGTATTTCCGGCAGCTCTTCGTCAACGGCCAGCGACGCCAGCGGGCGCGCTCGCCGAACACCGGCTACTACCGCGTCGCGTCGCAGTTACCGGGACCGCGCGACGCGCACGGCAAGGAAATCGCCCGCGACAAGTTCGTCTTCAAGGCCGGCGATCTCCAACCGTGGGCGCGGCTCGGCGACGCGAACGTCGTGCTCATGCACTCGTGGGAGACTTCGATCCATCCGCTCAAGTCCGTGGACACCGCTTCGAAAATCGTCACGTTCGCCGCGCCGCTGAAGGAGTGGTGGTGCATCGGCTACTGGGAGAAGAACCAGCGTTACTACGTCGAGAACGCGCTCGAACTCCTCGACCAGCCCGGCGAGTGGTATCTCAACCGCGAAACCGGTGTGCTCAGCTACTGGCCGCTGCCCGGCGAGCGGCTCGGCAAGACCGAGGTCGTCGCGCCGCGGCTGACGGAACTCGTGCGGCTCACCGGCAACGCCGACGAAGGCTGTTTCGTCGAGCGCGTCACGCTGCGCGGGCTGGCGTTCCATCACAGCGACTGGGTGCTCGACCCGAAGGGCAACAGCAGCACGCAGGCGGCAGTCGAGGTGCCCGCGGCGGTGATGGCCGACGGCGCGCTCAACTGCGCGTTCGAGCGTTGCGAGGTTGCGCACGTCGGCACCTACGGCGTCTGGTTCCGGCGCGGCTGCAAGGACTGCCGCATCCAGCAGAACCGCCTCCACGACCTCGGCGCCGGCGGCGTTCGCGTCGGCGAGGACAAGATGGCGAAGACCGACGCGGCCGAGTCGAGCCGCACGCTTGTGGACAACAACCATATCTTCGACGGCGGGCGCGTCTATGCAGCGGGCGTCGGCATCTGGGTGGCGCAGAGCAGCTACAACCGGATTTCGCACAACGACATCCATGACCTGCTTTACAGCGGCATGAGCATCGGCTGGAACTGGGGCCTCGAAACCAACCGCACCCACCACAACGTCATCGAGTTCAACCACGTCCACGACTGCGCCCACGGCACGCTCAGCGACGCGGGCCTCATCTACACACTCGGCGTTTCGCCCGGCAGCGTCATCCGCAACAACGTCCTCCACGACCTCTGGTC
>Ga0233425_10011737_pt1 | contig 10116 bp, 5 predicted proteins | sample Watercolumn_Towu_2_FD_181712 | JGI IMG/M metagenome (GOLD analysis project Ga0233425, IMG submission 181712) | Freshwater microbial communities from Lake Towuti, South Sulawesi, Indonesia - Watercolumn_Towuti2014_140_MG | ecosystem: Environmental > Aquatic > Freshwater > Lake | place: Indonesia... | reverse complement strand
AGTCAGGCACGGCCTCCATGCGATTCTTCAGATTCATCAGGCAGTCGTTGGCGTATTGCGTGGCGAGGGCGATGCGATTCTCGGTGTCCGTCAGAGCGTCCATGAGCGCGGCAGAGTTCGCATCCGCGGTCAATTGCGGATAAGCCTCGCGCACGGCTTTCACATCCGCCAGCACGGCCGAGCCGTGGGCGCGGATCTCTTTGAGATTCGAACTACCTCTGCGTTTGTCGGCAGCAGCCGTGCGCAACTCCGCGATGAACGTCTGCAGGTCACGCTCATGCTTCATGATGCCTTGCACGGCGGCGACCAGATTGGGAATGAGATCATGGCGGCGCTTCAATTGCACATCAATGAGGCTCCACGCAGCCTGCAAACGATTGCGTGCTTTCACGAGCCCGTTGTAGACCAGCCACGCCCAGCCCACGCTCATGAGGAATAGATAGGCAAGAATGCCTAGCGCGATGGCGCCCACATGCGTGCGCAAGAAGTCCATGAAACCCGGACTTGCGTAGCCGTAGTACGAGCCGCTGGCTGCGGCGAGCTCGCTGTGCGCGCTTCTTCCGTCCATGGCGATGAAGCTGCCGACGAGAGCTAGCGCGCCAAACAGATGAGCGAAGATCGCACCCCAGCGTTTTGATTTGACGATGGATTCCTCGCTGCGCACGCTCACGAGGAATGGGTCGTCGGTTTCCACCGCCGTGATTTCGGGCAAGGCCGCATCTTCTTGGAGGCGCGCGCTGCCAAGCACATAGAGCTTGTCGTTGCGCAGGATGGCGTTCTCAGTAAAGGAACGCGTGAAAGTGGAGTAGGGGACCACCATGCTCGGGCCCTTGCCGTGATAGAGCGGATGCCCGATGAACACGGTTTGCGCAAAGACGCAGCGCGGCTCGATCTGTGCACCATGAGGCTGCACGCGCACAAAGCCGGTTTCGTCGGTCAAGTCGAAGGGCACGAATTCGCCACCGGAGGCCACGGTGGTCCAACCGCTCACGGTGCGGACTTGCGTGCGGCCCTTCGAATCCGTGTAGGTCTCGGTGCGGCGCCAGTGTTCTTTGACATCCCACGAGTACCAGACCACTTCTTCTTCGGCCAAGTAGCTCGTGAGCGGTGCGTCCGTGACCGCGAGGCCTTTCACTTCAGAGAGGCCGATGCAGACCCCATGAGCTTTGGATGTCGGCACATCTTCCACAATGCGCCGCATGCGGATGAGACGCTGGCCCCACCAATAGAGCCCCGTGCTCACAAGCCCGCAGATGGCTGCTGCCCACGCCTCTTCTTCGCGCATCCGGCGTCGTTTCTACCACGAGCATCTCCCGCGGCGCGAGAGCTGCGAAAAACGAGGCTCGCGACGTAACATCGGCGCATGGACGAAGTGAATCCCGTGCTCGTGGTTCTAGAGCGCGGTGGTCTATTAGAGATCCAGCATCGTGGCGCGTTCGCAGCCGTGCGCGACGGACGCGTGTTGGCGAGCAAGGGGCGCGTGGAGGATCCGCGCTTTCTCCGTTCCACTGCGAAGTACTTCCAAGCCTTGGCCGCTCTCGATTGCGGCATCGCAACGCACTATGGGCTTGGCCCCGAAGAACTAGCGCTGTTGTGTGCGTCTCATGGCGGTGAAGCGCGACATGTCGCCGCAGCGCAAAGCTTGCTCCAACGCGGCCACCTGAACGAATCTGCACTGCAATGCGGTCCACAGGTGCCCACCACTGCGAAGGCCGCCACGGCCCTGTTCTCAGCGGGTGGGCGTCCGTCTGCGCTGCACAACAACTGTTCGGGCAAACACGCCGGGATGTTGCTCGCATCCCAAGCTCGCGGGGCGACCTTGCACGACTACCTCGACCCGGGCCATCCGCATCAAGTGGCCATCGCCAAGCTCATGACGGACTACGCCGGGGTCCCCATGCAGGTCGCCATTGATGGCTGCTCTGCGCCGACGTTTGCTTTGCCTGTGGTGGCAGCCGCGCGGGCCTTTGCGCGATTCGCCGCCGAGTCGCATCAACCGAACACCCACGCAAGAACATTGGCCGATGCAGTGGCTTTGCATCCGGGCATGTTGGCGGGGCAGGGGCGTTTCTGCACGGCGTTGGCGGAAGTGACCGGAGGTCGCGTTCAAGCCAAGGTTGGAGCCGATGGCTTCTACGGCGGGTTTTGCCGCGCTAGCGGAACGGGTGTTGCGCTGCACATCGATGATGGCGGCACGAACGCGAGCGAGCGCGTCATCACAGCGCTGTTTGCGAAGCTCGGGCTGCTTTCAGCGGAAGAAGTCGCGGCCTTGGGGGATTTCGTCTCGCCAGAACGAAAGAACCGCCGTCAACGCGTGGTGGGCCAAGTGCATCTGCACCTCGACTAGCGAGCTAGTGCACCGCTTAGTTGTTGCGATAGGCCTTGTGACACGCGGTGCAGGATTCGAGGAGTGTCTTGTGCGCAGTGGACTTGCTCGCGTTGTCGCCCGTAGCCAGGATGTTCACGAGGGCTTCGCTCGCGCGAATCGCGTCGTTCTTGAGTGCGCTCATCCCCGCTGACATGGGCGCATCGCCTTGGCACCAGTCGGCGGCGGTGAGTTCGGCGAGATTGCGTGCGGCCTCGAGCGGCGTGAGATCGGGATGGCGCGGGTCCACGCGCCATTCATGGGCCGCCATCTTGCGGAGTGCGTCATTCATGCGCTCGATGCGGCTCATCCAAGCCGCGATGCCTTGAGGCAGGTCCGCCGCGGGGAAATCGAAAGCCAATGCGCGCGTGGCCGCAGCGGAGGGAATCTCCTTTGTGAGCACCGCCTTATAGAGACCCTCGTAATCCGGAGCCGTGCCAGCCCACTGACGCATTTCGGCGATGGCGCGCGCTGGATTCACCCCGTCGAGGGCGCGTCGTCCAATCGCCGCGGCTGCGGGGCCGCGGTGTTTGCCGTGGAAGCAATGCAGAAAGAACGGAGCCTCGCACTCGCGGAAGGTCTTGGTGAGGCGCGCCACTTCTTCATCGGTGATGGTCTTGTACTGAATCGGAAGGTGGACATAGCGCATGCCGAGGCTGCGTGCGGTGTCCGCATCCGGCACCCTGCTCTCCACGGAGATGATCGTGCGCACGCCGAGTTTCTTCAGCACTTCGAGTCCTGCGCTCGTGGGCTCTGAGCCGGTGATGATGTTGGCGCTAAGGGCGAAGACATTGCGGAGGCCTTCGTACTCGCCGGGCGCGACACGAGGGAGAGCCTCCTTCGCCGCGGCCGCGAAAGCCGGGCCACCAGTCAGTCCCTCATTGGGGGCGGTGGAGCGCACCTCGGCTGCTGGCTGTTGCCCCTCGGCGATGGGCGCCTTCGAAGCCTCGCTGTCGAGAGAACACCCTCCGCAAACGACCACGGCCATGAGGAGAGCGAGGGCCACCAATCGAAGCTCTTGGATGCGCATGTCCGCCCAAGTGCACGTTTTGGGCCGCGACGCTTTCCGGCTGGGTGCGTCACAATTCCATGCAGGCTAGGGCCTTGGATCCTGAGCTGCGCGGCGCTGCCTGGGCAGGAACGTGCCAGCAAGGGAACGCGCTGTCCGCTAGTGGACGCCGGCGCGGGAGGCGGGTTTCGCGTTCCAGATCTTGAGCGTGAGGGCGAATCCCACCAAGGCCACGGGCAACATCAGCAGCGGCCACGTGGACCAGTTTTCGGCGGAGCGCTGCGCGACCTTGTCACTCGGGAGCAACTCGCCGAGCACGAGGGCCTGCGCCGCGGTCCCGAGATAGACCATGCCGTCGATCAGCCCCACGGCGACGCCCACGTTGTGGCGCCCGCCGAAGTCCATGCTGGCTGTTCCGGACAACATGCCGTGCACCCCGATGATCGCCAGCGACATGAACACCAGCAGCCAACCTAGGGCGGGGTTCCCCAGCAGGAAAACCATGGCCACGCTGCCTAGCAGCATGATGGCGTAGAGGATGCCCGCCGCAGGGCCGCGTCGCGATTGGAAGATGTGGTCCGAGATCACGCCCGCGAACATGCCGCCGCAGATCCCCGCAACACAGAGCAACAAGCCCCAGTTGGCGGGCACGAAGTCGGTCTTCGATCCGGTCTCTGCGGCGAAGATCTTGCCCCACTGCATGATGGCCTGACGCAGGTATCCGCTGCAAAACTCGATGCAGGCAATGGTCACCACCACGGGGTTCTTCAGCATCATCGCGGCCACGGTGAACACAGGCAGACGTTTGCCATCACTGCCGCTGCTCGCATCCATCGGGTCGAAGTCGTTGAAGCCCGCTTCGGAGGGTGTGTCGCGTACGAAAACGGCGGTGAGGGCCAGCATGATCACGAGCAGCAACGCAGGCGCATGAAAGACCAGCGGCAGCGGCGCGTGGTCCACAATGATCTGGCTCCAGTCGTAGGCGAAGTAGATGCCCAGCGCGATGAGAATGCCGAAGATGCCGCCGAAGGTGCCGCGCTCGCGCACATGAAACCAGTGCGCGTTCACCTTCACGATGCTCACGGCGCCGAAGCTCTGGAAGTACATGTTCAGCGCGTACAGCCCGCTCATGAGTGGCACCATGGGCAGTGTGCTGAGTGGGCTTCCATCTGTGATGGCGAGGCCCATGAGCACGTTGGCGAGCGCCGCGCCGCCGGTGGCGAACAGCATGGTCTTCCGGCCGCCGAGGCGATCCGTGAGCGGGCCGTTCACCACGAAGGACAATCCGTAGACCAACGTGCCCCAAAAGAAGATGGTGCCGAAATCCTCTTTGGTCATGCGGTCGCCGAGTGCGACCTTGGCCACGGTGAGGTTGTAGCGGCCCATGTAGAGAAATGCGTACGCGAGTCCGAGGGGCACCCAGTTCCAGCGCCGACGGCGGATGAACTCTGGTGAGTGGCCGAGTGGCAGGTTCGGCAAGCGCCGCACCATGAGGGCTACGGCCCCTAGCAACAGCACGATCGCTAGGAGATTCATGGCCCACGGAGGGACATCAGACAAGCCACCGCTGAGTGCATTGCTGGCGAGCGCCATGGCTCGGACTCTACCCGCGCGCGGTATGGTGAGGCCATGTCTAGCGCGCTCTTGAACGAAGTCTTGCCGCGTCTTGCGCATACCGCCGCCAAGGGACGCTTGCCCCTTGTTGTGTTTGACCTGGACTCCACGCTCTTTTGTACGGGTGCGCGCAATCTCGCCATCCTCAACGAGTTTGTGAGCTCACTCTCCATGCCGCCGCGCGGGCTTAGAGAGCTGGTGTCCACGCTCGGTCCGGCGGACATGGGCTGGAATGTGAACGACGCCTTGCGCAAGCGGGGCGTGGACGACGCGGCGCTTCACGCCGAGCTGAAACGGTTTTGGAGTGAGCGGTTCTTCACCGACGCCATGGTGCTCCACGATGAGCCGCTGCCGGGTGCCGCGGCATTTGCGCGCGCGTGCCAGGCGCAGGGCGCCATGCTCTACTACCTCACGGGCCGTCACGTGGGCGGAATGGAACACGGCACGGCCGCATCGCTCTTGCGCCATGGTTTTCCGTTGCTCGACGGGAGGAGCGTGCTGCACCTCAAGCCGTCATTCACCTTGGCTGATCGGCGTTTCAAAGAAGAGGCACTCGCAGCGATTCATGCCCTGCGCGGCGAGGTGGTGGCGACGTTCGAGAATGAACCGGGCAACGCCAACCTATTCTTGAAGCACTTTCCGGACGCGCAGCATTTCTTACTCGAAACGGTGCACAGCCCGGATGCGGAAGCTCCTGACGCGCGGCTCGTGCGCCTCAGCGATTTTCGTCACGCCTGACGCGCAGGCAACAAGCCGCGCACGCAGCAGAGCGCCAAACCGTAGAGCAACGCGGCCAACCCCAGCAGCAGCGAGAATCCTGTTTGCATGGCGATGAGCGTTGCGAGCATGGAGCTCAGCACGCTGAGGAATCCATTCACCGCCCAGCCCCACGGCACGAGGGCCGGTGCGGTGCGTTCCAGCATGCGTAGTCCGAGAGGGAAGGGCATGCCGAGGAGGAGCGCGAACGGAGCAATGATGCCTAGGGCCGTGGCGACACGCGCAGCGAAGGGCAGGTCCAAGAGCTGCGCGAGAACTTGTTCGAGTCCGAGCATCGCCGCGAACCCGAGAACGAGAATGCTCAGCACGACGCTGCTGAAGGTGCGCGCGCTGACATGACGGATGCGTCCCGAGAGCATGGCGCCGATGCCGGAGAAGGCCAACATGCCGGTGAGGACGACGGAGATCGCGTGCGCCGGATGCCCGAGGAACAACGTCAGCTTCTGCATCAACGCGATCTCAATGAACATGAAGCCCACGCCTAGTGCGCCAAACCATGCGAACCAGCGCCAGCGTAGGCCGCGCACTGTTGCGCCAACGTTCACGCGGCGCAGGGGCAACAGGATGAAGGCGATGGCGAGGATGCTGATGAGAGTGATGGAGCTCAGCAGCACCATGTGTCCCACGGGAAACTCCGGGTGATACTCCGCCGCCCAGTCGCCGCCGCGGGCAGCCGCCTCACGGAAGCGCGAGAGTCGGAAGTAATCGAAGAAGTACGGGCTGTCGTCGCGGGAAGGGCTCAGATCGTAGAAGTAGTCGCGCACGAAGGCGTCGCGTTCGGCGGCGCTGCCGCGAATCAGCGTGGCGAAGTCGCGCTGTTGCGCTTCGAAGTACTGCGCTTCGCCTTGCATGAAGGTGTGGATTTCGTCGCGCGCCTTGAGCAGATACGGCAGCGCTCGTGGGGCGACGTCCGGCCCGAGGGTGGTGCAGAACTCTTCGAGTCGAGCCCGCGCTACATCGCTTTCGCCGTCGGCCGCAGCGCGGAATGCGTGAGTGACCGCTTTGAGCCATGGCTCGGGGACGGCATTATCGGTCGCGCCACCTGCAATGGCCTTCGCGGTGCTTCGCAGAGCATCTTCAGCCCGCCGTTCGCAGAGGATGTTCTGCATGCGCGAGCCTTCGAAGGGGCCGTCCTTCCCGCGTTCGGGGTCGAAGACGAGTCCGAGGAAGCGTTGATCGGCACTGAACTGCCGCAGCGCGGCGAGTTCCGCAGGGGTCCATGGTGACTTCTTCACCATGGTGCTGGCCCAGCCGTGGGCCTGTAGCACCACGATGTGTTTCCACGCTTCGGCAATGCCCAGCTCTTCGAGACCGGTGCGCGCGATGTTGGCGAGGCGAATCGTCTCGCGGGCCTGTTTCGGATAGGTCATCATGAACCGAGACCAGGTCACGATGCCGTTGGGTTTCAGGTGCGAAACAAAGTCCTTCACCGCCTCGACGGTGTAGAGGTAGCTCTCGGACAGTGTGTAGGCGCCGCTCGCTAGCGCGGTGTAGGTATCCACGCCGCTCATCTGAATCTGGTCGAACAGCCGTCCACTGCTGCGAGCAAAGGCGCGGCCTTCGGCATTCATCAGTTCCACGCGTGGGTCTTTGAACAGGTGCCCGATGTACGGGCCGTACTCGTCCCGCACCATCTGGATCATGGCGCTATTCACGTCCACCGCGGTGACGTGGCTTGCGCCGCAATAGAGCGCGGTCATGACATCGACGCCACCGCCGCAACCAATGACGAGCACATCGAGGTCTTTTCGGCCCGCGGCGCGGTGCGCGATGTAGCCCGATGCTGCTTGCGAATCGTCCAGCGCGGGAAAGTTCTCGATCTTCGATGCGCCGGCGTAGAGCATGGTCGGCGCGGTGCCGTCCTGAGTCACTGCACGCTGTTCCGCGAACATCCAGTCGCGGTCGCCGAATTGCCCGCCGATGGACATGTAGGTGCGTGTGGGTAGCGAAACATCCACTTGCGCCGTGGCGGAGTGGATGGTCTTCTCGGCGTGGCCGCCGGGGAACACTCGCGGAACTTCCTTATGCGGCGCGAAGGGCACATCCCAACGCAGAGCGGGGATGGGGCCGAGCCCACCGGAGAAACCAAGCGCGGCGATGACGAGTGCCCCTGCAATGGCCCAGTGTTGCGAACCGTGCCGGGGCGCTTCCGCGTGGGCGAATACAGCTCCTGAAATCCCACCGATGGCCGCCGCGGCGAAAACGGTTCCAGTGGAGCCGCAGTGCTCAAGCAGCAGCGGCGCGATTGCGGCCCCGAGGGCGCTGCCAATCAGATCAGCGGCATACAAGCTGCCAATGTGCTGAGGGTGGCGCGTAAACGTGCTGCCCAAGGCGAGTCCCGCGAGGAGGAACGGGAGCGCTAGTGCAATGAAGCACAGTCCTAGCCCCACAAGCCCGCTCGGCTGGCGCCAGATTTCGAGGCTGTCGATCTGAAGGCTTGTGATGAGGAGGAAGGCGCCCACCACGGCGAGTCCGTAGCCGCTCGCGCAGAGGGCGATGCTGCGCGTGGTGAATGTGCGCCCACGCGTCGTGAACAGAGTGAGCAAGCTGCCGCTGGCTCCAAATCCGAGCAACGCGAGCGAGATCACCATGTAGGCGAAGTGATGCCAGAGCACGATGGCGAACACACGAGTGATCGCGACTTCCAAGAGCAGCACGGAGAGCGCGATGAGGAACACAGCCCCATGCAGCCCGCGGCTCGGCCTGTCTTCAGCGATTGCCATTGTTGCGGAGCATATCCTCGCCACCTTCGGTGGTTTGGAGGAGTGATAGTCTCGCGCCCATGCCGTCGTGCAACCGCCTAGCTCAAGAGACCAGTCCCTACTTGCTCCAACACAAGGACAACCCGGTGCATTGGTGGGCTTGGTGCGATGCTGCTTTTGCAGAAGCGAAGGCGCGCAACGTGCCAGTTTTCTTGTCGAGCGGTTACAGCACGTGCCATTGGTGCCATGTCATGGCCCACGAGTCATTTGAAGATGCGGCGACGGCGGCCTTTCTGAATGAACACTTCGTCTGCATCAAGCTCGATCGCGAAGAACGCCCGGATGTGGACCAGATCTACATGCAGGCGATTCAGGCGCTCACGGGCCAAGGGGGCTGGCCGCTGACTGTGTTTCTCGATGCAGAGCGTCGTCCGTTTCACGGCGGCACCTACTTCCCGCCAGAGCGGCGTTGGGGCAGGCCGTCGTTTCGCGACGTGCTTCAGGCCATCGTGCGCTTTTGGAAGGAGCAGCCTGCGGACATCGCGGAACAGACGCGACGCTTGATGAATGTCTATGCGCGTGAGAAGGAAGAGCTCGCGAGTTCTGCGGCGGAAGTGGATTGGCGGGCGCGCGGCGAAGCCATCGTCGAACGGCATCGGAAGAGCTTTGATGCGCAGCACGGCGGGTTTGGCACTGCGCCCAAGTTTCCGCGACCGGCGGGTCTGCAATGCCTCCTGCATCACGCCGACCATCACGCCAGCGCAGCAGACGCGCGCAGCATGGTGGAGCAGACACTCGTGCACATGTTGGCCGGTGGCATCCACGACCAGCTCGGCGGCGGGTTCATGCGTTACAGCACCGATGAACGCTGGCTAGTGCCGCACTTCGAGAAGATGCTCTACGACAACGCGCAGCTCTTGCAGGTGCTGCTAGACCTCTGGCGCGGCCAGCCAACGCCCACTCTGCGCGCTGCCATGGGGGCACTGCTCACTTATGTCGAACGCGACTTGATGCTGGCCCACGGTGCGTTCGCCGCAGCAGAAGACGCGGACAGCGAAGGGCACGAAGGCAAGTTCTACATGTTCACGGCCGAGGAGTGCGATGCGCTGCTCGGTGCGGCGAGTCCCTTGGCGCGGGAGGCGTACGGCGTCATTGAGGGCGGCAACTTCGAAGGCAGCAACATCCTTCATCGGCCTGTTGCGCTGGATGAACTCGCGCGGACGCGGGGCCTCAGTCCGGCGCAGGCGGAGGCGCAACTCGAATCCGCGCGCAAGGTGTTGTTCGACGCGCGCAGCCTGCGCGTGCGGCCGTCGCGGGATGACAAGGTCATTGCGGCCTGGAATGGGCTGATGATCGGCGCCATGGCGCGCGCGGGGGTCATGCTGGACGAACCCCATTGGATCGTCGTTGCTGAACGCGCCGCAGATTTCGTGAGTGCACAGATGCGCGCCGAAGATGGCTCGCTCTTGCGCATCCACTGCGCGGGCGCGGCGCGCTTCCGCGCTTCTCTTGATGACCGCGCAGCCATGGGGCTCGCGCACCTCGAGCTTTTTGCGGCCACTGGGCGCGTAGCCGACTTCGCGCGTGCCATCGCTCTCGCCGAGGAATGCCTGCGCTTTCATGCAGACCCTGCTGGCGGCGCGTTGTTC
>Ga0233425_10011736_pt1 | contig 10116 bp, 8 predicted proteins | sample Watercolumn_Towu_2_FD_181712 | JGI IMG/M metagenome (GOLD analysis project Ga0233425, IMG submission 181712) | Freshwater microbial communities from Lake Towuti, South Sulawesi, Indonesia - Watercolumn_Towuti2014_140_MG | ecosystem: Environmental > Aquatic > Freshwater > Lake | place: Indonesia... | reverse complement strand
GCGCGGCTTGCCGCCGCTGACCGGCGCGCGGTTGAGCACGCCGTCGCGGTCGAGAAACACGGCCGGACGCCCGCGGGCTCTTGCGGCCCCCATCCGCGCTCAGCCCTTGGCCGCGGCGCCGACCAGGTCCTCCAGGTCCTTCGCGCTGACGTCCTCCGCGGGCGGAGGCGGTGGCGCCGCCTCGGCCTCGCGGTTCATCTCGGCGTAGCGCGCGATCACGTCCTTGGGCTTGCCGTCGGCGATCACCTTGCCGTGGTTGAGCAGGATCGCGCGGTTGCACATCTGCTCGATCATCGAGTCGGAATGCGCGGCGAGGATCATTATGCTGGACCGGCCGATCAGCGCCTCGATCCTCTTGCGCACCCGGTTGGCGAAGCGCGCGTCGCCGGCGCCCAGGCCTTCGTCGAGCAGCAGGATTCCCGGGTCGATGGCCGTCGCGATCGCGAAGCCGAGCCGCACCAGCATGCCGGTGGAATAGGTGCGCACGGGCAGCGACATGTACTCGCCCAGCTCCGCGAACGCTTCGATGTCCGGGGTCTTGGCGGCGATCTCCGCGCGCGACATGCCGAGGAACAGGCCGCAGGTCACGATGTTCTCGTAGCCCGTGTCGTCGAGATCGAGGCCCGGGGAGGTGTTGAACAGGGGCGAAACGCCGCCCTCGATCGTGATGCTGCCCTGGCTCGGCTCGTAAATGCCGGCCAGGAGCCGCAGCAACGTCGACTTGCCCGCGCCGTTGTGGCCGATGATGCCGAGCTGGTCGCCGTGGTTGACCTCGAGAGTCACGTCGCTCAGCGCGCGGACCGTCACCCGCTTGCTGCGGTCGTCGGCGCGGGACAGCAAGCCGCCGATCGCCTTGTTGAACAGCACCTTGCGGAAACTGACCTGCGACCCATAGACGGGGAAGTCCGCGTAGACGTGTTCGAGCTTGATGGAAGCCATGACCGCCCGCGACGCTAAAGCCAGTACGGAATGCGGCGGCGGAAGCGGCTGAAGACGTAGAGGGTGGCGCCCCATCCCGCCACGGTCATCGCCGCGACGACCGCCCAGGTCCACGTTGAAGGCGCCTTGCCGAGCATGGGCGCGCGCACGATGTCGACGATGTGGAACAGCGGGTTGTAGTCGACCAGCATGACCGCGCGGCCCTTGAGCTGGTCCGGCGCCCAGAAAATCGGCGTGATGAACATCGAGACTTGCAGGATGCTGGTGACGAGCTGCTGCAGGTCGCGGTAGCGCGCGCAGGCCATGCCGAGAAACAGCACGATCCACACCCCGTTGAGGCAGATCACCGCCAAACCGGGAACCGCCAGCAGCAGCGACCACGACGCCGGCAATCCGGCGTACAGGCAGATCAGCACGTAGATCGCCAGATTGTGGAAAAAGACGATCAGGTTGCGCCAGACCACCGAGATCGCGAGCAGCGTGTAGGATACCCGCAGCTGCTTGATCAGTCCCTCGGCCGCGAAGAATGCGGCGCTGCCCTCGGTACAGAAGGTCGAGAACATCACCCAGGTCAGCATGCCCGAGGTCAGATACGGCAAATAGGCCTTGGGGTCCTGGTTCCACAGCCGCGACCAAACCACGCCCAGGACCACGACGAAGATGGCCAGGCTCAAGGTGGTCCAGAACGGCCCCACGACCGTGCGCCGGTAGCGGCGCTTGACCTCGCGCCAGCCCAGCCGGCCCCACATGTCCCAGTTCCGGGTGCCGTTGACGATGTCGGCGATGGCGACGCCGTATTCCGGTGTCATGGTCCTGTGCCGGGGCCTTCAGATGCCGTCGAGGGGTGCGCCGGGGCCGCCAGGGGCCGGGGCGGGCGTAGGTATACACAAGCCGGGCCGCGACAACAAACGAAAATCCCGGCGCGGCGACCGACGAAACCGCAGCGATATCAACCGCCTCCGGCCACGCGTTCGGACGCCTTGTTGACCATGCGCACGAGTCCCTCGTGTATGCCCAAGCGGCGGGACAACGGTTTGAGGGAGCGAAACGGCGCTACCGAGGCGCGGATCCCGATCACTCCCATCGCGCCGAGCGTCTTGCGCCAGAGCGGCACGTTGCGACGGTCGTCCCGGATATAGCCGCCGACGATTCCTTCGATGCGAGCGATACGCGAAGCCCGCGCCTCGATGATCCGCGCCCTATACGACTTCGCCCTTTCCTCGGCCAACGCAAGGCGGGATGCGCGGATCTCCGCGGCCCGGGCTTCCTTCGACCGCCGCCGCTCCTCGGCCAAGGCGCGGCGCGATGTGCGGACCTCCGCGGCGCGGGCTTCCTTCGAGCGGCGGCGCTCCTCGGCCAAGGCAAGGCGCGACGCGCGGACTTCCGCGGCGCGGGCTTCCTTCGAGCGGCGGCGCTCCTCGGCCAAGGCAAGGCGCGACGCGCGGACTTCCGCGGCGCGGGCTTCCTTCGAGCGGCGGCGCTCCCCGGCCAACGCAAGGCGGGGGGCGCGGATCTCCGCGGCCCGGACGTCCTTCGACCGGCGCCGCTCCTCGGCCAACGCAAGGTGGGATGCGCGGATCTCCGCGGCCCGGACGTCCTTCGACCGGCGCCGCTCCTCGGCCAACGCAAGGTGGGATGCGCGGATCTCCGCGGCCCGGACGTCCTTCGACCGGCGCCGCTCCTCGTCCAACGCAAGGTGGGATGCGCGGATCTCCGTGGCCCTAGGCGGGAAGTATACGCTCCACCAGATCGCCAGGTCTTCCAGCTTCAACAGCGCCTTTCCCAGAATCCGGAAAGCCCGCACCGGCAGCCTACCGGAGGCGCGCCCATCGGCCAGCCCAGTCGCACCGAGGGCAAGAGCCTGCGCGCTGCTGACGTTATGTTCGATCTCTCGAACGGCAAGCTCGCGCCAACCGGGGCTTCTGTAGGTTTTGTCGACGATCCGCTTGGCATCTTTCCTCGTCCGCGCCAGATCCGCCGTCATTTCGCCGGTCCTGAGAATGACCGGCGATTCGAACAATTGGCGCTTCAGGGGATCCATCACGTTGGATTCCTTGAGTTGCCGCATCAGGCCGATCTTGTATGGCTCACGGAAAACGGGCGACTCGTGCCAGATCTTGCTGTGCGCCGGGTAACTGAATACCGACTCCTTGGTGAAGCTGGCCATGAAAAGGTCGTCGGAATCGGTGACCACGTAGAGCTCGTTTACGTCGGTGATGTTCTGGCTGATGTAGTTGCCGTCCATCGTCCATTTTTCCAGGCACTCGGTCTCGTGCGTCCGCATGACGGCGAAATTCATCAGCAGCGCGGCCCAACTGAAGGTGTGGATCACCGCCCCCTGCCCCGGGATGGTCCAGATGCACGAAACTGGAATCGAGGCGAAATGGGGGGAATCGTAATGGAACGCCTTAGACTCGCTGTGGTAGTTCTCGATGCAATAGCGCACCAGCTCCCGGCCGCTGACCACCAACGGCCGCCCATGTACAGCGACGCCGTCGCGCTCGAGGGCAGGTAGCAGAGTTTCGGTGCGCATCCGCATGCCGAGCGCCGCGACGCCTTTCTTTCCTTGCCGCACAGCGCGGCGCAGCGTTTCCACCGACCCGTCGGAAAAGATGACGTCAGGACAGACCACGACGGCCGCCGCCTTCGTCTTGAACGCCCTATCGGTCGCAAGCAGGTGCCCATACGACATCCGCGCCATGCTCGGGTCGCGCGGATCGCCCGGTGCGTGTCGGTAACCCGAAATGTCGATCAGTTCCGGCGTCGCATAGCGCCGCAACAGGCCGACCATCGGGTCGGCTTGCAATGCCCGCCAATCCTCCGGCGTCGTGCAGAAGTAGAAGCGGTGATCGCCGCCCGGCTCGAGCGAGGCGATGTTGCGCGGCGACAAAAGAGACGCCAAGCAGTACCGCAGAAAATACTCCCGGTACTCCCCCCCCCAGAACACCGCCGCGAAATGAAACGTCTCTGTCATCGCCAAATTGGTTAACTAGTCTTTAATTGCCATCGGAAGTAATCCTTATTAACTGAATGATTCGCGGCCTTCAACCCAAAAATGTGCCCCTACCCTAGGCTGGTCCGTGACTACCGGCGGCGCAACCACGCCAGGCTGCGGTCCAGAATCGCCTTAAGGGGCCCAAACACGCCCCAACGTTGGAGCAGCGGCTTAACCCTTGGCGACCACCGCGCGATGACCGCGGAAACGAAGTCATCTTTCCGGCCGACGGTCGCCTCCCAAACGTCATGCCAACGGTCCAGACCCCTCGTAACCCATCCGTCTTCGTAGCGGACCTGCCCAAAGTCAATGACCACGCGTTGGACTTGGATGCCCGAGGGCAGCAAACGTTCCTTGATGAGTTCCGCAACCTCCTGTGCATAGGCCCGGTGGCCGATGGGGCTCCACTTCGACCGGTCGTATGGCTGGAAGAACTCACGCGCAACGCGCGGTCTGTACTTGGCAGCGACCCGCGGCGCCATGAGTTCGATCTTCAGATCCGGCGCCATCGCGCGTAGGCGCGGCGTGAACGGGTCGAGGCCTTCATCGTCCGCCAGCAGGGCTTGTTCGCCTCCCGGGGCCGTTTGCGCAACCTCCGTATACCATGGCCCGCGCGCAATGATGAGGCGCGGCGCCACTTGCTGCATGGCGCGCAGATGGCCCGCGGCGCGCGCCGTGAGATCGCCGACGTCGGTTTCGTGAGCGGCCAGCGCAAGAAACGCCACGCGTTCCGCCGCATCGACGGAATAGTAATCCGCCGAGATGCGGCGCCTCAGTTCCGTGAGCTTTTCGGGGTTGTCGAGGACGTTCGGTGGGGCGAAGATCTGCCATACGCCTCCGACGGTGCACCGTGGATTCCGCAGCGACGGCGGCCCCGCCACGTCCGCGGGCCCGGCCGAGAACACCAGCAAGAAGGCTTCGTCGCCCGGCGCGTCCGAGAGCCTGTAGCCCACGGGGTACGCCACGATGTCGCTGCGCCCGCCAAGCGTCGCGGGCTTCCCCGCGATCAGGCGCTGGAAGCTGTGCGGGACGAAGTTTACCAGCACCAGATCGGGCGAAAGCGGCATGACCTTGTTGCGCAGCGAATCTTCCCATATCGGGAAGCCGGAATCGGGCCAGCCGAAGTTCCACACCGTGAAACGCGTGCTGGGAAAGAACCGCGCCAAGTCTTGGTCGGCGCCCAGCACGTCCTCCAGCAGATTCGGCCACGAGAGCGAATCCAGCGTGGACGACGTTTGCTCGTCGCCGAGGACGGCAATCCGGTACTCGTTCGCGCGCTTCTCGATCCGATAGTCGCGCGGCGAAAACAGCCCCACGTTGTTGAGATGCCGCACGGACCGGTGCATTAGTGCGCCGTCGGCCGCGAAGAGCCAATGATAGATCTCACGGTTTTCCTTGAACAGGCCGACATCCGACCCGAGCTGCCAGGTTCCAAGCAGCTTGTCGAAATCCCCCGGCAGCAACTGCTCGCTCGCCGCGATCATCGGGAACGCGGCGAATTCGGGTAACGATTTGCCTTCGGCAAGTCGCAAATCACGCACGAGGATTGTCCGTGCTACGGGCGATGTCTGGGCGGGCCATTCCGGCCGGTCCTGGAGCTGGCGACAACTCCTCCGGAAAGTTCGCTTAGGCCGAGGGCAACGTCAAATTCCAGGAAAACGAGGAGACCGGTGTCGGAGGTGAACCTGGAACCATGGAACTCGGGCCTCAGGTGGCGGTCGCAATCGATCCTCAGATCGGCCCCGTCCGGTTCATCCGGCAAAACGTCCATTCCCAGCTTCATCAGATAACATCATCCTCTTGATTCTTATCGTAGAATCGCGGCCACGCGTCACAAAATGATCGCTCGTCTTTACAGTTTGAATTATTCATGAACCGAGCGGCGGCACCGACCGAAAATCCCGCACGGGATTCCATCATAGAGCGCAAGCAAAATCAACCCCGTCCGGCCAGTCTGTCCCGGCCAGCGGCCGCTACCACTTCGTGGCCTGCCGCTGGAGCGCGGGGTGCGAAACCAGGCAATGCCAGACCACGGCATGGAACGCCTCGGTGTGCGGCGTGACCAGCTTCTCATCGACCACCGGGACCACCACCACGTGCCGGCCTACCTTCTTGGTGTGGCCGCCGTCGCGCCCCACGATGCCGAAGATCGTCGCGCCCACCTTGCGCGCGGTTTCCAGGGCGCGCACCAGGTTGACGCTGACGTTGCGCTCCATGTTGCCGCCGCCCACCGACATCACGAACAGGCCGTCGTTCTTGCCGAGCCGGCTGGTCGTGAGCCATTCGCCGAAAACGGTTTCCCAGCCCTCGTCGTTGGTCCGCGCGGTCAGCTCCGAGACGTTGTCGGTCGGCGCGTAGGATTCGATGCCGCAGAGCTTGCGGAAATCGTTGACGGCATGGCCGCAATTGCCGGCGCTGCCGCCCACGCCCAGGAAGAACAGCCGTCCGCCGCGCTCCCGCAGCGCCGCCAGCGCCGTCGCCATGCGCTCGATCGCGCCATGGTCGATCGTACGCGCGACGTCTTGCACCTGGCCGAAATACTTGTCGACGTGGCCCGAATCCGCCTGTTGCGCCGGGGCCTTGCGCTGCGCCGCTGCCTGCTCGCCTGCCATTTCCCGATCCCTTTCCTTGCGGTCTCTTGACGATCCTAGAAGCCTTTGCGCCGCCGCGCCACTTTTGCGTGACGCGCCCGCCCGCCCGCCGGCCGTGCGAGCCGCCGCCGCGCGTAATGGAGCCACAGCGCGAACGAGTCGTAGGGCGTGATGTCGGCGCGGCGGAAGATCTGGGCCGGGCTGAACAGGCGCATCGCCGCGCCTTCGTGCAGCACGAACCGCCGCACCGCCGCCGCCGGCACCGTTACCTCGTAGTAGGCGCGGTAAACCTTCGTTCCGCCCAGGCGCCGGAGGTCGAAATCGAAGCGAATGAACTCGGCCAGCGCGCGCGGACGGAACTCCAGCTCCTCCGCCAGCTCGCGCTTCAGGGTACGAAGCGCGGTCTCGCCCCGCGACACGGCGCCGCCGAAGCAACCCCAGTGGCCGGGATACCAGATGCCGGCTTTGTCGTCGCGCTGTTGCAGCAGGTAGCGCCCGTCCTCGGTCACGATCACGGCCGCAGCCGCATCGGAGCCGACGAGCGGCGAGGCGTCGGTGAGGAAATGCTTGCGCGGCACGCGTTACATCCGCCGGAAGCGCTGCCCGGGCCGGGCGATGATCGCGTCCGGACGCGCGCGCAGGACCTTGGTCGCGCAGTCCACCAGATCGCGGGCGCGGAATGCACGGACGATCTGGCTGTCCAGCGCCGCTGTCCGGAACCTTCCGGCGGCGGCGAGCAAGTCCTGGAACTGATAGTAGTCCCGCGCCAGGAACAGGTGGCGGCGCAGGCGTACCGGCACGTCGGTTCCGTCGCGCCGGCGGCAGGCGTAGGTTTCGGTTTCGGCCGCCGGCCGCAGGTACAGGTCGATCGCGACCTTCTCCTCGACGTGATGCACGAGCGTGCAGCAGTCCATGGTGATGCCGAACATCACGACCCATCCGTCGTGCCTGGCCAACAGCCCGAACGGGCTGCGGTCCGAGCACGGCGTGTCGTCGAGGTGATGCTCGGCGGTGAGCGCGCCCGCGAGCCTGCCGATTGCGGCGGCGGAATGCGTCGGGTGCAGGCTGCGATGGCTGGCGTGGCGGGTGCGGAACGTCTCGGCCATCACGCCGGTGTTGCATGGGGTCTCGAGCTCGTCGAAGAACGGCTTGTCGGGCTTCACGAACCGCCACGACATGGTGGGGACCACGAGCGTGCCTGGCGCACAATGATCGAGCCACGCCCCCAGCACTTCGTCCACCGGGAAGCCGTCGCGCGCGAAGCCGCGGAACGCGCTGTGCACCATGACCGGGACGTCGCGCGGCACGCCCAGCCGCCGGATCGCTCCGGCGACCGCCGCCGCCTTGCCGCCCGCCACGGCCGCCCGCCTATTTGCGGATGACGAAATTGCCCACCACCAGCGCGTCCAGGCCGCAGCCGTGGAACGTCATGAGCGCGTCGCGCGGCGTCTCGACGATCGGCTGCCCCTTGAGGTTGAAGCTGGTGTTGAGGATCACCGACACGCCGGTCTTGGCCTTGTACGTGCGCAAGAGCTCGTAATAGAGCTCGTTGTCGGTGCTGCGCACGGTCTGCAGCCGCGCCGTGTTGTCGACGTGCACGACCGCGCGCAGGCGGTCGGCCATGCCGGGCTGGGCGTCCACGGTGATCGACATGGTCGGGAAGTCCGCGCCGTCGGTCTTGAAATAGATGCCCGCGTCGTCGTGCAGCGCCGACGGCGCGAACGGCCGGAATTCCTCGCGGTACTTGATGCGCGCGTTGACCATGTCGCGGATTTTCGCATCGCCCGCCGGCGCCAGGATCGAGCGGTTGCCGAGCGCCCGCGCGCCAGCCTCGGAGCGTCCCTGGAACCAGCCGATCATCTTGCCCTCGGCCAGCAGCTCCGCCGCGGCCTCGGCTGCGTCGTCCACCTCCTCGAACCGGCTGCCATTGGCTTCCAGCTCCTTGCGGATGCCGTCGCCGGCGTAGCTGGTGCCGAGGTAGGGATTGTGCATCTGCCAGGGCGTGTCGCCGCACATGACGGCGCCGAGATAGGCGCAGCCCGCCGCCAACCCCCGATCGGAGGCCACCGGCGAGACGTACACGTGGTCGAAGCGATCGGAATAGAAGATCTCGCGGTTGGCCGCGCAATTCAGCGCCACACCGCCGGCGTAACAGAAATTGCGCACGCCCGGCACGCGCCTGCGCGCCGAGTCGACCAAGCTCAGCAGGCAGGTCTCGAAATGCGCCTGGGTGCTGCGCGCCACGTCGCGGTGGAAATCGGTCAGCGGCGCGCCGGGCAGCCGGTTCGGCTGCTTCAACAGATCGGTCAGCTTCGGCGAGTAGAGCGGCTCGAACGGCGACTTGGTCGGCGGATCGCTGCGCAGGAAGTCCTGGTTCAGCTTCCAGCCGCCGTTGGTCGGCTTCACGACCGGACCCAGGTCGATCGTCGGCTTGCCGTAGGGCGCCAAGCCCATCAGCTTGTATTCGTCGCCGTCGTTGAAGCCGAGGTAGTGCGTCATCAGCGTGTAGTAGTAGCCGAGCGAATTGGCGGTCGGGATTTCCTCGACCGCCCTGATGCCGCCGGCGCGCGTGCCGTGCCCGACCATGCCGCAGGCGCCGTCGCCCGAGGCGTCGAGCGCCAGGCACAGCGCCTCGTCGTAGCCGGAGCCGTAGAACGCTGCCGCGAGGTGCGCCATCTGGTGATGCACGCGCTCCACCTTGGGCGCGCGGCCGAAATGGTGGCGCAGATAGTCGGCGATGCGCAGGTCGAAATGGTCTTTGTAGGTGATTCCCGGCGTCACCACGAGATCGACCTGCTCGAACTTGATCCCGGCCGCATCTAGGCACGCCTTGATGGAATAGAACGGCAGGTAGCCGTAGGACGACTTGATGCGCAGATAGCGTTCTTCCTCGCACAGCGCGACGATGCGGCCGTTCACCGCCAGCGCCGCCGCGGGCTCGTGCTGGTTGACGGTCACGCCGCCGTGCAGCCCAAGTACGATCATCGTGTTCCCTTCGCTCCAGGCCGCGCCGGCGTCCGGCTCAGCGGGCGTAGTACTTTTCGACTTTCAGGATCGCCGCGGCGCAGTCGGCTGCCTCGGCCTCGCCGTACTTCTCGTTGAGGTACAGGCAGAAGCTTCGATCGCGGATTTCCCGCGCGTTCGGGGTGGCAAAATCGTCGGCGAGATGCCGCTTCACCCACGGCCAATCGGCGACCACGTACTGGTAATGCGGATTGAGACCGATGCCCTCGGCCCGCACCGCCTCGGCGAATTCGCGCTTGCTGCACGCGACGCGCGCCGCATCCACGATCACCGGATAGACGAACGGCGAGTCGTTGGGCGAATACCCGTAAGGCTTGCAGACCTGCGACTTGTCGCGCAGGCGGCCCGTGAACTCGGCCACGAACACGAGCCGGCGCAGGATCGAATCGCGCATCCGCGCCAGCGACGCCTCGCCCACCGCGCAGGAAATCTCGTCGGTGTGGAAATTGAGCGCCGGAAACAGGAAATGGTTCGGGTCGCGGTCGTCGAAGTCCTTGCGCCAGGAGGGCTTGCCGCGGTCGGCGTGCGCGAGCGCGCTGCGGAACAGCTCGAGGTCGCGGCTGTAGA
>Ga0233425_10011735_pt1 | contig 10117 bp, 9 predicted proteins | sample Watercolumn_Towu_2_FD_181712 | JGI IMG/M metagenome (GOLD analysis project Ga0233425, IMG submission 181712) | Freshwater microbial communities from Lake Towuti, South Sulawesi, Indonesia - Watercolumn_Towuti2014_140_MG | ecosystem: Environmental > Aquatic > Freshwater > Lake | place: Indonesia... | reverse complement strand
CTGGTTCGGCCATCTGGTGCCGGCGAACGCGACGCTCCAGACCGGCACCCTCGTCCCACACGGGCATCCGAGCGATCCCGACCCGACTCCCGACGCGTTCCGCCACGTGGCCCCGCTGTTTCCGATCGACGCGGTCGACCCGGCGATGGCCACGCGCAGCGGCGCGCTCGGACCGGCACCGGCAGGATCGCACGCCTCCTATGCGCTGGAGTACTACAAGCAGCTGGTGCCGAACGGCGAGGTCACGCTGCCGGGCTCTGTCTGCGACACGTGCGACCCGAAGGAGCTGTCAGCGGCCAACACGTGGACGCCCCGCAATCTCGCGCTGCTCGTCGAGCGGCTCGGGGGCGCCATCGTGGTCACGCACTCCCAGTCCGGCGTCATGGGGCACCACATGGCCCGCATCCTCAAGGAACGCGGGCGCCTCGACCTGCTCAAGGGACTAGTCACGCTCGAAGGATCGTGTTCGCTGGCCAACAGCGGACTGCAGGCGGGGGATTTCGACAGCATCCCCTACCTGGCCGTCAAGGGCGACTACACGGCAACCAGTGCGGTGTGCCAGGAGACGGTCGAGGCCATCCGCGCGCGACGGGCGGCCAAGCTCGGGACGGCGAAGGCCGACTACCTCAAGCTGGACGAGATGGGGATGCTCGGGGTCACGCACATGATGATGCTCGATCGGCGAAACCTCGAGATCGCCGACGTCCTCTTCAACTGGCTGGGCCGGAACGTCCGGCCGGAGCGGGCACGCAGCCGCGCCACCAATTGACGTCGGGCCTAGGGCTCTGGGCCTTGGGCTGTGACGAGCCTCACTCCAGCGGCTGGACGCGGACCACGTATCCGTTGTGGTCCACATACCAGACGGTGACCGGGTTGGTCGAATTGTCGATCCACGTGCGGCGGTTGTGTGAGTACGGCTCCGGCATCATGTACTCGATCCATCGCTCCGTGCGCGGATTGAAGCGCACCACCCGCCCCGCATGGAGGGCGCCCGCCCAGATCTCGCCGTTCTTGTCCGGCATCGCTTCATAGAAGGTCACGTACGGAATCGGCGGGTAGTACTCGGTGATGCGGCGCGTTCTCGGATCGAGCTTGAGCAGCATGCCGCCGCGGCCGCCGAACCACGCGTTCCCCTCGAGGTCGAATCCGCCGCGCGCCGGACTCGACACCGGCGTGCGTGTGTCGAGCTCCCACATGCTGCCGGTCTTGATGTCGAGCAGACCGAGCAGGCCCGTGCCCGTCTGGCCGCCCGACCAGTACCGGCCGTCCATGCTGACGATGTTGTCGTACGTGCTGACGAGCCGCTTGAAGGGGAAGCGCTGGACGATCTTCCCGCTGCGGCTGTCGATCTGCACCACGCCGCGGTCGATCGTCTCGTAGACGAATCCCTCCGCGTCCATGTGGAAGTTGCTGAACCCCGGCGAATTCAGCGGATCGCCGGTCTCGAGATGAAACTGCTGGAACCGCTCCGTCTTCGGATCGAACCGCGTCAGGTTGTGCGCCCAGTTCTCCGACACCCAGACGATGTCGTCCTTGTCGACCCACACCCGGTGCGTGCCCGGCAGCGCGCCCGGCGTGTCCGGGACGCGATATTCCTTGACGACGCCCGTGCGCGGATCGAGCTTCCCGATGTACGGGCTCCGATGCGGCGTGTACCAGATGTTGCCCTGCGAGTCGCCGTGCACGTCGTGCGGCGCCAGGAGCTGCCGCGGCAGCTCGTATTCGGTGACGACCACCCGCGTGGAGACGCCGCGGACCGGCGGCAGATGATGCAGGGGCTGATCCGTCGAGTCGGGCCCGCGCACGCGCGCGAGCCACTTGATGACGATCTCCTCCTCCTCGGGCAGGTGGCGCCCGGCGCGGCCGCGCGTCTCGGGCCCGGGCTCGCGGATGTTGATGAGCGGCGACCCGGCCCCCCGCAGCATCCGGCGCACGATCAGACGCCACGCCGCTTCGTCATACCGGTTGCGGAAGATCTGCTGATAGGAGTGGCAGCCGAAGCCGCAGGTCAGCGAGAACGTCCGCTTTTCCTCGCCGCTGCCTGGCAGGTTGAGCATCCAGTCGGCGCCGGTGAGCTGCGCGAGGATCTCGGGCGTGGGCGGCAGGACTTCCTTGTCGGTCACCCGCTCGAGCACGATGTCGTCGAGACGCGCCGCGCCGTCGATGCGCACGGCGTCCTTCACGAACGGCTTGAAGTCGAGCGGCCGCGCGATGCGCAGCGTGTAGCGGCCGGCATCGAGCGCCGGAAACTCGTAGCGCCCCTCCGCATTGGTGTAGACCGTCGTCCGGACCGCGGTGCCCGGCGCCACGAGCTGCACCATCATCCCTTCGAGCGGCGTGCCGTTGGCCAGGCGCACGAGCCCGCGGGCCCCACCCTGGAGGCTTCTGCGCGCCGGACTTCTCGCCGGCGCCGCGCCGCCGCGCGCCACGTAGCGCGGATTCGGCGGCGGCTCCGTTCCGTCGAAGCAGCAGCTCGGATCCTTGAGGTAGCTGACCAGATCGGCGAGGTCGGCGTCGGCGAGGATGTGCCGGTACGCCGGCATCGCCGGACCGCCGCCACGGACCTTCTCGATCACGGCGGCGTCGGTCACCGGCGCGCCCGACAGGAGCGTCGAGCGCGAGAAGAGGCCCTCGAGCGACGGACCGCCGTTCTGCGCCAGCGGGTTATGGCAGAACCAGCATTTGACGTAGTAGATCTCCTCGCCGCGCCGCGATCCACTCGCGGCCGCGGTCTTCATCTCGAAGATCTCGGCCGAGCGCTGGTAGGTATCTCGCGCCGCGCCGGTCTGCCCCGCCATCGGCGTATCCGCGACGGAAACGACGAACGCGCACGCCAGCAGGACGGCGCATGCGTGGATGAGTCGAGTCGCCATGCCGCACCCCCGCGCGCATTCTACCCATGCTAGGCTGTGCCCTGCCATGAGACTCTGCTTCGCGCTGCTGCTGGCCCTCGCGACGGCGCCGACCCTGAGCGCCCAGCAAGGACACCTGACCGATCCCGCGCCCGATCTGCCGCGCGGCACGTATCTGCCGCCGAACTGGCTCGCCGACGACCAGTTCCTGCGCTGGCCGTATCCGCCGGGCGACGTTGCCTACGGCGACCTCGACGGCTTCCGCATCAAGGCGCTGGTCAACGAGGTCACCGCCATCTCGCGCAGGAGCCGCGACGACGGCAATCAGTACTGGGGACGGATCGCGGGCACCGAGTACGAGCGGATGACCAACGAGTGGACGGCCGGACACCTGCGGCGCGTCGGCCTGGAGCAGGTGCGCATCCAGGAGTTCGATCTGCCGCCGCAGTGGTTCCCCACCTCGTGGGAGGTGACGGTCACGGGCGAGGGACGGACGACTCGGCTGGCGACGGCGTTCCCGTTGTACCACTCGGTCGGCACGAGCGGCGCGGTGAGCCTCGAGCCCGTGTGGCTCGGGATGGGCACGGCCGCCGACTTCGCGGACCGCATCGTCACAGGGAAGGCGGCGGTTCTGTACGGGTTTCCCAATCCCGGCGGGCGCGGCAACACCGCGCTGACGCTCGGCGCGCTGCGACGCGCCGAGGAGGCGGGCGCCGCGGCGGTGCTGATGATCGTCGGCTTTCCCGGCAACGTGGTGAATCAGCCGCAGGGCGGAGCGACCAGGCCGCCGGCGAAGGTGCCGGTGATCATGCTGGGCGATCAGGACGGCCGTGTGATTCGCGAACTGATCGAGCGGCGCCAGTCCTCGGCGATCGGCCTTCGACTGGCGGTGGACACGCGCAGCGGGCTCAAAACCGCGAACGTCTGGGGCGTGCTGCCGGGCGCCACCGACGAGCACATCGCGATCATGGCGCACGCCGACGCGTTCTTCGAGGGCGCGATGGACAACGCGTCAGGGATGGCGACGCTCGTGGCGCTGGCGGAGCACTACGCAAAGATCCCGCGCGCCCAGCGCCGCCGGACGATCACGTTCTTCACCACGGCGGCGCACCATTCGCCGTCGGGCGAGCAGGCGGGCATCAGCTGGGTGCACAACAACATGCAGGCGATGTTCGCGAAGACGGCGCTCCTCGTCAACTTGGAGCACACCGCGCAGGTCGCCACCTATCTCATCGGTGAGGCGTTCATCACGTCGAACCAGGTGAGCGCGCGCCGGTGGTTCGTCGGCGGCAGCAATCGGCTGCGCGACATCGTGCTGAACACGTTCCAGGAGTACGGGATCGCGCTCTATTCGCGGCCCGAGGGACGGCCCGGCGGCGAGTTGAGCCGCGTCTTCACCGACGCGCCGAGCTTTCACATCATCGACCACACGGTGTACCACACCGACATGGACACGCTCGCGGCGGTGCCGGCCTACGGGCTCGAGCAGTCCGCGCGCGCGTTCGCGAAGATCATCGACCAGGTGAATGCCGTCGATCTGCGCGACCTGCGCGGCGGACCGGTGAACAGTAGCCGGTAGCTGCCGCCCACAGGCCAGAACTGAGTTCAGAACCTGCAGGGGCCGGCTTTAGCCGGCCCTGGGCAGCCCTGGGCCGCTTGAAAGCGGCCCCCACGATCGGTCATGAAACCGGTTCTAGTTCCGGACGTACTTCGTCACCCCCCGCAGGTTGGCCTCCGCCGTGAACACGTTGCCGGCGGCGTCCACCGCGATGCCCTCGCCCATCGCCCCGTCAGGGCCGTCCGACTGATGCGGCGGAATGAAGATCGTCACCTTGCCGTCCTTGACGCTGCCGATGCGCACGCCGCGGCGCCAGCCCGGATGCCGCTTCGCGTCGGACTCGGAGTCGGCCGTGTAGATCATGTCGTTCTTGTCGATCGCCAGGCCGCTCGCGCGGCTGAACTCGGGATACGCGGTGATGAACTTGCCCTGCTTCGTCAGCACCTGCACCCGGTGGTTGTGGCGGTCGGCGACGATCAGCCGCCCCTGCGAATCGAACTCGAGCGCGTGCGGCGTCCGGAACTCGCCCGGCCCGGTGCCGGTCCTGCCGATCGTTCGCAGGAACTTCCCGCTCCGGTCGAAGACCGAGATGCGCCCGACGAGGTTCGGGTCTTCGACGTTGGTATGACTCTCGGCCACGTACACATCGCCGTTCGAGTCGGTCAGCACGTCGGTCGGTTCGGTCAGCGCACCGGGAGGATTGCCCGTCACGCCCGGCTTGCCCAGCGTCATCAGGACCTTCCCCTCGGGGCTGAACTTGATGACGGCACTCCCCTTGCCGCCCTCTCCAGGAAACTTCTTGAGGGCCTCGGGCGTGACGCTTCCCGAGTCGGCCACCCACACGTTGCCGTCGCGATCGACGTGGATGCCGTGCGGCCACACGAACAGGCCGCCGCCGAAGCTCCTGACCTCCTTCCCCGATTCGTCGAACAGGTGCACGGGGTTCGCCTTGGTGCCGAGGCACCCCGGCGTCGTCCCCGGCGAGCAGCGATCGACCGCCCACACCGACCGGCCATCGCGATCGATCGCGACGCCGTTGGAGCCGCCCCACGGCCGCTTTTCGGTCGTGAACTGCGCCCAGTCGCGGATGACGCGATACGGGTTGGCGCCGCTGTTGACGGGCGGCGTCTCCTGCGTGAAGACGCCAGTGGCCTGCAGCACGATCGCGGCGGCGAGCGACGCGGCGAGCGACAGTTTCGCGGTACGTGAGGCGGACATGCCAGCGCTCCTTTCTACGTGGTCTCTGGTCTCTGGTCTCTGGTCTCTGGTCTCTGGTCTTTGGTCTTTGGTCTTTGGTCTTTGGTCTTTGGACAAGAGACGAGAGACCAAAGACGAGAGACCGTATCAGGAAGGGTAAGGTACTACAGCTGGCGCCCGGCGGATCTCGTGGCTGAACCGCGGCGCCGCCAGGCTGCTCAGGAAGCCGACGGCGGCGCAGACCATCAGGTAGAGCGCCGGCGCGGTCGGCCCGACGTTGGCAATCAGCGCCGTCGCCACGAGCGGCGTCGTCCCGCCGAAGACCGACTGGGACTGGGTGACGTTCTGCGCCAGCGCGATGCCGCTGAACCGGACGCGCGTGGCGAAGAGATCCGCCGTCACGAAGGCAAACGTCGCGTTGACGAGCGCGCCGCCCACGGCGGCGAGCGTCATCAGCAGCATCAGATCCACGGCGCGGCCGGCGAGCGCGGCGTAGAACGGATACGCCCCGATCGTCAGAATCACGGTGCCGATCCGCAGCAGCAGATGCGGCCTCACGCGGAGCGCCGCCCAGCCGGCCGCGAGAATCAGCACCGCATGGAGCACCACGGCGTACGTCTGGGCGAAGACGGCCTCGCGCGGCGCGTAGCCGGCAACCCCGGCGAGATACGCCGGCATGTGCGCGAAGAACAGGCCGTTGAAGCCCGCCGTCGTGCACTGCGCCGCCATCCCGGCGGCAATCTGCCCGCGATGCGCCCGCAGCAACTCGTGCACCGGCTGCGTCGACACCGCCTTGATGGGTTTCAGCGCCGCGAACTCGGCCGACTCCTCGAACGATCGGCGCAGCCAGTAGCCCGCCAGGCCGAGCACCCCGCCGACGACGAAGGCGATGCGCCACCCGTACCGGGCGGCGTCTTCCGGATCCATCACGCCGCCCACCACGAGCGCGATCCCGGTCGCGATCGCCAAGCCCATCGTGACGCAGGCATACACGACGCCGCAGACGAACGGCGCGAGCCGCGGCGCGGTCTCGACGACGTAGGTGATCGCGCCAGGCAGTTCGCCGCCCAGGCAGAAGCCCTGCACGAGCCGAAGCGCGACCACGATCACGCTGGCCGCGATGCCCCACGTCGCGTAATCGGGCACGAGGCCGATGCCGAGCGTGGCGGCCGACGCCAGAAAGATCGACGCCAGGAACACGCCGCGCCGGCCGAAGCGGTCGCCGAGGCTGCCGAGCACGAGCCCGCCGACCGGGCGCGCGAGGTAGCCGACGGCGAACGTCGTGAATGCGAGCATGAGCGACACGAGCGGGTCGCCGCTCGGGAAGACCGCGCGGCCGATCTCCCGCGCGAAGATGCCGAAGAGAACGAAGTCGTAGTACTCGAGCGTGCCGCCCAGGCTGGCGAGCAGCACCATGCGCCAGCCCCCGCGCGTCATGGCTTCTTCGTGGCTTTGGGGTCCTGGGGCGGCAGGTGGTCTTCCATGTGGTGGCGGATGTACTCGACTTCGGCGATCTGCTTGTCCTTGGTTTCCTGGCTCTGCGCGTGCTGCTTCCGCGCCGCCTTCACGCGCGCCTTCGTCAGGTCACGCGTGCTCATCGCCGCGGCAGACATCAGCTTCTCGAGGTCGCGGCTCCCGCAATCGGGACAGGCGGGATCGGTCTTCGCCGCCGGAAGCAGCAGGTGCTCGAACCGATGACCGCACGCCCGGCACGCGTACTCGTAAATCGGCATCGCTCAGCGTGTCGCGCCGCTACCGTTCCGGGCCACGTCAGCGGGCCGGCGCCTTCCGGAGCCGCGGCTCCCTGTCGACGATGACGTAGCTGAATCCATCCGACGGCCGCTCGAACCGCTGAATGTACAGGCGGCGCGCCTCCTCGTGGGCCGGGTGCCCCGCGACGACGATCCGGTCGCCCGCCCGCAGCGTCTCCGCCGTCATGCCGATCTCGCCCATCTCGTTCCGGTTGTCCATGTCGAATTGCCACTGCTCGGCGACGCCGTTGCGGACGACCTCCGCACGCACGAACGGATGCGGCGAGACGAACCGGAACTCTTTCACCACGCCTTCGACGGCCACTTCACGCCGCGTGTCGTAAACGCCGGCAATGGAGTGATGCGCGTACGCGAGCGAGCTCGTTGCGACCGCGACCGAACAGGCTGCCAACCACCGCAGTATCGGAGTCCCCATCGTGGACCTCCTCATGTGCAGCCTATTCGGCTGTCCATGAACGTTCGATGAAGGGCCTACTTGTTGCCCGTCCCCGTCCCTGGCCTGATGCCCGCCGCGGCGCCGTACTGGTTGTCCTCGAGGCAGATGAACTCCATCAGCTCGCCGCCGCCCGTCTTGAGATCGGACCGCAGCAGCCGCGCGATGAAAGTCATCGTCACGGGCTTCGAAAACGCCCCGGGATCGTCGAGCAGGAACACGTGTCGCAGGCGCCCCCAGTTGATGCGCGTGTACCGCTCCACCGTGTGCAGCTGCTCGGTGTGCGGCGTGCCGCGGCTGTCGATCCAGAACTTGTCGTTGTAGCCGGCCGTGTCGACGACGAGCGTGTCGCCGTCCCAACGGCCGATCGAATGGCCGAACCAGGTCGGGAGGGCGTCGGCCGGGTGCCCGCGGCCGTCCATGTGGATGACGCGATGCGCACCCGAGTCGCCGGTCTCGTGGAGCACGTAGATGTGCGACAGCCCCTTCGCGGTGTACGACATCGCGAACTTCCACGGATACGGGTTGACGCGCGGGACGCCCATCGGCAGACACGCCGTGTACGGTTCGTCCGCCTTGTTGCGCGTGTCCCGCAGCTGACGCGCCCATGGGAGGAGCGGCAGCTCGCCCGGCTTGAATCCGCCCTCGAGCTCGATGTCGACGTTCGACCCGCCGCCGACCCAGGGACCGGTCAGATCCACGGTGCCGTCGGGCAGCCGCGGAATCGGCCGGCTCGCCGCCTCGCTGTCGGGGACCGTCGGACTCGGAAGGAAGATGAAGGGCACCTCCTCCTTCGCGGGCCCGGGCGCCCCGCCGCCGACCTGCTGCGCGTGCAGCGGCAGCGCGAGCGCCAGGACGGCGAGAACCAGGAACAGCGCGGAGCGTTGCCGCATGCTCAGCGCAGCGGCGCGCCCAGCGTCTGGTCGGCCAGTGGGATGGCAATCGAAACGCGATCCTCGCTGCCGACCGCCCGCGTGGTGTGGCCCTTGCCCGTCAGGTCCTCGATCAGCTCGATCTTCCCGGGCGCGAGCTCGATCTTCTGGCCGCCGGCAAGGCCGATCTCGCCGCGGCCGCTCAGCGTGATGACGAACTGCCGCCGCGGGCCGACGTGCCAGTCGCTGAAGGTGCCGGGCGGCGTCCGGCGGAACTGAATGCCGGTGGCCTTGAACATCGACGTCGCGTTGCCGTCGGTCAGCGGCAGGTCCACTTCCGTCGCGTGGGTCTGGCCGTCGGTGCCCGTATAGATCCGCGTCATCTTGATGGTCCTGGGGGTCTGGGCGCCGACGACGTCACGCGCGGCGCGGGCACCCCATCCGACCACGAACCCGACGACGAGCGCGGCCCCGATGAACGCGCGTGCGATCGATTTCATAGCAGCCCTCCGTTGCGACCGGCTACCGGCCACCGGCTAGTTTTCGATATTCACCGCGTAGTAGGCGATCGTCTTCGTCGAAACCTCTTTCCACCAGTGAGGCGTCTTCGCCGGGATCGTAATCACGTCGCCCTTGGTCAGGTGGTGGGTCTGCCCGCCCTGCACCTCGGACCCGCGAATCTGCCCCGGCGCGGTCGTCTTCGCGCCCACGAGCTTCCCACCCGTCACCATCGTGGCGTCTCCATCCACCATGATGAACACGTGATTCGTCGTCTCGTGGAGCTCGGCTTCACCGGCCCCGCGGCGCTGCGCGAGGATGCGCAGGCCCGGGTCCTCGATGATCGCGCCGCCCTTGGCCATGACGGACGCGACCTTGTCGTGATGCACGTAGGTCACCTTGGCGGGCACGCCCGCCGCGGCCGCATAGGCCGCCACGATCACCACCGCCGCCAGCGCTGCGACTAGCTTCATAAATCCTCCCTTGGTCCGGCTTCAGCCGTCCTGCGTACGTGGGGTCCGGCTTCAGCCGGACCTGTCAATCCGCCGCGAAGCAATAGATCAGCCCGGCTCCGCCGGTCCCGCGCAGGTTGTCCGCCGAGCACCCCTTCGACGGATGTGCCGAATTCCACGGCGATCCCGGCTTGCCGAACCCGAGCCGATCGTGGTGGCCGAGCGTGGCGCTCCCCGCGCCGCTGCTCGTCCAGTTGTTGCAGGTCATCTCGGTCGCGCGGCCGTCGAGTGTCGACCCGGTGAGGATGTCGTGGCGGTTCGGCGCGCCCTGTGAATTGATCGGCCGCCCCTGTTCATCGAGCGCCGTGTCGTTGTTGATGTTCGCCTTGTCGGTGTGCAGCTCGTCGACGTTCTGCGCGATGAGCTGGCCCTTCACGTTGTACCAGGGGCCCTTGCCGATCCGATCGCGCGCGTTCACGCTTC
>Ga0233425_10011734_pt1 | contig 10119 bp, 4 predicted proteins | sample Watercolumn_Towu_2_FD_181712 | JGI IMG/M metagenome (GOLD analysis project Ga0233425, IMG submission 181712) | Freshwater microbial communities from Lake Towuti, South Sulawesi, Indonesia - Watercolumn_Towuti2014_140_MG | ecosystem: Environmental > Aquatic > Freshwater > Lake | place: Indonesia... | reverse complement strand
GCTCCGAGCCGTCCCAGTGACGACCGCGTTTCCTACACGCCGCCGAGCGATTCGGGTCGCCGTGACAGCGCGCCGGTGAGCCCCGAGCCGCCGTCACGCGGCGCGACGCCCGCTCCGCCGGTCCGGACGGGTCCGGTCCGCCCCGACCAGGGTGCTGGCTCCGGTTCGCAGCCCGGCCGCACGCCGGGAGCTTCGCGTCCGCGCGAGCCGCGACCCCAGCCGCAACCTCAGCCGCCGACGATCGAGACGCGCCCGCGGCGCACGCCCTTCCCGAAGCTCACCGACTCCCGTCCGACTCGGCCCGGCGACTCCGCCGAAGGTCCGTCGTCGTCGCGCCTGGGCCGCAAACCGTTGCCGCCGTCCACGGGACGCGAGCCGATGGCTCCCAGGCCCGAGGTTCCCACCGCGGGACGCCCGATCGATCGAGAGAAGATCCTCGAGCGCTACAAGCGGACTCCAGCCGCGATCGAGAAGGACGCGCGCGACGTCAAGGAAGCGCGCGACGCTGAGCGCGCGAAGCAGGCGGAGGACGTCAAGGCGAGACGCGACGAACATCGCGCGGACCAGGCACGGCGCGAAGACAACCTCCGCGACGCCAAGGCCGCACGCGAGGTGAAGTCCGCGCGTGATCTGTACCGCGCTGAGCAACGGGACAAGCTCGAGCGCCGCCAGGTCCAGCAGGCGGCCGCTCGCACGAAGCGGCTGCGCGATGAATACGCTTCGACGGCCTCCGGGAATTCGTCGAGCTGGAAGACCGGCCAGTGCGTCTCCAAGTTCAACGGCTACGGCCTGTACCTCGGTTTCGGGCTGGGCATGTCGTGCTGCAATCCGTACGGCTGGTACTCCGCCGGCGGCTGCTGGCCGTGGTGGTACTGGAACGGCTGGGACGAGTGCGGCAGCTATTGGTACGGCTGGTGCCACGGCGCGTATTCGTATTCGTGGTGCTCGCATCCGTTCTCCTGGACGTACCGGTGGTGGTACGGATGCTGGCCGCGCTACTCGTACTGGTGGCCGAGCTACTACGCGCGCTACTACTACGCGCCGCCGCTCTACTACTCCTCCTACCTCGCGGGCTATGACGACAGTCCGGACGTCGTGATCTACGCGGACGGCGGCGATGACGTCGTGGTGGTTTCCGGCGGCGGCCGAGTCGTGGTGCGCGAAGGCGAAGGCGCAAGCGAGCCGGCGCAGGCTGGCGAGAGCGTGCAGGGCGCGGGCTCCGGCGTGGATCCGGCGGTCGCCGGCGTGCTCGGTCGCGGTCCGGACACGTTGTCGCGGCTCGCGACGCAGTACCTGGCGGACGGCGACGCGGCGTTCCGCGAGCGGCGCTACGGTGACGCGGCGCACTTCTACGCCAAGGCGATCGAGTACCGGCCCGACGAGGGCGTGCTGTACCTCGTGCTCTCCGACGCGTTGTTCGCGACCGGCGACTACCACTACGGTGCGTTTGCTCTCCGCCGAGCGCTCGAGCTCGACCCGAGCCTCGCGACGAGCGACCTCGACAAGCACGAGTTCTACTCGGACCCGACGGAATTCGACCGCCAGCTCCAGGTCCTCGAGCGTTTCCTCGCCGACCACGTCACGGACGTCGACGCTCGAATCCTCCTCGCGGCGAACTACCTGTTCTCACGCAAGCCCGAGCTCACGGTCGATTTGCTCGAAGCGGGCACGAGCGAGGCCGCACGGAACGACAGCGCGGGCAAGCTGCTGCTCGCCTCCGCGAAGCACTCCTTGGCGCGGAAGCCCTGAACTCGCGGACCGGAGAGCGGCTCACTCCACCGCGACTTCTCGCGGCCCGGGATCCCCACCGAAGAACCGCACGCTCGGAATGCGGCCGAAGCGTCGCGCGAAACCCTCGGCTATCGCGGCCATGGCGGCGTCGGCCGAATCTCGCCGCATCAGGATCACCACACAGCCGCCGAAGCCCGCCCCCGTGAGACGCGCGCCGAGCACTCCCGGGGCGTCGGCGGCCGAGTCGACGAGGCGATCGAGTTCGGGCACGGAAACCTCGTAGAGGTCGCGCAGCGAGCGGTGGCTCGCGAGCATCTGCGCTCCGAAGGTAGCCAGGTCGTCGCGCAGGAGCGCTGCACGCGCCGCAAACGTTCGAGCGACTTCCTCGAGCACGTGGCGGGCGCGCCTGGCGATCACGACCGGCAGCTCGCGCTCGACCCGCTGGAACACTTCCAGCGGAACGTCGCGAAGCACTCGAGCTTCGGGAGCATGTCGCGACAGCTCGCGGAACGCGTCGGCGGCCTCCGCTACGCGCTGGTTGAAAGCGCCCTGAGCGAGCTCGCGCCGCACGCCGCTGTCCGCGACGGCGACGCCCACGCGTTCGTGATCCAGCGGAAGGTGCTCGATCGACGCGTCCTTGCAATCCAGCCACAGCAGCTTGCCGTTGCGCGCGAAACCGACGGCGTACGGATCCATGATGCCGCAGCGAACACCGACGAACTCGCGCTCGGCGCGCAGCGCGGCCTCGACACGCTCGCGCGGCTCGAGCACGAGCTGCCACACCGCGTCGAGCACGAACGCGGTGCCCACGCAGATCGAGGCCGACGACGAGAGCCCCGCTCCCACCGGCAGGTTTCCGCCGAAGAGCAAGTCGACGCCGCGCGGCGACGCGGCGCGCCCGGCGAGGATCCGCAGAACGCCGAACGGGTAGTCGAACCAACGGCCGGCGCGCTCCGAGTTGAGACGATCTAGGTCGAACTCCACCTCGCCCGGCTCGAGCGTCGAGGCGAAACGCACGCGCCGGTCGTCGCGCTCGCGCACGGCGAAAAACGTCCCGCGATCCACGGCCATGGGCATGACCGGTCCGCCGTTGTAGTCGAGGTGCGCGCCCATCAGGTTGACGCGGCCGGGTGAGAAGAAGCAGCGCGCGCGGCGTGGCGAGCGCCCGAAGATGTCCTCGAATTCCGCGCGGTGCTCTCGCAGCCGGCGTTCGAGCGGGTTGCGCGGTGAGCCGGCGGTCGTTTCCTCGTCGCGAAGCGCCATTCGCTCCAGCGTACTCGCGCGGATCCGCGCTCCAAGGTGCAACTCGACCCGCGCGCGCCTGCGCAGTATCGTCCTACCCCATGGTGCGCACTTCACGGAGGCCGCGCGCGCTGCTTGCGGCGGCGCTCCTCGTCGCTTGCGCGAGCTGCGCGAGCATCGACATCACGCGCGACACGGCGACCTCCGGACGCTTCCGCTCGTCTGGGCTCGCATTCTCGATCCTCGCCATCGACCTCCCCAAGCCCGCGATCAACATCGCTCGCGACAACGCCTCCGACGCGCGGCTGACGAACATGCAGGTGACCGAGGTGGTGCGCTGGCCGTACCTCGGTTGGTTCGACTGGCTCGTGGACATCCTCGGTGTGCGTTACGCCGTGGTGCGCGGTACGTGGGGCTTCACCGGAGCAGCCGCCGCGAGCGGAAACGAATCGGCGGGGCGCTGAGCTCGCGCCGACCCGGATCAGTGGCGCGCGGCCCGCTCGGCGATGAGCGCCACGGCGCGCTTGCGGTCGAGCGAACCTCGCGCGACTTGCTCCCACGGCCCGCGCGTCGCCTCCAGCGCCGCCGGCACCTTCGCGTAGTACCCGCAGGACTCGCCGTAGTCCACGTGCCTCGGATCGAACACCTCGCGCACGACGCCGGCGCTCGCAAGGAACTGCAGCGTGTGGGGCACGTCGCGCAGCGCTCGCTCGGCGCCCGCGGCACGCAGGCGCTCGCGCAGTTCGCTGAGCACGCTGGGCGTGCCGGCTGAGGCAACGTCGAGCGCATGACTCGCCTCGTGCAGAACGGCTTCGAGGCGCGTCGATCCCGCGAAACGATCGGCGTCGAGCACGATGAACGCTCCCGACGCGCCGCGCAGCGTCGAACCGCCGGGCGTTGGAGCCTCGGCCACCAAGAAAACCGGTACAGCGACGCGCGGATCAGAAACGCCGAGATCGCGAAGCAGGAACTCGACGGCGACGTCGCCTAGTTCGACGAGCGCGGGCCGCAGTTCCGCGAGCGCAGTGTCGATCGTGCGTTCGTGCGAGGGCCAGACCTCGGAGTGAAAGTTCGGCTCGAGTGCCGCGAGGGCGGAAGCGTAGGTTCGAGCGGCGTCCGAAGCGCCGGCGCGGGCCGCGAAGTCCGAGGCGTTCCAGCACGTCTGGAGTTCACCCTCGATCCGGCCCCACTCCATCGGACTGGAGAACGTCGCACGCAACGCTCGCGCCGCCGCGACGGCTTCCGAGATTCCCGCGAGCTCGGGCAGCGGCGCGTCTGACTCGGACAGCGCGCGAACCCACTGCGCGAGGTCGAGGAATTCGCGCTTGTACAGGTGGATCCGCGATCGAGGTCCGCTGTCTTCGCGGCGCAGGAGTATGAAGCCGGCAGTGGACGCGATAGGGCCGATGAGCGATCCCGGCGGCTCGGTGAAGAGCTTGTCGAAGAACGCTGGCATCGCCGTCGTTTTCCGGCGCACCCAACCCAGATCGCCGCCGCGCTCGCGTCCGCCGCGATCGTCGTCGAACTCGCGCGCGAGCGTTGCCATGTCCTCTCCGCGGCGGATGCGCACGGCGAGTTCGTCCGCGAGGCGATTGGCCTCGACCTGCTCGCGCGCGAGCGATGGATGCGAACCCTCCGCGCCGGTGAACGCGAGCAGGATGCCGCGCGCACGCGCCCAGGAGTCGTCGCGCAGCCGCGGGTCGAGCGCCTCGACGCCGACGCGTTGGAGCACGTGGAACCCGAGCGGGCTCTCGATCGGTCCGACGATCTCCCCCACGCCGCAGCGGAACGCCGCTTCGCGAAGCAGCGCGTCGTCCTTGCTGCGCTCGAAGATCGCGAGGTCGCCGCCGCGCAGCGAGCTCGCGCGATCGTCGGAGCGCTCGCGAGCGACCTTCGCGAAGTCCGCTCCGGCGCGCAGCTCGCGCATGATTTCCTCGGCTCGCGCGCGCGCGGCCGCGTCCGTGTTCTCGACGAAGATCTGACGGCACGCGGCGTCGCGCTCGAGGCGTTGGACCACGAGTCCACTGTCCAGGCCGGTGAGACCGGAAACGGTGTCGACCTCGCCGACTTCGGCGTCGAACAGAAAACCTCCAGACTCTCCGGAGAGCATGCCGCGCCAGTACGTGCCGTAGATCGCACTCGCGCCCGTCAGCGGACGCTGAACGCGCATCTTCGCGAATTCGGCGAACTCGCTCCCTGCGCGCGCCTTGGAGCGCCACTCCTCGACGACAAAGGGATCGGAGTTGTTGTGCTCGTCGTTGAAATTCACCGCAGCGAGCGCGCGCGTCTCCGGAGGCGCCGCTCTGAGTTCCAGCGGCCGTACGAGCAGCGACGATTGCGCCAAGAACGCCGCGAGGATCGCGAACATCAGCGCTCCCCGAACTTCGGGACCTCGTACTTCGCCGACGGGTCGACGGACGAGGCGTAGCTCGAGCTCCACAGCTCGTCGAAGAACTGCTCGAGTCGCCGCGTCGTAGGCGCGTCGGCAAGGAACACGCTCGCGTTGCGGCTCTCCTCGAAGTACTCGCGCTCCCAGTTGCTCGTTCCGAGCCACGCGCGCTCGCCATCGACGGTCATGAACTTGGCGTGGATCACGCGCCCGAACGGCACGTGGCCGCCGGACCACGGCGGGATCGTCACGAGCTTGACTTCGACGTTGGGCAGCGGCTCGAGCGCCTGAAGGCCTTCGATCGTGCCCGGGCGCTTGCCCCAGTCGGCGACCATGAGCTGCACGCGCACGCCGCGCGCCGCCGCTCGGCGCAGCGCGTTCTCGAGTTCAGCGAAGTATTGCTTGTCGCGCCCGACCATGCGGTAGGTGAGGAGCTGGATCCGCAGCGACGCTCGCGCGCCATCGATGCGCGCGACGAGTTCTGGCAAGTCCCACCACGCCACGTCCGGCACCCCCGCGAGGGGGCTGAAGCGCACCGTGAGCGCCGACTCCCCCACTCGAACTTCGGGCGGTCGCGCCCCGCGGAGCGGAGCTAACGCGTCATCGACTCCGGCGCCACCGGCAAGCTTCCAGTCGGCGTCGAACACACCTTCGAACGCCCCTGCGATCTCCGGCGCTTCGATCCTCAGGCCGAGCTCGACGATGTGCTCCAGCGAGCGCCAGTCGAAGTTCTGGCTCCCGACGAACACTTCGCGGCCGTCGACGACGAAGTACTTCGCGTGCAGCACGCCGCCGAAGCTCTTCTCGACGTCGAAGCGCCGCACTTCGATGCCGGGCAGCGTCGCGAAGCGGTCGAGCGATTCCGGATAGGTCTTGTGGAACTTCTCCTCGGCCAACATCCGCACGCGCACGCCGCGAGCGGCCGCCAACTCGATCGCCGCGAGCACTTCGTGGAACCGACTGCCCTTCTGATCGGAGACGTAGAACTGGGCGCAGTCGAGGCTCGACCTCGCGCGAGCGATCATCTCGAGCCAGACGACGTCTGCATTGCGGAGGTCGGCGTGGTCGAGCGAAGTCTCGACGGGAACGCTCTCCACGAGTTCGAACTGCGGAGACTGCGCGGAGGTGAAGAGGAGCGGGAGGAACACGGCCGCGCCATGCTACGCGGCCGAAGTCGGGCCCGGAAACTCCCTCACCGCAGGCGCACCCGCGCCTCGACGGGTCCCGGTCCCGAGAGCGCGAGCGGTTCCTCGACACGCAGCGTCCCGCGTTGCACGTACAGCGTGTACTCGCCGGCGCCAAACGTGCCGAGGTCGAGCTCGCCCTTCGAATCGGACACGCCCTTCCCCGCGAAGAGGCCGCCGATCGCCCGGCCTACGTCGTTGCCGGTGACCGCTGCGGCGCGTCCCTTCGGCACGAGGCGGCCCGTCGCGCCGCTCACGGGCTGCCCCGTCGCACCGACGACCTTGATGTGCACGGCGATGCCGGCTTGGAGGACGATCTCGAGCGGCTCGGAGCGCGCAGCATCGACGCGCACGTCCTTCACGCTCGCATCGGCGAAGCCGTCGGCGTTGGCCGTGATCACGTAGGTACCGGCTGCGACGGAAACGAAGCGGAACTCGCCCTCAGCGCCGCTGGTCGCGCGTTCGGGCACCGCGTTCGTGGCCTCGGAGAGCTGCGCGAGCACGATCGCGCCCTTCACCGGAGCTCCCGAGCCGTCCACGGTCCGCCCAACGAGTTCGACGGCTGCCGGGAGCTCGATCTCCAGACCGCGTAGCGTCTCGTTCTCTCGCAACTCGACCTCGTGCATTGCGGACGCCGCGAGCGTTCGCGAGGCGTCGTCGCGGGGTGGCCGCGCGTTCAGCGCGTACTGCCCCTCGGGCAGACCCGGGATGCGGAACTCGCCCTTGTCGTCCGTGCGAACGCGGCGATCCCCAGCCTCGCGAGCGATCATCTGGCCCAGCCAGCCCGACGACTCGACCGGATCGGCGAGGCGCGCGACGATTTCGGCGTTCGCAACCGGCACGCGGTCCGCGCCCGAGACCACGCGGCCCTCGATCGCGCCTTCGGGGTAGCGCAGATCGAGCTGGAACTCCGGTACGTCCGGGATGTCGGCGGCCACGCGCACTGCGGGGCGCCCGTCGCCCGGAGCGTCGATGTTGAAGTGGTACTCGCCCGGCGCGAGCCCGGCGAACTCGTAGCGGCCGAGTTCCTTGATCTGCGCGATCTTCAGGTCAACCCCTAGCACGCTCTCGGACTCGAACGACATCGCCGTGACGTTGCCACGCCCGACCGGCTGGCCGCCGTCGAGCACCTGTCCGTACACGCGCGTCGCGCCAGAAGACGTGTCGAGGATGTCGTACTCGACGCGCTCGTCCTCCGGGACGGTGACCATGTCGAAGTTGAGCGTGCCGAGGAAGCTCATCGGGTTGAGCGCCTCGTCGCCGCGTGTCAGCACGACGAAGTAGCCGCCGCCGACCATGCGTGAGATTTCGTAGCGACCTTCGGCGTCCGTCCTCGACTGGTAGATCCCTCCGCCGTTCGCGCGCCCCTCGCCTCCGAAATTCGCGGGAGAAACGGCGAGGACGATCGCGCCGCCAACCGGCCGGCCGAAGCGATCGAGCGTCTTGCCGAACAGCCCGGCGCCGGTCGAAAGCGTGATCTCGGTCTCAGCCACGGTGCCCGGAGCGACGAGCAGTGGATCGGAGCGGCCGATCACGTAGCTGCGGTGCGATGCAAGCACAACGGTTGAGCCCGCCGGAAGCCCGGTGAGCTCGAACGACCCGTCCGACTTCGACGTCACCGCGTCGTCGCCGAGCAGTCCGAGTTGCGCGGCGAAATCGCGGAAGCCGGGCGGCATCTGCTCGAGCTCCGGCGGCCCGCGGCGATTGCGGCGGCGATCGAAACTGGTCGACTTCTCGGCCGGCACGGCAAACACTTGCGCGCCGGCGACCGCGCGGCCCTCGCCATCGATCACCGAGCCTTGCACGGTGCCTCCCGGCGTCAGCTCGACGATCACTCCGCGCAGCGTTTCGCCTTCGGCGACCTGCAGCTCCTCCATCGTCTTCTCGAGATAGCCCGGCGCGTGGAACGTCAGCCGCACTTTCTCGTTCGACTTCATCGGATCGACCCGGAACTTGCCTTGCGGGTGCTCGACGAGGACTCCACCCGAGAAAGGATTCAGGTTGCCGGGCGCGTCCGCTTGCGACTCGACGCGGTCGCGAGTCTCGATCGTGAAGCGCGGCACGGGCTCCTTCTTCGATGCATCCATGACGATGCCCTCGATCGCGCCGCCGCGTTCGAGCACGACTTCGAAGCCGTCCTTCTCCTGCGCCGGATCCCAACGGTGCTCGCCGTTCTCGTAGCCGGTCTTGAAGAACTGGATGCGGTACGGCGCCTCGCCCGCGAATGCGCCGGCGACGAAGCGCCCGTCGGCGTCGGTCTCGGGGAACTCGAAGCCCTCGATCGCGACCGCAAGCAGCGGCGCGAACGAGAAGTCGAAGTCGAAGTTGCGGAAGTCGACCGAGTTCCAGCGCACGACGACGCCCTCGATCGGCGCGCCCGCGGTGTCGAGCACGCGGCCGCTCGCCATGGGTCCGTGCGGCAGCTCGAAGTCGGGCGCCGGAGCGAGCGCGCCGTCCGCGATCAGGAGCCGCGGGCCCTTCGCGGGGACGTGTTGCTCCGCCACTCCGACGAGGTCGTACTCGCCCGACGGAACGTGCTCGATGCGGAAGCGGCCGTCGGCGTTCGTGCGAACGTGGGTCTGGTGCAGCAGTTCCTCGGCGAACTGCAGGTCGCGCAGGCCGCGCGGCACGACTGCGACATGCGCATCGGCCAGCGGCCGCAACGCGCCGCTCTCGCCGTCCGCGGCGCGCGTGGTGACGACGCGGCCTTCGACACTCCCGCCCCAGCGCGTGCGTAGCTCGACTTCTGTGTCGGCGCCGGCCCTCACCGCGACGTCGAGGACGTGCGATAGCGCGAAGCCGGCCCCCATCGCGGAAACGTCGTAGCCTTGGCTCGGCGGGATGCCCGCGAGGACGAAACCGCCGAATTCGTCGGAGAGCGACTCCGCGTAGCACATGTCCGCGTTGCGCAGGTTCTCGAGGATGTTCCCGGGACCGAGGGTGATCGCGACCTTGGCGCCGGCGATCGGCTTGCCGGCGGCATCGAGCACTCGGCCGAGCACGCGACCGCCGGCGCGGACGAAGACTTCGAGCGGTCCGCCCTCGCCGCTCGAGGCGACCGTCACGCGCGCCACGCCGTCGGGCACGACCACGGCCCCGCGCGCTTGGACGTAGAACGTCCCGCAGCGTACGCCTTCGAATGCGAACGAGCCGTCGAAGTCACTGGCCGCGATCGCGATCGGCTCGACGCGGCTGGCGAACGCCTCGCCCGTCTTCCCCAGGCGCAGCGCGCGCCCGAAAAACTCCTTGCCGGCCGGCGGCAGCGGCAACAGCTCGACGGCCGTTCCTTCGACGCCCGCGCCGGTCGCGCGATCGAGCACTCGGCCCGAGAGTCGGCCCGGACCGCTGAGGCGCACCCCCGGCTGCACTCGGAATCCACCTCGGGCGATGCCCGGTCCACGCGAGTCCTCTCGAGCGGCGGAGGCTTCCGACTCCGGAAGCAGCGAGTTCGCATCCGTAGGTGCCGCGGGTGCCACGCCGGAAGAGCTAGCGACTGCCGTCGCCGCGTCGCGCTCCGTCGAGCGTAGGATCAGGAACGCAGTCAAGACTCCCAGCACCGCCGTGGACGCGATC
>Ga0233425_10011733_pt1 | contig 10124 bp, 9 predicted proteins | sample Watercolumn_Towu_2_FD_181712 | JGI IMG/M metagenome (GOLD analysis project Ga0233425, IMG submission 181712) | Freshwater microbial communities from Lake Towuti, South Sulawesi, Indonesia - Watercolumn_Towuti2014_140_MG | ecosystem: Environmental > Aquatic > Freshwater > Lake | place: Indonesia... | reverse complement strand
GCAACTGGCTGAACCGATACGGCAAGATCTTCGGGGTTTCCCTGGATGAGGCGATGCTGGCCCTGGCCAACAACCTGGGCTACGCCCAGGGCCGCAAGGTGAATTGCCAGGCCCTGGATTGCGGCCGGCTGGGGGCGCCTTTCATCCTGCCCGTAGGGGACAAGCTGGTTGTTTTGCGATACCTCTGCGATGAGCATTGGCTTCAGGCCGCGGAGGAGGCCTTTTATGGAGAGGAATAAGTATGCGGAAGAACCAGGGATAAAACTATGATTGTTAGCGAAGACACAATAGAGAAATTACGCAGATTAGATAATAGATATAAGCCAAGAGGGTTTAATGAAAGCCACTATTTAGCCACTTATCATGATGGAGATAGAAAGGTCCTGCCAGTGATAAAAGAACTATTTATTAATGCTACTAATAACGGCATACTTTCACGAAATTCTGATTATCACGATACGATATTATACCATTATAATTCAAGCAATAACCACGGGGCGCTGTCAGATAATAATAACGGGTCAATAGACTGCGATGTTACCAAAGAGGAGGCTATATATAAATCGATACTTATCATTAACGATATGCGGGAAAAGATTAACTTAAAAGATACTATAATAGATGGACAAATTATCGAGATTAAGAACTTAAAAAATGAGAGAGATGGTTTAAAGGAGACGATAGCAAAATTAAGGACGGAATTAGAGACGGAAAAAGCCGAAGCTGGCAGGAAAATAAGTGAATTATTAAAGGAAAAACAACAATTAATGATCGAATACCATGAGTTAAAGAAGAAGTATGATATTTGTGAAAAAGATAAGGAATGGTTTGAAAGCATTGCGTATCCAGAAAGGCTTAAATTGCGCAACAAAGCGCAAAGGATTCACAGCGATAAGCACGAGAAGAACTAAGAGGAGACCTGACGTTTATGGCGAGCTTCAATCTGATCGATGAACCATGGATACCCTGCCTTTTTCCGGAAGAGCCGGCCCGGGAATTAAGCCTCCGGGAAGTCTTTCAACAAGCTGGGAAGATTAAGGAGATTTACGACCCTTCCCCCCTGGTGACCATTGCTTTACATCGATTGCTGCTGGCAATCATCCATCGTAACTTCGGCCCCGCCTCGGAAAAGGAATGGCTGGCGCTCTGGGAAAAAGGGCCAGGCGAGAATATCCTGACCGTTTACCTTGACAGGTGGCATGGCCGTTTCTATTTGTTCGACAGCAAACACCCCTTTTATCAGGTATTGTGGATGGACGCCAAAACGGCCAAAACACACCCCATCCATCTCCTGGCATTAGAGGCCGCTGCCCCTAACAACTTCACTCTTTTTGACCATAGTTCCTGTACCGATCCCGAGCCGTTTCCTCCGGCCCTGGCAGCCCGGTATTTGCTGGCCTGTCAAGCTTATTCCATCGGTTTCGGCAAAAGCAATCCCTTTAGTTTTCGCGATTCGACGATGATCCGGGGCTACTCCGTTCTTAACCTGGGCAACAACCTTTGGGAAACCTTATGTCTCAACCTGGTTGATTACAACGAAGATACCCCTATCCCATGGTCGGAAGAAGATCTCCCTGCCTGGGAAAGGGAATTCTTTCCTCCGCCGGACCCGAAAGGAAACTTGCTCCTGGGCTATGTTGATTACCTGACCTGCCAGAGCCGGAGGATTCATCTTCTCCCGGAAGGGAATCCGCCTGTGGTCCGCTGGTGCCAGCGGGTACAAGGAGTCTTCCCCCCAACAAAATCTGATCCTGACCAACCTGACCGGCCGTATCAGCTCGACCCCTTTAAGGCATATTTTTACAAAGATAAGGGACCCCAGAAAGGATGGTCACCCCGCAAATTAATCACAGATAAGGCGGTTTGGCGCGATAGCCATGCCCTTTTTCAGTCGGCCGATTGGCGACGGAGGCCGGCAGTGTTCGATGTGCCCCAAAGACTGATGGGATTAGTTGACTCCGGGGAAATCAAGGCTCAAAACAATTATTCCCTTCTGGTGGCCGGCGTCTGCCTGGACGATGACAATGCGGCCAAGATACTCTTCTGGCGTAGTGAACGACTGCCTCTGCCGCTGCAATACTTGGAGGATAAGAACCTTTATTCCCTGTTGAATGAGGCCATCGAAGCCGCGGAAATAACCGGCGACACCCTGAAATATTATTTAAAAGAGATTGCGAAGATGCTCTACGAGGAAAAGTCAAACACTTTAATCAAGGGATGGGGTATAGATCGTCTCTTCTTTTCACGGCTGGAGGGTCCCTTTCGGCAGTTGCTGGTAGAGCTGCCGGCCAGTGCTCAGGAAGGTGATGAAAACAAGCTTCTTAAATGGATTCAACTCCTCCAGCGTACAGCTATCTCTGCCTTCGATTCCATCACCGCGGGTCTGGGCAAATCTCCCAAGGTTTACCAGGCCGTGGCCCAAGTAAAAGGCCGGTTCACCTGGTCCTTACATAAAAAACTATTCGAACCCCAGGAAGGAGGATCTGACGGCAATGGATCAGAATCAAAATAACGGTCCCCAGAAAAAAACCAAAATGGCGTACATCGACTATTTGGAGGGACTGGTCCGGGGCAATCGCCGGGATGTTCTGGCGGCCCTGCGTTCGGGGTTAGGAAAGACCCCTGGCGAAGCTATGGACATGCACCGTTACATGGCCCCCTGGCTGGAGCGGTGCAGCCCCTGGGAAGAGCAGGTTTATTACCTGATCGGCGCGTTGTTCGCCTACTGGCACCAGGGGGAGTCCACGGTTGTAAACAATCTACCGAAAAACCTCGGGGCTTCAATGGCGCTCCTGAGCTTAAAAAAACCGGAAGCGGCGTCCGGTCTGGACCGGCGGTTCACGGCGTTGCTGAAATGCCACAGAGATAATCTGCCCCATCATTTGCGGCAGGCGGTGGCCTTTTTGAAGGCAGAGAGCATTCCTGTTAATTGGGAACAACTCTTTTGGGATTTGCGCCGCTGGAGTCAAGCAGACGGCAAGATCCAGCGGTCATGGGCCAATTCGTTCTGGGGCCGGCAGCCGGATAAAAAACCTGAAAACCAAGCCATCAACCAATAAAAGAGGGAGGTTTTGCCATGTTATTCTTGGAGTTACACACTTTGCAAAATTTCGCCCCGTCCTGCCTCAACCGGGACGAAACCAACTCTCCCAAAACGTGCCAGTTCGGGGGTGTTTCCCGGGCCCGGCTTTCGTCCCAGACCAAAAAGCGCCGCACCCGCAAAATCTTTGAGGGAGAAAAGATGTTTCCCCCCGAGCTGCTCGCGACCAGAACCCGGGGGCTGCGCGACCTGCTAGTAGACCGGTTCTGCACTGCCGGGAAAGATTTGGACATGTCAATCAAGGTGGCCGAGGTCGCCATAAAAAGCTGGCAGTTGGGAGTAAAAGAAAACGGCTTGACGGATACCATTCCCCTGATCACCTCCGGAGAGGTAGACGAATTAGCCTCCGTCTGTCTTGATCATTGGGAAGCCCTTTGTCAGGCCGTGCAGACCCCGACGCCCCCACAGGATGAGGAGCCGAAAACCAAGAAGGAGAAGAAAAAGGCGGCAAAAGGCGCCGTGCCCCCAGAGGTGTCCATCGCTTTTAATGCGGCCCTGACTGCGGGCGGCAAGGCCGTAGACGTGGCCTTGTTCGGCCGCATGCTGGCAAACAAACCCGGCCCCAGTCGCACTGCCGCATGTCAGGTTGCTCATGCCATAACCACCCATCAGGTGGGCACCGAATTCGATTTCTTTACCGCAATCGACGACCTGGACAGCGGTGTGGGCGGGGCCGCGCACGCCGGCAATACCGAGTTCAACTCCGGCTGTTTTTATAGCTATGCAAATATCGACCTGGGTCAGCTTGAAAAAAATCTGCATTTCGATAAAGAGCTTTCCCTCAAGTCCGTTGAAGCTTTCATCCTGGCCTTCGTCGCCGCCATCCCCACCGGCAAGCAAAACAGCATGGCGGCCCAGAATCCTCCTTCCATGGTCTTTGCGGTGGTTCGGGACGGGCGCCTCTGGTCGCTGTCCAACGCCTTTGTGGACCCGGTTCGCCCCGGGGCCAATGGGGGCATCATAAAATCCTCCATATCGGCGCTGGAGAATTATTGGGAGAAGCTGGCCGCCGTCTACGGTGAAGATGGAATCAAGTGCAAAGCGGCAGTCGTGGTGGACGGTGAACTTAATAAGTTAAAGGACTGCCAGGTTGCCAGCTTGAGGGAGTTGGTGGCAAAAGTGATGGGAGCCCTGAACGGGGAAAGCCAATGAAGACCTTGCTGATGCGCCTGGCCGGCCCCATGCAATCCTGGGGGGTGCAGGACCGTTTCACGCATCGTCACACCGGCCTGGAGCCCTCAAAGAGCGGGGTCATCGGGATGCTATGCGCCGCCATGGGATGGCCCCGGCACCAAGAGCATTTTCAAGGGTATCGACTTGAAGACCTCTCAAACCTGTTCTTTGGCGTTCGGGTTGACCGGGAGGGCCTGCTGGAAATGGACTTCCAAACGGCCACCGGTGTGATCAGGGCAGCCTCTAAGGCAGTGAAGGAAGACGAACCTGAAACTGTCGTTTCTCTGCGCTACTATCTTGCGGACGCCAACTTCCTGGTGGGCCTGCAAGGAGAGAACGACAATTTGCTGAACTTGCTGGACAGCGCTTTGTACTTCCCCAAATGGCCCCTATATCTGGGCCGAAAGGCATACGTTCCGGGATCTCCTATGCGCATCGGCCTGGCAGACTTGGGCTTAAAGGATGTCTTCCACTCCTACCCCTGGATTGCCCGGAACAGCCGGGAAAAGACCAGGATGATACGCAAGGTAGAAGAAGATTGCGAGGCTGGAAGGCCTCCCCAGTTACGAATCGTCCTTGACGCCCCCTTTGGGAGCACTCACGAGGAAAGGCCTGATGTGCCCCTGTCTTTTGCCGGACGGCGGTTCGGTAAGCGCTGTGTGGAAACCGGCTTTATGCCCTTGACCCGAGAGATGATTCAGGAGGACGATCATGTATCTCTCCCGCTTGCTTCTTAATCCCCGGAGCCGGGCGGTTCTCCGGGACCTGGCCGATTGTCAGGATCTTCACCGCACCATTATGTCGGCATATCCGCAAATTCTGGGGGATAACGCCAGGGAGCAATTAGGCGTGCTGTACCGGTTGGAGGCCGACCGGAGGCGAAACCATCTCGTCCTCTATGTTCAATCCTGGGAAATGCCGGATTGGTCCCGACTGCCCAGCGGATATCTCGACCACTGCCGCGGCCTTAAAAACCCGGCCTGTAGGCCTGTGGGGGACACTTACCAAAAGCTGAAGGTGGGAGATATCTTGTCATTCCGTCTCAAAGCCAACCCGACGCGGAAGATTGGATCGGCTGGGTTGGACAAGAAAAGCAGGCGAGTCGACCTTCGCCGGGAGGAAGATCAGCGGGAATGGCTTGATCGCAAGGGCGAACAAGGCGGGTTTGAGGTCCTTGGCGTGATGGTACAGGGTTCGGTGAAAGAGACGGGGCGTCAAAATGGCCAGAGAAACGGCAATTTCGCCGGCAAGACTTCCGTAACCCTGGTGGCCGTGAATTTCGAGGGCCGTTTGCGGATCACCGACGCCGAGAAATTTTATCACCACAGCCTGGCCCGGGGTATCGGCCCGGGCAAGGCATATGGTATGGGACTGCTTTCTCTGGCTCCGGCATAAGATAAATGCGTATCAATAATCTCAATATGCTTCCCGGGTATCGAGATTGCTGGAGCTACCTGTACCTGGAGCATTGCAAGATTGAACAGGAAGACCGGGCCATCGCCGTATGCGACTCCCGGGGCAAGGTGCCGGTGCCCTGCGCCAGCCTGACCCTGCTTATGCTCGGGCCGGGCACCTCCATCACTCACGCTGCGGTAACTGCCCTGGCCGACAACGGCTGTCTCGTTTATTGGGTAGGGGAAGGGGGCGTTCGCTTCTACTCGCACGGCCAGGGCCTGACCCGGGGCGCTGATAACTTGCTGCTGCAGGCCCGCCTCTGGGCTGACCCGGAACAGCGGCTCCAGGTGGTCTTGCGGCTGTACCGCATGCGCTTCCACGAGCCCCTGCCGGATAATCTCACTTTACAGCAAATCCGTGGCAATGAAGGGGTCCGGATACGGGAGGCCTATGCCCGGGCTTCCCGGGAAACCGGGATCCCCTGGCAGGGGCGAGCCTACCGGGGGGACGCCTGGGCCTCGGCCGATCCGGTGAACCGTGCCCTGTCCGCAGCCAACAGTTGTCTCTACGGCATCTGCCAGGCCGACATCCAGGCCGTGGGTCTGTCCCCGGCCGTGGGATTTATCCACATCGGCAAGATGCTCTCCTTTGTGTACGACGTCGCTGATCTGTACAAGACCAGGATCTCCATTCCCATCGCTTTCCGGGAGACGGCCCGGGGTCTGGAAAAACTGGAGACCAGGGTGCGCCAGGCCTGCCGGGATGCCTTTAATGAACAGAACCTCTTGAAACAGATTATCCTTGATTTGGAGTTCGTTCTGAACCTCAAAAGCAAGGTTGGAATAGCTGCCGGGGTTAATTATGACCGGGACGCCGCCCTACCCGGAGACCTCTTTGACCCGGAGGCCGGAAGAGTGGCCGGTGGGCAGAACTTCGGACACTCTGGGCCAGAGGAGGTGAAAAACGATGGTGGTCCTGATTCTTGAGCGGGTGTCCGTGGGGCTCCGGGGGGAACTGACCCGATGGATGCTGGAACCCAAAGCAGGAGTGTTTGTGGGCAGCGTCTCGGGGATGGTGCGGGACCTGCTATGGCAGAAGGTTTGCACTGAATCCCGGGGCGGCGGCTGCATCATGGTTCACACCTGCAACCGGGAACAGAGCTTCGCCATCCGCATGCATGGAAATCTCAGGCGGCAGGTGGAAGACTTCGAAGGCCTTTTTCTGATTCGAGTGCCGTAGATCACGGTTTGAGAAGCGTATTCCCCACGCGAGTGGGGGTGAACCGCCCAGAGCAGCCCATGCCCCGGCTGCTGCGTAGTATTCCCCACGCGAGTGGGGGTGAACCGTCGTAGGATCTCCCGCTTCCCTTCTCCATGGCGTATTCCCCACGCGAGTGGGGGTGAACCGCCCTTGGGATCCCCAGGACCTGGCCCAGACGAGTATTCCCCACGCGAGTGGGGGTGAACCGAGGAGAGTATTGTTCGATCCGCAGCGAGTCCGGTATTCCCCCGCGAGTGGGGGTGAACCGGAAGGCGGTAAACCATCATTTTGCCGCCCTCAGTAGTCCCCACGCGAGTGGGGGTGAACCGTTTCCGGGAGAAGCATATGGTCGCCTTGGTTCGTTATCCCCACGTCCGTGGGGGTGAACCGTGAGCAACCGCGACCCATTTTCATCCGTCCGAGTTATCCCCACGTCCGTGGGGGTGAAACGTGAATAGACCGTAAAAAATGACACGCTTTTGTGTTGTCCCCACGGATGTGGGGGTGAACCGGCACAATATCCGGCGTTAGCCGGCCAGTTGACGGTTGTCCCCACGGATTGGGGGTGAACCCCAAGAAAGGGCAGTCCGGCTACCTGGTGGTCCATTATCCCCACGCATGTGGGGGGAACCATCGAGAATCTTTTCTTTCTCCTGCCCTTCTTGATTATCCCCACGCATGTGGGGGTGAACCGGCCGGTGGCGATACCAGCTGCCCGGGGATATTATTTGTCCCCACGCAAGTGGGGGTAAACCGAGGATCTGGATGTGATGCCGAGGCGATCATCGTTGCCCTCACGGACGTGGGGGTGAACCGTTGGGAACTCGTGGTCAAGAGAGGAGGTGATCGTCGTCCCCACGTCCGTGGGGGTGAACCGAACCTGGGAGAGATCGACGTCACTGAGGTGCAGTCGTCCCCACGCCTGTTGTGGGGGTGAACCGGCGACCTCCCGGAAGTCATCGAAAAGCCTGGCCGTCGTCCCCACGCGAGTGGGGGTGAACCATTGCTCTGTGCGGAATACGGGGTGAATCTGGAGTTGTGTCCCCACGGACGTGGGGGTGATCCGAACACCACAGCCTTGGAGGAACCGATGAAGCAAATTATCCCCACGCATGTGGGGGTGAACCGAGAGAGGGGGGGAAATTTATAAATTAGTCAGTGGTTATCCCCATGCCCATGGGGGTGAACCGAGTCGGGGAGATAGATTAATATTGATAATTCCATTGTCCCCACGTCCGTAGGGGTGAACCGGAGGATAAGAGTTGGACTGGCAAAGGGGTAGAGTTATCCCCACGACCGTGGGGGTGAACCGGCAGAAAATACGGAATCGGTGGCTTTCTTGCCATTATTCTCACGCCTGTGGGGGTGAAATAGTTGTGGTTGCTGTAGGTACTGAGTTTCGAGATCCTGCTCAGTGGCCTCGTAACTGAGACAGACGAAGAAAAAACCGAAAAGCTATTCAAAACGGTTAGCTTTCAAGCCCCAATAGCCTGCTCAGAGGCTCTATAAATCGGGGAGACTGGAGGTGGATAATGATTAACCGCTTGTTCCGGCGAATCGTGGTGATTGTAATTAGCTTCTTCCTGGTGTTTCCCTCTTCACTGACCCGGGCCGGCTTTGAAGACGAAATGAAGGGTCTGTTCGACAGCATGGTCAACGTTAGCGAAGGCGACTACCACAAGGCCATGGGCCGGGGGGTGGTGGCCGGGCCCACGGTGGTGATCCGCAACAAGCGTATCCGCACAGACCTGATAAATTTCACTCCTCCGCGCTTCGACGCCGGCTGCGGCGGCATTGACATGTTCTTGGGTTCCTTCTCTTTTATTAATTCCCAGCAGTTTATCCACCTGCTTCAATCCATCGCCTCCAATGCCGCGGGCTACGCCTTCAAACTGGCTCTGTCGGTGATGTGCCCCTCCTGCAAACAGGTGATGACCAATTTGCAAAGGACCATTCAGCACTTGAACCAAATGGCGGGGGATTCCTGCCGGGCCGCGCAGTTCCTGGTGAACACCGCGGCCGACAAACTGCCCATGAATGAGCTGAAGCAGCAGATGGAACAAGGGCCATTGTCGCAAGCGGCCAAGGTTCTGGGTCAGAAACTCGATGAATTCGACACCTTTCTGAACAAGGTCAATACTGGGACCGCCACCGGGGCCCTGCGGGGATACCAGGTTAACACCCTGATGGGCAATATCGCCTGGAAGGTGCTTAAACAAAACGGCTATATCTTCAACTCGGGCGGGGATGAGTTGTCCGAAGCGCTGATGAGCGTCACCGGCACCATTACCGGCATTAAGCCGAGTGATGAAGAATACGTCATGCCCAAGATCGACAAGTATATCCCGCTACTCAGCTATAAAGACATCATGGAGGGCGGCGGCGATTCCAATGAGACGAAGAAGTACGTCTGCGATGAGACCGATGAATGCCTCTTTCCCACCCCGGGAACCTATTCTTTCAAAGGCTTGAAAAAGTTTGTCAGGGAAGTGCTGCTGGGAAGCAGCGATGCCAGCGTCTCCTCCAACAGCCTGGTGGCGCAGCTGTTGACCAACAGCGGCACCCTATCGAGCCAGGCCAAACAGTTGATCCGGGTGGCCCCGTACCATACCACCCGCTTGCGGCACATGGCGGTGTGCACCATGACCGCAGGCGGGGTCGGCAGTTTGGAGCGATATGCCGCCGAAGCCAGCGACTTGATCGCCCTGGAGGTTCTGGAAAAATACTTAAGGGATGCCCTGTCCATGATCAACCAGGCGGCCGGCGCCAAAACAACCGATGTGGACGGCATGACCTTCCCGGAGTTTTTGGGTCCTGAGTATCAGGAGAAGCTACGGGAGACAAGTAAAGAGGTTAAGGAGGCCCATAACATCCTGTCTGGAGCCAAGCAACAAACCTTAGAGCAGATTTACCAATCGGCAACCGCGTCCTGCAACCTGAAGAATCTGACGGTACGGAAGGATGGGTAGGCCATGTCCGTAGACATCTGGTGCATCGGCGACCTCAATTACCTGGTGGCGGTCTTGAACAGCCTGGCCATGGTGGCTCAGAGCGGGTTGTTCGAGGACCTGGTGCGGCTGGGGCTGATCCTTGCCATCTTGACCGTGATATTGCAGGCGGTGTTCATGGGGAACATGAGCGGAGGCATGCCTTTCGGCCGCTTCATCATCGCCTGGGTGCTGTTCAAGCTGATGTT
>Ga0233425_10011731_pt1 | contig 10125 bp, 9 predicted proteins | sample Watercolumn_Towu_2_FD_181712 | JGI IMG/M metagenome (GOLD analysis project Ga0233425, IMG submission 181712) | Freshwater microbial communities from Lake Towuti, South Sulawesi, Indonesia - Watercolumn_Towuti2014_140_MG | ecosystem: Environmental > Aquatic > Freshwater > Lake | place: Indonesia... | reverse complement strand
CCGGTGACGCAGCGGGAGATGGACCTCGCGGCGTCGATCCAGGCCGTGGCCGAGGAGGCCGTGCTGCGCTCGGTGCGCCACGTCCACGAACGGACCGGCGCGCGGGACCTGTGCCTCGCGGGCGGCGTGGCGCTCAACTGCGTGGCAAATGGCAGGGTCCTGCGCGAAGGGCCGTTCGAGCGGATCTGGATCCAGCCGGCCGCGGGCGATGCTGGCGGAGCGCTCGGCGTGGCGCTGTTCATCTGGCACCAGCTCCTCGACAACCCGAGGCGCCCGGGCCGCCCCGACGGGCAGCACGCCTCGCTCCTCGGGCCAGCCTATTCGAGCGACGAGGTCCGGGCGTTCCTCGACACCGTGGGCGCGGTCTACCGGCGCATCGAGGACGAGGACGAGCTGTGCCGTGCCGTGGCGCGCTTCATCGAGGAGCACCAAACCGTCGGGCTCGCGCAGGGTCGCATGGAGTTCGGCCCGCGCGCTCTCGGCTGTCGCAGCATCCTCGGCGACGCGCGCTCCACGTCCATGCAGTCGGTGATGAACCTCAAGATCAAGTTCCGCGAGTCGTTCCGGCCCTTCGCGCCGATCGTGCTCCGCGAGCGCGCGAGCGAGCTCTTCGACCTGAACGTCGAGAGCCCGTACATGCTGCTCGTGGCCCCGGTCGCCGCGAGCCAGCGCCTCGCGGTCGAGGATGCGGACGCGCGCGGGCTCGACAAGCTGAAGGTCGTCCGCTCGGTCATCCCGGCCGTGACGCACGTCGACTTCTCGGCGCGCATCCAGACCGTGGACCGCGAGCGGCACGGCCGGCTGTACGGGATCATGAAGGCGTTCGAGGCGCGGACCGGGTGCCCGGTGCTCATCAACACGTCGTTCAACGTGCGCGGCGAGCCCATCGTCTGCACGCCGGAGCATGCCTACCGCTGCTTCTTGGGCACGGACATGGACGTCCTCGTGATCGAGGACCACGTGCTGCTCAAGGACGAGCAGCCCGGGGCGCGTACGATCGCCCGCGACAAATACCTGGCGCGGTTCCCGCTCGATTGAGGCGAGGCGATGAGCATCATCCGGATCGACAGGAACCCGAGCCGCCGCACCCTGAGCCAGTTCGGGATCGCGTGGCTGGTCTTCGTGGCCGCGTTCGGCGTGGTGGTCTGGTGGCGAGAGGGCTGGCTCACGGCGGCGGTGGCGCTCTGGTCGGCCGCCGTGGTCGTGCCGGTCATCGGATGGATCGAGCCGCGGTTCATGCGGATCGTTTACCTCGGGATGTCGTACGCCGCGTGGCCTGTCGGCTTCGTGGTCTCGCACGTGATCCTGGCCGCGGTGTACTATCTGGTCCTCACACCCGTGGGGTTGGCGATGCGGCTGCTCGGACACGATCCAATGTCGAGACGATTCGATGCCGGGGCGGCGACCTACTGGATCGAACGTCCGAGAGGTCCCGTTGACCCGAGGCGGTATTTCAGGCAGTTCTGAGAGGGACATGGACAGCGAGCAACGGAAGGTCTTCGAGCAGGAGGCAGGCACGCGGCAGCCGGGCGTCGTGTCCGAGCTCTACTGGCTGCTGAAGACGAACAAGAAGTGGTGGCTGACGCCGATCGTCGTGGTCCTGATGCTCGTCGCCGTGCTCATCGTGCTCTCGAGCACGGCCGTCGCGCCGTTCATCTATACGCTCTTCTGAAAGGCTACAGGCTTCAGGCTACAGGCTCCAGGAAAGACAAAGCCCCGGACCCTATGCGTAGGCACCTTCCTGGGCCCGGAGCCTGAAGTCTGCAGCCTGTAGCCTTTTCTCATGGCTGATACCGGATGGCCTGCTTCTCGCGCGGCTTGCCGCGCCAGCGCATGAGGTTGGCCTGCGGCCGGCCGTCGTCGTCGTACTCGATGGTGACGTATGTGAGCCCGGGCCGCTGGCCGATGCGGTGGATGTCGAGGCTTATCATGTGGGTCCACGTGCCGGCGTTCAGGTAGAGCCGGCCGTCGGGGAGCTGTTTGATCCGGGGCTGGTGCGAGTGGCCCGTGATGATGATGTCCACACCCCGCGAGCGGCGCATGAGCGTCTCGACCAGCTCGTCGAAGTGGCTCACCCAACCGAACTCCTCGCGGAGCATGCGGAGCGTCGCCCAGAAATTGGCCTGGCGCCGCCAGGTCTCGAAGAAACGGGTCTGGAAGAAGTAGTAGACGAACTTCGACAGGATCCTCACGGTGAACCAGGTATCGAAGAACAGCCCGTAGAGGATGTACCGCTTGAAAGGGCGCACCTGATCGAGGTGGAACCGCTCGGTCTTGAACGGCTGGATGACCTTGAGCGAGAACAGGCTGCCCCAGGGGAAGTCGATCACCGGCGGCCCGCCGGGACGGTGGAGCAGGATGTTCCGGTAGTCGAACGAGTTCATCGACTCGAGCTGGTGGCCGTGCCGGATCTGGATGCCCTCGGGCAGGTAGTAGGTGTCGCTCCGTGTGATGAACGTGACCTTCTCGGCCAGGTCTCCGGGCGCGCAGCGTTCGAGGAGCTCCTCCTGGACCTGGGGCAGGAGCAGCTCGATGTCGTGGTTGCCCGGCAGGTAGACCAGCCTGGTGCCGGGGTGCTCGAGAAACCGGACGATGGCGTCGCAGAACAGCGGGTGCCCGTCGAGGGCCAGCTCGAGCTTCCGCGCGGCCATCTCCTCGGTCACCTTGTCGGGGTACGTCCCCTCGAGAGGGACCTTGAGGAGGTCGAAGATGTCGCCGTTGAGGATGAGCTCCACCTCGTGGCGGGCGTACTGCCCCGACGTGTAGTGCTCCAGCAGCTCGACGAACCGTTCGCCCTCGTGGAAGTCTTCGAGCGGGTTGAACTGGCCTCGCGGGTTGCCCGTACCCAGGTGGAAGTCGCTGACCACGAGCCGGATCAGCTCGCGTTTCATTCGATTCTCCCGACCCGCTGGTAGACGCGCGAGTCGATGAAGAGTCTCACGATGTCCGGGTCGAGGTGGCTCTCCGCGACCTCCATCTCGAGGATCTCGAGCGCCTTCTCGACGGACACGGCCTTTTTATACGGCCGGTCCGAGGAGGTGAGCGCGTCGAAGACGTCCGCGACCGCCATGATCCGGGCCTGGATCGGGATCTCGTCCTGCCGCAGGCCCGCGGGATAGCCGGACCCGTCCGGGCGCTCGTGGTGCGAGCTGGCGATGAGCGGGAGGTCCTCGAATGCGCTCCCCCAGGGGATCCGCGACAGGAACTCGAGGGTCTTGCGCGCGTGCGACCGGATCTCCGCCAGCTCCTCGTCCGTCAGGCTCCCCCGCCGGATGGACAGGTAGTGGAGCTCATCGTCGGTGAGGAGCGGGTCGATCTTCCCGTCCGAGGTCCGGTAGGAGCGGCTCGCGACATCGTGGAGCCTCTCGTTCGTCGCTTCGTCGAGCACCGTTGGCCTGTCGGTCTTCTCGACCAGTGCCAGGTCGACGTCGAGCTTCTCGAAGGCGTCCCTCAGGTCGAACGCCGGCTGGGACCGGTCCGTGCGTTTGGTCGTGCTCGTGCTCGGGCTCCCAGGAGCTTCGACTGCGACATCGGGATCGGCTTCGTACGGCACTGGAAATGTCGAGTCGTCGTCGCCCTGGAGGGTCGGGCGGGACGCGACCTCGTGCATGAGGCTGAGCTTCGCCGACTCGAACCGTTGCCGGATCACGTCGAGGGCGCGAGCCGGGAGCTTGCGCGGCTTGGTCAGGACCTCCTCCCGGACGCCGATCTTGCCGAAGTCGTGCAGGAGGCTGGCGTAGCGGAGCTCGAGCATGTCGCGCTCGGTCAGCACGATGCCGGCGAAGACCCCCTGGTCGGCGTTCACCGCGAGGGCGAGCTCCCGGGTCAGCGCCGCCACCCGTTCGGTGTGGCCCGAGGTCGTGGGGTCCCGCTGTTCAATCGCGTGGACCGAGGCCATCACGAACCCGTCGAAGATGCGACGGATGTCGTCGTAGAGCATGGCGTTCTCGAGCGAGACCGCGGCGTGCGCTGCCAGGGTCCGCACGATCTCCTCGCACCGCGAGTCGAACGGGATGACCTGGTCCTCGAAGTCGGTCGGGCTAAACAGGAGCGACTTGCGGTCCCGCTTGCGGTTGATGAGCTGGACCACGCCCAGGACCTCGTCTGACTGGGAGACCATGGGAGCCGTGAGCATCGAGCACGTGCGGTACCCGGTCTTCTCGTCGAAGGAGGTGTCGTACGAGATCTCGCCGCCCGCCGGGAGGTCGTGGACGTCGGGGATGTTCAGCATGCGGCGATCGAGGGACGCCGAGCCGGCGATCGATTGCCGCGAGATGGGGAGGAGGAACTCCTTGAGGTTCGCTCCCATCGAGTCGTTCTGCGAGAGCTTGAACCTGAGCTTCCGCTCCTCGAGGAGTCCCTTGCCCTCGATGACGTAGATGCTCCCCGCGTCGGCGTTGGTGATGTATCGGCACTGCTCGAGGATGATGTCGAGGAGCGTGTGGATGTCGCGCTCCGAGCTGATGGTGCGGGCAGTGTCGATCAGCTCGCGGAGCTCGTACCGGTGCCGCTTGAGCTGCTCCGCCGCCCGGCTCGCCCTCCGCCTGAGGCTCTGGAGGTCCATGGCGTTGCGGACGGCGTTCGCCAGGCGGGCGGGGTCGATCGGCTCGGGCTGGACGTCGAACACGCCGCGGTCGGTCAGACGTCGGATCTGCGCTGAGCTCGCCTTGCCGACGAGCAGGAGCATCGCCTGTCCGGACTTCACGGACTCCAGGAGTACGAGGCCTGCGTCCGTCTCGTCGAGGACCTCCTTGACGCGCCCCACGACGACCTCGTCATCGGCCCTCACGATCCTGATGACGCCGTCCCGGATCGTGACGCTCAACCCGCCGAAGGTGAGCTCGGCCTTGATGAGCTGGACCAGCTCTGGGAAGTCAATCATGGTTCTTCCTGGCGGCCCGCCTGGCGTCTCGCTCCTCGTACGCCCGCACGATGCGCTGCACCAGCGGGTGGCGGACGACGTCGGCGTCGGTGAACTTGCAGAAGGCCATGCCGGGGAGATCGTACAGGAGCTCCCAAGCGTCGAGGAGCCCGCTGTGGACGCCGTTGGGCAGGTCGACCTGGGTCACGTCGCCCGTGACCACGGCCCGCGAGTCGTAGCCGAGGCGGGTGAGGAACATCTTCATCTGCTCCTCGGTCGTGTTCTGCGCCTCGTCGAGGATCACGAAGCTGTCGTTCAGGGTGCGGCCCCTCATGAAGGCGAGCGGCGCCACCTCGATCTGGCCGTGCTCGAGCATCACGTGCCCGCGCTCCAGGCCGAGCATGTCGTCGAGCGCGTCGTAGAGCGGCCGGAGATAGGGGTTTACCTTCTCGATGAGGTCGCCGGGTAGGAACCCCAGGCGCTCGCCCGCCTCGACCGCAGGTCGCGCGAGCACGATGCGCTTCACCCGACGTGACAGGAGCTGGCTGATCGCGTGCGCCATGGCGAGGTAGGTCTTGCCCGTGCCGGCCGGCCCGATGGAGAAGACCACGTCGTGCGTGCGCAGGGCCTCGATGTACTGCTTCTGGGCCAGCCCCTTCGGCGAGATGACTCTGCGTCGCGCCGTGACGAGGACGACCTCGCCGAACACCTCCTCCATGCGGGTGCCCGGTTGCTCGCTCAACACCCGGGCCACCTGCTTGACCTCGGCCGGGCCGACGTCCAGCCCCGAGGCGGCGAGGCTCGAGAGCTCTTCCAGGATCGCGGCGGCGCGCTCCACCGCCGCCTTCTCCCCCTGGAGCTGCACCTTGTGGCCGCGAACGCCGGCGCTCACCTCGATCTCCCGCTCGATGAGGCGGAGGTGCTCGTTGCCCGGCCCTGCGACCTTGAGCATGGTGTCGGAGTCCGCCAGGACCACCTCGGTCGAGGAGGTCCTGTGGGGGACGGGCCGCGATTTCCTGTTCTTCCCCAATGACTCGCTGGATGAATATCACAACCCATGCCCCCATGTCCCTCCCTGGCATCCGAGCGGTGGGTTCACCAAGACCGGGTCGAGCCATCAAAATCGAACGACTTACACCCTCCCTTCTTCATCCGAGGCAGTCGCCCTGAACGCAGACCTCACCCTCGGTGCACTGAACCCCGCACTCGCCGCAGTTCTCGGGGTCGCTCTGGAGGTCGGAGCAGAATGGGACCCGGATCGAGCCACAGTTGACCTCGGGGGTGCAGCACACGACGGTACATTCGCCGCGGATACACTGGTCACAGCCTTCGCAACTCCGCCCGCAGGCGCCGCAGTTGGTCGCACTGTTGGAGAGGCTGATGCAGCCGACCGCCGGGCAATAGGTCATGCCCGGGCTGCACCGCGGGTCTTCGGGTTGCTCATCTCCCGTTGTCCCACCCCCATCAAGGGGGCCACAGGGCGACCAGAAGGTCCCCGAGACGTCGCATGATCTCATCCCGGGTTGTCCGGCGTCATCGGTACACCGCTGGTTCTCGCCGGGAGCGCAGGAGCAACGGCATTCGTCCCAAGCGTCACCTTCGTCGGTGCATGCCTGGACCCCTGAGTCGCCGTCGTCACAGGTGCAGGATCTGGTGGTCCTGGGATGGCAGACATCGACCCCTCCGGGTTGGCCCATCTCGCCCACGCATCCCGTCGCCAGCGCGCTGGCGAGCAGCGTCAACCTCGCCAGGCTCACTCCCCACCGCGCTTTGCAGACCGTTGCTCGCTCCGCTGCTTCCCTCATGCTCCTGACCCAGACCCGGCGGATGAGCTCAGCAACATCGGTGCCCACTCGAAAAGAGGGTGTCTTTTTCGCCACCAAGCCCTCCGCGCGTAGGAGCCTCCCCACGAATTCGCGCTCGCGCCCTCTTCCGTGCCGGCCTGGCGGAAGATCACGGCGTACCTCGCAGGGTGTTCTCGAGAACACCGAATGTTCCACTGCGTGGACAAGTTGCCCCCAGCGCCGGGAACCGCACCCGGCCTGTTCCCGCTCCCTTGCTTCGAACGTGGATGGCGTGCGTAAATTGTTATCCACGGACTCGGTCCGAGCCGCGACGGCTCGATGAGCGGGCTCGAGGAGGTACGGACATGGAGAGGAGACGACCGGGAACGCTGACCGCACTCGCCGTGATCGCGATCATCCTGGGAAGCTTCGGCGTGCTCGGGGGGCTCCAGAGGGTGGCGGGGCTCGTGTTGCAACCGGCGTTGAGCCAGATGGGCCGGATCCGCGACAGCCCGAACGCATCCCCCCAGATGCAGCAACAGGTCGCCCGCCAGCGCGCGATGCAGGACGATATGCAGCGCGTACAGCGGAGCTGGAACCCGGTCATGTGGGTGATCGCGCCGACCTCCATCGTGTTCTGCACGTGTCTGATCATCGGCGGCGCACTGTGCATCAAGCTCTCGCGGACAGGCCGGAAGCTGCTCGTCGGCACCTGCATCGCGGGCCTCGCCTTCGACATGGGCCGCGGCGCGGCCGATGTCCTCATGACCATGCAGATCAGCCGCGTGATGCAGGACCACATGGCGAGCATCACGGGAGGAGATCCAGGCGCCGAGATGGCGACCGGCGTGATGAGTGCGACGATGGGCATGGGGCTGGCGTTCGTCGGAGCCTGGGTCGTGCTCAAGGTCGCGTACCACCTCTGGGTCGTGATCTATCTGACACGACGGCCGATCGAGGATCTGTTCGAGCGCGGCATCGGGATCTGACGGTTACTCGTCGCGCACCACGTCCCTGACAAACGTGAGGAACGTCCCGCGAACACGGGAGGCCGCATCCCCACGCGCGGCGACCTCGACGTCGAGGCTCCCCGAGACGATCGCCCCGCGCTCGATCCCGAAGCGCTCGAGGGTGATCGTGCCGCGGTCCGCCTCGCTGCCGCTCGGTCCGGCGTGGGCCGGCTCGAGGTCGATCCACGCGGCGACGCCGGGCCCCGTCACGTCGAGCTCCACGGGCAGCTCCTCGTGCGGGATGGGGAAGCGCAGCTCCGCGACGGGGAGCCTGGGTCCCACGATCACGCCCTCGCGCGCGCCGACGATCACAGGCCGATCCGGGTGCACGACGATGCCGCGGCGGAGCAGCACCGGGTTGGTCAGGCACCCCGATACTCCGGCGTCGCCGCCGCCGTCGGGAGGCGTCTCGAGGCGTCCGTCGCCGGAGAGGCACAGGGACAGCGCCGGATCGAGGACCACGGGGAGCCGCGGGCGCGGTCTCGTCGGCGGGATGACGCGCCACCACCGGCGCGCGGCGCGGGCGCAGCGCTCGGCCGCCACGAGCGTCTCGTGGGCGACGCGGCACGGCCTGGCATCTCGCAGGATGATCGCGCGGCAGGTGCCGACGAGGTCGAGAGCGCCCACGGCCAGGCACATGCTGTGGTCCCGCATCGCCACCGCCACACATAGCGGGTCCCGCCCCTGGTGCTCAGGCTCCACGGGGCAAAGGTCGGGCTCGGCGTGGAACATGGCGTACCGGCGTCTGCACCCGTCGCGCGCCGCACGCACCGCGAGGGCCTCGCACCCGCCGATCTCCCGCGAGGCGAGCGCCTGGCGCTCGCGGCAGGCGTCCTCCGCGGCGGCGTAACCCACGTCGCCGAGCACCTCGGCGAGCGCCGGCGGGACGGCGCCGCCGAGGGTCGAGACGCACCGTCCGAGGTCCCGGAAACCGGCGACCTCGGCGGCGATGTCGCCCGCGTCCGGCTCGGCGACCACGACCTCCTGCGCCGGCAGCTCGGACAGTGGAGCGGCGGAGTCAGCGACCGCCCGCGCGTGTGGCGCCGGAGGAAGCGCCGACGGAGGAAGCGCCGACCCCTCGTCCGGCGTCGTTGGAGGACGGTCGCAGCCCGCGATGGCGGCCACGATCCAGAGTCCGAGCAGCCGGAGGCACGTCACGAGACGTCACCTGAGGTTGGCGCGCTCGATCTCGCGGCCGATGTATTGTCGGACCCGCGGCGCGTCGGGCGCGTCGGGCGCGAGGATGAGGTACACGAGAAACGCCCCGATAGCCGAGCGCGGGTCGTTGTCGGACGCGTGGGCGCGCGCGAGTGCCGCGAACGCGTCCGCGTTGCCCGGATCGATCGCGATGGCCTGGGTCAACAGGACGACCGCTTCCTCGGCGCTGCCGCGCCGTACCATCGCGCTCGCCCGGTCCACGAGACGGGCTGCACGCTCCGGCCCGTCGGGCGACGGGGTGTATGCGCCCGGGAAGAATAACCCTTCGCGTTGCAGTGTTTCGATGACCGTGGCCCGGTCGAAGGTCACCTGGGCGTCGGCGAGGGTCACCTCGAGCATGAGGCGCCAGAGTTGAGACAGCGCGTGGGTCTGGTGCGGGGCCATGGAGAGGGCATCGAGGTAGGCTCGGGCCGCACGGTCGTGGTCGCCCAGCCCGAGCTCGAGGTCGCCGCGGAGCAACGCGATCCGCAGCGGCTCCACGCCGAGGTCGGCGAGCCTCTCGAGCGCCGGCCCGGCGCGGCGCGCGTCCCCGATCCGGATGTACGCATCGGTGAGCCGGATCATGAGCTGGACGTCGTCGCCGTGGTGCGACACGCGTTCCTCGAGCTCCAGGATATGCTCGACCCAGCGCCGGAGCTCCTCATCGTTGAGCTGTTCCGCCGCCGCGACGCCGGTGACGGCGAACGGCACGAGCGCGATGACGAGCGTCACGAGAGATCGAGCGAGCATCGGTGACAGGATAGCGCCCGGCGTCCGGCGATCGCAATCGCCCCGATCACGGGCAGATGTCCTCGTCGGGGACGTCCTCCTGGCGCAGCCACGCGTCGGCGCACGCGGTCGGGTCGTAGCCCGTGCTCGCGGCGATCGCGTCGAGCAGGTCCTGCATCCCCGCGGCCCGACCCACGTGGTCTTCGTAGAAAGCTGCGAGCGCCAGGAGCAGCTCCTCGCGACCCACGCGACCTTCGAGGGCCCGGAAGAAGAACGCGCCCTTCATGTAGGGGATGTCGCTGAAGTAGTGGTCCTCGATGATGTCGATCTCGCCGCACGAGTCGGGCCAGGCGATCTTCGGGTACGGCCGGGTCATCACGAGGTCGAGGCGGTCCTGGTACGACGTCCAGACGGCAGCCTCGGCGTCCTCGCCCGCGGCCGCGCCGATCGCGAGCGCCGTGAGGTACGTCACCGTGCCCTCGGACAGCACGAAGTCCTCCCAGCACGCGATCCGCACGCCGTTACCGAACCACCCGTGCGCCGC
>Ga0233425_10011730_pt1 | contig 10125 bp, 5 predicted proteins | sample Watercolumn_Towu_2_FD_181712 | JGI IMG/M metagenome (GOLD analysis project Ga0233425, IMG submission 181712) | Freshwater microbial communities from Lake Towuti, South Sulawesi, Indonesia - Watercolumn_Towuti2014_140_MG | ecosystem: Environmental > Aquatic > Freshwater > Lake | place: Indonesia... | reverse complement strand
CTCACCAAGCTGCGCATCTCCCACACAAGCCAGCCTCCTACGACGGTCTTGGCGAAGTAGAACCAAAACCGGCCACTCTCGCCGAATTGCCCCTGGCAGTACGTGAGGACGAGGAAGACCGCAAACGGCGCCACCCGAACGACCACGGGCGAGAATTCCCAGCGCTTGAGGATCACTGACAATCAAGGCCCCGCCCGCGCATTACTGGCCTAGAGACAGGACTTTGGTCTCGCCGCTGAAACTCACCTCGACGCTATCGCGCTGGATCTTCACGATGCGGACGCCCGCGACCTCCTGGCCCTCATGCAAGGTCGTGCGGTTGATCCGCACTGAGGGATTGCTCGAGCGGAAGAAGATGGCCTGCAGCTTGAGCTCCGGCCAACCCGAGGCCGCCGGTGTCGCCGTCGGCGGGGCGGCGGGGTTTGGTGTCGCGGCCGCGGTGGTTGCTTCGGGAGGAGTGGGTTGCGACGGGGCAGGGGTCGGCTCGAGCGGTTTCGGTGTTTCCGCTGGTGGCGCAGGGGCCGTCGGGGTTGTTGTGCCCGGCGTCGCCTTGGCCACCGTGTTGCTCCCCTTGGCGGACGAAGGACGCTTCGTCCCCGCAGTAACGTTCGTGCTGGTTGCGGCGTTCGTCCCGGGCTTCCCGGCGCCCGTGGGCCCAGGCTTGGCCGCGGCCTTGGCTTCGGCGGATTGCTTGCCCGCGGAAGCGACCATGGTCTCGGGGGCCGGGCCGCCGCCTTTCACGAATTTCCAAATGTACCATCCGCCCCCGGCGAAACAGCTCAAGGCCAGTAGAAGCAGCAGGGGGGTCTTCAGGCCTCCACCGAACCTCGATTTGGGAGGCGGTTCAGGCGGCGGCTCGGACGGAGGCGGTTCGGCCTCCGGTGGTGGGGTGGGCTCTGGAGGGGCCTGCTGCGCCTGGGCGCGTTTGAGGGCGTCGCTAATCAGACTCATACACGGATGCCTTATAGCGGAAAGCGGCCCCGCTGGAAAGCAAAGAATGCGCAACAGTACGCGGTTATGCGGTTCGATACGGTCACGGCGCTGCGGGCGTCACCAGCCGATAGAACCGGGCTGGCGTGGCCGCAAAAGCCGAATCCGTCACCACCACCATGCGGGGGTTGTCGCCCGCGGCAATGTCAGCGAGTTTGGCCCATGCTCCCACCGCGAGCGAATCCCGGAAGAGGACGGAATAGGATCTGCCCTGCACCGCCATGAAGGTGAGGCGTGTTGACTCCGAGTCAACGCCGACGGAATCCAGCCGCAGGTATCTTGCCCCATCGCGCGGATCCGTCCCGGCGATGAACTCTTCGAGGTTCGTGAACCCATCGCCGTCCGGGTCGCCGCCAGCGCCGTTGCTGCCCTGGGCATCGCGCCAGTCCAGCCCGTGAGCGATCTCCCAGTCATCGGGCAGGCCATCTCCGTCGAAATCGGCGCCGCTTCCTGGAATGGACCGGCCTGGGGTGGGGGCGGCCGCCTGCCAGTTGATTGGGTCATCGGCGAACCCTCCGGCGAGGACCCGTTGCAGCGACATGCCAGTCTCGTCTGCCTGAGGAGGCCAAGGCGCGCGGTTCGAGTACTCGAGCCCATCTACTAAGACGTAGGGCACGAAGCCCGCATCGGGACTCGACGGTGGCTCGGGCGGGTCGGGGCGCTCGAGCGCAAGCCACTCGCCGGAGTTCTCGAGGTGGCCTCGATACGGGCCGAAAACCGGTGTCGAGTCCGGCAGGCCGTATTTGGCGCGGAACGCTGCCATGACCGCGGGGGAGGCGATCGGATCGAAGTTCACCAACACCAGAAAGTCCCCTGGCTCGAGGGTGACATTGGTCGGGAACGAGAATTCGACGCCTCCCGCCAGCCGCCAGGTGTTGGTTAACGCGTTCGGATCGAACAAGCGTGCTGGCTGGGCGGACACATTTTGCAGTTCGATGAACTCGTCGAGCGTGTTGTTGTTGGTCCCGAGCAAGGGCGGGTTGTACATGATCTCGTTGATGACCACCGGGCCTACCCGCGGCCCCGCGTTGATTCCTCCCAGGGTGTTTCGGGCTTGCGCGACGAACTTCTCCGCGCCCGTGCTCGTCACGTGGCGGCCGAAGCTGACACCGTTCGCCGCGGCGCCGAACTTGAAGCCATGGTAGTAACCGGTGAGATTCGTCCCGTCGCCCGAGAACAGGTAGGCCTCCTCGCCGAGCGAACTCAGCGCGAAGGCTGCGGGTCCAACATTGAAGACGGTTTCATCCGCGACCAGGTACGCGCCGGCGTCGAGCGCTGTTCCCGCCGGAAAGGAGAACTTGCGTGGTTCGTGGAAGTCATCACTCAAGAACCACCCGCTGATATCCACCCGGCTCGAGGCGGGATTGAAGAGTTCGATCGTATCGACGTCCGGCGGGTCGGTGTGCGTGAGGGCCTCGTTGAGGAGGACCTGTGGGATGTCCGGGCGCGGCGGGTCGGCCTGGCCCGGCGAGCCGTGGACGGCGCGGCTCAGCCGCCAGGCTGTTCGGTTCGTCAGACTGCCCGGCAGCGCCGCCTCATCCGCGGGTATTAGCGAAAAGCCCAGGCCATCCGTCAGGGGGTACCAGCGATTATCATACGTGAAGTCGAGGATCGGCTCCTCGAGCGGACCCGCGAGAGCGATGCGCTCGCCGCCGTTGTCGAGGCTGCCGCGGTACTCGCCGGCAACCGAGGTCACTCCTGGGTAACGTGCCATGAACGCCGCGCGGTTCTTGACCAAGACGACATACCCGCCGGCGGCGAGGTTCGTAACCCCACTGGCCGCATTGAAGGTGTACTCGATTCCGTCCGTAAAATGGAAACCGAGCAGACTCAACGGTTCCGGGCTGACATTCTTCAACTCGATGAACTCGAAGTTGTCCGCGTCGTTCGTGTCGCCGGGAGAGGGCGCAAGGGGATGGTACATCAACTCGGTGAGGATCAGAGGGGGCGTCGCCACCACGAACGTGGCCGACACCGGCCCGGACCAGGGGCTCGAGATGGGCGGGTTGTTGGCGCCCGTGAGGTTCCGATGGGCGAGGTTGCGCGACCGCGCGACGACGCGCGCGTTCGCGTTCAGCGTGAGCGGGGCGCTGTAAACCTGGGCGCGCGGAGAGAGATTGCCGCCCGGCAGCCGCGGATCGGTCCCGTCCAGTGTGTAGTACAGGACCGCGCTGGGCGCGCCCGTGAGGCTCAACTCGAATCCGGAAGTGATGGGTCCGCCCGGGCTGCTAAGCCTGGGCCGCTTCACGAAATTGGTGTCGATGAAATCGAACCGGTTGGACAGCCAGGTTTTCAAGGAATTGACCTCGGCTTGGAAGGAGCCGCGCGGAGCGACGCCCCACTTCTTCTGCTCGCGCGGTTGGGCCAGGCGGACCTGGGCGGCGAGCGAGTCCACGAGCGCGTGCACATTGGTCAATGCAAAGCGGTCAGCTCGCAACTCCTCCCACCGGTCGATCCAACGCTGCCAGAAATCGGGGTCGGTAAACATCCGGCCCCACCAGGGGTAGTTGAAGAAATCGGTGCCCAGGTCGCCCGAGCGCGAGCGCCAAACCCGCGGGACGGCGTCGCGGCCGTCCGTCGAATTCAGCGCACGGTCAAAGTCCCACAGCGGTCCGAACACCAGCTTGCCTTCACGCTCCTTGTAGAAGTAGGCGCTCAGCCGCAGGGCGTCCACGTTGAAGGTCATCACGTTGAGGATGTGATGATCGATCCATGCCTCGACATCGACGTAGGCCGGGTAGCCGTTGACGGGGTCAGTGTAGGCTGGCCCGTTGAGCGCCGTGCCGAAGGCATCGATGTAACTAGCGAGGTATTGGCGTTGGGCGCTCCGCTGCGGAATATTCATGATCCGTTCCTTGGGGTACACGTAGCAGATGCCCATGCCCCCCGCGTAGAAGCCCCCGTCGCCAGGGTCAGTGCGGTCGATCTTCATCAGGTAGCCGCCCGTCACCTTCGGCGGCGCCGTGTGCTCCGGTTCGAGCGCGGGCACGTCCACCCGATGCCCGCCCCGTTTGATCTTCTCCTCGAGCACGTAGATTCCCCAGTAGTTGGCCGAAGTGATCGGTCCGCCGGTCTTATTGACGTACACCTCGAGGAAACGGGTGCGGGGTGAATACCGCCCGATCTGCCGGCTCAGCGCGTGCGCCAGCGGGTTGTGGATGAGAACCGGTTCGAAATTGTTCGGCGCGTAGAGCACCCAATCGGAATCCGCGGGCAGCCCCAGCAGTTCCCGGTCGCGATCGTCGTTGTACTCGTCCCAGAATTCGACCGAAAAGCTAGATTTCGGATAGCCGAGCGTGCTCGAACCGCGGATGTTGATGCCGGCGCGCGAGTCCAAGTCGGGCGCGTTGGTCAGCGAACTGACACCGCCTTTGGGCTCGAACACGGCGATGTAGGCGTACTGGTCCCCATCCGCGGGCACCGCCCCCGCCCCGAAGTTGTGGATGATCATCAGCGGCAGGTCCGAGGTGAAGTTCAGCACCGTCGAACTCAGCAGCACGTAGTTCTCGCTGCGCAGCGGCCCCGGCAGCAGCCCGGGCACGAACGCCCGCGCGCGCACCTGGACGGTATTGGTGATCGTCAGGGGCGCGGCATAGACCGGCGATGTGTTGGTAGGAGCGGCGCCGTTGAGGGTGTAGCGGATTACGGCGTTCGTGTCGGCTGCGCTCAATGCCAATGTGAACGGTTGGGTGAACGTGCCACCTTGCCTCGAGAACTCGACCCCGGGCGAGAAGGCCGGGCCGCCCACCGAGTTGGGTGAGCCCGGTGTCGGGGTCGGGAAATAGCCGATGGCCTCCGGGGCGATCCGGTCGCGTCCGTAGGACACATCCTCGTACTGCCGTGGGTAGCGCGGGGCGAATTCGGATACGACGCTCATCGTGCTGTCGGAGAGCGCCAGGTAGCCGGTGGTCTTCTCGAGTTTGAAATTCGTATGGAGCCGGCCTTGGGGGTTCACGCGGTTCTTCCCGGAGGCGAAGACAAGCAAGTAGCCCCTCGCTGGCAGCGACACGTTCGGGAACCGCCACTTGCCCAACGCGGCCGGGTCGTTGCTCAGCCACCATCCATTCAGGTTCGCGGTCGCATCGCTGTTGTTGTAGATCTCCAGCCAATCGGAGCTGTCTCCGTCCTCGTCATTCAGCGTCTTCTTGTTGTCCGCCATGAATTCCGAGATCACCACACCGGGAACAGGCGCGTTGGGATTGAGCAGGTAACTCCACCCCGTGCCGGCGAACGCGTTGGGGCTGCTGGCGAGGTCCTGGATCCCGTGGCCAGGGGCCCAGGCCACTTCGACCGTTCCCGTCGGAGGTTGGGGGAACTGGAATTCATATTGTCCAGGCGCCAGCAAGGTGACATTCGTAGCCGGGCTTCCGTTGATCAATAGGTCTGATGCATCCACTCCGGCGACGGGTTCGCTGAAATCCACTTCAATCTCCTTCAACTGTCGAACCGTGGCGAAGGCCTCGGGAATGACCCTCGACACCGCTGGCGGCACGTCATCGACCGAACTTGTCAGCGAAAGATAGATCACGAGATCACTGCTGCCGCTCAGGGAAGCGTTGAAGGCCTGCACGGCCACAATGTTCGTTCCAGGCGCCAGGTAGCCGCGGGGATCGGGCAGTTGATGGACTTCCTCGGGGATCGGTTCCGGCAGCGCGGGGAGGGCGATACCGTTGAAGGCGACGTCTCCTTGCGGCATGTTGTAGCGCGCGACCTCGACGCCGTTGATCCAAGCGATGAACCCGTCATCACTTACCCCTTTGAGTTCGAGCGCACTGACGTCGCCTGGGTTCTTGATTACGAACGACTTACGCATGAAGATGCACGTGTAAAGTCCACGCATATCATCCAGCAGCGTGCCCGTCAGCGGCTCTCCGTAGTAGAAGGGAGCCGGGGCTTGCACCCAAGCCGAGTCATCGAAATCCACTGTCCGCCAGGCCGTTGGGTCTGGAGCCGACGCCTCGGCCAGGCCTCTCAAGAACCGCCAATCCGTGTCCGTCGGGAAGATTAGGCCCGCCGCCGCCTGCCAAACCATCCCCGTCCCCATAACCAAGACTGACAGAAGCCGGATTCTCAACATGGCGAAATGATGCATCGCTGACCCTTGTGAAAGCAAGGATCTTACCAACTTGCCGGCCGCTCGGCACGCGAATGCCCCCCTATAGGCTCCGCCGTCCATTCCTTGATCAAAGTCGGATCCGTGCGCTAATCTAGCGCCGCCAGCACCCCGCGCAAGTAGCCGTAGGACTCGAGCATCCCGGGCATCGGAGCTTCCGCGTTGGTCTCGTACTCGAGCGCGACATGATGCGCGTAGTTCAGGCCGACCAGCGCCCGCAAGACGGCCACGATGTCGATGACGCCTTTGCCGATCTCGGTGGCGCCGCCCTTGGCGGTGGCCTCGGTAACATCCTTGATGTGGAAATCGTAAAGCCGGTTCGCGCAAGCCTGGATGGCCGCCACCGGGTCCTCGCCGAGGCGCACCGTATGGCCGACATCAATGCACAGGCCCATCCGCGGATCGCGATCCTTGACCAGTTTCATCACATCAAGCGGTGAAGGATAGCGTTTGTCGCCGGGGCCGTGGTTGTGAATTGCGATGCGCACGTCGTATTCCTTGGCCGTCCGCTCGAGGGTGTCGAGCGCCGCCGGCTCGGGACTGCATACCATCGTCGGCATCCCGGCGTCCTTGACATATTCGAGCGCGGCGCGGATTTCCGCCTCGTTGTTGTTGAGGTAAATCACACCCCCGCCCAGGAGGATCAGTCCTGCTGATTCAATCTTCGCGCGGGCCTCTTGACGTTCGGCCCGGCTGCTCTTCATCGGCAGGTGCATGTCCTTCAGGCTGATGTACTTTACCCCGGCTTGTTTGGTCATGGCGATGGCCTGGTCAAGAGAAAACTTCCGCAGCGTGTACGACGTCACGCCGACTTTAAGTCCGTGGTATGGGTCGCGCGCGGCCTTCGTAACGGCCGCGCGAGCCACCGATCGAGCGGTGATGGCGGCCAGGGCGGCCGACCCCAGGAGGCCGGCCCGCAGAAACGCGCGGCGGTCCAGGTCGAGATTCGTGTTCATAGGGTGATCGTGCGGCGATGATGCCGCCGATTCCAAGCCAATTCTCCTGATGGCATTCGCTCCTGCGGCGGCAGGATTTGAGCTACTCGTGTTCGCTCGCGCGTGGTAGGAACAGCCATGAACGCGCGCGCTGTTGCGGGTGTCTTGCTTGTTGCCGCGGCTCTCTTTGGCGAGATTGATGCCGGGGCCGCCGAGACCTTCTCCGTCGCCACGTTCAACCTCGAGAATTACCTCGAGGCTCCGCGCGGGACCCGTCCGGCGAAGTCCGCGGCGGCCAAGGCCAAGGTGCGCGAGAGTCTGCTGGCTGTGCGCGCCGACGTGGTCGCGCTGCAAGAGATCGGCGACACGCCCGCCCTGCTCGAGCTGCTCGGGGCCCTGCGCCAGGACGGACTCGACTACCCCCATTGGGAGGCCGTCGGCGGACATGATACGAACATCATTATCGCCGTCGCGAGCCGCTTCCCGATCCTCGCCCGGCGTCCCCACACGAACGAGAATTTTCTTCTTCAAGGGCGCCGGTTTCAGGTCAGCCGTGGGTTTGCTGAGGTCGATCTTCGGGTGAATCCGCGCTACAGTCTCACGCTCATCTCCGCCCATCTCAAGTCGCGCCGGGCGTTACCGGCCGCCGACGAGGCCGAGTTGCGCCTGCAGGAGGCGCTGCTGCTGCGGCAGACGGTCGAGGCCTGCCTGGCCCGTGAACCCGACAGCAACCTGATCGTGCTGGGCGATTTCAACGACACCAAGGCCTCACGGACGCTGCGAACTCTGCTGGGTCGCGGCGCCCGCGCCCTGGTGGACACCCGGCCCGCGGAGCGCAACGGCGACGGCTTCCCTGCACCGCACGACACCCGTAATGTCACCTGGACGTATTACTACGCCAGAGAGGACACGTACGATCGGTCGGATTACATCCTGTTGAGCCGTTCCATGGCACGGGAATGGCGGCCCGAGGGTACGTTCGTGTTGGCGCTGCCCAACTGGGGCTTGGCCTCGGATCATCGCCCGGTCGTCGCTGCGTTTGTCGCCGAGGACAGATGACGGAAGGCACGGCGAGGTTGGGCGGTGGGCATGGAGCAGGGCAGGGTAGGCGTGGACCAGTTCCCTCTCCCATCGGATGGGAGAGGGTGCCCGAAGGGCGGGTGAGGGCGCAGCCGCTTTTCCATGCTGGCTACGTGGTCCCGAGAATCATAGGCTTTGGTCATGGCGAACTTGCCTCCGCATCTGGCGAAGCGACACGAGAAAACGTTGGCCATCCGCCCTGAGTTCCTCAACCACGCTGGTACTCTGTTCGGGGGCTACATGATGCAGTGGGCGGACGAAATGGCCTACAGCGCAGCCTCGCTCGCTTTCCCCGAAGGGGACTTTGTTACCAAGTTGTTCGGCCAGTTCGATTTCACCTCCGCCGTGCGCCAGGGCGACATCATCAAGATTTACAGCCAGGTCGAGAGTGTCGGCACGACTTCGTGCAAGGTCCTTGTGTGGGCCGTGAACGGCAAGACCAATGCAGAGGTCTTCCACACCTTCGCGGTGATGGTGAACGTGATCAACGGCCAGAAGGCCCCGTTGCCGTTCTCCGGCGCGGCGAGGTGAGCGCCACTGGCTCAGTCCTGGCCCTTGGCCAGCAGCCACGCCACCGCCGCCTCACGGCCTGCCTGCCCGCTGCTTGTGGAAACCGTCAAATTCCTCTCGCCGCCTGCCGCCGTGTAGATCTTGCTGACCAACTCGGGCGCTTGCGATCCTTCCCCCGCGAGCCAGAGGGCACTCGGTGCGCCCAGCGCCAGCAGGCCGGGTAGATCGCCGTACTTGGCCGCGCCGGGCAGGAAGTCGGGGCTGTGGATGTCCAGCACCTTGCCGAAGCGCAAGCCACCGGTGTCGATGACCGCACGGTCGATGCTCCCGTTGGCTTGCGCCCGGGCCGCCGCCACCCACGGGCCGGCCGACCCCAGACCGACCACGTCCAGCATGCGGGACTTGCGCTCGTTGCTCCTGACAAACTGCACCACGGTGAGGATGTCATGCACGCGTTGGGCGAAAAGCGTCGAGTTGTAACCGAAGGTGTAGGCCGCCGCCTCCCGTGGATTCTTGACGCGGCGCGTGTGAGTTACCGCCTTGCCGTCGGCGAGAGATTCCCCTTGGAACAGCAGATCGACGCCTGCCACACTGGCACCGCCAGCCACCAATCTCACCACTTCCGGCCTCAGGACGGGTTGGCCTGCCGTGCCTTCCGGGGCGAACAGGCCGGCCTTCCCTGCCTGATCGACCCAGATCACTGTCTGCCCATTCCATTCCTTGGGATGAAGAAATACTGCCGGTAATTCCTCGCCGTACGTGCGGTTGCGGAGCAGTCCGGTCATCTGGAGGTAGGTGCCCCGATCACTCTTGTCCTGCATGACCCATTCCACCGGCCCCGCCTCGGCCAAGTTGCGCCCAATCACGATGTCCAGCGCCTTGCCGTGGGTCTCCTGGAACTGCGCGGGCGTGCTCTGCGCGGCCGCAAGTTGCCGGCGGGCGTCCTCGTCGAGCCATCGCAGAAGCTTGCGCTCGAAATCCGGTCCGCCTTCGGGCTGGGGATGGTCCTTGTCCCACACCGACATCTCCTCCTTCGTCAGTCGCTTGTACTCTTCTTCGACCACCGGCTCCTTGAGCCCGAGCCTGAGATGCCGATTGACCCACCCGTAGAAGGCGGAGCGGCTCACGTAGTTATAGTTGTGGCCGAATTGTTCGCCGCGTTTCAGCATCACATTGTCGGGCGCGCCCACCAGGCTGAAATGTTGCTTGAGCTGCGGGAAGCCCTTCGTCGCCATTTCCTTGGTCCAATCATCCGCGCACGTCATCCCGAGCGGTTTGGGGGCGAACAGAGCGGCGAACTCGACGTTGCCCGTGTTGATGCGCAGGCCACTGGCGTTCTCGCACGTGCAGCCGCCCTGCATCGCCGTCGAGACCATCACCGCGGGAAACGCCACCGCCGGGCGGGGATCGATCCCGCACAGGATGAACGTCTGGGTGCCGCCGCCGCTCGCTCCGGACACTACCACGCGGTCCGGGTCCACGTCGGGCAGGCTCAGC
>Ga0233425_10011729_pt1 | contig 10127 bp, 9 predicted proteins | sample Watercolumn_Towu_2_FD_181712 | JGI IMG/M metagenome (GOLD analysis project Ga0233425, IMG submission 181712) | Freshwater microbial communities from Lake Towuti, South Sulawesi, Indonesia - Watercolumn_Towuti2014_140_MG | ecosystem: Environmental > Aquatic > Freshwater > Lake | place: Indonesia... | reverse complement strand
CGAGTATCTCGCGGCCCAACGCGCCGTCGAGCAGGCCAAGCTCAACGTCCGCACCGCCACCTACGAGCGGCTGCCCTCCCTCACGCTGAGCGGAAACTTCGGATACGCTGCCCCGAAGTTCGACGACGACTTGCAGGATCAGTGGGCGATCGGGCTCGGCGTAAGCGTGCCGGTCTTCGACGGCTTGCGCACGACCGCGAACCGCCGGATTGCCCTCTCGCGCCAACGCGCCCAGGAGGCGCGCCTCCATCATCTCGAGCTGCAGATCTCCTCGGAACTGCGCCTGGCCTTGCAGGATGCGGGCTCCCGCAATGCCCAGGTCACGGTCGCGGAGAAGGGCCTGCGGTTGGCGCAAGAGGAACTCCGGCTGGCGCAACAGCGTTACCGCCAGGGTGTGGCCGACAACCGCGAAATCGTCGAAGCCCAGAACCGCCTGGCGGTTGCGGACGACAACCTCGTCGATGCGATTTACCTCTACAACCTGAGCCGGCTGGAGTTGGCGCGCGTCAAGGGCGACGTCCGCGCGATCTTGGCGGAAAAGGCGCCCTGACTCGTCGCCAGACCTCCGCCTCCGGTGCCACCCACGCGACCCACGAGTCAAGCGGTTGCCGGTCCGCCGCGCCTGATCCTGGCCTCGGCTTCTCCGCGCCGGCGCGCATTGCTTGCCTCCCTGGGGATTCCCTTCGAAGTCGTCGTGGCCGCCGTCGTTGAACACGAAGATTCAACCACCGAGCCCCGGACCATGGTGGCGCACAACGCTGCCTTGAAGGCGGAGTGGGGGGCGGCCCGGTACCCCGAGGCCACCGTTCTGGCGGCCGACACGACCGTGTGCATCGACAACCAGGCGCTGAACAAGCCGCGCGATTTGGCCGAAGCGCGCGGCATGCTGCTCCGGTTGGGCGGGCGCACGCATACTGTCTTCACCGGGATCGCGGTGCGCCGCCGGGCCGACGCGCTGGCCCTCGACGAGGGCGTGGCCAGCGAGGTGACTTTCCGGCCGCTCGACGCGCGGACCATCGACGACTACCTCGCCCGCGTGAACCCTCTCGACAAGGCCGGGGGGTACGGCATTCAGGAACACGGCGAGATGATTGTCGCGTCGTACTCCGGTTCGTTCACCAACATCGTCGGACTGCCCTTGGAGGCGACGAAACAGATTTTGACGCGCTGCGGTTACCAAGCATGATCCCCGGCAAGTCCATCCGGCCGCCGTATCCTCCATGAGCCTGTCCCTTGCCCAGCCAACCGTCACTGCCGCCCTGCGCGGTTGGGTCCTGCGCGTTTGGGATGACCCGGATTCCCGCTCCACGCTCATTGGCTTGGCCGGCGTGCTTGTGATTCACGTGCTCCTCTGGCTGCTGGCCCCCGCGGCTCTGCGCTTCGAACCGGTGGTGGACACGCTGCGGCCACATTCGAACGGGCGGGAGTTCAACATCGAGCTGGCCCCAGAGGCGTTCGCCAAGACGCAACCCAAGCCGCCTGAGCCGTTCAAGTTCGTCGAAACGAATCCGGAGGCGCCGGAAAACACCCCCGACAAGACCAGCAATTTCGCCGCGCAGAACCAGCAGGTCGCCCAACCCACGCCGACGCCCGACGGCAAAAGCGATCGCCCGACGACCGAGGGTAAGAAAGATTTCGAGTCGACCCAAATCGTCAGCGGGCAACTGGCCAAGCCGATCGAGCATATCGAAGCGGTCGCCCCGCCCCTTGATGTGCCTCCGGCCGAGCAAGTCGTCACCGCCCCGCGCGCCGAGCAGAACCCTCTCCCGGGAACCGAGAAGGTCGAGGGGGACAACAAAGATGGCATCGGCAGCAGCCTGGCCAAGCGCTTGGAAAACGCCCGCGCCGTGCCCGAGAAAGTGGAAGGCGCCCGCGACGCGACCCAAGACCAGGGCGAGATGGCAAACCGTCCCGCCATCGATCCGAAGCGCCCGCGCCCCCGGCCGCAGGTCACGCAGACCATCCAGGCGCGACCGGCCATCCTCGCGGAAAACAAGTTCGGCACCGCCAATATCGGTAACGTCGCGGTCGATGCCAAGTGGAGCAACTACGGCGCCTACCTGCAACGCATGATCGACACGGTCCAGATTCAATGGGAGCGCATCGTGATCGATCAAAAAGCCAACCCGGTGGTCGGCAGCAGTGTCACCGTCAAGTTCGTCATGGACGACGAGGGGCGGATTGCCCGAATCATCAGTGTCGAGACCACGGCGAACGAAACGGCGTCGCGGGCGTGCGTGAGCGCCATCACCGATCGGGCTCCTTATGGTCCCTGGACGGACGACATGAAGGCCGTGCTCGGGAATCAGCAGGAGATGACGTTCACATTCTACTACCAGTGATCGGTGGGCCGGAATGGGGCGGGCGACTGCCGCTGGGCCGGGGAGTGGTGTTACTCGCCCGCGACGCGAACGGCCTGATGGCCTTCGACAAACCGGCCGGAGTGCTTTCGCACCCCAACGCACCGGGCGACGAGCCGCGTTCGCTCCTGGCCGCGCCCTATCGCGCAGCCGATGAGTGCTACGAATGGACCGATTCCGTCGGTCCGGCGGAGCCACGGCGGCTCTGGCTGGTCAACCGGCTCGATTCGGCGACCTCGGGCGTAATCCTGGCCGCAGCCGGAGAAGATCTGGCCACAGCAGTCCGGGCGCAGTTCGAGAAGAAACAGGTGCGCAAGGTGTACCAGGCGTTGGTGTTCGGGGCGCCGCCCCGGACGGTCGAATACTGGCGCGACCTTCTTCAGATTGAGAAGCGTGGCGGGATGATCCGCACGTCGGCCCGGGCGGGCCAGGTGCCGGCCGAGAGCCAAATGAGCGTGATCCGCCGTGGGCAGCGGCAGCCGCGGGTCACGCTGATTCGCCTCGAACCGCGCACCGGCCGCAGCCATCAGCTCCGGGTCCAGTGCGCCAAGCGCGGACTGCCCATCGTCGGCGACCAGACCTATGGCGACTTTGCCCGCAACCGCGAATTTGCCCGGCTGGTGAGGACCAAGCGGCTTTTTCTCCATTCGCTGGAGACCTCCTTCGACTACGAGTACCGCGGCGGGCCACACCGGTTCAGCGTCCGCGCCCCGCTTCCCCCCGAATTCGAGGAGTACCTCTGACCCGGCGAAAAAGTGCGTTGTCGCGGCCAGGGAAAACCAGCCAGACTTGGGCAATCATGATTCTTCCGAAATCCACCCGGCTCAGCCCCGAGCAGCTCAACGAGGTCACCGCGATCGTGACCGATTTCGGCTGCCAGATCCAACCGATCGTCGGTGCGGTGCGCACCATTTATGCGATCGTTGGCGACGAGCGCGATGAACTGATGATCAACCGCCTCGAGGGGCTCGACTACGTTGATCGCATCGACCGGATCCAGTCACCGTTCAAGCTCATGGATTGTCGGTCGGATCTCGCCACTCATCGGATTACGCTGGGTGGTGTCACCCTGGGGGACGAATTGTTCGTCATTGCCGGGGCTTGTACGATCGACCCGAAGAATCCCGATTACTTTTATGAAACTGCGGCTGCCGTGAAGGAAGCCGGCGCGCAGATGTTACGCGGAGGCGTGTGGAAGCCGCGCACCAATCCCTACTCCTTCCAGGGCGATGCGAAGTCGTTGGATATCCTGCTGGAAGCGGCCCGGCGGACCGGCCTGCCAGTCGACACCGAGGTAATGGAGGAGGCGCACGTGGAGATGGCTCTGGCGGCTGGAGTCCAGTGCCTGCAAGTAGGCGCCCGCAACGCCTTGAATTACTCGTTGCTGCGCGCGATCGGGCGGGCCGTGGCGCAACGGGATACGGCGGTGTTGCTCAAGCGGAGCATTCACATGGGACCAATCAACGAGTTCATCTCGGCCGCGGAGTACATCGTGGCGTTCGGCAATCCGAATATCATCCTCTGCCCTCGGGGCACGACCCCGACGCTCGACGGCTACCGAAACCACCCGGATGAAAGCATCACGCCCCTGCTCAAAGAGAAGACGTGGGCCCCGGTGGTGGTCGATCCCTCGCACTCGGTGGGCAAGGCGGCCTACGTGCCAGCCTGTGCGCTGGCCGCGGTGGCTTACGGCGCAGACGGGCTCTGCATCGAGGCTCACGTCAGCCCGAGTCACGGGATCGGCGACGACCCGAAACAGGCGCTCGCGCCGGAGGCGTTGCGCCGGACCATTGCGCAAGCCAGACAGATGTGGGCGTTGCGGCATGGCGGGGGTAGTTCGCGAACGGCAACGGGGGAGCAGGGAAGGGCTTGACGATGACTTGGGATGTGGCCACATGTGGCCACATGAAGAAATCAAAGCGTGTGCTGGGACTGCGCGCCCTGGCGCCGGCCGGCGAACCCCGACTCGAAGAGCCTACCCTGGTGCGGCGCCGTGCCTTGGTTTCGGTGCGCGAAGCCAAGGATCAGCTTTCGGCCCTGCTCCAACGCGCTGAAGCAGGCGAAGAGATTGTCATCACCTCGGATGGCGAACCGAAAGCCATGTTGGTTCGCCACCGGCCGATCCTCGGGGGCAAACCCTGGCAATCGCTGGCAGCCTTTCGCGCGGCGATGCCGATGACTCCGGACTCGACTCCGCTCATTCGGGAAATGCGCGATCGCGGCCAGTGAGATGTACCTCGACACATCCATCATGGTGAAACTCTACACGCGCGAGCCGGATTCCGCGGCCTGCGAACGGGTTGTTGCCGGGCACAGCATTGTTTCCTCTGAACTGCTCTATGTGGAACTTTGGTCTGCCCTGCTCGCGAAAGAGCGGGCGGGCGGGCTGTCTCCCGCGGCGCGCCAGCGAGTTTGGGAGCTTTTCGAGGCGCACCTGCTCGATGAACTGGTGGAACTGGTTGAGCTCAGCGGTCACATCGTGCGCGAAGCGGCCGAAATGATCGCCCGGGTGCACCCACAGGTGCCCTTGCGGACGCTGGATGCCATTCATCTGGCAACGTTTGCCGGGCTGGAAGTCGGACCGCTTTTCACCGTCGATCGCCGCATGATCGACGCCGCCCGGCTGCTCACGATGCCGCTGGCACGTTGAGGCAGCGCGGACGGTGGCCGTGGGCCTTCCTCGCCGAGCCCAAGTGGCGGCCGCGCGCCTCCGCTACAGGAGACGCAACTGCGCGTCGTCGGTCGGGGTGACGGAGATCTTCTTCTTCGGCCGCGCCTGCGGTGCCGGCAGCACGATGGTGGCATCGTCGCTCTCGAGTCGGGCGAGGATGGTCTTGGCGCGATCGATCACTCCGAGCGGCAGCCCCGCCAGGCGGGCGACCTGGATGCCGTAACTGCGATCTGCCGCCCCCGGCACCACGCGCCGGACAAAGACGATGTCGTCCTGCCACTCCTTGACCGCCACCGAGAAGTTCCGCAGGCGCGGCAGGTGCTTTTCCAGTTGCGTGAGCTCCTGGTAATGGGTGGCGAAGAGCGTGCGCGGGCCGCGTGCTGCGTCGCGATGGAGGTGCTCGACCACGGCCCAGGCGATGGCGAGTCCGTCGTACGTCGAGGTGCCGCGGCCGATCTCGTCGAGGATGATCAACGATCGGCTCGTGGTGTTGTTGAGAATGTTGGCGGTCTCGTTCATCTCGACCATGAATGTCGAGTTGCCGCGGGCGAGGTCGTCGCTGGCCCCGACGCGCGAGAAGATCCGGTCCACCAGTCCCACCCGGCATGACTTCGCCGGCACCCAGCAACCGATTTGGGCGAGGAGTGTGATCAGGGCGACCTGGCGGATGTAGGTGGATTTGCCCGCCATGTTCGGGCCGGTCAGCAGCATGATTTGCGCGTCGTCGCAGGCGAGGGCGGTGTCGTTGGGCACAAAGGCGGTATTGCTGCCCCGGGGCGCGGCGGCCCCGGCGGCGCGCAGCATTTGCTCAACCACCGGATGACGTCCCTCCACGATCTCCAGCGCGTCGCTTTCCTCCAGAGCCGGGCAGGTGTAGTCCCAGTCGCGCGCCAGCAGGGCCCAGCCCGCGAGCACATCGAGTTCCGCCAGCGTTTCCGCGATTTGCTGCAGCGCGGGCGCCTCGCGCAGCACGGCCGCAATCAGGTCGTTGAAAAGTTCGAGCTCGCGCGACTGCGCATTTTCCTCGGCGTGGAAGATCTCCTTTTCCTTCTGCCGGAGCGCTTCGGTCACATAGCGTTCGCCGCCGACGGTGGTCTGCCGCCTGATGTAGTCGGAAGGAACGAGGTGAAGGTTGGCCTTCGTCACCTCGATGTAATAGCCGAAATTGTTCGTGAAGCGCACCTTGAGGCTGCGGATTCCGGTGCGTTCCTGCTCGGTGCGTTCGAGGTCGGACAGCCAGGTCTTGTTGTCGGTGGTCAGTGTGCGCAAGCGATCGAGTTCCTGGTCGTAGCCGCCGCGGATGAAAGGCCCGTCGGCCAGATCGCTCGGCAGTTCATCGGCGAGCGCGGTGGCAAGGAGCTGTCGCAACGCGGGCAATTCCAGCAGCCGCGCGCTGGCGTGCGCGAGCTGGGTGGCGGGACCAAATGACGCCAGCGCCGCCCGCAACGCCGGGATTTGCGCCAGCGTATCGCGGACTCCTCCCAATTCCCGCGGATTGCGCAATCGGTTCTGCAGCCGCCCCAGGATGCGGGGAAGATCCCGCACCGCCCCGAGCAGTTCGTGAATCCCGGCAAGGGGCCCCGGCTGGGCGCTCAACTCGCCAACCAGCGTCTGGCGCCGGCGCATTTCCGCGAGGTCGATGGCGGGGGCCGCGAGCCAGCGTTCGAGCAGGCGGGCCCCGGCCGCCGTGGTCGTGCGATCGATGGCCTGCCGGAGCGAGCCCTCGCGCGTGCCGGCAACCGAGCTGAAGATCTCCAGGTTCCGCAGCGTCGCCGGATCGAGCAGCAGGGTGCGCGTGCTGCGATACTCCTGCAGGCTCCGCAAATTCTCCGGCTTCGCGCAGAGGTTCTCGGTTGCATAGGCGATCAACGCGCCGGCGGGACCGAGCGCCGGATGGGTAGGGTCGAGGCCAAAGCCCTGGAGGTTGAGCACGCCCAGGGCGTCCGTCACTGTCCTCACCCCGGCGGCCGCGTCGAAATGATAGCCGGGCAGCTCGGTCACGAGACGACCGGCGCAGAAGGCATGCAGCGCATGCAGGGCGGTCTGTTCGTGGGGCGCGGCGGCCCACTGTTCCCGCACCCCTTCGATGGCGAGCAACTCGGCCGGGTCCAGGGCGGTCAACACCGGCAGCAGATTCGCGATGTTCGGATCGGTCGCGATGCGAAATTCCCCGGTCGAGAGCTCGAGCCACGCGGCGTGCAGGCCGCGCGGGTCAAACGCGAGCGCAGCCAGGTAGCGGTTGCGGGCCGCGTCCATCTGGTTTGCCGCCAGGGTCGTACCCGGAGACAGGATGCGCGTGAGCTGGCGGCGCACGAGCTTCCCGGCTTGCGCCGGTTCCGCCTGATCGCAGATCGCGACCTTCTTGCCCGCCGCCAGCAGCTTGGAAACGTAGCTGTCGACCGCTTGCGCCGGGAGCCCCGCCATCGGCGAATTCTGCCGCCGCGTCAGGGTGAGACCGAGCAGGCGCGACGCGGTCACGGCATCCTCGAAGAACAGCTCGAAGAAGTCGCCCAGCCGGAACAGCAGCAGCGTGTCGCGCGGCAGGCCGCGCTTCACCTCGAAGTACTGCTGCATCATCGGCGTTAGCTTCGCGTCGGAAATCATGTGCCCCGCCGATGCCAGCGGTGCTCGCCCGGCGAGGCAAGCCGGCGCTGCGGCCTCGCTCGCGTCCGGAGGGTGGGCGTCGCACTCCAAGGTTGCGCAGGGCGCAAATCCGTTAGGATGGATGCTCGTGAAGTTGTACGTCCTTCCCGCCGGCCCAATCCAGACCAACGCCTACCTGCTTTGTGCAGCGGAGCGCGCCGAAGCGGTGCTGATCGATGCCCCGGGGGGGGTATGGACCGAGGTGGCCAAATCCCTCGAGGTCGAGCGGTGCCGCTTGGTGGAACTCTGGTTCACCCACGGCCACTGGGACCACACTCAGGGTGGAGCCGAGGTGGTGCGGCAGACCGGAGCGAAGGTTCGCGCTCATCCGGACGACCGGGCGCTGATCGAGACACCAGAGGTGATGGAGCGTTTCATGGGGGAACGCCTGAAGCTCGAGGCGGTGCGGGTTGATCACTGGGTGGCGCCGGGGGAAAAGCTGACCGCCATCGGGCACGACGTCGAAGTGCGGCATGTGCCCGGACACTGCCCCGGCAGTGTGCTGTACTACTTTGCGGCGGTCGCCGCGGCCTTTGTGGGCGATGCACTCTTCCGGCGCAGTGTGGGCCGCACCGACCTGCCAGGCGGTAGCGCGGGGAAACTCACCCGCAGCATTCGCGAACAAATCTATACGCTCCCGCCCGGGACGGTCGTCTACCCCGGCCACGGCCCTCCGACGTCGGTCGGAGAGGAGCGAGCGGAGAATCCCTATGTCAGAGATTGAACAGCACATCGGTTTCATGCGCCGGGCGCTGGCGGTCGCGCAGCGTGTCTGGGGCAACACCCATCCAAATCCGATGGTGGGTGCGGTGATCGTGGAGGACGGCACCGTGGTGGCGGAAGGCGCCACGGCTCCGGATGGCGGCCCGCATGCCGAGCGGCTCGCTTTGCTCGCCCGGGGCAAACCGCCCAGACCCGCCGCGACACTTTACGTTACCCTCGAACCCTGTTCGACCGTCGGCCGAACCGGGGCCTGTACGGATGCCATCATTGCCTCAGGGATCAAGCGCGTTGTCGTTGGAGCCACGGATCCGAACCCGGCCCATTCCGGGCGGGGTTTCGAAGCCCTCCGCGCCGCCGGCATTGACGTGACGACCGGTGTCCTGGAGCAGGAGTGCACCGACCTTAATCTGATCTTCAATCACTGGATCACGCGCGAGGGCCCCCTGATCGCCGCCAAAGTCGCGTCGACCCTGGATGGCAAGATCGCTTGCCGCACCGGCGAGTCGCGCTGGATCACGAACGAAGCCGCCCGAGCGGATGTCCATCGCTGGCGCCGGCTTTTTCCCGGCATCGGCGTCGGCGCGTTGACCGTCTTGAAGGACAATCCCCGCCTGACGGCTCGCCGCCCCGGAGAGCCCGAGTGGAGCCCGTGGCGGTTCGTGTTTGACGGCCTGTTGCGCACCGTGGTCGACAAGAACCTCCCCCGCCTGTTCACGGATGAGTTTCGCGAGCGGACCATCGTCGTGACCACTCCCCACGGGGGCCTCGGCTATGTTCGCAAGCTGCGCGAGATGGGCATCAAGGTGTGGATTTTCGAGTCCGCGACCCAGCGCGTGCCGATGGCCGATTTTCGCCGGAAGTGCGCGGAGGAGCGCATCGCAGGGGTTTTCGTCGAGGGTGGTGCCCAGTTGATCAGCGAGCTCATTCGCGCCCGGCAGCTCGACTACTTGTTCGCCTATCATGCCCCCGTGCTGTTTGCCGACGACAAGGCAAAGTCGATTCTCAGCGGCCTGCGGCCGGAACGTCTGGAACAGGCGGTGCGCCTCAGCGATGTCCGCCATTGTACCTTCGACGGAGACGTCTTGATGCGGGGCAACATCAGCTATCCCGAAAAACTGCTCGTCGACGAAACCGTCTTCGGCGCGCGTTAGGATTGCTTCAGTGGGTCGCGGTAGGCGGAGTGCTCCTCGCGTCCGCCGTAGTCTTGGCGAAGGCGGAACCCCGCGCCCTTCGGCATGAGGCCCATGACTCGCGCAGCGAGGGCGCCGCACCCACAGGGGAAACCCGGCGTCCGCAACGCGCCTCAGCGATCACCGTACCCCGCCGGGTGCGCGGCGTGCCACTTCCACGCGGTTTCCACGATCGAACCGATGTCCGGGTGGCGCACCGTCCAGCCGAGTTCCCGGCGCGCTTTCGCGGAATCGGCAAACAACGCCGGCGGGTCACCGGGCCGGCGCGGCCCCTCGAGCAGCGGGATCTTTCTCCCGGAAACCCGTTCCACCGCCCGAATCACCTCGCGGTTGGACGACGGCGTGCCCGTACCGAGGTTATAGAAAAGCTGAGCGCCTGGGGCCCCCAGACGGTCGAAGACCGCAATGTGTGCTCGCGCGAGATCGTCGACATGCACGTAGTCGCGCAGGCAGGTGCCATCCGGCGTGGGATAGTCCGTGCCAAATAGCTCGAGGTGGGGTCGCTGGCCAAGCGCCGTAGCGATCGCCACCGGGATGAGA
>Ga0233425_10011728_pt1 | contig 10129 bp, 7 predicted proteins | sample Watercolumn_Towu_2_FD_181712 | JGI IMG/M metagenome (GOLD analysis project Ga0233425, IMG submission 181712) | Freshwater microbial communities from Lake Towuti, South Sulawesi, Indonesia - Watercolumn_Towuti2014_140_MG | ecosystem: Environmental > Aquatic > Freshwater > Lake | place: Indonesia... | reverse complement strand
GATCTGTGGGTGCTATCCAGTGGTAAGATCCCGCCCAATCCCACAGAACTCCTTGCCAGCAGGAGGATGCGATCCCTTATCGACATTCTGCGACGACAGTTCGATACGATCATCATTGATTCACCTCCCATAACAACAGTCAGCGACACTGCCATTCTCAGTTCTTTGTGTGACGGCGTGATCATGGTCATTCGAACGGGCACCACCCACATCAGGCAAATAGAGCTTGCCCGGGATCAACTCGATACGGTCCGCACTCCGGTCCTTGGGGTCGTTCTGAATATGCTCGATTTCGAAAAGGACCCGTACCACTACGGCCGTTACTACCAGAAATACAAAGGCTACTACGGCAAGCGCAGTGACGAAGTGAAAGCATAGCTGGAGCCTCCTGCAAGAGTCCCTGGGCGTCATTCCGGCGGAGGCCGGAATCCAGGTTTTTCAGCGATTTATGGACCCCGGCTGGAGTCTACCCCGTACTGCGATATGGGGCCGGGGTGACGGAATCTGAGAGTTCTGCAAGAGGCTCACGGTAGACAAGGACCCGGTCGAATCAGCACTTGCGGATACTTCATTGAGACCGAGGGAAATGGTTCTGTAACCGAGTTGGCGGAGCTGTGCCTATCCAAACCCAATCCACGAAGTCACACGAAGCTTTCGTTCCCCAAGAAACACGAAGAGATAACAAGTGGCTTTCTACTCTTTATGGAAATGAGTTAATCTTAGAGGGAGTCTAAGAAGTTCATCCAGCCGTCACCCCGGCATGTTTTTGGCCGGGGTCCAGGGTGTTGCACCAACCTGGATCCCGGCTTTCGCCGGCATGACCTACGGATCGCATTCTCGGACAGCCTCCTAGGTTCTGGCATCAAGATTTCCGCCAACGGCGTAGAGTTACACGGCTAGTCTCTGAGGGGCTGTAAGAAGAGATGGAACTAAACGAGATGACGCGGAGGAAGATGATGAGCCAATTGACCCTTATTTCAAGGACTGAGCGTCCGCTGAGACCATTGGTCGAGGGAGCGATTGCCAATGAACTTCACTCTATCGAGGCGGCTATTCAGATTACAGAGCACCGTATTGGTGAATTTGAAACAAAATACGGAATGTCTACAACCGAATTCATCCGCCGTTTCGAAAATGACGAGATGGAGGAGTCTCCCGATCTAGATGATTGGATTGGCGAGCATAGACTTCTTGGGCGCCTGCGAGAAAAAGCCGAAGCTTTAAAGGGAATTGCCTTTGCGAATTGAAGACTACTTTCAACAGGTGCGTACGGTAGTCGAGAGCTGCCCTCTGATCCAATCATGGGGCATCACCTATGAGAAGCGAAGCACATACTCGGGGCTTATCAGGGGAGAATTGCATTTTGCAGATGATTCAGTCTTGCACCTGCGCGAGTTCGTGGATGTGGAAATCGTTGAGGAACGGCTCATGTACGCATACCAATACGTGGACAGCCAGATGAGGCTGATCTTCCGCTACGACAATACTGGCCACCATAAGAGACTGAATATTCAGAGCTATCCACACCACAAGCACCTGCCCGGTGGCGATGTTGTGAACTCATCGCCTATCCCTGCTTTGAGCGATGTACTGGGTGAAATTTTGAAAAGGCTTGTTTTGCCGTGATGTCAAGCCATTCCTCAGGTTTGGCCGATTTTCAACAGGCTTCATCGACAATTTGACCTGCCCGCTGATATATTTGATGTCTAAGAGCGTGTCCAATAGGTCCATCCAACCGTCACCCCCGTGCAGGCGGGGGTCCAGAAGAACCTGGGATATCCTGGATTCCCACCTGCGCGGGAATGACGAGGAAGCTTTACTGAAGACTTTTTGGACATGCTCCAAGAAGAAGGCTCTTTTAGGCTTAATTCTGCTATGTCTCTTTTTCGTGGCAAGCTTCAGGATCTATCAGTATGCTGTCGCCGACATCTACGCCTCAATGGCAGAGAAGAAATTCGAGGCCAAAGACTACACGGCTGCCGATCAGTATCTGCACCGTAGTCTTTCATACAGGGACACCAATCCCGAGTACCACGCCCTGCAAGCCCTGGCACTCTATGAGAGGGCCAGGGAGACTCCCGATCTAGAGGCTGCAAAAGAACTTCTCAGACAAGCCCTGGAGCAGCTCAGCAGATCGGTTGAATTGAATCCCCTTGAAGGAAACGCCTGGCATGACATGGCTCAGGCGTGCTGGTGGCTGAGTCGGTTCCCCGGGTGCGAGGGTGAATACAAGAAAGCAGAATCCAATTTTCTCAAGGCACTGGAGACCGATCCCAACAACGGGAAGTTCCTCTTTGCCGTGGTCAATTACTATCTCTCCGGCCCCAAACCCGAAGAGTGCGCCCCTTACCTTAAGAGGTTGGCCATGGCGCATCCTAGCGCCTATCACCATTTGAAAGAAAACCCCAACTGGACGGAATCCTTTCGCGACACGTTCAGGGAAGGGCTCAAGGATGTCCCGGAGACTGCGCTGACGGGACGGCGTGCCCTAAGCATGCTTGGATTCATGGCGGGTGAAGAAAAGGATTGGGGCGCAGGCATTGCCTACACCCGGGAATTCATCCGAAGCTCAGGCGCGGACATTTCGAGCGATCCTTATGTCACTCTGGGGCTATTTTTGTTGAAGCTGCCGAATCAACCCGAGGCAAGGACGGCTTTCCTCCAGGCACTGAAGCTTTCCAAAACCCGTGAGCAGACGCTTCTTGCGATTCTCTCCCCGTGCATTCAATCCGATGCCTTGGACCTCCACCTCGACCTCTGCCGGGAAACCGCCACCTTCGATGCAACGGTTCGCAACAGGCTGCCGTTGATCCTGGGCAGGGCCTATTTTTATGCCAACAAGATGGAGGAAGCACAGCATTATTTTCAACAATCGGTGCAAGCCAGGGATACGGCTGAAGCGCGCCGCTACCTGGCTGAGATAGCGTTCCGAAAGGGCGACTGGGATGCGGCCGAGATCCAGAGCCAGCGAGCCACCGTCATTGAGCCAAACAACAGTCAGAACCATTTCTTGTTTGCCCGGTCCCTGGAAGCACAAAAGAAATACAAGTCGGCCCTCGGAGCCATTGCCGAAGCCATCCGGCTTGCCAGACCTCCCCGGGAGGGCTATTACACAATGCAGGGGACGCTGTGTTGGGCGCTGAAAGACTACAACGGAGCCATAGAAGCCTGGAAGTCAGGCCATCAACTGGCCCCGCAAAATGCGGACACTCTGCGGCGCATTGCTGAAGCGTACAGAATGATGCACGACTACCCTCTCGCCGAACACTACTATCTGGCTGCCCTAGAGCTTCTGCCCCAGGACAAGGCGCTCCAGACCGAGCTTGAGAGCATAAGGAAGCAAGGACCCTAGAGCCTTATGCAAGAGGCTCAATGGAGCTGAAAACCCCTCCCCGATTTTATCCTTTTCAAACGGACGCTTTTTAATTATTTTCTCCTTAGGAGAAGGATAGATGAAGGATGTGCTGACACAGAAGATCGCCGACGCGCTCGCAGCTTCCCCCCCGCTCTCGACGCGGCGCGACGTGCGCTTGCCGTCGATTCGAGGCAAGGCAATCGCCGTCATCGGGATGCGCCGCAGCGGCAAGACGACTTTTCTCTGGCAATGTATCAAGGAGCGCCTCGATGCAGGAGCAGCGCGAGAATCGTTACTGTACTTGAGCTTCGAGGACGAACGGTTGGTGGGAATCGACGTCTCTCATCTGACCTGGGTAGTTGAAGAATACTACCGGTTTCACCCCGGAATGCGGGACGTTCGAACCGCTGCATTCTTTTTCGACGAGGTCCAGACGGTCCCCGGCTGGGAGAGCTTCGCTCGCCGTGTCCTGGATACTGAGAACGTGGAGCTCTTCCTTTCGGGATCGTCCGCACGCCTGCTGAGCCGCGAGGTGGCGACGAGCATGCGAGGCCGGGCCATGGAGGTATTGATACATCCTTTCAGCTTCAGAGAAGCGCTCCGGCACGCCGGGGCCGAGCCTGACGCCCATTGGGACCGGCTGCCCAAGAGGGTGCGCTCCGATCTGGATCATAGGCTTCGCGTCTATTTGGCGGAGGGAGGGTTTCCGGAGACCCTGGGTGCAACGGCTAGAGATCGCGACGCGCTCCTTAGAAGCTACGTCGATGTAGCTGTCTTGCGGGATGTCATCGAGCGGCACGCGGTATCCAATGCCATTGCTTTGCGCTGGATGCAGCGCCATCTGTTGGCCAATCCGGCGGCACCCTTCAGCGTGCAGAAGTTTCATAACGCTCTCCGGTCACAGGGGATACCTGTAAGCAAGGACAAACTCCATGCCTACCTCACTTACCTGGAGGATGCCTTCCTGATTCGCACAATCACCCTTCATACGGCTTCGGAAAGGCAGCGGATGGTCAACCCGCGCAAAGCGTATCCAGTAGATCCAGGACTCATCCGCATCTATGAACGCACAAGCCGGTCAAACCTCGGGCACGCTCTGGAAACGGCGGTGCTGATCGAGCTCGAACGCCGGGGTTTTCAGGCCGCGTACGTACGCACGAATCAGGGCTTCGAGGTGGATTTTATGGCCACCACTCCGGGTGAACCGCCGCTGTTGATCCAGACCTGCCTTGATATCTCGACATCTTCCACGCGGGCACGGGAAGAACGAGCCCTGACGGCAGCTGCCGCTGAATTCCCCGATGCGACACCGATCCTGGTGACCCTCGACTCCATGCCTCCCCATCCGCCATTGCCGGCCCCACTCCGCTGGCAGCCGGCCGCAGCATGGCTTCTGGGCACACACAATTGAGGCTCAATCGTGTACATTAACCTCGTCAGCGCCGTCGAGGAGATCTCATTCCTCCTACTGCTGGTCTTCACCCCCCTTGCAAGCGGAGCAACTTCCAGATGGGCCTTCTGTATTTCGGTCTGGCTGGCACTGGCGGCCACGACTGCGATGGTTCTGAAACGGCTCTGGCAGGATCAAAGCCTGCTGCCACGAACATCACTGGAAGTTCCTCTGGCCCTGCTGCTTTTGCTGGCCCTGGTTTCCCTTTTCATTTCCGTCTACCGACCAGCTACGGAATGGGCCCTGCTGCGCCTCCTTCTGTACATGAGCGTCTTCTATCTGACCCTGGACTTGACGGCATCCAGAAAGCGGACCCGAAGACTGATCTTGACTGTCATGTGCATGGGAACTTTCATCGCCATGCTCGGGTTCGTCAAACTTGGCGGAGGGCCGTTTCCATCCTTCTGGATCTACTCGAAGCCAGGCCCGGAGCTCCAACTGACCTCCACCTTCATCAATCATAACCATCTTGCCGGCTATCTGGAGATGGTGTTTGCCCTTGGCCTCGGCATGCTTCTGCAGCGCCCGATTCTCCATCCCGTCGCCCTGGCATCGCTTCTCATCCTCATTTTGGCGGCCATTTTTCTGAGCATGTCACGAGGGGGATGGATCGCCACATTTGCCGGCTCGGGTTTCATGCTGCTGGTTTTTGCCCTTCTCGAGAAACCGAAGAAATGGAAGATTGGAGTCACCGTGTTCGCGTTTGTTCTCGTCGCCGGCCTGTCATTTCTTGGCTCCAACGCCATGATCGAGCGTTTGCAGTCCCTGCAGAATCCGGATGAACCTAACCTTGCAGGCATCAGGCTGCCGGTTTGGGCGGGATGCAGTCAGCTTATCAGCAAACACCCTTTCCTGGGGACCGGACTGGGTACTTTCCCCTGGACCTTCACTGCCGCCAGACCTGCAGGGTTGGGTTGGCGCTTCAGAGAAGCCCACAACGACTACCTCCAGATTGTGACGGAACTCGGTTTGCCGGTGCTGATACCCATCTTCTGGGGGATTTCCTTAGTCTTCAGGATGGGATTCCAGAAATTGGACGGAAAGACGGGGCAATTCCATTCGGGGGTCGCGCTGGGGTCCCTTGGCGGAATTACCGCCATATTGGTACACAGCATGACGGATTTCAATATTCAGATTACCTCCAACGGTGTGCTTTTCAGTACCCTCATCGGCTTGGTTGCTGATGGAGGAGATGGCAGGAAAGGCAGCTGATTGGGGGCGGTGGCACCTTGAGGAAACGCTTCGCCGCTTTAGGCATGGCCGAGACTTCCTGGGCTCTAGCCGATCAAGGGGTTATGAGTCTGGGAAATTTTGCCACCAACATCCTCCTTGCCAGGAACCTCCCTTCCACCGACTATGGAGTATTCTCCCTCACGTATGGCGTTATTCTGCTTTTGAGCACTGTTCACGCATCGTTTGTCATCCATCCGCTCTCCATTCAAGGTGCCTCGGCGGAAGACCATCAACTGAAGACAATGGTATGCCGCTCCCTGTTCCTTACAATGTTTGTGGGGACGGCACTGAGTCCCTTTCTTGCTGGTGTCCTTTGGGCGGTGGGCAGGATCGATCTCCTTCTCTGGACGCTCCTTGTGCTTTTCTCGTGGCAGGCCCAGCAAACTGTTCGACGCGCATTGATGACCCATCAGCGCTTTAAGGAGGCTTTCTGGGGAGATGCCCTGAGCTTCTTGGGACAGTCGGCATTGATCTGGCTGTTGGCAAAAGCCGGGACCCTCAATCTGGTTCAAACCTTTGCGGTTATCGCGGCCACATCCATTTTGGGTGGGAAGCTACAGCTCAAGAATCTCCAGCTTCGCCTTCAACGCCCCTTTTTCCTGCAGAGCACAGCGGCAAGTTTTTGGCTCTTGGGCCGTTGGGTGCTTCTCATCAATCTCTTAGCCATGCCCGTCAGCCAGGTCTTGCCTTGGTTGCTGATGTTCAGCCACGGAGCGGAGGAGGTTGCGGCGTATCAGGCGATCACCAACATACTGGCGGGTGTGAATCCGGTTATTTTTAGCATGGGCCACCTCATGCTTCCTGTCTCGGTAAAGGCCCATACCCTGGAAGGCACCCAAAGCGCGTGGAGACAAAGCCGTGTCTATGCAGTACACGGAGGCCTGCTTCTTGCACCGTTCTTTCTGGCGCTGCTGTTCTGGCCGCAATGTTTTCTGGGCCTTTTGTATGGGCATGACTCCGCTTACAGCGGACTGACCTTCCCTCTTCGCGTTCTTGTAGCCGGTGCTATACTTGATTATTTGGCCCAGATGACAGGTGGATTTCTCAATAACATCAACGAACCCCGCTTGTCCTTCTTTGCCCAAACAGCGAGTGCCTCTGCGGCGCTGCTTACAGGCCCGCCTCTGGTGCTCTGGGCAGGGGTGTTGGGAGCTGCTGGAGGAAACACAGTGGCCAACGCGGTCAAGGCTGCTTTCAGTGTCGCCTTGCTTTCACATAAACTCAAGCGGTCTACTCCCCCCTCACCTCACCCGTCCCACTAGTACATTACGGCAAAAGTCTTCATCCAGGTCCTCCATTGAAGCTCCCCTCCCTTGGTGGGAGGGGCTGGGGGAGGGGGTTGATCAAAGCTCGTCTTCACCCCCACCTAACCTCCCCCATCGAGGGGGAGGGACGGAGTGCAGACTTTCGCACAGTTGCACTAGGAAAGTGAAAATGTGAGACAACTGCTCCCCGCCGATGTTTGTGAGGTCCCTTTGCACAACTCCATAATGAGACAGAACGAATCAAAGGGGGTGCAGTGGCCTGCAGTGGTATTGTCTTTGGTGTCATTATGCGTCATTGCTGTTGTCGTTATGGCCCTCAGAACCGCCGGTCCACTGCTCCTTGATGACGGCTATTACTACCTGCAGATCGCCTGGCATATCAGCCGAGGTGATGGAACGACTTTCGACGGGATCAACCTTACTAATGGATTCCACCCACTTTGGCAGTTCTTGTTGGTCCCTGTCTTCTGGGCGGGAATGGGGAAAATCACTGCAGAATATGCCGCCACACTCTTGCAGACTGTCTTCTTCTTATTCAGTGGCTGGGCGCTATATTGGTCGCTCTGGCGGTTCTCAGGGAGAGGATTGGCTCTCGTCGCATCCTGCGTTTGGCTGCTAAATCCCTGGCTCTGGAATAAAGCCGCTGTGTCAGGGATGGAAACCGGCGCGCTTGTGGCGTTTCTCGGTATAGCTTGCTGGCTTTTTATCAGACTTCTGGAGGATAACGCACCCTCCTGGCAGTTGGGCATTGCCCTCGCCCTGCTGACAGCTACCCGCATTGACATGCTGCCGTTCTCTGCAGCTGCCGTCTTGGCGGCTGCCCTCCTCAAAGGACCTCGATCTGCTCTTTGGGTCGCTTTCCCGACTTTGATCTACCTCAGTATCTACCTGACCCTCAACACCGTCATATTTGGGCATCCCTTGCCGGTATCCGGTTACATCAAAGCAGCCGCGGGGCGGGAGCTTATGGCTCAATTCGTTACATCTGGCAATCTAGAGCTCTTTATCCACGCTTGGCGAAATATAAGCGAATTTTGTACTCTTGGGGGGCGATTGCCATGGCTGGTCCCCGTGCTCGCGGCATCAGTCTTGCCTGTTGGGGCATGGCAGCTTAAGGGTAACCGGCGAGTCTTCTTTTTAGTGTGCGTGTTCAACGTGATCGTGTACCTCGGATACTACGCCTGTATGTATTCTTCTCTGCTCTCGGTTTACACGTATTACTTCATCCCTGCCATCTACACCGGCATTATGTGCACCTTCATCTTGTTGACAGCAATCTCCCGACACTGGGTCGGTCTGGTGGGCATCGCATTCTTGGTAACGGCAACTACGGCTTTTTCAGCGATATACCTAATCAACCGACTCACCCTTGCTGATTTCACTCACCCCCGCGAACGACTTCCGGAGCAGATGGTGATCGAATACATCAACCACCACCTGCCGCCCCGATCCATCGTGGGGTGCTGGGATGCGGGGGAGATCGGTTATAAGTCCAATCTGCCGGTTGTGAATCTTGACGGTGTGGTCAACAGCTACCAATATCAACGCATGTTGAGAGAAGAAGGCTTGGCTAACTATCTAGCTAAGCTGGACGTATCCTATCTGACCAGCTACCATGTTAGAATGCGCCAGATCATAGAAAAAGAGCTAAAGTGGGAGCTGGAGTGGGAGATCTCTGTGGAGGTACCACCCCGCCGTTCACAATTCAGCCTCGCCTCTGGTGGCCAGAATATGAAGCAAGCGTCAACACAGACCTACTATGTTTTTCGACGACCAAGTTCAGACCAGGCAAAGGATTTCTCATCACCTTGGTAATGACCAGCGTCGCCTGAATCGTAATCAGTGAGCAGGATAGTATCCAAGAAGAATCCCGGTTCGCTCCACCGGGCCGCTGTTCACTTTATCTAGGAATCGATCTACGGCTAAGTGTTTGATGCGAATTGCACTTTTTGACTACAAGGTTATTTCCTCCAATCCCATCGGCAGCTGCCATTTGCAGATGGTCAAGGCGCTTTGCGGGGAACACGATTTCACTGTTTTTGCCGTGGAGTTTGAGAATCCGCATCCGGGCCGTATTCGGTGGGTCAAAATCCCTAGCCCAACACGTCCTCTGGCATTGATGTTTATTGGTTTTCACATTCTGGCTCCCTACAACTATTTGATTCATTGCCAAAAGAACTCGAAGGGTTTCGACCTTGTTCAATTCGGGGAATGCAACCTAGCTTTTGGAGATGTCGCATACGTCCATTTCTGCCATCGCTCATATCTGCGGCGTCACTGGAAGTATTCGTACGCCGGGGGCCTCAGGAAACATTTCCGCTGGCTGGATCACCAGTTTCATGCGTTGGGGGAACCCTGGGTATATCGGCGTGTCCATCGTATCGTGGTGCCATCCGAAGGGCTCGCCCGTGAGCTGCAAAACGAATATCCTTACACCAGGCCGAAGCTCCATGTTCTGCCTAACCCCGTTGACACGGATCGCATGAAGCGATCTGATGGTTTTGACCGGGAGGGCATGCGCAGGCGAATGGGCATCGTTGAGGCCGATCTCGCCCTTATTTTCGTGGCCCTGGGGCACTTTGAACGGAAGGGACTTCCGATGCTGCTCGAAGCTCTGGCTGCAATTGATGACCCCGGAATCAAACTGGTCGTTGTTGGAGGTGAACCGGATACCGTATCTTCATATGAGAAGCGCACCAGGGAAATGGGTCTCAGTAACCAAGTCACATTCGCCGGAATGCAGCGAGAGATCCAATCATTCCTTTGGGCAGCAGATGCCATGGTTCTCCCCTCATTCTACGAGGCTTTTCCTCTGGCCGTTTTGGA
>Ga0233425_10011727_pt1 | contig 10129 bp, 6 predicted proteins | sample Watercolumn_Towu_2_FD_181712 | JGI IMG/M metagenome (GOLD analysis project Ga0233425, IMG submission 181712) | Freshwater microbial communities from Lake Towuti, South Sulawesi, Indonesia - Watercolumn_Towuti2014_140_MG | ecosystem: Environmental > Aquatic > Freshwater > Lake | place: Indonesia... | reverse complement strand
TGGCTCGCCGACATGCCCCAGTATCTGTCGCACCGTCGCCGGCTCTGTGATAAAGCCAATCAGGCGCACCCGCCCGCCGCACCCGCTGCACATGAGCGCAAACACCCCGTAGATGCGCGCCAGCAACTGTGCCCACAACTATCGTGCCGGGTGTCCGCTCCGCGCAGCGCCGCTGTCTGCATCCGCTGCCTTTGGCAGCGGTGGCTTACGCCTCGCAGCCACCTTCCGCTTTAATTGTCTGCGCTGTCTTAGATAAACCAAGCAATGACTTAAGGGCACCCCAGCCGGCACCACTGGCGATAATCGCCGTAAAATACACATTGCAGGCCAAAGCCGTCGGCCAAAAGCCGCTGTCTTTTTGTTGAACAAATCTTAAAAAACCCAGATAGCCATAAATATAAACACCAAAAAAGATCAAAAAAAACAACAAAAATAAACTGCTATACACAGAGGCCAATAAACAAAATATGGCTAAAAGAAGGCAGATACTACTAATCGCCGTACCTACTGAAGTCACTCCACCAGACTCAAATTTTCGACGAGTAAAGAATATTTCCATCCATAAAGCCACCCGGGAAAAATAATTCTTGGTCAATTGACGGAAGCCCGGATAAAAATGTTTGACCCTCACTTGAGGAACTAGAAGATTGCGGTATTTTTTGACCAACCGGTAACCAAACTCTTCATTCTCATAATCCATGCCCCATGCCAGGTTTTCATTAAACCCGCCCATGGATTCAAAAACAACTTTTTTGATCCCTGCCCTGGAGGCATCAAAAACTTCATAATCAATTACCCCCTTACGGGAAAAAAAATAAAAATTCAACAGGGCCTTATAACGTGCCGCAATGTTCCTATTAATTGATTGATAATCGTACACACCTGTCACCGCATCAACTTCCATCATTTTTTGGGCAAAATGGTCCAATGCGTCCGGCATCATTACGGTATCGCTATCCAGGAAAAAAAGGTATTCCCCTCTAGCTTCCCTCGCCCCTCGGTTACGCGCCCTGGCAGGACCGCCATTTTGCTCCTGTCGGACAAATCGAACCACACCACTATATTGTTCCTGTAAACCCATAACGATCTGTACCGATTCATCCTTTGAGCGGTCATCCACCACAATAATCTCTAAATCAGGGTAACGCGTTTCAATCACGCTCACTATACAGTTCTTAATGGTCAATCGGGAATTATAGGATGGTATAATGACACTGATTCTTTTTCTAGGCATGCGCGGGCTGACCGATATTCCTGATTGTTTTGGCTATTAATTTAAAATAATTGGGGCGACTCCAGATCACATTAGCAGCCAACGCACACTCGAAGGTGCATTTACATTTTGTGCGTATTATCCAGTCACAAATTTCCTTGTTGGCGGTGTCAGCTACCATGCGCTGCAGATCATAATCATAATTTCGTATGTTCCCGAAAGTTTTAGATAAAATTTCACATGGTTGGACTTCCCCCGCTTCACGGATAACGATAAGCTTACGTCCAGCCACGCACGAAGTAACGAACTGGTCTTTCATTTCAGTGGCAATCAAATACTCCCGTGAAATATCCCGCACCGCCCGCCACACCGGATATAAAAAACGCTTCTCTTTCTTTCTATGCAAGCCTTCCAAAAATTCATTGAGTTTCAAGTATTTCTCAAAAGATGTTTTCTTTAATGATGGGTCTTTGGCACCCCCACGGATATACGTTACGGAAATATTATCGAAATCAAAATCTTTGTCAATCGTCTGAACAATGTCCAGAATACGGTTCTCATTCCCTGCTGAGAAAACAGAATTACTGTCTAAAACAAGATTAGGGTATTTCTTCCTCAGGGGCGAAACTAGCTGGTAAGATTCTTGGATTTTCTTATACGACCCTGGTGTGGAACGATAACGGTCGTGGTCTTCCCCTATGCCATCTATGGAAAAAACAATCCTGAAATTAGTTTGTTCGTAACGCGCCACCGTATCTTCCACAAACTCCACAATGCGGAGCGGTAAGGAACCATTGGTTGGGATTGTTAAATATTTCACATGATTGTGGGTGATAAAGATGCTGGCGATCTCTTTGATCTCCGTACGCAGAAATGGCTCCCCTCCTGTCAAAGACAACTGGATGATCGGACCGGCCTTTTGCGCAATCCGCTTGATTTCTTCGACAGACAGCTCATCGTCCTTTTTACCTTTCGCGATTTCCTCATGGTAAAAACAAAAATTGCATCGGAAATTACACCTGTTCGTAACATAAAAAATAAGAAAAGAAACCTGCTGGGGGTCTAAATGGCTCTTTATTGCATAATAATTCGAACGCATTGTTTTAAGCATCTGATCTCCAATTGATGTATTTGGCTTTTCTTCAAAACCCAATCACCTGATCATAAATATCCTGTTTAATTATTATACCAGAACAATCCCTCACTTAAACAAAACCTGAGTATCTTGAGGTGTTATCTTATAAATGATTTTATTCTTCTCTTTTAAATTCTGTTTCAAATCTAATGTCCCCAAAACATCGTTTTGATTTTCTGAATGCCGGTAATATTTCGTTGATGCCATGTAGATGGTAGTAAAAAAATCTCCCGCATGGACATCTTGCAATTTTTCCATAGCGCACAAAGAAAAATCATCGCATAATTCGACCCTGTCAGTAAACACATTCACGGACCTACGCAAGGTAAAGGGAGCCGCCTTTTTACGATGAATGAAAATACCGGTAATCAAATGCTTCCTCACAAAATAATTGACCGCCCGCACCCTGCCTAAGGTAAAGGTAAATATCCTGAACAATAAAAATTTAAATTGGGTCATGACCCGTTTAGGAACATATTCAAAGAAATTCGTATCAAAAGAACACCCCCCAGGTCCCTGCCGATGTAAAGAATATTGCCAGTTTAAAAATTGGGTGCTTATAGCTGCACCGGAAAATTCTTGAGCTGTGTACCCCGAATGGGAAAAAAGCAGTTTCTTTCGGTTTTTATCAAATACCTTTAAAACGCCTCCTTTAGAAAGCCCCAAAATAACATAAAAATTTTGGTTAGAATATACCAATATACCTGCCCCAGGCCAATATCTCTCAAAGGAACCCTTATAGGGCGGCTCTTTTACAAGACCACTATCCTCAGCGGAACATTGGAAAAAAGCCTGAATATAGGAAGATAACATAGGAACAAAATTTCTTAAATCATAGCTCAATAAGCCGGGTGAATGTTCGTTCGATAAAGCCTCGGCCCCGAAAGAAATAATCGTTTCTGCTTCAACGACACGGGTGGAGAGTAATTCAAAACCAGATGGAAAAAACAAAGGGCTGTTTCGGCTGCCATACTCACCGCCAATGGACCCATCCGGGTGGAGAAAATAGGTCAAAAATTTCACGGATGGGATGATAACTTCATCCAGAAACGTTTTATCACCTGACAAACGGTAATAATTCGCAGCATAATAGGTGTCTAGCGTTTGATAGCCTGGGTCCGCCCCTCCGTATTCGCAAAGCCAACCTTCACTCTGAGAACGTCTATTCTTCACCGTCGAAACAAAAAATTCAGCCCGTTGACGGTAACGATCATCTTTAAAAATCAAATAAGAAGAATATAAAGCGCACGCGGCACCTAAACGATGGTTGGAGATAAAGCCATGCCCTTCATCTACCTTTAGAAGGAAACCTGCAGCTTTGCTCATCACTTTTACAAACAATTTCTTCTCTTGCTGGGTCAATGCGCCTTTAGCATCCAACTCAAGGTAGGCTTGGGCGACTTCGTAAAGAGGGAATGCAACGGCGACAAAACTTTTTTCATTTGGGTAATGATGATCAAACGACCCATCTGAATGCTGTACAAGCTCAAGATACCGGACCCCCGCTAGGACATAATCTTTGATCCTAGTGGACATGTAACAAAAATTTCCTTCAAAACTATTCAAATACAACAAAGCTAGGGGATAGACTGCTCTCTGCAGATCAGTATTGCTAAAATCTTTTGTTGCCCACGCCCAATACTCCCGGTCAAAAGAACCGTACGTGTAAGAGAGAGGGTCCCTGTCTAATTCCGATAAAATACGCGGTAAGGCATTGATGATCGATTTACGGTAAAATTCTTTCCTTGAAGCTTTATTCAAATGTCCCTCTCCACCATCGATTCCAAATTTTCGACCACCGTCCTTCGTCCCTGATGGTGAAGAATAAAATCACAAACAAAACCAGTCAGAAGAATATACAAACCCCCTATCAATGCTGTTGTAGAAAGAGCAAACACCGGACGGTTAAACGTAATATCAATGGGTCTGGGGATTACACCCATTACCCACAACAATAATTTTACACAAGAAAAAAATAATACCATTGCACTAGGAACAATAAGGACCATCCCAACAACGCCAAAGAAATATAATGGACTGAACCGATAGCGGTAAATAAAAAATAACGAAAGCAGATCAAAAAATCCTTGATAACGATAAGCAGGATACCTGGATGTGCCATATTTGCGGCTGTCGTGCTCAATGGGGACCTCGGAGACCTTAAACCCTAAACAATACGCCAAAACCGGAATAAAGCGGTGATACTGGCCATAAACCAGGATATTCTTAACAACAGCGCGGCGATAAATCTTAAATCCGCAATTCAAATCACGAAGATACAACCCAAAAAAACATGAAACTATATAATTGAAAACCCTGGATCCCAGTACGCGTAAAACATCATCCTTGCGTCGATGTTTCCAACCGGAAACCAAATCATATCCTTCTGCCGCCCTAGCTATCAATTTGTGGATTTCTTCAGGACGGTCCTGCAGGTCTCCATCCATGGTAATAATATAATTACCTTTAGCATACTGAAACCCTGCTGTCAGGGCGAAAGATTTTCCAAAGTTCCTGCGTAAAAAAACACAATGTATGTTGTTCTTTACTTGACATAAAGATGAAATAATTTCTCTTGTCGGATCTGTGGAGCCGTCATCAACAAAAAGGATTTCATATTCAGGCTTATGGTCCAAAGAAGCAAAGAATACCTCCAGGCGATTGACTAACTCCTGGATGCTCCTTGCTTCATTATAGACTGGTATCACGACTGAAAACTCCATGCCGCCTCCTTGTCTTGACCTGAAAAAGAACCATTCCCCCTACGAGAAGCACCCAGGCCATCACCGATACATAAATCCCCGGCCTATACGCGGATGTGTCAAAATAAAACCTGACTTGATGCCGCCCAGCCGGAAGTCTCACACCTTTAAATATAAAATTTGATTTGATAATATCCGCATCTTTAGAATCCACCTGGACCCTCCAGAAGGGGTGCCATGCGTCAGCAATCACCAAAAAATTCTCATTTTCCCCGAAGTAATCAAAAAACATTTCTCCGAATGCAAATTTTTCTATATTAACCGTTGATCTGGTTTGATGAGGAACAATAAAAGCATCATCTTTATTAACATAAGCTACCCCTTGATGAAGATCCCCCGCAGATTGGATCGAATCAGCCGCCTGAATTTCTTTTGCCAGATAATAATACGGCCACGCCCTCGTATTCTCGTACACCCAAAGCGGATGGTTTTTAATAAGAATAAGTCCATGCTGCGGTTGATTGTATTTATGATTTGAATAATAAAACTTAACACCCGCCATATCCAGAACCTGGGAAATCACCTCAGGACCCCTGACAAGATCTCTCACTGCGGATATTTTTCCATTCATAGAATATAAAAGGTAATCCCCGACACTTTTTTGTGAAAAACTTTTATTTGCGGACAGATTCAAACCAGGAGTCTGCATTACACCATTGAGATTGGCAACACGGCCATCTTTTTCCAAAGGCCACCGGCTGTCAAAAGCAGAAATATCAGTCGGTTTCCTTTCTGATGAGGCAAAACTGTAAAAACGATCGGTACTTCTTACGCTGTTCGAAAATGCAGCAAGCTCTCCTGCGGACCAAACAAGGTCTTCTTTATTTGTAGGATAAACCGACCAGGAAAGAAGCACCCCATTGATAGCCAGCAACAACGGCAGCAGAATCCCTCTCCTGCCAAAATTATCCAACATGCGATATTGCCCGAAAGTCCAGCATAAAAAAGCACTTAGGGCAAAAAAAACAAAAGTATACCAATGAAGGTTTATCTTAATTTGCTGAGCAAAGAAATTCATAATATACAGCCAAAATTTGCTATACGAGTTGTGCGGACCCGTTTTTATTAATATAGCCTGTATCAAATGCATCCATTTTTCCGAAAAACCAAGTAAAAAAATAAAAAATATAAAATTACAAAAATAAAACACCGCTAAGGCGCTACCCGCCAGCCTTATCAGCCTTTCTTGACATAATCCTAATTTTTCCCTTTGGTATATAAAAACTGCCATTAAATAAATGGCCAGTGGATGAAAAACGAGCTGGAATTTCTCCAAAGGATATGCCCCCGAAGAGACCCTGGCTATAAAAGAGCTATAAAACGGCGATATGTTCGATAAACAATCATTGATAAGAAACAGCAAATACAATTTTTTTATAGTGATGGGCCAGAAATCCTTTGGTTTCCAACAAAGGACATAAATAAAAATGATAGGAGAAACAACTCCGGGATTGATCCAGCTGAACGTTAAAGGTTCCACATCGACTGGTAAGGCTGTTTGTGAGGAAACCAGACCGCAATGCAAAAATTCGAAAATATAAACAAAAAGAAATTCAATATTTAATAGACCACCCCATCCAGTGAAATATTTTGGATCACGGACATATCGTTCGATGTGCTTTTCTAAAAAAATAGGATAAAAAATCCATGCCCCTAATAGAAGAACAATTAATAAAGCCCAAATATGGATGGTAAGGTAACGCAGGGTCACCTCCCAGAATCCGGGTTTTTTGATTAATACATAAAAGACAAAAAATAAGAACCCCAAAATTAATAATTGTAAAAATGGCGCGAAACTACCTAAAAAAAATGCAGACCAATAGAGTAATCCCACTAGCAAAGGATCACGGATAGAAGGTGACTCCAGGTGCCGATACAGTAAAAGCAGCAACAGCGGTGTTCCAATGGCCAGGGTAATCCAATGCCTCTGGAAATAAAATTCGTGTTGCAAAGGTCCGAGGACAATCAGCAAGGCCAAAAGAGCACAAGATCTTTTGTTAATGCGCGGACAAAGGGTGTACAAAAAATAATAGAGGGCCACCGCCGCAAAGAACAACAATATTAAAATCGTTGTATCATAAACGATCACGGGGTAGGGAAATATTTTTTCCAACAAGGAAAAAATCGACCATGCATGAAAGGCACCCGGGTCACCATAATAAAATGAAATCCCCAACCCGCGTTCCGGGTGCCAACCATTTCCAATCGCATTGCCATGGCTGTATTCAAAAAGGGTGACCGCATCTACATCAACAAGAAAATTTGCTTTATTTAGAAAAATTTGGTAGAATCCCACAAAAATAAAGGCCGCGATTAAAAACAGCGACAACCCATGGCCATTTAAAAACTGATCTAATGATAATTGATTCTCCTTACCCACCTTGATGGCCCCCCACCTGCGGATACTTTTCTAACCAACTGGATAATGTTAAAAGATTAAATAAAATCCGGTAATTGTTCCTCTGATTTCCTAAATGTTGCTGCAAAAGCATATCAACATAATTCTTATCAATTAATGAAAAAATCTTTCTGTCCGTACTAAATGCCTTTTCGAGACGTGATCGCATAACAGTCCTCATCCAGCGAGCTATAGGAAAGGTAAAGCCCTGTTTTTTTTGCCGGCAAATAGCTGGCGCATAACCTCTTGTGCGCAGAGAATCCCTTAATAGCCACTTAAGCTGATTATCATTAATTTTAAATTGAGTTGGAAGCTGGTTGGCAAATTCAATAAGGGGTAAGGAAAGAAATGGGGACCGCACCTCCAAGCCATTTTGCATGGCCGCGCGATCCGTGTGCATACATACAAATTCGGGTAGAAAAAATTTCTGATAATAATAAAGGCCCATGTCAACGGCACTTCGGCCTTTCAAAGGACCCAGGGTCTCACAAACATTGTCCAGCAAGGTCCCTTGCTCTCCGGTCCGAACAAAAAAATCCTTGGGCCCTTGGGGGCAGAGACCTTTTAAATTTTCCGGGGAAATAGCCCCCAACCATAAAGGCAAACGGGTCATTGCCGTCGATGGAAAACCATCCAGAAACGATAACAATTTAAATTGCATGCTCATATAACGATCATCAATGGGAACGATCTTGCGTACAATACCTTTAATGGCCTCAATTGCCGGGCGACCCAGGCCATTAAGAAACTCCGCTTGGGAAATGACCTTAAAGGGAATATACCCCGCGAAAAGCTCATCAGCCCCATCACCGGCTAGCCCTACTTTGATTTCTCTACAGCATGATTTCGCCAAAAAATAAGCGTTGACGAACCCGGGGTCTCCATGTGGCTCATCTAAAAAATCCAAATAAGCATCAATAGATCGCTCCAAGGCCTTTGAATCCATTAAGTACTTGTTTATTCGAGATAGACCCAGGTGCCGGCAGACTTCATCTGCCTTGACAGATTCATCGAAATCCAGTTCTCCCATTTGCACCGTGAACGCGGATATCCCAGGGTCCATTCGAAAACATTTGTCCAAAACCAAGGAACTGTCCATACCGCCGCTTAAAAATATCCCCGAGGGCACATCTGAACGCATTGAGATCTTACAGGAGTGGTCAAACAATTTTTCAAACTGTGATCGCGCCTCAATAACATCCATTTTTACAACTTTTTCGCCGGGGACAGAGTCCCAAAATTTTCGGATCACTGTCCCCTGCTTGCCTTTCACGCAATAATGCCCGGCAAGAAGTTTTTTAATGCCTGTTACAGGTGTCATGTCTCCCATAAAACAGGAGTTGAACAAAAACCGATAAATATTTTCACTATTGGCGTGCCAATTAAAATTTGGGAGTGCCAAAATCCCTCTTAATTCCGAAGCAAAAACAAAACCAGATGGGGAATCATAATAATAAAGAGGTTTTTGCCCCAGAAAATCCCGGACCAGATAAAGCCTCTCTTGCCTTCGATCAAATAACGCGATCGCGAACATGCCATCGAATTTCAAAAACGCGTCCGGCCCGTATTGGATAAAGGATTTTAAAACAACCTCTGTATCTGAATTCGTACGGAAGATGGCGCCAAGCTTTATGAGTTCACTGCGCAGTTCCAGATAATTATAAATCTCTCCGTTAAATACCAGGACATACCGGCCCTCCTCATCTAAAAATGGCTGGTTAGCCTGTTCGCTTAAATCAATGATGCTCAAACGGTTATGCCCCAAAAAAACATTTTTTTCGCTCCATTCTCCCTTAGCATCAGGGCCGCGATGACGCATAGTCCCTAAAGCGTTCCTCGCCTGGGATAATTCGCCAGAATCAAAATTCTTTCCGGATTTCATCCATCCGAATATTGCACACATATCAGCCCTAAATAACGTTATTGAGTATAAATTGAGAACCTGTCTTTATTGGACTTCCTTTCATTGACCATTTCTTAGCACCCCAAAAACCCTTACTGTACCGGGGATCAAGATTCTTTTTAAGCGGCCTCCACCAGTCTTCGTGGCCCAAATACCAGTCCACGGTATTTTTCAATCCGGCATCAAGCCCGATTTTAGGAGACCAGCCTAATTTCTGTAAATTCGAAGAATCTAGGCTGTAGCGCATATCATGCCCCGGGCGGCCGTGGACAAATTTTATCGATCGCTCGTCCTTGCCCATGATGGTAAGGAGTTTGCGGGTCAACTCGATATTTTCACACTCCTGGCCTGCGCCCACATGATAAACTTCTCCATTAACGCCACGATCAACCAACAGCTTGATCGCACGGCAATGGTCATCCACATATAACCAATCACGTACCTGACGGCCTTGACCAAAAACCGGGACTTGGGCGCCGTCTACAAGATTGGTAATACGGATAGGAAATACAAACCCACAACCACCTGCAAATGGTAAGCGCTGGCCCGCACCCGTCAAGCACCACTGTGCGCTAACCTGCACCGCGCCATTGCTTAGAGGTAAACAATCACACTTGTTGGATATTCCGAAAGGTACGCTCAGCGCAACAGTCGGAAATGGCCCGATTTGGACAGGCCAGCATCGGCAGCCCTGAATGTTCAGTGCGCTCTGCCAGCA
>Ga0233425_10011726_pt1 | contig 10130 bp, 8 predicted proteins | sample Watercolumn_Towu_2_FD_181712 | JGI IMG/M metagenome (GOLD analysis project Ga0233425, IMG submission 181712) | Freshwater microbial communities from Lake Towuti, South Sulawesi, Indonesia - Watercolumn_Towuti2014_140_MG | ecosystem: Environmental > Aquatic > Freshwater > Lake | place: Indonesia... | reverse complement strand
TACTCAGTTGGCACCTTTTGCTGCGGGCTTGCTTCCAGCTTCTGGGTCCTGATGATCTTCAGGATCATCACCGGATTGGGAGTCGGCGGAGAGTGGGCAACCGGACAAACATATGTGGGCGAGACTTTCCCTGCAAAGGTCCGCGGCAGGTATTGCGCATTCATGCAAACCGGCGCCCCGTTGGGAATAGCGCTCGCGGCTGTGGTAGGCGGACTGGTATCCCCGGAGATCGGGTGGCGGGCCAGTTTCTTTATATCCGTTCTCCCGGCACTGCTTATCATCTATATCCGGAAGAAGCTGCCGGAATCTGACCTCTGGCTGGCACAGAAAGAGCGAAGGAGGTTTGAAAGTCAGGAGGTCAGGAGGTCAGTTAGTCAGGCGGTATGGGCGTCGGGAGTCAGGAAGGTCAGGGAGATCCTGATGGGAGAGGAGAACAAACTCCTGCAGCTTTTTTCAAAAGCCCACCGGAAATTCTTTCTTCTGGCACTGATCCTTGCCATTTTTGACATGACTGCTTACTGGTTCACTTATTCCTGGATGCCCAGCTACCTGCACACTGAACGGGGATTCACCCTGACCAAGTCGGCGCTCTGGATGCTGGTGATCCAGACAGGTGGTTTTCTGGGGTATGCTTCGTTCGGATTCGTTTCCGACCGGTGGGGAAGACGGCCCGCATACACCATCTATTCCTTTCTCATGGCGGCCGGACTGCTGATGATCACCCTTTTCTGGAACATCGTGGAAGCATATCCGCCGGTGATCCTGGGATTCATGTTCCTGGTGGGATTCGGCACCGGAATGTTCGGCGGATATGGCTCCCTCTTTTCCGAATTGTTCCCCACTACGATACGCAGCACAGCGATGGGAACCGCTTTCAACCTGGCACGCGGGATCCAGTTCGTGACTCCGGTGATCATCTCGGTCATTGCAGTGCAATACGGCCTGGGCGGGGGAATTGCCATGGCAGCGTTGTTTGCTGTCCTCACAGGCCTGTGGATCTGGATGTTTCCGGAGACAAAGGGAAAGAAGCTGGAGGAATAGAGACTATGGAAGAAGGAAGAGGAAAGAGGAAGAAGACGGCTCAGAAGCGGGGAAATTTGTATTTTTACTCCGAAGCCCATTACCTTTGCGACACAGATAACAATCCAATTTATTATAACCTTGCATGTTCCGTATTCAAAGCAAGATTGATCCTTCCGGATCCGACTTTATCCGACAGAAGAAGGAATACCTGAATATCCTTGCAACCTACAAGGAGCGGCTGGCATCAGTGACCCGCGGGGGCCCTGAACAGGCGGTAAAACGCCACAAAGACCGGGGAAAGCTCCTGGCCCGCGAACGGATCGACCTGCTGGTGGATAAAAACACGCCTTTTCTTGAGCTCTCTCCTATGGCGGCTTACGGCTTGTATAGCAATGAATTTCCAGCTGCAGGAATCGTCACCGGCATCGGGGTGATTCACGGGAAGGAAGTGATGATCGTCGCCAATGACGCAACCGTCAAAGGCGGCACCTATGTCAAGGAGAGTATCAAGAAGCACGTCCGTGCCCAGGAGATCGCCATGGAGAACCGGCTTCCGTGCGTATATCTGGTCGATTCGGGAGGAGTGTTTCTCCCGGAACAGGCGAATGTATTCCCCGATAAATATGACTTTGGACGGTTCTTTTTCAACCAGGCCCGCCTTTCAGCAGAGAAGATTCCTCAGATCGCCGTTGTGATGGGCTCCTGTACCGCAGGTGGTGCTTACGTCCCGGCCATGAGCGACGAAACGATCATTGTCAGGAACCAGGGCACGATCTTCATTGGCGGCCCGCCACTGGTGAAAGCAGCCACCGGCGAAACGGTGACCGCCGAGCAGCTGGGCGGAGGTGAAGTGCACACCATGATCTCCGGAGTGGCGGACCACCTGGCTGAGAACGACATCCATGCGATCCAGATCTGCCGGAACATCTTCGAATCGATCCACCGGATGGAACTTCAGCCTGCGGTGACCAGTACGATCGAAGAACCTTATTATCCTGCCGAAGAGCTTTACGGGATCCTACCGCTCGATCTTAAAAAGCCTGTCGACTCACGGGAACTGATCGCCCGGATCGTGGACGGAAGCCTGTTTCATGAATTCAAAGAGAAATACGCCCCCACCCTGGTTACCGGCTTTGCACGCATCATGGGATTCGAAATCGGGATCCTCGCCAACAACGGAGTGCTTTTTTCCGAAACATCACTGAAAGCAACCCACTTCATTGAGCTGTGCACCTCCCGCAACATCCCGCTGCTCTTCCTGCAGAACATTACCGGTTTCATTGTCGGTAAGCAATACGAGCATGGCGGGATCGCCCGCGACGGGGCCAAGTTCGTGCATGCGGTCGCCAACGCCAATGTGCCGAAATTCACCGTGATCTTCGGCGGATCGTTCGGAGCCGGTAATTACGCCATGGCGGGAAGGGCTTATGAGCCCCGGCTCCTGTTCATGTATCCCAACGCAAAGATCTCGGTGATGGGAGGCGAACAGGCAGCAAACGTCCTGATCACTGTGAAGGAAGACCAGCTGAAAGCGAAAGGCGAACAGCTTTCCCCGGAAGAACGGGAGAAGATGCTTCAGACCATCCTGCAGAAATACGAAGTGGAAGGATCGGCCTATTACAGCACGGCCCGCTTATGGGACGACGGGATCATCGATCCGGCCGACACCCGGAGGATCATCGGACTGGCTATAGCGGTTTCGCAGAATAAAGAGTATAGGGAAACGAAGTATGGGGTGTTCAGAATGTGATAATGTGGTGATGTGATGATGTGATGATGAAGTTTGTAAATTTTCAGGTTCACTGTGTATAAGACGATTGAAACTGTTTCGGATAATAACGTTCTCACCATCTGGTTGAACCGGCCAGAAGTGCACAATGCGTTCAACAGAACCATGCTGGAGGAGCTGGCGGGTGCCTTCCGGGATGCCATGGACTCCGATGCCGTTTGTGTGGTCCTCCGGGGAAAAGGCAAGTCGTTCTGTGCGGGCGTGGACCTGAACTGGATGAAAGATGTGTCACAGAACAGTTATGAGGCCAATTACCAGGAAAGTCTGCTCCTGTCTAAATGTTTCTATACAATTTATACCTGCACCAAACCAACCATCGCCCTGGTTCACGGGGTGTCGCTGGGAGGTGCAAACGGCCTGCTGGCTGCCTGCGACCTGGCCTATTGCACCGACGATGCCACTTTTTCGCTGAGCGAAGTGAAGATCGGGATCATCCCTGCCTGCATATCTCCATACGTGATCAAACGGGTGGGCGAATACGGGGCCCGTGAGCTGATGCTTACCGGCCGCCGGATCCGTGGCAAAGAAGCCGAAATCTTTCGCCTGGTTAACCGGTCGGTACCGGAAGATCAACTGGCTGCCGTTGCCGGGGAAGTCATCGGTCATCTCCGGACCAGCGGGCCGGCAGCCATGGCACAGGGCAAAAAACTTATCTCGGAAGTTGTCAACCGTCTCTCCCTGATGGAAGCATATGATTACACTGCCCGCATGATTGCCGACATCCGCGCATCTGAAGAGGGACAGGAAGGGATGAACGCGTTTCTTGAAAAACGAAAGCCGAAATGGGTAAAAGAATAACCAGGCTCCTTGTTGCCAACCGGGGAGAAATTGCCGTCAGGATCATGCGAACGGCCAGAAAGCTGGGGATCAGGACGGTGGGAATCTATTCACGGATCGACAGGGATTCGCTGCATGTACCGATGGCTGATGAAGCCATCTGCATCGGGGAAGCCGAACTGGGTGATACCTATCTCAACATCCCGAAGATAGTCGGGGCGGCCAGGGAAAAGGGTTGCGACGCGATCCACCCGGGGTATGGCTTCCTCGCCGAAAATCCGGCGTTTGTTGACGCCTGCGACCAGGCAGGGATCGTATTCATCGGTCCCAACACCAGGGCAATGCAGGTGATGGGCAACAAGATTGAAGCCCGCGCCTGGGCTAAGAAAAGCGGGGTTCCGATCACCGAAGGGCTGACGGGGAAGAAACCGGCTCTGCTGAAGGCCGGGGAAAAGATCGGATTCCCGGTCCTTCTGAAAGCTGCAGCCGGCGGAGGCGGAAAAGGGATGCAGATCGTCAGGGATGAAAAGGATCTGGAAGCCGCCCTGGAATCGACAGCGCGCCAGGCAAAGGCATACTTTGGCGACGACACCGTGTACATTGAGAAATACCTTGAAGAGCCGCGTCATATTGAGATCCAGATCCTGGGTGATCTCCACGGGAACGTGATCCACCTGTTCGAGCGGGAATGTTCCATCCAGCGGAGATACCAGAAGATCATCGAGGAATCGCCATCCCCTACCCTTACCCCGGATATCCGGGCCCGGATGGGGGAAGCTGCCGTCAGAATCGGGAAAGAGATCGGTTATACCAGCGCCGGGACCGTGGAATTTCTGGTGGACAAAGACCTGCAGTTCTATTTCCTGGAAATGAACACACGGATACAGGTGGAACACCCTGTGACAGAGCTGGTGACCGGGATCGACATCGTGGAGGAACAGATCCGGATTGCTGAAGATGAGCCGCTCCGCCTGGATCAGGGAACAGTAAGGCAGCACGGGCATGCCATCGAATGCCGTATCTATGCCGAAGATCCGGAAAACAACTTTCTCCCCTCCCCCGGGTGGATGACCCTGTATTGCGAACCCCGTGGAGAACATATCCGGATCGATACCGGGGTTACACCGGGGACCGAGATCAAAAGCGCGTTCGATCCCATGATCAGCAAGCTGGTGGTCTGGGATGAAACCCGGGAGCTCGCCGCCCGGAGAATGAATGAAGCCCTTGTCTTTTACGGGATCCACGGAATACGTACCAACATCAGCTACCTGAAGAAACTGATCGTTGGTGAACCTTTCCTTGCCAACCGGATATCCACCAAATTCTGTGATGAGCATACCGAAGAGATCGTTGCGGAGATCCGTAAAGAGAAAGCGGGGATCCCCAGGCATATCCTCCTCACGGGCTATCTCCTTCTCAGCCTGAAACATCCCGACCTGAAGGACTTCAGGAGCCAGGAACCGGGGGATCTATGGAGGAGGATCGGATTCTGGAGGCACCTGATCAGGTTAACAGTCTCCTGCGAGGGAGAAGAATTCCCGGTAACAATACCCGGATACGCTGAAGGAAAGATGCTGCTGGATATTGCCGGCACCCGGTACACGGTTGAATCTTTACCCTCCGAAAGCCCTGCATTCCGGTTCTCGGTCAACGGAGAGCCTTATCATATCCTCTTTTCCGAGGACCACGACCATCGGGAATACATCAGTATGGGGGACCATATATTCCTGATGCGGCGGCATGACCTGCTGCCGAACGAACTGGTTGCTGCATCGGGTGAAGCCCTGGGTTCCGACAAGTCGCATGTCAATGCTCCCATGCCGGGGAAAGTGATCAAGATCAGTGTGAAGCCGGGGGATACCGTGAAAAAAGGAGCGCTATTGCTGATAATCGAGGCGATGAAGATGGAAAACAACATCGTGGCATCCCGCGATGCAAAAATCAAAGAGGTCAATGTAATGATGAATCAGCTTGTGCAGGTCCACACACCACTGGTTGTATTTGAGTAAAACACATTAGCACATAATTTATATGCACAAAGTTGTAAAAGACGCTTATGAAGCAATTCAGGGGATCGAAAGCGGGATGACGGTGATGTTTGGGGGTTTCGGACTGTGCGGCATCCCGGAGAACTGCCTGAAAGCCCTGGCCGAATCCAACGTGACCGATCTGACCTGTATCTCCAACAATGCCGGGATCGACAATTTCGGCCTGGGAGTCCTGCTGCGGAAGCACCAGATGAAAAAGATGATCGCTTCCTATGTTGGTGAAAACAAAGAGTTTGAGCGGCAGTTCCTGACCGGGGAGCTGGAAGTAGAACTTATTCCCCAGGGAACCCTTGCGGAACGTATCCGTGCCGGGGGCGCCGGGATCCCGGCGTTCTTCGTTCCGGCCGGGTATGGCACCGAGGTGCAGGGAACCAAGGAAGTGCGTGTTTTCAACGGCAAGCCCCATCTCATGGAACTGGGTATGACTGCCGATTTCGCCATTGTAAAAGCAAAATACGGTGACACGATGGGCAACCTGATCTATAACCGAACCGCCAACAATTTTAACCAGTCAATCGCCACTGCCGGAAGGATCACCATTGCCGAGGTGGAAGAGCTGGTTCCTTTTGGCGAGCTGGATCCCAATCATATCCACACTCCCGGAGTATATGTCCGGCGGATCTTCCAGGGTAAAGACTATGAAAAACGGATCGAATTTCTGACTACAAGGAGTTAACATTAAACAAGGGTTAAAATGGCATTGGATAAGAACGGAATTGCAAAACGGATCGCCCAGGAGCTCCGCGACGGATATTATGTGAACCTGGGTATCGGGATCCCCACCCTGGTGGCTAATTACATTCCTGCAGGCATGGAGGTGATCCTGCAATCGGAGAACGGATTACTGGGTATCGGTCCCTTCCCTGCTGCCGGGGAGGCAGATCCCGACCTGATCAACGCAGGGAAACAAACGGTTACCGCGATCCCCGGCGCCGCCTTTTTTGACTCGGCCAGCAGCTTCGCCATGATCCGCGGAGGGCATATCGACCTGACGGTTCTGGGCGCTTTTGAGGTGTCGGAGAAAGGAGACATCGCCAGCTGGAAGGTGCCCGGGAAGCTGATCAAAGGAATGGGCGGCGCTATGGACCTGGTGGCCTCCGCCAGAAATATCATTGTGGCGATGCAGCATACCGACAAAGAAGGTAATTCCAAGCTGCTGAAGCAATGCACGCTGCCCCTGACCGGCGTAAACTGTGTGAAACGGATCGTCACCGACCTTGCTGTGATCGATGTGGTGGAAGGTGGTTTCAAACTTGTTGAACGGGCAGCGGGTGTCAGCGTTGAAGAGATCAAAAAGGCGACAGAAGGGAATTTGATTGTGGAAGGGGAAATTCCGGAGATGAAAGGATAATCCCTGAATCCCCATGCCTTCGGCTTGGCACGCCTGAAGAGGACTCACTCCCCCTTTAGGGGGCTGGGGGGAGGGTTAGGAATTATAACCAAATAGAAACAATATACATGAATTTTCCAAAAAAAGTTACCATTGGCGACATCACGGTTCGGGATGGATTCCAGCATGAAGAGAAGCTTATCCCTACCGAAGCGAAAATATGGCTGGCCGAACAATTGATCCTGGCCGGATTCAGGCACATTGAAGTGACCAATATGGGCAATCCGAAAGGGATGCCCCAGTTCAGGGATGCGGATGAAGTGCTGAAGGGAATCAGGAACAGTCAGAAAATCGCACACCTGATCAACCAGGTGTCCCTTACGGTGATCACCATCCGGGAAAAAGCCATAGAAAGGGCTATTGAAGCGCGGAAAGCGGGTTGGGGCCCCGACCGGATATTGCTGATGGTGTCAACCAGCGAATCCCATCACCGGACCAATTCAGGTCTCAGTTTGGCCGACTACTGGGAAATGGCGGAGAAATATGTCCCGATGGCCCGGGAGGCCGGATTGAAGGTGAACGGTACCGTGAGCACCATCTGGGGTTGCCCAATCGAGGGGCCGACCGAGATGAGCAAAGCCATTGAATTCACCCGGCGCTGGCTGGATATCGGAGCCAGTGATGTGGAACATGCCGATCATGACGGTTCAGCTTCACCCGACCGGGTGTACCGGTATTACTCGATGCTGATGGATTCGGGAGTCAAGGTGGAGAAACAGATCGTGCATTTCCATACCACACGCGGATGGGGATTGGCCAACGTACTGGCTGCACTGCAGGCAGGAATGGTCAACTTTGAATCGACGATGGGTGGAATAGGGGGCCAGCCGGCAAACTTTGTGGACGGGGTTCCTGTTGCGGGGACCGGCAAATATTATTACCGTGATCCGAATATCGTTGGTCTGGTGTCCACGGAAGACATGGTTGTGATGATGGATGAAATGGGGATCGACACCCAGGTGGATATCGACCATGTCCTGGAAATCGGCATCATGGTGGAGCGTATCGTCGGCCGGCGTCTGCGGTCGGAATCGATCCGTAACGGCCGGATCCCGAAATCCCTCTCCGGCCGTAAATGATACAGATTATCGAGTCGCCCCGGGAAGGGATGCAGGGATTCCCCTCTGAAATTCCGGCCGGATTCAAGATCCGGTATATCCGGTCCCTCCTTCAAGTTGGTTTTCACACGGTGGAACTGGGAAGCATTGTCAATCCGAAGTTCGTTCCCGCGATGGCCGACACCCTGGAAGTTATCCGCGAACTCGATTATTCCGGTACCAGTTCTGAGAGAATGGTGCTGGTGATGAACCGGAAAGGGGCGGAACTGGTCGTTACAGAACATGGGGTGACCACCCTCGCATTTCCTTTCTCCTTTTCGCCCGCCTTCCTGATGCACAATGCACGAACTACCGTAGATCTGGCCCTGAGAACTGCTGGCGAGGTGGTCGGCCTTTGCGCTAAACACCGGAAAGAGGCAGTGATCTATATTTCCTATGCTTTCGGTAATCCATACGGGGATCCCTGGAACCAGGAGATCTTGCTGGAGTGGGCCGGAACGTTCCGAGATATGGGTATCCGAAAACTTCTCCTCTCCAATGTGTCAGTCGAAGTTAGCCCGGAACTCCTGACCAAGGTTTTCACGGCTCTGAAACGGGAATATCCTGCGATGGATTTCGGCCTGCATCTTCATACCGGCTCCCCGGACTGGGAGGCGAAGGTGCATGCTGCATACGAAGCCGGCTGCAGGCGCTTTGATTCGGTTATCAATGGTGCCGGCGGGTGCCCGATGTCGGGGGACAAGATGCTGGGAAACCTGGCCACGCAAAACCTTATCCGTTACCTGGAAGTTCATGGTGTTCCGCATGGGCTTAACCTGCCTGCGCTGGAAGAGTCCATTCACATCATGGATGAACTATTTGAGAGGAAATGGTATATTTGACAACCTGAAACCTGAAATATGTACATCACCGAAGAACATGAGATGATCCGGAAGACAGTCCGGGATTTTGCCGAGCGGGAGATCAGGCCTGTGGCTCAGGAACTCGATGAGAAAGGAGAATTTTCGCCGGCACTGACAAAAAAAATGGGAGAGCTCGGGCTTTTTGGTCTCATCGCCCCGGTTGAATATGGCGGCATGAACATGGACATGCTGGCTTATGTGATCGCGGTGGAGGAGCTGGCCCGGGTCGACAGCTCTCAGGCTGCCACACTGGCAGCCCATATCTCGCTTGGCCTGGGGCCGATCCTGAATTACGGCACCGAGGAGCAAAAACGTAAATACCTGCCGATGCTCACCACCGGCGATGCGTTGTGGGCATTCGGTTTAACCGAACCGGATGCGGGATCTGATTCGAGAGCCACGAAGACCAACGCCAGGCGGGATGGTGAACATTGGATCATCAACGGATCGAAGATCTTCATCACCAACGGAGCTTCTGCGATCAACATGGGAGCCACGGTTCAGGTGGTTTCGGGAGAAAAGAACGGAAAAAAGGAGTTTACCACCATTCTTGTGGACGCCGGCACTCCGGGTTTCAAACGGGTACCGATGCACGGAAAGATGATGTGGCGTTCATCCGATACCGCCGAACTCTATTTCGACGATTGCCGGGTTCCCTGTTCCAACATATTGGGGAAACAGGGAGAAGGATCCCATATCATGCTGAATACCCTCGACAGCGGCCGGCTGGCTATCGGTGCTATGGGAGTGGGACTGGCTCAGGGGGCATTCGAGGCAGCGTTCCGGTATTCCAAAGAGCGGAAACAATTCGGTCAGCCGATCGGTCATTTCCAGATCAACGCATTCAAGCTGGCCGACATGGCTACCAAGATTGAACTGGCCCGTACCCTGCTTTACAAAGGAGCCTGGCTGAAAGCTAACGGGAAATCCTTTGCCAAGGAAGCCGCGATGGTGAAACTGTACTGTTCCGAAATCGCACGGGAGGTGGCCGATGAAGCCGTTCAGATCCATGGCGGCTACGGCCTGATGAAAGACTACGAAGTGGAACGCTTCTACCGCGACCAGCGCCTGCTCCAGATCGGCGAAGGCACCAGCGAAATACAGCGGCTTGTGATTGCGAGGTATATCGGGGTGTTTGACTAG
>Ga0233425_10011725_pt1 | contig 10133 bp, 12 predicted proteins | sample Watercolumn_Towu_2_FD_181712 | JGI IMG/M metagenome (GOLD analysis project Ga0233425, IMG submission 181712) | Freshwater microbial communities from Lake Towuti, South Sulawesi, Indonesia - Watercolumn_Towuti2014_140_MG | ecosystem: Environmental > Aquatic > Freshwater > Lake | place... | reverse complement strand
ATCGAGGATATTCCGGTTGCCCAGATGCCGATTGGTTCGATCCTGGTGAGTCCGAACGGCGATGCCCAAGCCACCGACCTGGATGGTCTAGTCGCTTCGATTCGCGCCAAGGGTGTGCTTCAACCGCTCATCGTTGCGCCGGACGGACGACTGCTCGCCGGAAGACGCCGACTCGAAGCGGCGCGGCGCGCTGGACTTGCCCAAGTCCCAGTTCGCGTGTGCGAGGTGACAAGCGAACGGTCGGCGATTGAGATTGGTCTGGTTGAGAATGTCGAGCGTGCCGATCTCGATCCGTTAACGCGAGCGAAAACGTACCGCGCACTGATCGATCAAGGTGCGTCAGTTGAAGAGGTCGCCGATCTGGTGGGACAAGGGACGCGACACGTCTACCAACTCCTCCAACTGTTTGACCTTCATCCCCAGGTGCAGCACGCGGTTCATATGCGCGAGCTATCGTTTGCAGATGCGCGTGCGCTCGTGCTTCTCGAACAGGACGATCAAATAGTGGTGTTTGAAGAGATTCAAGCCGCCGCCAAATCCAAACCGCTGACCTCGCGCCAAGTCAAAGCGCGCGTGGATGCGCGGCGCGTGATGCGCCTCGTAAAGGGAAATGCTGCAAGCCGTGACGAGAAACGCTCCCAAAGTGAGTCGTCTGCAACCGACTCGTCGCCGGACCGCGACTCTGGTTCTGCGACTCTGGATTACGCAGTCTTGTTTGAGACGACCGAGATGGACTCGGACCCTCAACCAGAGCCAGTTCGCACACCACTCGCAGAACTCGACCAACTCATCGCGGAGATGGTCGCCGCCGCGCAAGGCGAAGATCAAGTGCGAGTGTGGGCGCGCCGATTGAGCCATATCCTGGGAATGTTGCGCGATGCAGACGCGGAGCGTGAAAAGGGAAATGGCAAAAAGAAATCGGCGAGCACCGTTCAGGACCGTCTACTGTAAAGTGGTCAGATCAAGAAATATCGAAGGAGACAATCTATGGATGATGCAAACGTGAAACCTGATCCGATTGTGTCTGCTGCATCTGGGACAACAACCGATCCAGCGACGAACCAACTCAGCCAAGCGGGTGCGCGTGACATTCTCGTGTTTCGCGGAGCGGAGTATTGGCCTACGCCAGAGGATGTGATTCGCGAGGTGCACGCGCAAGGCTTGTCGGTCCGGATTCCGCGCAACCAAATTCCAGAAGGTTTGGTGCATGGACTCTCGCGCATCGCGTTGGGTCACATCAAAGCGGTGATGACCATCGAGAATGCGCCACTCGGTGCAGAAGGAAACCCGATGACTGCTGAAGATGCAGTTCGCGCCGCTTTCGAGTCGGCAACCCAGGTCGATGGGCATGACCCGGAGGTCGATGCCATCCTGGGACGGACGTACGAACACGCGCCGTCGCGTTGGCTCGAAATGCCGGAAAGCGATACCAAGCGCGAGATCTTTGAAAAACTGGGCGTCAAGTATAGCCCCGGGATTTTCGCCTATTCGTATTACACGGGGCTGACGTATTACTTGAAGCCCGAGGAGACCGAATCGCCAGCAGAACTTGCCGCTAAAGGTATTCACGCTGTGCGCGGAGTAGTCGCGGAAACGGGCGAGGTGATACCCGCCGAGGATCAATCCAATGTCGTTAGCGAAGACGACGACGAGACCGACCAATAACGGTCATTAGTAGTGAACGCGCGTTCATAAGATTGCACGAATCGCACGGGCTTGAATGGCACGAGTGAACGCGTGTTATATCGAGTTCCAATCAAGTGAACGCGCGTTCACAAGATTCCAAGACATTGAACCTATCGCGGGTGCGATAGAAACGGAGGACAAACCAGTGGCAAATGGACAGGCAAGTGTCGAAACACGACTCGTGACACGCCGCGGGTGTGGTTATCCCAAACCTGGTGGCGTCTATTTGGAAAGCCAGGGCGAAGCAGGCGGAACACTGCCGATCATCATTCTCCTGGATCCGCCCATCCCGCATTCGCACTTTCACAGGGGCTGGGTCTACGTTGACCTCGATAAAATGTTGGAGCAACAGCAAGTCAGCTACGTTGGCTCATCAGTGGCGTCAGCAGAAGAGTGGCATCTGCGTCAGAAATATCAGGGCATCGCGCGCGATGTCTTTGGTGACGGTGTGCGCATCAAGAATGGGCAAGTAATCCGCTTTCGTGATACGGCTGCCCGCATCTTGACTACGGCGGGCTGGGTGCCCGGCGCGATGGCGAGCGCGATGCTTGCCGCACGGATTCTGCGCGAGCACGCGGAAGAACTAGCGTCGCTCGTTGAAATCTCAAAGAAAACATCCGACTCGGTCGGAAAATAATTCAAACCCAGGAGGAATTGAAATGGCAACCAAAAACGATAAATCGACAAACAGCTTGAATACCAAGAACAACGGTCTCGGTCCAGTGGCTCGGGAAAAATACGAGTCTATTATCCAGTCTCGGGTCCGACTGTGCATCGCGGGGCAGGAAGCGAAGATCAAGGCACAGCGCGCGAAAGCCTTGAAGATTTATCTCGAACGCAATGGTCTCACCGACAAGGTGCTCAAGTATCGCGCCGCACTCGAAGAGTTGATCAAATTCTTTGGTGAACCCGATTGGCGCTCGACGGTTTGGCTGCGCGATGTCTCGTCGCTCTCCCAGCAACCCAAGGTGCAGAATGGTGTGGAGGCGATTCTGCGTGAGATGAAAGAATTGAAAAAGGTCTATGCCGAGATCGAACGTCTGCGCCAATTCGAATCCCAGGTTACAGAAAAGGTTTGGCTCGCTGGCGCGCCAAGTGAGATCGCTGAACTCCTCAAGCAGATTGGCGAACCTGAACCGGTGCCTGAAACCAGCGAGTCCTAACGCGCCTTGGATCATGCAAGATCGAATGGAGAGGCGATGATGACAAGTCTTCGCCTCTCTCCTGAAAAAACTCGGGAGAAAACTGATGGCATCAGTGCAGGACAGCATTGATTGTCCGCAGTGCAGCGGCAAAGCATTTCTCGAAGTCCAAACCCGCACACTCGCCGAATCAATCTTTTGTCCACGGTGCGGTTATAGCGAGCAGACGCGACCGCTCATCGACCGTCAAAAGCAAAAGGCGGATGCACAACATCGGGCGTGGTTCAAACGGCGCAAAGACGGCGAGCCAATCTATCGCTCGACCAAGCGAACAGGGTTTGGCGCGTACATGCTGGCACAACAAAACGGCGTATGCGCACTGGGTGTCGTGAATTGCAAACTCACCGCTAGGATGATCGCCAACTTTAAGCGTGACATTGCGAAACCCGAAATGGACGCCGCGCGTTCATTCCTTACCCGATGGAATCCCAAGGCCCAACAGGTCGAACCGGTCGTTGGAGAAATTCCATCCGACTTGCCCTAGTTGTTGATCCAGAGATTCAACAACCGTATCACATATGCAAACCTGGGACGAATGCGCGCATTCATCCCAGGTTCTATTTTCAATCGGAGGAAACGATGAAACTACTCACGAAAGAACTGCGCAAACAGCTTCCTGCCCTGGGAGCGACCGAAAAGATACAAGACCCTCAGGTTTTGCTCAAACTGTTCACCCCGGATTCCAACTGGACGTGGTACGTCACAGAATTTGATGGCAAAGACACCTTCTTCGGTCTGGTGGTTGGTTTTGAGATCGAGATGGGCTACTTTTCGCTCTCTGAACTCGAAGCGACGACAGGACCACTCGGCTTGCACGTCGAACGCGATCTCTATTTCAAGCCAACACTGCTTTCCGAGATTCGCAAACAGCATGCTCGTCACTAAGCCTAGCGTAGACGTTATCACGAACGGAAGGGAACTATGACCCGCGAAGAAATTCTCGCTCTCTACGACAAAGCGCGCGATGTCGGTTCGGTGAAACACGCCGATTTCATTGACTATGTGGTAGTCCTCGAAGGACGTCGCAAAGTGAATGGCGAGTGGCAGACGACTGAGCACGCGTACATGACCATCGATGGCAAGCTCGCGATGGCGAACCAAGATCACCGTCAGCAGAACAAACGACTTGATTTCGGTGAGCCGAAGGTTTTTGTGGATAGTCCAGAGCAACTCACACTCCAGGTGACCGTGACGAGCGAAGTCTACGGTGTTCGTCACGGGATTGCGACGAGCCGCAAGAAAACCGGCACGAATGCGGAAAAAGATTGGCCCTGGGAAGTTGCGGAAACTTCAGCCACGGGACGCGCACTTGCGGCGATGGGCTATGGTCTGCTCCCTGGCGCAGGTCTGGCAAGTGCCGAAGATATGCTGCGTGCCGCGGAATCGAACTCACCAAGTGAGCAAAAAGCAACGAATCACAATGGTAATGGGAATGGCAATCACGTTTGTGCCACTCACCATGTTGCGATGGAACAAACGGCAAAAGGATGGGCGCATCGATTGAAGGGCGGCAGTTTGTGCTACGGTCCACGGAATGGCTCGACCCCCGCACCGATGGCGTCAGGGAATCACAGCGTAGCACCCAAAAGCGACTAGGACATACCGATGCCACGCGTCAGGGTGGTCAATCTCAATCGTCTGGGTGCGGATGCGCGCCGCCAAATCCTGGATGCCCTTCGAACACCGAGTGAGCAAGGTGGATCATCCGATCAGAACATCGATGAGGTATCACCCAATTCCAGCAAGCTGCACAACGTTCGAACCCAGGTCGATGGCATTACCTTCGATAGTCTGGATGAAGCGGCGCACTATGGCGAACTCAAGATCGAAGAGAAAGCGGGACTCATCACCGACCTGCATGTGCATAAACCCTTTCGCTTGGTGGTGAACGGCGTCCATGTCTGCGATTACGTATCCGATTTCACCTATCGTCGCGATGGCAAGCTCGTGGTCGAGGACGTGAAATCACCCGGCACGATCACCTACGCTTATCGCATCAAGAAAAAACTGATGCTGGCGGTTCACGGGATCGTAATTCAAGAAGTGTTCCAAGGTTAGAGAAAAGGACAGAGCGATGAGGTGGTGATGATCTCAGCGCTCTGTCTATTGTAACGAAACAAATAATGGACGGATGGAGGTAATAGGGATGCCAAATCTCATTGGCGTGGCGCCGGAACTGATCGGATCAGTTTCGTTTGGCGGACTGCGTGCATATGGACTGGGCTACGCGGTGGATTCCGACACGGAAGGCACCGTGTATCTCTCAATGGTCGGCTACCGCACAGCGGTGCGGGGAGTATGGGCGGCCTTGATGGACAACCGCGCGATTGAACTCTCAAACCAAGTCTTGCGCCGCGCGGAAGGTGTGTATATTTCGAAAACAGTTCAACTGCCCGAAAGTGGTCTCGATCATATGGTGCTCTTGCATCATCAAGCAGCGGTGTTGCAGTTGGAAGCTGGGCAGGCGTTCTACGTGTTGAATGAAAGTGATCAACCGCCGATTGAGCGGTTCATCGCGATGCTCGATCGCGCGACGGCGGTTCCTTTGCTAAACACCTGGGGAGCAGACCTGTGGAAGCAAGGCATGAAGAACCAACTGATCGAGCCGCTGGCAGATACACGCGGCGTGGAGGGTTGGCGTGTCAGTGCCGATTCCGAATTGTGGCTCGCGTTGATCGAGAAAGGAATTCAGCGCGGGACGCTGGCTACGCTCTGAGTGGCTTCACATTCCCCAGGTCGCATCGCCGAAGAATGCGCCGTGATCTTTCTGGAGAAACGCTTCAATCTCTGCTCGATGATCGCCCAAGCGAAACGACGCGCCGTGCCCAGGATAACAAACCGCGTCATCGGACCAACGCAGTATCACATCTCGCAACGTCTTGAGCGTGGTTTGAAAATCTTCCGCTGACCACGTTTTACCCGGTCCGCCGTCAAAGATTGTGTCTCCAACAATGATGCGCGAATCTCCTTGAATCGCATAGCAGACCTGGTCAGCCGTATGCCCTGGGGTAAAGAATACTTGGAGTGTATGTTCGCCCACTTGAAGTGTGTCCCCGTCTTCGAGCCAATAGTCCGCCTCGGTCTCAAATCCCTCGGCGTGAACACCATCGTGCAACAGCAATTGCGCTTTCAAGCGTGACCGCATCTCTGCCAATGCGCCAACGTGATCAAAGTGCGTGTGCGTCAGCAAGATGGCGATAGGGTGCGTGTCCTTCAACATCTCTTGCAGTGCATCCGCATCATCCCCAGGATCGATCAAGACGCTCTGTTTGGTCACTGGGCAGACGAGGGCGTATGCATTCATTTGATAGGGACCGACCTGGCGCTTGCGTAGTTCAAGTGAAGTGGGCATCGTTTCGACTCCGTGGCGATGAGTATATATCGTCTGAAGAAAACGCACAAGCGTTTATTCAAATCTCGTTCCGAGAGTTTGTTGTGCGCGCCTTCGTGCATATGTGCGCAAAGTATAATGAATTGTGGAGGTTGCATGACCCGACTTGCCTCGACGGCGAAAGCCGGTTTCTTTCCGACTCCTGAGCGCGTGACTGAACTCGTCACGCGCTTTGCTATGCCTTCATCTCAGCGCGGTCGTCTACTTGACCCGTGTTGTGGTGAAGGAATTGCGGCGCAGTGTGTTGCTACTGCGTGGAACCTCGACGCCTACGGTATCGAGATCGACGCAGAACGCGCGCTCGAAGCGTCCGCTCGTCTGCACCGTGTGCTTCATCTCGATTACGCCGGCGTGCGTGCACCGCATCACAGTTTCCAAGTCTTGTTCTTGAACCCACCCTATGATTCGGCGGAGGGGGAAGGCAAGCGCACCGAATATCAATTCCTGCGCGACACGACGAAGTGGCTGCAACCTGGGGGATTGCTCATCTATATCGTGCCTCAGTGTCGTGTCGATCCCAGGATGGCAGGATTTCTCGCAACAGCATACACATCACTGCGAGCGTACCAATTCCCCGAACCCGAGTACGCACAGTTTCGTCAAGCCGTTATCTTTGGGATTGCGAAGAAGGAACCGAGCCGCGATGATGCAACCACGCTCGCTCTCTTTCAACAATGTCGTGATGGATTGCCTGTGTTACCTGAAGCGCCTTTACTGGAAGAACGTTACAACTTGCCAGTATTCTCTGAGGATGAACGCTTTTACTTTCGTGGCACCGAGATCAATCCCCAGGAAGCGCTCGCCGAATCTATTCGTGATGGCGCGTGGAATACCAGTGATTGGCTATCCTGGCTGACATCGCCGACCAACCTCTCCGCGTTTCGCCCGCTGATGCCGCTCAAGAAAGGTCACCTTGCGATGCTGATCGCTGCGGGACTGATGCAAAATCTCAAACTTGAATCGACAGACGGCGCAGAACAACTTCTCGTCAAAGGACGAACATACAAAGTTCAAGAAGAAGTTGCGTCGGATGATGAGGATGAGGAAATCGTGCGCGACCGCTTCGTTACTGAAATCGTCGCGCTCAATTTAAAGAGCGGAGAACACGAACGCATTGTCGAGCCAACCGTCCTTGCTGAGTTCGTGGACAAGTGGCGCGATGTGCTTACGAACAAAGTGCTGGAGACCTTTGTTCCGCTCTATCAGTTCGACCTCGATGCAGAAGGACCGCGCGTGCTGGCGACGCTCAATCGTTTGAGCAAGCATCGGCACGTCCCAGGTCGTCAAGAAACAGGACTCTTCCCCGCGCAAAAGCACGTCGCGGTCGCGTTGTGGAAACGTTTGCAGATGGCGAAGAGCGCGATCTGTGTCGGCGAACCTGGAATAGGCAAAACGACAATCGGGACTGCCGTTTCGGAATTAATGAACTAGGTCGATGGCGATCAACGTCCGTCACTTATCATCTGTCCGCCGCATCTGGTTCCCAAGTGGGTGCGTGAGATTCAGCAGATCGTCCCGATGGCATTTGCAATGCCGCTCAATCGGTTGAGCGATGTGAGCCAGTTCTTCCGTCAGTTGAAACGTCTCGCGCCAGGCACGCCCGCTTACGCCGTCCTCTCACGTGAGATGGCGAAACTGGGAAGTGGTTGGCGACCCGTCTATGTCGTGCGAAAGAAATATCAACGCGTCGAGTCGGGTGACGGCGAGACTGAAGTAGAACCCGACCAGTTCTTTTCTTGCCCTCACTGCGGTCATCCAATTTACGAAACGGAGGGCGGGCAAGAGATTGTGCTCGTTCGGAATCTCGGTTATCTCGAAGAGCGCAAACGCTTCTGCTTTGAATGTCACGAGCCGCTTTACCAAATGATTCATCTCAACACAGCGACGCGCGGAAATGGTAAAGGGGCTACGAACGGCAATGGGAATGGAAACGGACAGCACAAAACGAGGTTGATGGACACTGATCCCAGGCCCGTGACCCAGCGATATCCGATTGCCGATTTCATTGCAAGGCGTTACCCTGGCGCGTTCAAGCTTTTGCTCGCCGATGAAATCCACCAAATGAAAGGACAGTCCACCGATCAAGGTTATGCCCTGGGTTCGCTCGTGCGCGCGTGTGACAAAACGCTCGCCCTCACCGGTACGATCTTTGGTGGGCGTGCCACTTCACTCTTCTTCCTCCTGCATCGTCTCTCGCCACAAGTGCGTGCTCAGTTCAAGTGGAGTGATGGACAAAAGTGGGCCGAGAGATATGGCATCCTCGAAAAAGTGATGAAGCGTACCGAAGGCGACAGCGGCTATGGCACATTTTCCGGTAAACGCCGTCGCCAAACCTATGTGCGGGAATTGCCTGGGGCATCGCCGGAACTGGCGACTTTGCTCCTTGATAGCTCGGCGTTCGTGAATCTCTCTGACCTGGGATTCCAACTCCCCGCGTATCGCGAATATCCTCACACGATTTCGATGGCGCCCGATCAACGCGAAGCCTATGATGCGCTCGAAGAACAACTCGTCGATGCTCTAAAAGAACGCATCGAACAAGGGGATCGTTCGTTGCTTGCAGCTTATCTGCAATCCTTGCTCGCGTATCCGAATAGTTGCTTCCGCGCCGAGGTGGTCGAAGATTCGGAAGGCGAGTTTGTCGCCAGCGCGCCGGCGTTGGTCGATCCATCGAACGGTAGCAAAGACCGCTTGTTCCCCAAAGAAGAATGGCTGGTTGAACTTGCCAAAACAGAACAAGCGCGTGGTCGGCGAGTACTCGTGTTCTGTCGGCAGACCGGCACACGTGACATCACAGACCGCATCGTTCGCATCCTGGGTCGTGCTGGGTTACGCGCTGATGTGTTGAAGGCGAGTGTCGGAACCCAGGTTCGTGAAGAATGGTTACGACATCGGGTCGGCAAGGGCATGATCGATGTCTTGGTGACCAATCCGCGCCTCGTGGAAACTGGGTTAGACCTGGTCGATTTTCAAACGACTGTGTTCTACGAGGTCGAGTATAGCATCTATCTGATGACGCAAGCGTCGCGTCGAACCTGGCGCATCGGGCAGACGCGCGACGTAGACGTGCATTTCACCGTTTACCGCGACACGATGGAGCATCGCGCTGCAAGCTTGGTCGGGCAAAAGCTAGCTGCCGCGCAATTGATCTATGGGGATTCCTCCGAAGGGGCGCTGATCGAACAGTCGGATTCAGGGCATGGTTTCCTGGCTGACCTGGCGCGGAGCGTCATCGAAGGTGCGGATGTGCCTGACCTGGGATCACTCTTCCGCCAAGTTTCGTTGGGAGGCAACGGCAAAACGGCAGATGAATTTATCAGCGCAAATTCATTGTTACAACCTAGTGTTGTTGCTGAAATAGAACAAGGGTGTGTCGCTGCCTTATCGCCTCAGAATGTATTGGCAAATCTGGCGACCACACGGCAGATGGCATTGTTCTAACGCCATCCTAATCAGAATAGGTTGGAGAGAGTGCAAATCGAGTGCACTCTCTCCAAGGAGTTTTGAGAAATGGCATTTATTGTGGTGGGACAATTCACATACGAAGACGGTATTCTCCTGGGACCGCGAGATTATATGCTGGAACAAGGGAATGCCTTGCTCGACAAAATCCTTGCTGGAGAAGATACCATCTTCAATCTGACCGAAGATGAGTCGCCGGACGTCGAGACGGCAATCCTGGTTCGCTTGCAGACCGACTATGCCGGTTGGCTGGGTTTGAAACAAGCCGAAGGATGGTTGAAGAATGGTTACTACTCAGGTAGTAGCCGGTTGAGTTGAGTTTGTGACTGGGATAAACGGTGCCCCTGCTAATGCAGATTGCAACGCCACAATCGCACGCTGTCCGTTCTTGC
>Ga0233425_10011724_pt1 | contig 10135 bp, 9 predicted proteins | sample Watercolumn_Towu_2_FD_181712 | JGI IMG/M metagenome (GOLD analysis project Ga0233425, IMG submission 181712) | Freshwater microbial communities from Lake Towuti, South Sulawesi, Indonesia - Watercolumn_Towuti2014_140_MG | ecosystem: Environmental > Aquatic > Freshwater > Lake | place: Indonesia... | reverse complement strand
TCCGCCGTGCTCCTCTTTCGGCTCTCCCTCACGAGGTGTGGATGAATCGCAGATCTGGTTGTGGCCGCTGTGCGTCAGCGTGATGTAGCGTGTCCCGCGATCATAAAACTCCTTGACCCTGCCCAGCTCCATGCCGATGGGGTATCCGTTTTCCATGCCGATGCAGGCCACCGTCTTCCCCGCCGAATGAATTCGCGTGACATCGTCCGGGGAATAGGCAATATCGACAAGAGCAGGATACCGCTCAGGCAATCTGTGTATTGCATCGAACAGGCCCACGGCGCGTCTGTACGCGGATTCAAATGCTTCGGGAGTTCGTTCGCCGTTCCCGGTGAAGGCGGCGAAGAATTCGGCATCGAGCCCCCCCTTTTTCATTTTATAGAGCGTCACCTGGCGTCGGTTGTCGGGGCTCGACTCATCATCTTTCTCCGATGCGAAATCGCCTGAGATGTCATCGTGAGTATCAATCGTCAGGACGCGTTCGTGGATGCTCATCGCTGTCGACGCCAGCTCGGCCTCAGACATCGTTTTCGAGGGACGCTGAATGGAGCTCGAAGATGAGCAGCCGGCAAGAATCGCGATGAGCGGAAGGAGGATAATTGGAGACCAATGAGACAGCTTTATGGGCAGCCAATGCCGTTGCGTCAACATGGTATTGGGTTTTGGTAGTGGATGGGAAAGACGGTTGAAGACACAAGAGATCAACGAAGGGAATCTACGAATGTTTCTCAAAAAAGAAAGGGCAAGAGACTATCCATAACCGGAACCTGGTGGAGAGGAAATCGAAGCCGAGTGGTCGTTCAGTCCGTCAAGCCTTTGAACTGCAGGCGGTGAAGGGAACAGAGACAACGTTGTTCCTCCAGGTACGTCACTGTTCCGTGGTACTCCTTTTGCCGAGCTATGTAGCGAGTGATGACCTTGACCATTGGGTCACTCACCGAAACCGCTGTATAGGCTCGCTGCCAGGCGAACTTGGAGTCGATGAAATCATGACTGTTTATCCAATGGGAGGATTCGCCTTTGAGGTTTTTCAGGATGTCTTTTACGGCGTGGTTTGGATTGAGGAAGAAGAGAAGATGAACATGATCCGGGGTCCCGTTGATTATCTCCAAATAGCAGCGAAAATCCTGCTCGAGATGTTCTCTGATGTGGGTAAAGAGGGGCGATTCATAGGTTGGGAGGATGAGAGGGGCGCGATTCTTGGTGCTGAAGAACGTGTGGATCCAGATTTTGGTGAGGGTGGAAGGCATTGCGGAGGCCGGTAGAACATCGGCGGATACGGACGGTTTAAACGGTACAGAGGCGTGTGGAAATAATCTACAGTGGAGGTACCGGAAAGTCAATCACCAACTCAAACAATCACTTGGCAGAAACTTCTCGACCACTCTAGATGCTGCGTTCACAGCCTCCAGAGATATGACACCTTGAAGAAGAATCCGCGCTGCGATTCAAGGAATTGTTCGCTGTTCACATAGCCAGCCCGCGTGTTATCCCACTCCATTCTTTCATAGATCGATCCGTAACCCGCATGAGCGACGGTGCCAGGGATGTAGGTGAAGGACGCAAGAAAATCGGTCAACATCCTTCTCCGGTACTTGTTATACTCGACGATCCCCCGGAAGAAGAGATACCTGTTCATCTGATACGTGATCTTTGCACGCGAGATCGGATACTCATAGATCTTCTCAGAGTCCGATGCACGGTAGAAATCAGAGTACACGAAACTGAGATTTGCCTCGAGATTCGCGGTGGGCTGATAGATGACGGTCGCAGAGGCACGATTGCTCTTCCCCTGGTATGGGTTTGCCGAATAGTAGATCGCCTGTCCAGTCCGGTATGAAAGCAAAGCGCGCAATTGATTCGTCACGAGTCCGCTGACCGACGCTTGAAATCCACCCGTGTTGAATCTCTGACCGGAAAACACTTCCGTTGCATAAGAATAGAGGACCGTCGCATTCATAGACCCGAGAAACGCAGGACGAACTGCGAGATAGTTGTATGTCTCCCACATCCTGGCAAACTTGTCCTTTGTCTGTGCCGAGACAAGCTCGACTGAAATCCGCTGGAATGCGCCCCCCCGCGGATAGAACTTGGGCCTCACCAGTCCGGCAAATCCCAACATGCCTGTTCGAGTGATGTAGCCGGCCTCGGCGGAGAAATCCTCAGAAATGTTGTTCACGCTGAGCGAGTAATCTAGATCCCGCGCGCCGTATCCATAGTTCAGTCCAAACGTGTACCCGGGAGACTGTTTTGTCGCCGCATCAGGCTTCGTCGTCGAATACAATCCGTTGAACTGAAACATTGCGGCCGGAGTCATCCGTAGCATCCCGTCGACTCCCAGCACGCGGTTGAAATGTTCTTTGAATTCACGGCCAGCATAGATCGCCCCGAGATAGCTGTCCTCCTCCAGAGCACGTTTGTACCGGAAGATCGGAAAATGAGAGTAGTTGCCCGACAGGGCTCTTTCATCTGACGGTATTTCGTCCATCACATAGAGCGAGGCGATCGTGTTTCGCGAATCAATCTTGCCGGAGAGCTTTCCTCCTACCAGAGGATTCACCATCATCCTGGTGTGGACGACCGAAACGACGGGATCAATGGCAGACATTTGTGTTGCCGCCACTGTGTAGATCTCGCTTCCCTCAAGAAAGAAGGGCCGCTTCTCCGGATAATAAAGAGCATACCGGAGATTCACATCGACCTGGCCGGCATCGGCCTCGACCTGACTGAAATCCGGATTATAGGTTCCGTCGAGAATGAGATCCGAGGTAAGCCCATATTTGAGCGTGAGACCGACCTCGCCCTTGTGCTCATAGTTCACGAGCCGGCCGGCATCCAGTTTGTACTTCTGACTGTAGGTCGCTGCAGGAAGAATCTCGAAAAGAGAGAAGTGCTTCACGTCAGGATAGAGCAACGGGGTCATCTGGGGCAGGAAGTTCATCCCCTTCGCCGGATCGAGTTCGGGATAGGACGAATGCTCAGAGAGGCGGGTGATGTACCGTTCGAAGAAAATCGACATCTGAACGGGATTCGTTTCCGAGTACCTGATGCTTCTGAGCGGGATCTGAATCTCAATCGTGTATCCGTCCTTCGTCCTTTGCCCTGCACTGTACCAGACGATGTCGACGCTGAAGTCTTCGCGCCCCGCCGCGTAACGGCTGTCCATTTGAATCCCGTCCGGATTCACATAGAACGCATAGAGGGCCTGCTGATCGTTAAACGAATCAAGATTGATGCACACCCAATCATCCGATCTCACATTGTCTCGGCTGCTGACTGCGCTCTTGATCTTATCGGGCTCCCTGTCGTAGCATCGGAACGCGAAGTAAAGATTTTCACTGTCGTAGGCCAAGTATCCGATCGTCTTCTCTGTGCCATCCTTGCCAAAATCCGGAGCAAAAGTCTTGAAGTTGGACACTGACGGACATTCTTGCCAGATCCCGTCGTCGAGAGCGCCGTCAATGACAGGTGGCCGTTGTGTGCGCGCTGGCCGAAGTGGATCCAGCGATCCGAATGCCACGGTATTCCAGAGTCCGGCAACCAGGCAAAGGTAAAACAGTGTGGTCGAGCGTTGCATCGTCATCCTTCCAAGAGACTTAAGGGTGGAGTTGCGGCCGGCTTATACGATCCGCGGAGGCCTGTGGTGATTTCCAGCATTCCTTTGGTACGCATTCAGCGGCCGCAGGTTGCGAAAAATGAGACCCGAATGCCCATGAATCGGGACCATCTTCCGGGCTCAGAGGCTGTCGAATCAACGGAATCCTCGTGCCGGCGGCCGTATTGTCAAATCAGCGAAAACATTGGTATATTTCGAGCAAACTGAAACAGGTCCTCTTCTGTGACCGTCGATACCGTTTTTGACATCGATTTGCCCGATACTGAACCACAACAAGTAGTTGCAGACCTTCGAAGTTGACGTGATGGAGAATTTTAGCGAGGGTATATGAGCACCTACGACAAGCTACAAGTACTGATCGCAGACGATGAGGAGTCCTTCCTCCGAGTCCTGACGACGGTTCTGGAATCGACAGGCCGGTTTACCGTCTTTCCGTGTGAGTCGGGGGAGGAGGCAATTGAGGCACTCAAGAGATCCAGGTATGATATCCTGATTCTCGACTACAAGATGCCCGGGATGTCGGGACTGAACATCCTGCAATGGTTGCACGAACAGAAATCCGACCTCCCCGTCATCATGCTCACGGCCGCGGGCTCTGAGAACATTGCGGTGGAGGCAATGAAGCTCGGAGCATATGACTATGTGCGAAAGGAGCATTTTGACCGGACACACTTCCCGATCGTCGTCAGCAGCGTGTACGAGCGCTATCTCTTCAAGAAGGAAAGAGAAATGCTCGAGGGGAGTGAACAGGCGTACGAGCGTGATCTTGCGACACTCCAGCTGATCCGCCAGTCGGCTTCATCCATCACCCGCATCGCAAGCACAACACTGAACGTCATCAAGTCACTCACCGAGGAGTGCGAGCGGACACTTCTGCCGCAGCTCGCCCCCGAAGGACAGGAAGAGTTCAAGAATCTCCAGAAGAAAATCCGCAGCGAGGTAGAAATCCTCGAGTCAGTCACTCAGTCGATGGCTGATCTCTCGAGAGCCGTGGTGGAACACTATAGCGGAAAACAGAAAACCCGGGAGGTCAAGTCACAGCCGGGCCCCAAACCGACGGAGGAAAAAGAAGAAGTAACAAATCGCTCCTGACCCTCAGCTCCCTATCTCCATTCGTCGACGACGCAGACGCACCATCTGGCGAGTACCTCGAGAGCGTCACACCCCGGTTGCTCGTGCCTCCACACTTCTTGACCTTGCCGCCAGATCCCGAGTATCTCTGATCGGACCGCCCGAATGGTCCCAATCGAATGAATCCCCCAGGTATCAGAGTCCGAAAACTCCCGACGCTGGCTTCCAGTAATGCGCTCGCGTGAAGAAAGAGGGCAAGCGGCTACCTTCTGCACGGTTCCAGGTTCTCTCCCAACCTCCGATCGATACGCCTGCCTCAAAAACCCCTCACGTTCTTCAAATAGACCTATCCCGCGCTCATTCGCGTTCAGCATGCGCTGGATGGTGGCAGCATTGGAGCACTGAGAACTTCTTCGCCCACGCGTTTATCGTAACGGCTTCTCTGCCTGGGTTCCTACTCTGCAAGTTCCCGTGGCAACGGACGTTCTTTCGACGGGATCTCATTCGTGACGCAAACGATCTTCCACTTCCCATTCACCTTCACAAGCTCCCAACTGTCGACTCCTTGCTGCGGCGGCCGCGCCGTTCCCGGTACATGAGCTTCGTACAGGACGAGGATTTGCGCGATGTTGCCCATCACCATAGGTTTCATCCTGACAACTTTTTCCGTGAATCCGTTCTTTTGTACAGCCGGGATGTTGTAAAACCTCACGAAGTCATCGATAAATCCTTGCAGCGAAAACACTGCGGTGCTGTCTCTGGAGACCCGTAGGACAACAACCGCGTTTTCATGGAACAGCGACCGGACCACATTCCAATCCGGGTTCTTTCCCGCCTCGCTTGAAACTAGCGTGTACACGGAACGGACGACTTGTTCGGGGGCGCTCGTTTGCGGCGAACTAGCCGGATTGCTTTGCCCCGCGACTATAGCCGACGAGGTGAATGCCAACAAGCCGAAAGAGACAACTGCGAATTTGGCGGCGGAAGAAAGCATGGTGACTCCTCCTTTCCTGAGGGACTTCCACAAGCTGGGTTCATGATGATGTGATGGTCAGTGGTGCTACGCCCACACGCGGGCGCGACGGTGCATGCGAGGATTGCAGTACAAGATGATAGACAGAGATACGCAATGCCGATGAAGAAAGATGCAAACATTCATCGAAAGGGAGAGAGCCGATGAGGACGCGGAGAGCAGGGTCGTTTCAGAGTGAGGTGTGCGGCAGGATGCGCGGTGTATTATTGTTATATCCCGTCGAGGTTGCGTATGCCTTGGTGGCGTTCGTGACCTTGATGACGTTTCCGCACTCGCTGCAGACATAGACAAGCTGCGTGTATCGGAATGACTTGTACGTAATCATCCAGGCCCAACGAATCCGGCGCTGACACCGGATGCATTGGAGCTCGACCTCGACTTTTTGTACGTGGGAGTTCATGAAGCGTGGTTGTGTGGATTTCTTTGGCGATCACCCTACATAGAATGACTCATCTCGAAGGGATTTCGTTGCGGTTGAAATCATGCTTTTTCGCAAGATTGAGAAGAAGGGCCGTTTTCGCTCAGTTTCTACAGGTCCTGACCCCGGGGCAAGTTTACACGCTTACGAAAGCGCCCGACACATCTTCGACGATTCCCCCACGAAGTTCGTTCCCCGGCGGGGGTCCCTCTCGTCCCTGAATGGGAACACTTCACACCGCACGCGGCACACTTCGACAGCAAAGCGCATCCCGGCCCGGAGGGTGACGTAAGGAGAGCTAACGAAACCTGGAACTCAGATGATCGGGCACTCACCAAACACATTTCTTAAGGAGGTCATCATGAAGCGGAGCGCAATCATTCTCGGCGTGATTGCTTTGTCGATCATGCTCATCGTGCCTGCGTCAGCCAACGATTTGAAAAAGGAACTTGGCGAAGCACGGTACAACAAGGCTGTCGAAAACCTGTTGGTGGCACTGAAAGATGCCAACACGAACGACGGACTGCGCAGAAGCGCCATTTATCAGCTCGGAGAACTTCAGGCGAGCGATGCGGTCATTCCCATCATGGCGGTCCTGCGCCGGTGTCACGATGAAAAGTGCCGGGTCGCTGCGGCATGGGCGCTGTGCAAGATCGGCGATTCACGAGGTGAGTATGCCGTGAAGCAGGCGGTCCGGTTTGACGACAGCAGGAAAGTGCAACTGCACGCCGCGTGGTACTATAACTTGTACGTGTCTGAAGGCACGTTCGCATTCATTCCTTCAGAAACTGCGCCGACTCAGATCGCCGAGCTCCGCTAGCTCCACTCTGCGATCCGATCTCCGCTGAACCAGGTTCCCGGATTTCTTCCCGCGACTATAGACGCAGAAGAGTCCGGGAATCTGTTTTTTTCCCGCCGAATTTTACCGAGGTTTTCCCCCAATAATTCGCTATACTCACCTGTCCCGTATCCGTCAAACCGACTTCTCGTGTTCGTACCGTAGCGCAGACACAGGCTTTGCACCGTATGCAAATCCGACCTTCCCTTGCGTTCGAGGCCCTGGCAGCCGTCCTGACAGCGTACTCGTTCTTCTCGCTCTCAGTACCCGCTGAGCGAAAGATCACCCCGCCGGCGCTTCGAACCGACTCAACACTCGCCTCACCTCGTCTCCCGATACACACGGACACGATCGCCGGACCGGCCATCGTCGCTGCACGAGAGCTTCCTCCGCCCGAGCCCGTCGAGCCAGTTGTCATCCAACATGGACCTCGCAACATCAAAGCTCTCGCACTGACATTTGACGCGTGTTCCACCGACGATCCGAGCCGGTATGATGAACGCATCACCCCCATACTGATTCGGAGCGGGACGCCGGCGACGTTTTTCCTGGGCGGGAAGTGGATGCAGGAACTGCCGGAACAGACAAAGGAGTTGGCGTCAAATCCTCTGTTCGAGATTGGGAACCACTCGTATCTTCATCCGCATTTGACCAGGGTTTCGGACGAACGGGTGCGCGAGGAGTTGATATCAACCCAAAAGATCATCGATTCGCTGACAGGCACGCGAGCGACGCTCTTCCGTCCGCCGTTCGGCGAGCATGATACCGGCGTTGTACGCATCGCTGCATCGCTCGGCCTCAGGACGGTTCAGTTCGATCTCGCCTCCGGGGATCCCGATCTCGCCATCAGCAAAGAACGGCTGATCGACTATGTCTCGTCCATGGCCCGCAGCGGCTCTATTATTGTTATGCACATCAATCGAAAGGGGTGGCACACCGCCGAAGCCCTCCCGGAAATCCTTGCCCGTTTGCGGCGGCGGGGATTTGTCTTCATGACCGTGAGCGACTTGCTCAGCAACTCTCCAGAAACCGAACAGACGCATCGCTAAAGGCCATCAGCCGGGGGTCCATTCCATGACAACAGATCTCTTCACAGCTTCCACGCTCATCACGCTTGCCCTTGTATTCTACTCATTGGGTGTGTGGTCTGAGCGGCTTGCCCGCTATCTCAAGCCATGGCACGTAGCCGCATTCTGGACAGGCTTCTTCTTCGACGTCTCCGGCACATGGGCCATGCATCGGATGGCAGAAGGAGCCTTTGATCCGCTTGAAGCGCACACCCTCACCGGCCAGATCGCCCTTTGGCTGATGTTCGGCCACGCCGTCTGGGCAAGCATCGTTGCCCGAAAAGGGAGTGAGTCGACGCGCAAAGGCTTTCATCGGTACAGTCTTTTCGTGTGGCTGGTCTGGCTCGTGCCGTACTTTGGGGGGATGTACATCGCGATGCACAAGTAGCTTCCCTTATCGACAAAAAGGCCGATCACGCAGATCGGCCCTCTTGTTTCGCGGACTTGCGCTTGGGTTCTTTAGTCGTGAACCTCGGCCGCATTCTCTTCCCGGACACCTTTCCCCGTGAATGACACGTTGTTCCTCCCTGCGCGCTGGGCATCAAACAAAGCCTCCTTGACGGAATGCAGCAGCGTCTCGAGTGTCGATGCGTGGCGCGGATAGACGCTGATGCCACCGCTCACAGTCGTTCGAATCCCGTGTTCCGTAAATGAGGTTTCCTGGATCGCTTTTCTCAATTCGTCCGCGAAGAAGACTCCTTCCACCAGATCGGCATGCGACCGGAGGATGATAAATTCATCAAACCCATGGCGGCCAGCTGCATCGATGCCCCTCAACCGGTTCCTGATGAGATCGGCGATTTGGCGAAGGACCTTCTTCGATGCGTCGTAGCCATACGTCGTCGCAATGTGCTTAAAGTTGTCGACATCAAGGATCAGCAGAGCGAAACTCTCGTGCAATTCGCTGGAGCGCTCAATCGCTGTCTGAATCCTCTCAAGAAAGGGGGAGTATTTTTCAAGTTCCGTTTCGTGGTCGACACGATCGAGCCGGAGATTATCTTCAAACAGGCGGGACGTCTGCAACGCAAGGGCTGCAAAGTCGGCGAAGCTCTGCAGGATGGGCACATCCTCAGGTGAGAACGCCCCCGACAGCCTGTTCTCGACATAGAGGTATCCCATGCTCCTATGATTTGCCGCGATCACCGTGCCGACGGCTGATCCGAACGAGTTCTCGAGCATAATTTCGTCGGCAAGTTCGTGATTCTTACTGCTGTCGGTGATGAAGATGGGGGAGCCTGTCCAAAGAAGCTTGCCGATGGCACCTGTCGCCAGCTTCCGGCGAAACGCTTTCTCGAACGTGTGCGAGAGGCCGTGGCCAAGGGCGATATGCAGAAACTCCGTCTCGGGATCGACCACGACGATAGCACACGTGTGACAGCGAAACATCCGTACGATGCGATCAACGATGATGTGAAGTACTTGTTCGTGCTGGTGTGTGGATTTCAGAACTGCGAGGATTTCAGATATAGAACTGAGACATTCTTCGTGCTTCGTGGCAGACATGGCAATCACCTCCTTCGTTCGTGCTGTATGGAGAGAGCCATTGTGGGAATGTAGAAGGCAGAAGGTAGAATTCAGAATGCTGGTTTCCGATGCACCTCCGAGTTTTGAGTTGAGAGTTGGGAGTTTAGAGTTGGGAGTTTAGAGTTTCAAGTTTCAGGTTTCGAGTCTCAAGTTTTGAGTGGAACCTACAACTGAAAGCTGACAGCTGAACGCCGATGGCACTTTTCTGTATCGTCTCCCGTCTTACGTCTCACGTCTTTCATCTTACATCTTCCGTCTCCCGTCTTCCGTCTCCCGTCTTTCATCCTACATCTTCCGTCTCCCGTCTCACTTTTCACGTCTTCCCACCTCCGAACCATCCCGGCTATTTCCCCTCCTCAAACCTCTTCACAATGTTCTTATTCTGATGGTTGCAGATATCCTTGCCTTCGGAGGTGAAGGTATATTCGATCCTGTTTTGATAGAATTCGGCGATGCGCCCGCGGACGATCTTCATCGTGCTGTTCATCAGTCTGTTCTGTTCGTTGAATCCTTCACCAAGCACCGCGATGCCTGCGGGAAGCCATCGTTCAGGGAAGATACCTGCGTT
>Ga0233425_10011723_pt1 | contig 10135 bp, 6 predicted proteins | sample Watercolumn_Towu_2_FD_181712 | JGI IMG/M metagenome (GOLD analysis project Ga0233425, IMG submission 181712) | Freshwater microbial communities from Lake Towuti, South Sulawesi, Indonesia - Watercolumn_Towuti2014_140_MG | ecosystem: Environmental > Aquatic > Freshwater > Lake | place: Indonesia... | reverse complement strand
AAGAACCACCCGAAAGACGGGTTGGTGCGGAGCCGGCGGGTTGCCGGATCGAGCCCCGGAGAGGCCGTGTCACTCGGCAGGGGCCGGCATGCGGCGAATGTAGGCCAAGAGGATCACGATTACCAGCAGGATGGGGGCCAAGGTGGCGGCCAGCCAGATGCGCCGGTTGTCGTGCTCTTGTAGGGCGGCATCGGCCCTCTGCTGAACCTCGACGACCACCTTGCTTCCCTCGCCCAAGGCCGTTTCCACGGTGGAGACCTTGAAGGTATGGATGAGGCTGCGGGCGTTGGTCAGGGCATCGGTAGCCTTGCGCAGCTCGAAGCGGGGACTGCTCACTTCCATGCCCAACCGCTCCGCCTCCGAAAGCGTGGTATCGGCGAGTTCGATCTCGCGTTTCAGTTGCTCCAGCGACTTGCGGAGCTTGGCGGCGTCCTCGGCCCCGGCCAGCGTACCGCCCTTGGCCTTCCGTTCGGTCTCGGCGTGGCACTGGAGGCAAACCGCGCCCCTCTCCATGCCCAGCATGTCGTCGGTAGGATGCACGATGTCGTGGGCATTGTGACACGTGGCGCAGCCGGGCAGGCCCTCCTTCTCGAACTTGTGCCGCATCTGTGTGCCTTCAAAGAGCTTGGCCACCTTCCCGTGGCAAGTCCCGCAGGCGTTGGCCACCGAATCGACCTGCGGCGGCACGGCGCCGTGATTACCGTGACAGTTGTTGCAGGTCGGGGCGCTCAGATCGCCCTTGTCCAGCAACGCCTTGCCATGCACGCTGTCGCGCCACTTGGCGTACTGATCGTGTCCGAGGGGACGCCCGTGGTATTCTCGGCCGGCCATCAATTCCTTGTCGGCGTGACAGCGGGCACAGGTCTTGGCCAATTTCGTGCGGTACACGGGCGAGTCCAGGTCGCCGACGGCCAGGATCCCATGCTTCGCCCGATCGGCCCCCGAACCGTGGGCCTTGCCGTGACAGGAGACACAGGTGGCCACCTTCAAGTCGCCCTTTTCCTTGAGTTGCCGCCCGTGCCCGCTCGTCCAGTATTCGGCCAATTGATCGGTCCGCGGCGAGGGCTTGTAGTGCCGCATGAACCCGATGTCGGCGTGGCACTTGCCGCAGAACTCGGGAATGTCGGCGGCCGACTTCACCGTCTTGAAGTCGTCCTTGCCCTGGTGGGCCTTGATCTCCAACACCGTGGGATCGCCGCCGTGGCAATCCTGGCAGCGCATCCCCTTCTGCCAATGCACATCGGCGGCGAGATCCTGGGCGGTGACCAGCAATCGCTTCTGATCCTCATCCGTGAGCGTGGCGTGGCATTGGATGCAGGAGTTATCGTCGTCGGCGACGGCCGGAGCCTGCGCGAGCTTTGCCGCCGGCGCGGTCTTGGGCGGTTGGCCCGCTCCGTCCTTCTCTTGTGCCGCCAACACGACCGCGGCGCCAACCAGCAACGCGACGGGCGCAATAATCCTCAGTGCCGGTCTCATTCGGTCAGCCCCCAGGCGGTCATGACGATGAAGAACACCACGGCCACCGCGGCCAGGAAGTTCAGGATGCGGCGCGGGCCGCCCCGGCCGGCCCCGACATCGAGAAACGGGACCGCCAGCACGACCAATCCGCAGAGGCCGAAAAACACCACGCCCACCGTCTTGCCGGGCAACCACTCAAGACCCCCGACCTGAGCCGGCAGAATCTTCAGGGCCTGATACATGGCGAGGAAGTACCATTCGGGCTTAATGCCCTTGGGAGTCGGTCCGAACGGGTCGGCTTTCTCTCCCAATTCCCACGGGAAGAGCGCCGCCAAGGCCGCCAGGATCGCCAAGGCCAGATACCAGCCCACCATGTCGCGGAGCAGGAAGTGCGGCACGAAGGGAATGCTGGGAACCAGCTTCTCGCCGCCGTGCTTCTCGGCCACGCGGCGGGGCACGCTCATCCCGTGCTTCTGCACCAGGAACAAATGCACTCCGAGTAAGGCAAAGGCCGCCAGCGGCAGAATGACTACGTGCAGCGAGTAGAAGCGGGCCAGGGTATCGCCGGTGACGTGCTCTCCCGCCCGCGCCACGAGCAAGACATAACTGCCTACGAAGGGAACCGTGCCCGCGATTTCGGTCCCCACGCCCGTTGCGCAGAACGCCAGCTTGTTCCACGGGAGCAGATATCCGCTGAAGCCGAACGCCAGAAAGATGAACAGCAGCAGCACGCCGGTGATCCACGTAACTTCGCGCGGACGTTGGTAGGCGCGCATCATGAATGTCGTCAAGATGTGCAGCAACAACACGCCGATCAACAGGTTGGCGCTCCAGGAATGGACGGAACGGAAGAGCCAGCCGTACTCAATCTCCGTCATGATCGCGCGCACGCTCTCGAACGCCTGATCGGGCGACGGTTTGTAGTACAGGGAGAGCAAGATGCCCGTTACCAGTTGGATGCCGAACAAGAACAACGCCATCCCGCCCAGGAAATAGAAGAGCGTGGTCCGATGCACGGGGACGCGTTTCTTCGCGGCCAAGGCCAACGCGCTTTCCAGCCCCAACCGCTCGAATAGAAAACGCTTTACGGCGGAACTGGCTTTTTCGTCTTGTGGCGGGGCGTCATGCGCTGCGGGAGACAACGATCTCCTCCTGCCCGGGCTTCCCCTCGGGCGTGCGGATCGTCACCGTGAAGGCCTCCAGCGGCCGTGGTGGCGGGCCCGACACGTTTCGTCCGTTCAAGTCGTATACGCCGTTATGGCAGTTACAGAAAATATCGCCCTGCGCCGGGCGATATTCCACGTTGCAGTCCAGGTGCGTGCACTTGCCGTTGAACGCGCGAATCTTTCCGTCCGGATCGCGAATCACCATGCACGGCTGCCCGCCGAAATTGAAGGTGAAACGGGCCGGCCAACTGCCGTCGGGATCCGCGCGGAGTTCATCCGGGCGAAACGGGGCCACTACATCGGCCGCTCCGGAACTGGTCGCCGCCCGCGGCCAGACGAACCGCAAGACCGGGTAGAAGAGGGCCGCCACCGTAGCCGCAACACTGGCCTGCAAGCCGTGAAGCAACCAGTTGCGGCGCGGGAGCGGCTCGGACATGGGCGATCTCCGCAGCGAGGTCGGCAAGGGCTAGCGAGTCAATATATTCTGCCAGACACCTACTTGCGTGTCAATGTATGTCGATCTTATTTCTCTTATTACTCCTGATTCCCCGTTTGCCTTCGTGCTTGTTGGGCTAGTGCCTCAACCGACCTGCATTGACAGGTTGCGTTGGGGCGGCAGTTGTACTGCCGCCCCGGGGTGGCAGTGCAACTGCCACCCCAACAACGTGTCATCTCGGGTCGGTTGAGGCAGTAGGTCACGCAGGCCCTTGCAAGTCCCCCGCCCCATCATCGCGAACTATGTCACGTTCCACCACGAGGTGGGGGCTTCTCGACGGAATTCGGCAACTGCCCGCCTACCGGTACGACGAGGGATCGCATCGGCCGCCGTTCCGGTGTCGATTCGGCGACGCGGCGGCCGTCGTCGAAAAATCGCAAACCTTGCTTATTGACAGCCGTTATTGTCTATCGTAGGTTAGGAAGTTCGTGGTTGCCGATACGTTCCGCGGGACACAACAAGCTGGGAGAACGGACAATGGTCAAGACGAGACAGTTCGCTTTGGTCGGGATCGCTGTCGCTGTGGCGTGCATCGTGGGATTTCTGGCAGTCAACAACGGGCAGTCGCAACCGCCTGCCGAGCCGTACACGCCGCCTGCCGTTCCGAAAGGGCAAACGTACACGGGCGCGAAGCGCTGTGCGTCGTGCCACTTCAAGCAACACATGAGCTGGAAGAAGACCAAGCACGCCACCGACGCGTGGAGCAAGGTCGCCGCCAAGTACCAGAAGGATCCGGCCTGTCTGAAGTGCCACGTCACCGGCTACGGCGCCGAGGGCGGCTACGTTGCCGGCACCGATGCCGCCATTCTGTCGAATCTCGTCGGCGTCTCGTGCGAGGCCTGCCACGGCCCGGGAAGCAAGCACGAAGAGATCTGCAAGAAGTACGCCACGAAGAAGAAGTTGTCGGCGGACGAGGAGAAGGAAGCTCGGGGCTCGATTTACAAGTTCCTGCCCGACAACGTGTGTGTCCGCTGCCACGGCACGCCGGGGCACAAAGATCATCCCAAGTATGACAAGTAGTCGATCCGGTCTGCCGGATATTTATTGCGGCTGCGCCGCCCGCCGGTCAACCGATCGGCGGGCGTTTGTGCTGCGCGCTCTCGGTGTGTTGCCGACGCCTTGGCGTTGGCCGTCTTGCACCGCAATTGTCTGAACTCGTACGCAGGAGAACTAGGCGTGTTGCGAAGGGTCTGGCGACTGGCGGTGCTGGCGTTGTTGGTGTCGGTTGTGGCGTCGTCCCTTGTGGCCAACAAGACGGCCGAATCACCGCGGCCTTCAGGAGCGTTCGCCGCGGAAGCCGAACAAGTTTCCGCGCCGCCGCCCCCGCCGCCCCCTCCCCCTCCGCCGCCGTCCGAAGAACCGGCTGCGAAGGGCGAGCAACCGCCCGCCCCACCCCCGCCTCCGCCGGCAGCAGATGAGAAAGCGGCGGCCGCGAAGACGACCGAAGCCAAGCCGCCCAAGATTCCCGATGAAGACAACTACTGCATCCAGTGTCACGCCAACCAGGACGACAAGCGGCTTCTGATCGACGTCAAGACCTTTGCGGCCGACGCCCACTGGCTGGAGGGAAAACGGTGCCAGGATTGCCACGGCGGCGACGCCACGCTCGGCGATGCGAAGGCCCATCAGGCCAACGACGATTTCCGCGTCGTGAAGTCGCCGGCCGACTTGCGGCAGTTCTGCGGCAAATGCCACGACAAGCAGGCCCTGGAGATGACCAAGGGGGTGCATGGCGTGGAAGGGCCGATGCTGACGTGCAACCAGTGCCACGGCGCCAGTTCCCATGCGATCTTTCCCGCACGCGAGGGCCCGCTTAAGACCCGCACGCCGATGTTCTTCGACCTGCAGGCGAAGACCTGCGGCGGCTGCCATCCGGATGATCTGGCGACCTACGAAGCGAGCATCCACGGCCACGGTCTGTCCAAGATGGGACTTCTGGTCATCCCGACCTGTGCCGACTGTCACGGCTCGCACGGCATCTACCGCCCCCTGCACCCGCGTTCCACGTTGTACTCCACGCGCATCGCCCACACCTGCGGCAAGTGCCACCGATTCATCGAAGAGCGGCTGCAGAAGAGCGTGCATGGGAAGGGGAGCGAGGGGAACGGCGTGGAGGCGGGTGGCTTTGGTACCCGGACCGCGCCCGGCGGACGCTACAAGCGCAAGGCCACCTGCACGACCTGTCATCAGAAACACGACGTGCAGCAGACCGACTCCGGCACTTTTCGGCAGCAAGAAGCCAATCGTTGCGGCAATTGCCACGCAGACCTTTCCAGCCGCTACGCCATGAGCATTCACGGCGAATTGACGGAGTTGGGCTACAGCGCCGCCGCCAAGTGCGCCGACTGCCACGGGGCGCACGACATCTTGCCCGTCAACGATCCCGAGTCGCGGCTCTCGCCCGACCGCCGGGCGGAAACGTGCCGCCAATGCCATCCCAACGCCTCGGGCAACTTCCTGAAGTTCGATCCGCACAGCGATCACACCGATGCGGAACGGAGCCCGCTCGTCCACGCCGTGTACACGCTGCTGTTGACGCTGCTGTTCACGGTGTTCGGCTTCTTCGGTTTGCACAGCCTGCTGTGGTTCATCCGCGGCCTGGTCGAGGTAGTCCAGCACGGGCGCGCGACCGGACTGCGGCCGGGGGTCGAGGCCTACGTGCGGTTCAACTCCTTCCACCGCGTCGGCCACAGCCTGATGATGGTCTCCTTCCTCGGGCTGGCGTTGACCGGCCTGCCGCTGAAATACAGCCACGCCGACTGGGCCAAGGGCCTCGCGCAGGCGATGGGCGGCTTCGGCTCGACCGGCTTCTGGCACCGCTTCTTCGCCATCGTGACCTTCGGGTGTTTCTTGACGTACATCGTCCGGCTGGCCCGTCTGTACCTCGGCGGACGCCGCGACGGCGCGACGAGAAAACAGTTGCTCTTCGGCCCCGATTCGCCGCTGCCGAGCGTCCGCGATTTCAAGGACTTCTTCGCCATGCTGCGGTGGTTCGTCGGTCTGGGGCCCAAGCCGAGCTTCGACCGCTGGACGTATTGGGAGAAGTTCGACTTTTGGGGCGCGGCGGGCGACGTGATGATCATCGGTTTCACCGGCTTGGTGTTGTGGTTCCCCAACTTCTTCTGCCAGTTCCTGCCGGGAACGGCCATCAACGTCGCGCACGTCATCCACTCGACACAGGCGCTCCTGGCCACGGGCTTCGTCTTTGCGATCCACTTCTTCAACACGCATCTGCGGCCGGAGAAGTTCCCCGCCGATATGTCGGTGTTCACGGGCTTGGTGAGCGACGACGAATTGCGCGCGGAGCGTCCCGAATTGTACGAGCGGCTGCAGCAGCGGGGCGAGTTGGAGCAACTGCGTGTGGCGGCGCCCCGCAATCGCAGCCTGTGGGTGGCGAAGATCTCGGGGTTCGTGGCCCTGGCTCTCGGATTGGCGCTACTGGCCGGCATGGTCGTGGCCGGACTGGGAGGATAAGAGCATGCGGCAGGCGTCGGGTTTTCTGGGACGCGTGCAATGGCGCCCCTTGTGGTCCAAAGGTCGCTGGCTCCTTGTGCATGGCGCGATCCTGCTGGGTTCCCTGTTCGTACTCATGCTTGTCTTGGCGGCTTGCGCCGGCTGGTACACCTCGCGCCCGGAGTTCTGCAATAGCTGTCACATCATGGAGCCGTACTACAAGTCGTGGCAGGAATCGAGCCACAAGGACGTCTCCTGCGTCGAGTGCCACTTCCCGCCGGGAGTGGGAGGAAAGTTGCGGGGGAAGATGCTGGGGTTGGTGCAGTTGGCGAAGTATGTGACCGCGAGCGCCGGTCCGCGGCCCGCGGCCGAGATCCCCGACAGCAGTTGTCTCCGCTCCGGCTGTCACGAAACCCGGCTGCTCTCGGGCCGCGTCGATTTCCGCGTCGGCCGCGTCACGGTTCCGTTCGATCACACGCCCCATCTGGGACAAATCCGCCGCGCCAAGCAGTTGCGCTGCACCAGTTGCCACAGCCAGATCGTGCAGGGCAAGCACATGACGGTCACGCCCAACACGTGCTTCCTGTGCCACTTCAAAGACGAGCCGTTCAACCGCGGCTTGGGGGCCTGCACGCGCTGCCACACCATCCCGGATAAGGAATTCGACCTCGGCGGCGGAGTACCGTTCACGCACGACCTGGCCTACGAACGGGACGTGCCCTGCGCCAGTTGCCACGGCGACGTGATCCGCGGCAAGGGCGAAGTGCCCCGCGAACGCTGCCTTTCCTGCCACAACCGCCAGGGCGACCTGGAGCAGATCGACGACCACGAGTTCATGCACGAAATGCACGTCTCGGAGCACAAGGTCGACTGCCTGCAATGCCACCTGGAAATTCAGCACTCGCTGGACAAGCACAAGGTCGCGCACGAGGTCGGCGACTGCACGTCTTGTCATCCGAAGCACCACGCCAAGCAAGCCGACATGCTCCTGGGCACGGGCGGGCGACTGGTCGCCCCACACGCCAAGGGCATGTTGGGCGGGCGCGTGGAATGCAAGACCTGCCATCGGGAAGACCGCGACGATCCCAAGGGGATCGTGCGCAAGGGCGAGTTGACGAAGGCCTGTTCCCTCTGCCACGACAGCGAGACCGTCAAGCGCTTCGAGACCGATCACGCGCAACTGCGGGCAGTGTCGCTGCCGGAGATCGAGGCCGCAATCCAGCGCGTGCGCGACGCGCTGCCGGCGGCCCAGCTTGCCGACGACCGCCGGGCGGCCGTCGCCGCGGAGTTGAGCGATGCGCAACACGACTTGGAGTTCCTGAAAGTCGGCAACGACGTGCATAACATGCACTATGCCAAGAAGCTCAACCAGGCGCTGGTCGATCGCGTTTCGGCCCTCTGCCGCGAGTTGCAGGTGGCCGTGCCGAAGGTCGCGCTGCCGGCGCCGCCGAAAACCGGCAAGTAGTGCTTGGTTCGTGGGGCAGGTTGCCAACCTGCCTGAGTGGCGGCAGGTTGGCAAGCGGGCCCCACGAACGGAACGGGGCGGCAGTACGACTGCCGCCCCAACCCGTTGCGATAGTTCTCGTGCGACGCGCCGCTCGGTTGGGGCGGCAGTGCAACTGCCGCCCCACAAGCGGGCGCCCCAGCGGGCAGACGTTAGTACATGGCCGAGATGCCGCCCAGGAAGCCGTTCGTCGTGCCGCTGACCAGACCGAGCGTCTGGTCGCGGTAGTCGTAGTAGACGTAGCGGCCGTAGACGGTCACGCGCTCGCGGAGCAGGTAATCGACGCCCGCCGTCATCCGCGTCGTCTGCATCTGCACGGTTGAGAGCCCGGGGATCGCCGTCCAGTTCGGCACGACCACGACCGCGGCGCCTGGGTTGTCAAACGCTGTGGCCGGCGCGGGCGCCGCGTTGATCGCGTTGCGGCTCCAGGTGTACTCCCAGCCGCCCAACACCTTCAGCCGCTGGCTGTAGGCGTAAGCCGCGCCGAGGTTCACGACCTGCGACTGGCCGTTGTATCGCCACCGCGACTGGTAGGGGCTGGGCTCGTTGTAGTTTCGCGCCCCGGGGTTGTAGACACCGTCGTTGTACTGGTCGCCAAGGGTAATCAACTGATCGATCGTGTTCGAGAAGGTCGCGTAGCCGCCGCTCAAGGACCACTTGCACGTCGGGGCGTACCAGGCGGAAATCACGATCGGATAGCTGTCCTCGTCGAAATCGGTCTCCCGCGGGTTCGTCTGGAACACGTTGAAGGCGTTGTTCACGTTGTCGTGGAACGAGTGGTGCCGGCGCTTGTCGATGCCGATCGAAGCGTTCACGAGGAAGTTGTCCGTCGGCGTCCACGTGCCGCCGAACTCGATCAGGTCCGACTGGCCGGGCAGGTTGGTGTTTACGTCGCCGCTGGTGGCGCGGACGCCGTACACGGGATCGGTGATCTCCAACCGCTTGTACCGCACGAAGGTGTCGAAACAGGCCGACCAGCGGTTCGTCACGCCGAAGAACATCATGTTGCCCGTAGTGTCCGGCTGATCGAAGACATTGACCGGGTTGGGCGCAATGGCGGGGGATTGCTCGATCTCATATTCGGCGTGGGTGCGGCTGATCCGCAAATACTCGTAGCCGCCGGTGAAGGCCACGCCGTGGGCCACGGGCCAACCGGACTGGTACGGCCGCCACTGGCCCTTCACGCCCAACGCCGTCTTGTCGTAGTTCAGCGGGTTGTGGTACATGGTGATATTGTCGCCGCCTTGAATCACGTTGTTCTCGGGGAAGAACGTGGGCAACTCCCCGGCCTCGCCGATCCGCTTGCCGTAACCGGTGACCTTCACGCCCTCGATGCTCTCGTTCGTCAGCCGGAAGTCGTAGCCGTTGATGAAGCGGCGCGTCTCGCGGTAGCGGTTGAACGTGTCGCCCGTGTACAGCAGGCCGTAGAAGTGGTTGTCGTCGTTCAGGTCGGCGCTCATCTTCAGGCGGTCGATCTGCGTGCGGTTGGGCGTCGCGAAGCCGTAGGGCACGTCGGCGTTGGCGATCGGCCAATTCGTGTGGCTGGCGTTCGAGTAGCGGCGCGTGACGATCTGGTCGTCCTGATCGAAGACCCGCATCGTCCGCGAGTATTCCAGGGTCACCGGCCCGAGCGTGGTTTCGAGGCACGGCTCGATCTCGGCCATCCGCCAATCGATGTGCTGGCTCTGGGCCTGGACGTGGCAGCGGTTGTTGGGCACCACGCCGTCGTTGTAGCAGTGGGCCAGTTTGCTGGCTTGGCGTTCACCTTCCCTGTTGATGCCGAAGACGTTCAATCGCCACTTGGCGTTCTCGCCCAGGGGGCCCTTGAACTTGGCGTTGAACTCCTGCACGCGGATGGCATAGTCCTGGCCGAGGTTCATAGTATTGTGGTTGAGCACGCGGGACGTACTGGGCGCCGCCGGCACGCCGGCGGGGAAGTTGTCGAAGTTCCAACTGTCCAACCGGTGCAGGAATTGCTCGTAGTCGAGCTTGGCCGAGACCAGCGGCCCGAAGTAGTGCAAGCGGCCGAAGTAGCCTTCCTGGTCGGTCTGCGTGGCC
>Ga0233425_10011722_pt1 | contig 10140 bp, 8 predicted proteins | sample Watercolumn_Towu_2_FD_181712 | JGI IMG/M metagenome (GOLD analysis project Ga0233425, IMG submission 181712) | Freshwater microbial communities from Lake Towuti, South Sulawesi, Indonesia - Watercolumn_Towuti2014_140_MG | ecosystem: Environmental > Aquatic > Freshwater > Lake | place: Indonesia... | reverse complement strand
GTCGCCGCGCCGGTATGGGTTCAGCGGGTGCAAAGCAATGCTCCGGCCAACATAAACTCATGGCGAAGACCGTTGAATATGGTACTGTCCGCTGTGCGTAAGACGGTCGTTGGATAGGAGTAAAACATGCAAGCAATACAGGGCATCTATGATGGCAAGATGATCCGGCCGTTGGAGCCGGTTCATGCGCATCCGAATGCGCGTGTGCTTATCACCTTCATGGAAGCGGAACCGGCGGACAAACTGCCGGTCACCCGGGTACAGGATGTGGCTGGCTGTCTGCACTACACCGGCCCCGCGAAGACCCAGGCTGACATGGAAGCCGCCATCCAGAAAGGCGTTGCGGAACGGCAAAAATGACCGCCGTGGATACGAATGTACTGGTCCGCTTTTTGACCCGCGATGATGCGGAGCAGTTCCAGCGCGCCGTCGCCTTGTTTGAACGCGACACCATTCATGTGCCCGACACCGTCTGGTTGGAGACTGCTTGGGTCTTGCGGTTTGCTTACGGCTATGCGCCCGAGGCCATCACCAAGGCGTTCCGCAGCCTGTTGGGTTTGCCGCAAGTGCGTGTAACTGATCCTGCCCGCCTGTTGTTGGCGCTTGAGTGGCATGCGACCGGACTGGATTTCGCGGATGCCCTGCACCTCGCGTGCTCGCAGGACGCGGGCACGCTGGCGACCTTCGACAAATCCTTCGTCCGCAAGTCGTCACATTTGGGCCAGTGTCGGGTGGTGGAGCTATAACCCGCCATCTGCGTGCGGCTATTCCTGCCTCCTCTTGTGGGCGGGAGCTACAGCTCCCGCGTTCCTTGCGCGTGGGTTGATGGCGCGCGGTTTTTCTGCTGTGGGCGGGGCTTTCCAGCCCCGCGCGGGCTTCGGTTGCGGCTGGGTTCGCGGGGCTGGAAAGCCCCGCCCACAAAAGCGGAAGTGTAGGGGCGCAGTCTTGCTGCCCCAAGGTGTGCGGCGTGGGAGGCCGCGCGGTTTCGCGGTTGACTTGGGCCCAGGCTGGTGGCATATCGCGACCATGTTCAGGCGGTTTAAGGAGAATAAATGAAACATCCAATAGACTATGGACGATATGCACGCAAAATGAATTTAGACAAAGCCATCCATACATTGGAGGGCATCCTAAAGGGAATAGGCATTGACTCGGTAATTACAGAACAAGAAGTGCAAGAGCTTCGCCGCTGGCGCACCGAGCAAGTTGAATTTTCATATCGTCATCCATTCACCGAAATCATGCCCAAGATAGATGACGCCATGAAGGATGGCGTGATCACGGTAGAGGAAAAAGATGATCTCCTCTGGTTATGCAACAATTTCCACACTGGAAACTCTTATTACAATGCCCTGACTGCCGATATCCAGCGCTTGCATGGGATTTTGCATGGCGTTCTTGCCGATGGAGTGCTTTCTGATCAAGAGATTCGCAATCTTTCTGAGTGGGTTGCAGAGAATGAACACCTTAAGGGTTGTTATCCGTTTGATGAAATTGACAGTCTTTTAACCAGCATCCTCGCTGACGGAAAAATTGATGAAAAAGAACGTTCTACGTTAAAGGCCTTTCTGGATGATTTCGTCATTGTCGGCGGCGTACCCCCTGAGTTGATCGGGACAAGGCATCTTTCTATTTCCGGAGTTTGCGCCGCGTGTCCACAGATCACATTCGAAGGGAAATTATTTTGCCTCACGGGTGAGTCACCAAAGGTTAGCCGTTCGGAGTTTGCAAAAAAAATTGCGGCGGTTGGCGGGACTTTTGTCGAGAATGTCCGACAAGACCTCGATTATCTTGTTGTGTGTGCCGAAGGCAATTATTGCTGGGCCTTTGCGTGTTATGGCAGGAAGGTGGAGAAGGCCGTCACATATCGCAAACAAGGCGCACGAATCATCATCGTACATGAAAATGATTTCTGGGACGCGGTAGCTGATAGAGGAGCCTAACCATCAGCGGCGCTGCGTCTATTGCGATTACGAAATCGGCACTTTCTTCGTTCACTTCCCCGCCGGTGAGGTGACCCATTCCAGACCGGCGAAGCCGTAGGGGGCGTGGAAGTAGGCGTCCATCCAGGCTTTCTTGTTGGCGAAGGCGTCCGGGCCCACCCACCAATCGTTACCCGCAAGGAAGTTGTTGTTGTGCAGCGGGCCGAAGGTGTTTTGCAGGCTGCCGAGAACGACGAGTTCGATTTTGTTCGCGCCCGGTTGGAGGGCGGCGGTGAGGTCGGCCTCCCACGGAGCCCAGTTGATTTGCGCGGCGTCGCGGCCGTTGACGCGGACGAGGAACGCGGTGCCCATCGGGCCCTTGAGCCGCAGCTTGGCGCGCTCGCCCGCCGCGGCGGTGCGGTCAAAGCGGTAGATCATGTTGCCGGAATAGAAGTGGTAGCCCTGCGCGGCAGAGTCGCCGGCGGTGAGCTGCGCCGGTTCGGCAGCGACCGCATAGGCGGTGGCGGAGAGCTTGCGCGTGGCGAAGTCGCCAATCAGGAAGATGTCCTCGATCTCGACGCCGGGCTTATAGGTGGTCGTCAGCGTGAGGGTGTTCGCGCCCTTCTTCACCAGCGCGCCGAGCTTCATCTTCCCGAACTGTCGGTCCCAGTGCCAGCCGTCGCGCTGCGAGACTGCCTGGCCGTTGCACACAATCTGCATGTGCTCCGGCTTCTCCACCACGAGCCACGCCTGCGGCAGATCAATTTCGGACTCGAAGCTGAACTTCATCGTGACCTGCGCCGACTGCGTGGGCTTGATGCCCTTCCACTCCAGCGCCCACGGCTGCATGCCGACGAAGGCGCCGAGGCCGGCGGCCTTGAACGCCTCGTCGCGGACGGTGCTGACCGGCGCGGGGCCCTGCTCGGCGCCGCCGTTGATCTGGTAGCGGCAGGTATCGAGCACCAGCGTGCCCGGGTGCGTGCGCTGGAAGGCGAACGGCCCCGGAAGCGCCTCGACCTTCTCCGCCGGCTGCGCCACCGCCGGCACGCTAGCCGCGGCGCGCGCCGTATCTACGCAGAGCGCGAGGCTGCCGACCGGCTGGAACTCGTGCGTCAAATTCGCCGGCGCAACCGCGCCGGTGACCAGATCCCAAGCCTCGACCGCGCCGCCCGCGAGCTCCGGTGCGAGTTTGAGCGTGGCGCGGTGCGTGGCGGTGCGGCTGGTGTTGGCGAAGAAGAAGTAGTGCTGCGTGCCGTTCTGCTGGTGGCGGTAGAGGATGTCGCCGATCTCGCGGCCCTCGGCATCCACCACGGCGACGTCGCGCGGCAGCGCGGCGTCGAGCGCGGGGCCGATGGCGGCCGGGGCCGCGTCAATCTGCCGCGCGTTCTTGTGTTCGAGCAAGGGCTTGGCCGCGGCGGGCTGCGCGCCGAGGAACAGCACCTTGCCGCCGGCGTCGAGGAACGCCGCGAGCGTCTTGAGCGTCGGCGCCTGCCAGACGAGCGCGGGCGGGACGACCACCGCGCGGTAGCTGCCCTGCGGCCCGAGCTTCAGCTTGCCGCCCTCGACGCGCCCGTGGCGCTCGAGCAGGATTTCGTCGCCGATATGGAAGTCGCGATGGAGCTTGAGCAGCTCCTCGATGTAGGCGGGGAACGCGGTGTCGTAGGCTTGGTAGCGCGTGTCCGTCTTGTCGGCCGGCGAGAGCAGCGACCACACGCTGCCGAGCGTCGAGAGCAGGAGCACGTCCTGCCGCGGCTGGCCGCGCGTGATGAACCACGCGGCGCGGCCGAGGTAGTCGTTGACCGGCTTGAGCTGTTCCCAGTAGGGCTGGTGATAGCTGAAGGTCGGCGGGTAGTCGCGCTTGCGGTCGCCGGCCATCTCGTAGAGCGTCAGGTGCGGCACCAGCAGGTTGACGCCGAGGACGAAGTGGAAGTCCGCCATCCACTTGAGTTCCTCGAACGTCGTCGTGTGGCCGCTGACGCCGTAGATTTCCGAGAGCACGCGCGGCATGCCGAACTGGTCGGCGACGCTGGAGCACTGCTTCTTCGTCTGCGCGTTCTTGATGTTGCGGCAGAGGTGGTCAATGCCGGGAACCTGCATGTGCGGGTATTGCAGCATCACCGACCCGCCGACGCGCGTCTGCGCGGAGAGCGTGTCCTCGGCCAGGTAGTGGCCCGTATAGAGCAGGCCCGACTTGGTGCAGAGGTCGCCGTAGGGCTTGCTGAACGCGAGCTCGAACTGCTCGGCCATCGTGCGCCAGAAATCGTAGCGGACCTGCTCGTGGCCGGGCAGCGGCCGCACGAGGCAGGGGAGCTTCGCGAGGATGTCGTAGCCGCGCCGCGCCTTGAACGCCGCCGGGAACTTGGGCGACCACGGGAAACTCGTCCCGCCGCGCCCGCGCCCGGCGAGGAAGTTGGGCTCATCGGTGAAGATGCCGGGCATCGCCGGGCCGTAGTCTTTCTTGAATCGCTTGTCGTAGCCATCGGTGATCGTCAGCTTGAGGAAGTGCGCGACGGCCTCCGGGTTGAGCGTGTCGAGGTAGGCCTCGCCGTTATACCAGTTGCTCTTCTCGTAGTGCTGCGCGAAGAACTGCAAGACCTCGCCCGCGCCCTTCTCCTTCGCGCTCTGGATGCGCCGGAAGCCGTTCGAGGTCACGGAAAAGGTCGCGAGCACGTCGGTATTCGTCGCCAGCGCCGCCGCAGCCGGGCCGCGCGCGCGCCGGACGCCCATGCCCATGCCGATGAATTCCTGGTGATCGAAGATCGCCAGCCCGCCGGCGAACCCGCTCGGCCACTTGTCCTCGTCATAGAGCCACGACTGCACGCCCTGCTTGCGGCCCTCGTCGAGGCAGACGGCGACCTTGTGGAACCACTCCTCGCTCAAGTAGCGCGTGACGAGGCCGACGCGCGGGTGCATCAAATAGCCGCCGTAGCCGCGGTCCTTGAAGTCCACGATCTGGCGGCGCATCTCGGCATCGTCGAGCGCGGCGTTCCACGACCAGAACGGCATCGGCCGGAATTCCGCCGGCGGATTGCTGAACTCCGGCGGCACCGCCGCCGCGTTCACGCCGCCCGCCGCCAACGCCAACCAACCGAGGACCGCCATTTTCGTGCGCATGTTGAATTCCTTTCGTCCGCCGCTGGTGGCGAGGTATAGCCAACCCGCCGCCGCACCGCAACAACGCAGCGCCGGCCGGAAAATTTTTCCAAGGCTTGGAAAATGGGAACCCGGTTTTTCCAAGCCTTGGAAAAAGCGGGGCCGAAACCGTCCAATGCTTGGAAAACAAGCGCTGCCGCCTTCCAATCTCTGGACGCCTGCGCGGCGCAGCCTCACCCTCGCCCCCCGGCACTCGCCCCCCGACACTCGTCCCCCGACACTCGCCCCTCGACACTCGCCCCTCGACACTCGCCCCACGGGGTGGTTTTCGGGCTTGACGGGGTCGGGGTGGGTCAAGCACTATCCGGTCACATTTTCCGTGATTTGTTGGGCCGCAACGAGGAGCCCGCGACATGTTGAATTGGCTGTTAGGCTTTTTTTCGAGCGATATTGGCATTGATTTGGGAACGGCGAACACGCTGGTGTACGTCCGCGACCGCGGCATTGTGCTGCGGGAGCCCTCCGTGGTGGCCATCCAGGCCGGGACGACGCGCGTGCTCGCCGTGGGAGAAGAGGCAAAACGGATGTTGGGGCGCACGCCCGGCAACATCGTGGCAATCCGGCCGCTGCGGCATGGCGTGATTTCTGATTTTGAAATCACCGAGGCCATGCTCCGCTACTTTATCCGCAAAGTGCATAGCAGCCGGAATGGCATGGTGCGGCCGCGCGTGATTATTTCGGTGCCCAGCGGTATTACGGAGGTGGAGAAGCGCGCCGTCAAGGAATCGGCGGCGCATGCGGGCGCGCGCGAGGTCTATCTCATCGAAGAGCCGATGGCCGCGGCCATCGGGGTCGGGCTGCCGGTGCATGAGCCGAGCGGCAACATGATCGTGGACATGGGCGGTGGCACGACGGAAGTGGCGATCATTTCGCTCGCCGGCATCGTCCACAGCAAGAGCGTGCGCGTCGGCGGCGACGAAATGGATGAGGCCATCATCCAGTACATGAAGCGGGTCTATAACCTGATGATCGGCGAACGGACGGCCGAGGAAATCAAGATGTCCATCGGCTCGGCCCATCCGCTCGGCGAGGAGATGAGCATGGAGGTCAAGGGCCGCGACCTGGTCGCGGGTTTGCCCAAGACCATCACCATCACCTCGGAGGAGATCCGCGAGGCTCTGCAGGAGCCGGTGTCGGCCATCGTCGAAGCCATCCGTATCACGCTGGAGCGCTGTCCGCCGGAGTTGTCGTCCGATCTCGTGGACCGTGGCATTGTCCTCGCGGGCGGCACCTCGCTATTGCGTGGCATAGACAAGCTCATTGCCGAGCAGACAGGTCTGCCGGTGCATCGCGCCGAGGATCCCTTGAGCGCGGTGGCCGAGGGCACGGGCGTCGTGCTAAGCGAGCTCAACCTGCTCCGCAAGGTCGCCGCTGGCGGCCGTGCGTGAGCGCCACCAACCCCTCCTCTTCTCGCCAGCCCACAGACCGGTCCGCCGTGCGCGGCGGAAAACGGTTTGAGAAATCGGGCGGGACATGCGTGATCGTACGTTGGTCGGTCTGATCCTGGCGGGTCTGATCCTGCTGGTGATCCTTAATCTGCCGGAAGCCGTCAGCGGACGGGTGCGGGGGTTCATTCGCGACGCCTTCGCCCCGCTGCAGGACCTCGTCGCCTCCGCCTCGCGCCAGGGCCAGGAAACCCTCAAGCTCGCGCGCGGCGTCAGCAGCCTGATGAGCGAGAACCAGCGCCTGGCCGGCGAGCTCGCGCGCCAGCGGCTGCGGCTCAACGAACTCGAACGCCTCGAAGAGGAAACCCTCAAGCTCCGCCATCTGCTCGACGCCCGCCGCCGCGCGCCGCAGCGGCTGATTACCTGCGCGGTGCTCGGCCGCGACGCGACCGGCTGGTGGCAGGCGCTGCGGCTCGACAAGGGCACCGCCGAAGGCGTCAGCGCCGAACTGGCGGTGACGACGCCGGAAGGTTTGATCGGCCGCGTCATCAGCGCCACCGCGCGCACCGCCGACGTGCTCCTGCTTTCCGATCCCAAGTGCAAGGTCTCGGCGCTCGTCAGCCGGACGCAGGCGTTTGGCATCGTCGTGGGCAACGGCGTCACGCCGCAGGGCCTGCCGACCTGCCGCATGGAGTTCATCAACGTGGATCGGCGGCACGGCGTGCAGAATGGCGACGAGGTGGTGACTTCCGGTTTGGGTGGTATTTTCCCGCGCGATTTGTTGATTGGACGTTTGGACAATGTGAAGACGAATGAGTCGGGACTTTATGCGGAGGCCGACGTGGTGGTGGCCGCGGATCTTGGCGCGCTGGATTATGTGTTTGTGGTTGCTGATGAGCGACCGGGCGCGCCACCCGCCCCCGCCGCCCGCCGGGCCGCGGAGGCGGGCGTGCCATGAGGCTGCTCGTCCTCCTGCTGGCCCTCATCGCCTGCGCCGCCGTGCAGGCGCTTCTGCCCGCCTGGGCGTGGCTCGGCGGCGCACAGGCGCCGGTGCTGCTCGCACTTGTCCTCTTCTACGCGCTCCATTATTCGCGCCGCTGGATGCTCTGGTGCGCGTTTGCCGCCGGTCTCCTGCAGGATTCGCTCGGCCAGGTGCCGCTCGGCTGCTCTTGTTTGTGCTTTGCGCTCGCCGGCCTCTGGGCGCAGCGCCACCGCGAGGATGTGGATGAGCAGGCCTATATCTCGCAGATTATTTTCGGCGGCGTCGCGGCGGCGATGATGACGTTGCTGCTCTATGCCCTGCTGCGCTTCAAGGGCGCGATCACGCTGTCGCTGGCCGACGCGCTGCGCAAGACGCTCGGCACGGTGCTGCTGGCCGCGGTGCTGACACCGGTGGTCTTCCGCATGGTGCTCGGCCTCGAACGCCGCCTGGGCGAGCGGCCCGCGTTGGAGACGGGAGGGCGCCCGTGAGCTGGAAGGCCATTTGGAACGACGAGGTTTTCCGTCTGCGCCTGCTGGCGGTGGCGATCCTGCTCGCGCTCGGCGGGCTGGCGGCGCGCCTGTGGTGGATGCAGGTGACCAACGCCGCGTTGTTCCAGTACAACTTGAGCGAGCAGAGCATCCGCCGCGTCTATGTGCCCGGCGCGCGCGGCCAGATTTATGCGCGCGACGGCGCGCTGCTCGCCGAGAACCGGCCGAGCTACAACGCGGTGCTCTATCTGGAAGAGTTGCGCCGGCCCGGCCGCAGGCAGAACACAGTGACCAACGTCGAGGCCACCGTGCAGAGGCTCGCGGAACTGCTGGGTCAGCCGCCGCAGCTCAAGCGCAGCGAAATCCTCGCGCACATCCAAAAGCGCCTGCCGCTGCCGCTGGTCGCGTGGCGCAACCTGACGGCCATCGCGCGGGCGCGGCTGGCGGAAAAAACCATGGGCTGGCGCGGCGTGGCCGTGGAGGTCGAGCCGGCGCGCGTCTATCCCGAAGGCCCGCTGGCCGGGCACGTGCTCGGTTATACCCGGCGCGTCGAGCCGGAGCTGGGCGAGGACGAGACGTTCAACTATCTCGAGCCGGAGATGAAGGGCGCGGCCGGCATCGAGAAGCGCTATGACCACGCGCTGCGCGGCACGCCTGGCGAGAAAATCATCGCGGTGGATGTCTCCGGCTACAACTACCGCTTTGCGCTGCCCGGACTCGCGAACAAGCTCGGCCGGCGCGATCCCGTTGCCGGGCGCGACCTGATGCTGACGCTGGACCTGCGCATCCAGCGGCTGGCCGAACATGCGCTCGATGGCGTCAACGGTTCGGTGGTCATTCTCGACCCCAACAATGGCGACGTGCTGGCCCTGGCCAGCAAACCGGGCTTCGATCCGAACGAATTGACCGGCGTGATTTCGCCGCTGACGTGGGCCGCGCTGAACAACAATGACGAGCGCCCGCTTTTCAATCGCGCCATCTCCGGGGCATTCGCGCCCGGCAGCATCTTCAAGCCCGTCGTCGCAATGGCCGCGCTCGGCCTTGGCCGCGCCAACCCGAACACAACCTACAATTGCCCCGGTCATTTCATGCTGGGCAAGGCGCGCTTCAACTGCTGGGAAAATCTGGCCGGCCACGGGGCGCAGGATTTGCATGGCGCGCTGATGTATTCGTGCAACGTCTATTTCTTCAACCTCGGCCTGCGGTGCGGGCCGGAGGCCATCCACGAGCGCGCGCTGGAAATGGGCCTGGGCGCGCGGACTGGCCTCGATCTCGATGGCGAGGCCGCGGGCCTGATCCCCGACGACGCTTGGAAGCGGCGTGAGCGCCGCAGCGAAGGTGGCTGGCGCGATGGCGATACGTGCAATCTCTCCATCGGACAGGGCGCGGTGTTGGTCACACCGCTGCAGATGGCCAATGTCGCCGCGACGCTGGCGAACGGCGGCAAGGTCTGGCAGCCGCGCCTCATGCTCGGCCTGCGCGATGAGCGCGGTATCTGGCAGCGCCCGCCGCCCAAGCTGGCGCGCGTCGTGCCGTGGGACACCCGGCACCTCAAGCTGGTGCGCGAGTCCATGCGCGACGTAATCAACGCGCCAACCGGCACGGGCCGTCACGCCAAAATTCCCGATGTGCTCGTTGCCGGCAAAACTGGTACGGCCGAGGTCGGCAAGAAAGGCGAGGGCCACAAGAACACCTGGATGATCGCGTTCGCGCCCTACGAGGCGCCGCGCTACGCCGTGGCGATGCTGGTCGAGGAGGGCGTCAGCGGCGGCAGCACGGTGGCGCCGCTGCTCCAGAAAATCATGAACGGCATTTTCCATCCCGACACCGGGGAGGGCGAAGGATGATCCGCTTGTCCTTTTTCCGTCCGCTGCTGCGCCTCGACTGGGCGCTGGTGCTGGCGATGTGCGCGTTGCTGGTCGGCAGCATCATGTTCATCTACAGCTCCTCCTTCCGCGCGGCGGAGTTGCCGGTCAGCCCGCTTTATCAGAAGCAGCTTCGTTTCGCGTTGCTCGGGGTGGTGGCCTTTGTCGCCATGGCCTTGTTGGATTACCGCCGGCTGCGCGACTATGCATGGCTGCTTTACGCCATCGGCCTCATCGGCCTCGTGCTCGTCCTCGTGCCCGGCGTCGGGAAGAAAATGTACGGCGCGGTCCGCTGGATCTCCTTTGCGGGCACGCAGGTCCAGCCCTCGGAGCTGGCGAAGCTCG
>Ga0233425_10011721_pt1 | contig 10140 bp, 6 predicted proteins | sample Watercolumn_Towu_2_FD_181712 | JGI IMG/M metagenome (GOLD analysis project Ga0233425, IMG submission 181712) | Freshwater microbial communities from Lake Towuti, South Sulawesi, Indonesia - Watercolumn_Towuti2014_140_MG | ecosystem: Environmental > Aquatic > Freshwater > Lake | place: Indonesia... | reverse complement strand
TATTTCGGCGGCTCGCGGTTTTCGCCGGCGGGTGGACGCTTGATGCGGCGGAAGCGATTTGCGTGGACGCGGTGACGCGGAGACTCGGTGACACGGAGAACGAAATCGCCGCGTCGCCGCGTCGCCCTATCACCGCGTCAGAAATTTTCGATGTGTTATCGCGTCTCGTAGATAAATCCCTCGTGATCGTTGAGACGCGCGATGGCGCGACGCGTTATCGAATGTTGGAAACGATTCGGCAGTACGCGCGCGAAAAGTTGAGCGAGGCGAACGAAATCGAAATGATGCGCGCGCGGCATTGCGATTATTTTGTCGCGCGCGCGGAAACCGCCGAACCGCAACTCAAAGGTCCCGACGCGAAAGAATGGCTGGATCGGTTGGAACGCGACTCTGACAATATCCGTGCCGTCTTTGAGTACACCATCGCGAACGATGTCGCCTCCGCTGTGCGTTTAGCGTGGGCGTTGTTGATGTTGTGGGTTCGGCGCGGCGATCTCAATGAAGCGCACAATGTTATGCTCCGGCTTTTGGCTCACTCCGAACTACAGAGCGCGAATCATTTACGCCTGCAAGCGCTCAAGACCATTGGATTTTTGCAACTCTACATCAAGGACACGCGCGCAACGCTCCGGTACTACGAAGAAGCATTATCTATTGCCAAGCGCTTCGAAGACGAGGATGCGATTGCTTTCACTCTGCACGGCATGGGGCGAATCTCTACATTTGTGCGCGATTATCAAGCCGCACGCGCTTACCTCGAAGAAAGTCTGGCGCTCTATCGTGAAACAGGGAACCGTTGGGGTGAAGCGATAGCGTTGTTCGCTCTCGGCGGTGTGATGGATTTGCTAGATGAGTACGAACTCAGTCGTACACTTTTGGAGGAATCGCTGAGTACGCTTCGGGGGATGGGAGATATTTGCGATTCTGTTTTACCGCTGATGGGACTTGGACGACTGGCACGCGAGCGCGGAGATTATACGAGCGCGGTGGCGCGGATGGAAGAATGTCTTGAAATTGAAAAACGCATTAACGATCGAATGCATCGAATTATAACTATGCTCGGACTCGGCTACACCAATTTGCTCCACGGCGATTATCGGCGCGCGGTCCAAATCTATACCGATACGGTCGAATTACTTGAACGCCGCGGCACGCCTGCTCTATTTATCCAGTGGTTAATCCCGATGGCAGAGATGATTGCAAAATTCGGCAAGCCCATTGCATCGGCGCGATTGTTAGGCGCGGCGACGGCACTGCACGAATCTTTGTTAGCAAAGGGCGATGCGAGTTTCGTTTACGGAGAGCTGTATGAGCGCGTTTCAAAGCCGGTGCGCGCCCAACTCGACGACACGACGTTTAATGCGGCGTGGAATGTCGGTCATGCGATGACGCTCGACCAAGCCACCAAATACGCGCTCGCGGAAATCGAAATTCCTGACGCGTCCGCGCCATCGCCGCGCCAAATCGCGAAAGAAAAATTCGATGGACTGACCGCGCGCGAACGCGAGGTCGCCGCGCTGATCGCGCAAGGCAAAACGAATCGCGACATTGCCGACGCGCTCGTGCTGAGCGAACGCACGATTGAGGGGCATGTGAGCAACATTCTCAACAAACTCGATTTCACCGCGCGCACACAAATCGCGGCGTGGGCGGTGGAGAAGGGCTTGCCGCGCGAGGATAAAATTTCACAATGACCGCAAACAATAATTTGCCCAGCGCGCTCACGCGTTTCATCGGACGTGAAAAAGAAATCGCGGAGATCAAGCGGTTGCTGTCGCCCCCACCCCAGCCCTCCCCCGCGCGCGGGGGAGGGAGCGATGGCGCGCGTTTGTTCACACTCACCGGCGCGGGCGGCGCGGGCAAAACGCGTTTGGCGATCCAGGTGGCGCAAGACCTGGGTAAAGACGACCCGCCGGGTCGTCTTTACACCGACGGCGTTTGGCTGATCGAATTAGCATCGCTCGCGGATCCCGCGCTCGTCCCGCAAACCGCCGCGTCTGTGTTCGATTTGCGCGCGAGCGGCAATCTTGCGCCGATGGATTTGCTCAAAAATTTTCTGCGCGTCAAAAATCTTCTGCTCGTCCTCGACAACTGCGAACACTTGATTGATGCGTGCGCGCAGTTAGCCGAGACACTTCTCACGCATTGCCCCGACGTTAAAATCTTGGCGACGAGCCGCGAGGCGTTGAACATCGCCGGTGAAATCACGTTTCGCGTCCCGTCGCTCGCGTTGCCCAATCTCCAACACCTACCACCGCTCGAAGCGTTCGCGCACGTAGAAGCGCTTCGCTTATTCATCGAACGCGCGCAAGCCGCGCAACCTGGTTTTGAATTGACCGATGCGAACAAATCTTTCATCGCGCAAATCTGCGCGCGGCTCGATGGGATGCCGCTCGCGCTGGAACTCGCCGCCGCGCGCGTCAAAACGCTCGCGGTCGAACAAATCGTCGCGCGGCTCGATGATCGCTTTCGTTTGCTCACGACCGGCAGTCGCACCGCGCCGACGCGTCAACAAACCTTGCGCGCGACGATGGATTGGAGTTTCGATTTATTATCGGCGGAAGAAAAAAATTTGTTTCGGCGGCTCGCGGTGTTTGCCGGCGGCTGGACGTTGGAGGCGGCAGAAGCGATCGTAGGGCAAGATGCCATCTTGCCCCACAATGTGCTTGATGTGTTGTCGCGTCTCGTGGACAAATCGCTCGTAAACGTTGAGACGCGCGACGGCGAAACGCGCTATCGAATGTTGGAAACGATTCGGCAGTACGCGTGCGAAAAATTATTGGAATCGGACGAGGCAAGGAAATTTTTTCAGCGGCACCTTGAATGGTTCACTAAATATGCGAAAGAAGCAGATTCCATATTACGTAGCCCTGAGGTAAAGATCGGATTCAAACAATTGGATATCGAACTTGAAAATTGCCGCGCCGCGCTCGCTTGGGCGTTCGATAATAATCAAAGCGCCGACGGCGCAGAACTCGATGCCGCGCTCGCGTGGTATTTTATTCGGCGGGGTTATTATCGCGAAGCCAAGAGTTGGGGTGAAAAAGCGGAACGCTTGACGCGCGATGCGCCAGCCACGCCCCGCGCCGATGCGCTCTTTGCATTAGGTTATGCGCTAACGTGGGTGGGTGAATACATTCCAGCAGAAGCGAATATGCAACAAGCTTTGGTACTCTATCGTAACTTGGACAATCGCGTTAGGGTAGGTTTTGCTCTCAACCATCTTGGTGTGATCGGCTATAGTCTAGGTAAATTGGATCAAGCGGAACAGTATTGGCAAGAGGCGCTGGCGTATCGTCGGGCGATGGGTGATCAATGGGGCATAGCCCAGACACTTGGAAACCTTCGCCTCTTTGCGCTACACAAGGGCGATTTCGCGCGAGCGACCGCTATCACTGAGGAAGGTCTCACCTTGTCTGAACAATTAGGCGATGAGCACATGACTGCCCGACGGTTGACCAATTTAGGGGAGATTGCGTATGCCCAGGGTGATCTCAAACAAGCTGAGGGGATGTTGAAAAGAGCCGTATCCACTTTGTGGCGGATGAAGGAAAAATGGTCATTATTTATGGCGCTCCAGCGCCTAGTGCAGGTTATCGCGGCTCAAGGACAACCGCGTCGCGCCGCACAGATATTCAGTGCAATCGAGTTCGCGCGCGAAGAGTGGGGCGCAGGTTTATCAGAGATGGAACGCACAGATTCATCACAGGTTGTTAGTTCGATTCGGGCGCAAATAGGCGACGAGGATATTGCTATCGCGTTTAACGAAGGACGCGTGATGACACTGGAGCAGGCGATTGAATACGCGCTTGCCGAAATCAAAATTCCCGATGCGCCAGCCCAATCACCGCGCCAGATCGCAAAAGAAAAATTCGATGGGCTGACCGCGCGCGAACGCGAGGTCGCCGCATTGATCGCGCAAGGCAAAACAAATCGCGACATTGCCGACGCGCTCGTGCTGAGCGAACGGACGATTGAAGGTCACGTTGGCAACATTCTCAACAAACTCGGTTTCAACGCGCGCGCGCAAATCGCGGCGTGGGCGGTGGAGCGTGGGCTTTACTCAAACGTAAAAAAATCGTAGAACAGTAAAACACCGCAGACATCTGCGGTGTTTTTATTTCCCCGTACCGACTCGCGCAAAAACCCCGTACTGGTTCCGTCGCAACCGCGTGGTTTCCACCTTATTTCGGCTTGGTTTTCGTGGTTAAATGGTGTCAAAGGTTGAGAGAAATCTGATTCATCCCCCAGGAGGATAAAATGCAAAACTTGTATACGCTTCGCCGCTTTGCGCTGACCGTGTTCGCTCTCGCGTTCGTGACGGTGGGCTGGTTCTTCGTCCAACCCAGCGTTGGCATAACTCCAATCACGGCAAACAATGCAATCGCTAATGATTGGAACGACTTTGTAGATCGGCGCTCGGGCAGCGTGATCGTTGGCATCACAGATTGGAACGATTTTGTGGATCGCCGTCTGGGCAATCCGATCCCAGCCATCAAAAATTGGAACGATTTCGTTGACCGTCGTCAGGGCAATGCGATCCCAGCCGTCAAAGATTGGAACGATTTCGTGGATCGGCGCCAAGGGAATTTGGAGGGGTGCGGATTGGATCGCGCTCAACCCGACTGTTAGCGGCGCACTTTGCTCGTGCTGTAGATCCACCAACGATGGAGTGAACGGCGCGCACAAACAAAAACCAGGTTTCTCCCTTCGGGAAACCTGGTTTTTCAATTCACGGATTTGCCGGACAAGTATCGCGATGCAAAAATTTTAGACATTCGTCACGCGTCAACGCGCGCGCGACGCGCGCTTTGGCAAGCGCGATCAAATCCTCGATTCGCAGTAAATAAAATCGCACGGTCCCGTCTTCGCTCGTTGTGATGAGGCGCGTGTCGTCCGGCGTGAACGCGACGCCGTCTGTGCCACTCGTGTGACCGGTGAGCGTAACGAGTTCTTTGCCGGTCGCCGCATCCCAGACTTTGCTCGTCGCATCGTAACTCGCGGTCGCGATGCGCGTGCCATCGTGACTGAACGTAACCGCAAAAACCGTGCTGGTGTGCCCGGTCAATTTGAACAATTCCGCGCGCGTCGCGAGATCAAAAACTTTGGCGGTGCCGTCGCGACTCGCGGTCGCAACGCGTTTGCCATCGGGACTAAAGCCGATGCCAAACACGGTATTCGCGTGCGCGTCCACAGTGAATTTCAATTTGCCGGTCTGCGCGTCCCAAAAACGCACCGGGCATTGACAACCGGTAACAATCCAGTTTCCATCTGGGCTATACGCGACGGCGTCCACTTCATTCGGATGATCGGGCAGAGTGAAAATTTCCTTGCCGGTGAATGCGTCCCAAATTTTCGCGGTGAGATCATTGCTCGTCGTCGCGATCTGTTTTCCGTCCGGGCTATACGCGACGCGGACGAGATAATCCCGGTGTCCGACCAAATCGAACAACGGTTTGCCGGTGGCGACATCCCACACTTGCGCCGTCCAATCGTCGTTCACGCGCACGAGCCGCGAACCATCTGGGCTAAACGCGATATCGTTCACACCCAGATTCGGTTTGCTTTCGCTGATCGTCTTGCCCGGTAACGTCGTCAGCAATTTACCGGTCGCGGTGTCCCACACATCCACCGCGCCGCCGCGATGCGCGGCGGCGATTTGCTTGCCGTCGCGCGTCATACTGAATCCCCAAATCGGCGCGGCGCTGAGCGTGAGCAATTCGCGCGTCGGTTGCAATTCCCACACCTGCGCGGTGTTATCCCGACCGGCGGTAACGAGACGTTTGCCGTCGGGACTAAACGCAACGCCGATCACCGCGTCGCTGTGTCCGAGCAACGTGAACAACACTTTGCCGTTGGTCGCATCCCACACGAATGCCTTGCGATCCAATCCGCCGGTCGCGATCCGCGTACCGTCCGGGCTAAACGCAATTCCGTACACAAAATTCGTGTGCCCGGAAAATGTGAGCAGTTCTCTACCCGTGCGCGCGTCCCACACTTTAGCGGTGCCATCACTGCTCGCGGTCGCGAGGCGCGCGCCATCGGGACTGAACGCAAGCGACTGAATGAGCAGTGAATGTCCGGCGAGCGTCAATACTAAATTGCCGGTTTGCGCGTCCCAGATTTTTGTGGTGCGATCATCGCTGGCGGTGGCGATGCGCGTACCGTCGGGACTAAACTCCACATCCTGAATGTAACTCGCGTGCCCGCGCAGTGTCATCAACAATTTGCCGGTCGTCAGGTCCCACACGGTTGCGGTCTTGTCAAAGTGACCGAAAGCCATACGCGTCCCATCCGGGCTGGTCGCGTTCCAAGTTGTCGTTTTTGCCGGGACGGGGAGATTGATCGTCGCGATGAGTTTACCGCCAATCACATCCCAGGTTTCGACGTTCACCGTGTCGCCCGCGCCCAAATTGAGATTGAGCGCGTGCGTGCCATCGCGACTGAACCAGGGTTTGGAGGTCCACGGCGCGTTGCTCATCAGCGTCGGCGCGGTGAGCAATTCCTTGCCCGTAACAGAATCCCACACCTTGAACTGTTTGTCGAAACTGACCGTCGCGATGCGCGCGCCATCGGGGCTGAACGCGACGCGATAAATGCGCGCGGTGTGGCCGCGAAAAACGAACGGCGCGCGCGCCGCAAGCACCGCGCGATGCAACGCGTTCTCCGCTTCGACGATAACGGTCTTGTCAATCGAGTACGTCGCGGCGACGGCTTGGAGCGCGAGCAAGACACTCCGTTCGGGATCAATCTCCAGATTCGTGTTCGCGCTCGCGGACAATTCGCGCGCGAATGCGATGCGGCGTTCCTGCTCGGCGATGCGCGCGTTGGCTTGCGCGCTGATCGCGCTGACGCGCGCTTGCTCGCCAAAGAATAACGCGACGAACGCGAACACAATCGCGAGCAGAAACGCGCTCGCGAGAAAATACGCGCGCCGCCGCAATTGCTTCGCCGCGCGCGTTTGCGTCTCCGCCAATTTTTGCGCGGTTTGCAATTCGCGTTGTCTCTGCGCTTCGCGTTCGATTTCTTCGCGCTGGGTTTGGGCGACCGACGCGGCGAGAAACGCGCGCTCGAGATCGTTCAACGCGGTTTCATGCGCGCGATTCCACTCGACCGTTTGCGCGAGCCGCGCGCCGCGATAGAGCGCGCCCGGATCGCGTTGCAACGTTTCCCATTCACGCGCGGCTTGCGTCAATTGCCGATGCAAGCGCAAACCCTCGCGGTCTTGATGCAACCATTCGCGTAAGCGTTGCCATTCGCGAATCAACGCTTCGTGCGCGACCTCCGCGCTGTCCGCGCCCAAACTCACCAAGCGCGCGTCGGCGAGTGTGTTCAACACCGCGCGCAGTTGCGTTGCTTGTTCAACGTGCGGCACGAGTTCGGTCAACGTCGCGCGCCGCCGCGTGTCTTCCGTGCCTTCGCCTAATTCGGTCAGGCGCAGAAAAATCGCGCGCGCGTAATTTTGTTGCGCGCGATTGAACTGATCGGTGAACACGCTTTCCGCCGTTTGCGCAATCGCGCCGCGCACACCGCCCGACGCGCGATACCCTTCCAGCGTCATCACGCGCCCGCGCCGATGTTCCCAGGTCGCGAGCAACGCGTGCGAGAGCAAAGGCAACGCGCCGGGTTCTTGATCGCGCGCGCTATCCGCGCCGATATCGCCAAGCATCAACTCGATCAACCCGGTTTCAAATTCCCAGCCGCCGCGTTGCGCCGGTTCTTGAATCGCGCGGCGCAATTCCGCCGGCGACATTTGCCCGATGTATTCCTGTTGCGTGGCGATGGCTTGGCGCAGTTGGGGATATTGCGCGCAGTGCGAATAAAAATCGGCGCGCAACGCGAGCGTTACCGCGACGGTACCGTTCGGTTCGTTCGCCAGCGCGAGAAGTTGCTCGATGAACGCGGCGCGCGCGCTTTCATCGCGGCACAAGGTGAACACTTCTTCAAATTGATCCACGACGAGCAAGGTCGGCGCATCGGCGCGCGTGAAATTCGCGTCAAGCAGATTGAGCGGTTGCGCGGTCGGCGTGATGACGCGCACATTCCAGCCCGCGCGCTTGAGCGCGACCGCGAGTCCCGCGCGCACGACGGACGATTTGCCGGAACCGGACGCGCCGACAATCGCGAGCAACCGTCCATCGCGTTTGCCGATGAGCGCGTTGAGATGTTCGACGAGATGCGCGGTGAGCGCGTCGCGTCCGAAAAACCATTCGGCGTCGGACTCGTCAAAAAATAACAAACCTTTGTACGGCGCGATGCCGGGCGCGGGCGCGTCTTCGATGCGCGCGGATTTCGCGAGTTCGATCAAACGCGCGACGAGTTCGGGTTCGTGTTCGAGGTGGAGCGCGGGAATGAACAGGGCTTGGAGCGCGGTGAGCTCGGGGATGCGTTGATTTTTTTCGAGGCGGCTGATTTGCGATTCGCTATAACCGACCGCGATGGAAAATTCAAGTTGCGTGAGCCGTTCGCGGCGGCGCAGAAATTTTAGCAAATCGCCAAAGTTGGAAATGGCAAGCGCGATTGGCGGCGAGGTATGCGTCGTCATATACCTCCTGGTTTAGATCGTTTCATCAATCTCGCACAATCCAACACGAATTGTGCAGAGTTATTCTAACCCGGTTTCGCGCTGAATACAATACCTGCGCGCACCAATTTTCGCGGTTGTCAAGAAATGTCAACCGCACCGCGCAAGAAATGGCATATCTCGCATCGTGAAACCTGGTAAAGTGTCGGCAGAGATCAGACACATTTTGAGACGGACTCGAAATTGACTGATCGAGGAGGAAAAAATGTTTGTTCAACGATTTTTTAACATAGCGATTGCCGTTTCGCTCATCATCGTCGCCGCGCTCACCGGGCAGTTTGCCGTTGCGACATCCGCAGTCATTTCAAACGAACGCGACTCGGATTACGCGTTGCGACATCCCGGCGCGATCGTGCAGACTGATTCGAGCGGCGCGTCCGATTGGCACGAACGTCATCGCGACGCAAACGCGAACGTCGGCGCGTCCGATTGGCACGAACGTCATCGCGACGCAAACGCGAACGTCGGCGCGTCCGATTGGTACGAACGTCATCGCGACGCGAACGCGAACGTCGGTGCGTCCGATTGGTACGAACGTCATCGCGACGCGAACGCGAACGTCGGTGCGTCCGATTGGTACGAACGCCATCGCGATCCGAAGGCAAATGCGGGCGCGTCCGATTGGTACGAACGTCATCGAAATTTGACGACTCGTTAGCCGCGCGATTCGGAATAGCCGCCGGGCAAATGCAAGCCCGCAGAATTCTGCGGGCTTGGTTTTCGTGGTTAAATGGCGTCAAAGGTTGAGAGAAATCTGATTCATCCCCCAGGAGGATAAAATGCAAAACTTGTATACGCTTCGCCGCTTTGCGCTGACCGTGTTCGCTCTCGCGTTCGTGACGGTGGGCTGGTTCTTCGTCCGACCCAGCGTTGGCATAACTCCAATCACGGCAAACAATGCAATCGCTAATGATTGGAACGACTTTGTAGATCGGCGCTCGGGCAGCGTGATCGTTGGCATCACAGATTGGAACGATTTTGTGGATCGCCGTCTGGGCAATCCGATCCCAGCCATCAAAAATTGGAACGATTTCGTTGACCGTCGTCAGGGCAATGCGATCCCAGCCGTCAAAGATTGGAACGATTTCGTTGACCGTCGTCAGGGCAATGCGATCCCAGCCGTCAAAGATTGGAACGATTTCGTGGATCGGCACCAAGGGAATTTGGAGGGGTGCGGATTGGATCGCGCTCAACCCGACTGTTAGCGGCGCACTTTGCTCGTGCTGGCGGTGTTCGTCAGCGGCTTTCTCGCGAACGACCCGCTCAAATCGCGAAAGAAAAATTCGACGGGCTGACCGCGCGCGAACGCGAGGTCGCCGCGCTGATCGCACAAGGCAAATCGAACCGCGACATTGCGGACGCGCTCGTGTTGAGCGAACGCACGATTGAAGGCCACGTCGGCAACATTCTCAACAAACTGGGTTTCAACGCGCGCACGCAAATCGCGGCGTGGGCAGTGGAGAAGGGCTTGCCTGTTAGGCGCCCTCCCAAGTTTTGAAAACCTGCAAGGTCTCTCCTGCTATTGACAAAACCTGTCGTTGTGAATAATCTTGGGG
>Ga0233425_10011720_pt1 | contig 10141 bp, 7 predicted proteins | sample Watercolumn_Towu_2_FD_181712 | JGI IMG/M metagenome (GOLD analysis project Ga0233425, IMG submission 181712) | Freshwater microbial communities from Lake Towuti, South Sulawesi, Indonesia - Watercolumn_Towuti2014_140_MG | ecosystem: Environmental > Aquatic > Freshwater > Lake | place: Indonesia... | reverse complement strand
GCGGCGGACGCAATCACATCGCGATCGACGTCGAGCGCCAGATCGCCGCCTGGATGGCCGAGGCCTTCGGCTTTCCGGCGGACGCGAGCGGCATTTTCGTCACCGGCACGTCGATCGCCAATTTCCTCTGCCTGCTCGTCGCGCGCGACCAGGCCTATGGCGATAAGGACGTGCGGCTCAACGGACTGTGCGCGCAATCGGGCCAACTTATCGCCTATGCGTCGCGCGAAGCGCATAATTGCGTGCGCCAGGCGATGGAGCTCGCCGGGCTCGGCGCGCGACATTTGCGCCTCATAGCTTCAGACGAGCGACGCGCGATGAAAGTGGCCGATCTTCGCCACGCCATCGCCGCCGACCGCGCGGCCGGCTTCAGGCCGTTTTTGATCGTCGGCACGGCGGGAACGGTCGACACCGGCGCGATCGATCGGCTCGATCGGCTCGCGGATGTCGCGCACAGCGAGGACATGTGGTTCCACGTCGACGGCGCTTTTGGCGCGTTGGCCGCGCTCTCGCCGACGCTCAAGCCATTGGTCAAGGGACTCGAGCGCGCTGACAGCATCGCCTTTGATTTCCATAAATGGCTACATGTCCCCTATGACGCAGGCTTCTTTCTGGTGCGCGACAAGGACGCCCATAAGCGCGCTTTCGCCGCCAACGCCGCCTATCTGTCTCGCGCGCCGCGCGGCCTCGCGGCCGGCGATTCCTGGCCCTGCGATCTCGGCCCAGACCTTTCGCGCGGATTTCGCGCGCTCAAAACCTGGTTCACCATCGAAACCTTCGGCGCCAAGCGTCTTGGCCAATGCATTGAGCAGACCTGCCGCATGGCGAAGCGTCTCGAGGCGTGGATCGCACAATCGGACGCTTTCGTGCTGCGCGCGCCGGTGACGCTCAATATCGTCTGCTTCGGCGTCAAAGACGATGAGGATGGGTCGCTCGCGCGCGAAATCGTCATGGAGCTGCATGAGCGCGGCGAAGCGGCGCCGTCGCTGACCATCCTCGATGGGGTTCCGGCGATCCGCGCCGCCATCATCAACCATCGGACCGAGGCGCGCGACATCGACGCCTTTACTGAGTTTCTGAACGCGGCGCTCAGGCGCGCGCGTAAGGAGCCGCATGATTTCGGCGCCCTCGTCGAGCCGCACGGGCCGGGCAAGACCCGGCTATCCGAGGATTGACGCCGCGCTATCGTAAGCCTGTGATCTTTTGATCGGTTTTTTACGTCTTCCGGTGAGCGCAGCCATGACCTTAGACCGCCTCGCACAAGCGCCGCACGTCGGCATTCCCGGATGTCTCTGGTTCGTGCGGTTTAACGAGGCCGGCGAAGCCGAGCCTGGAACGATTGAAGATTTCGAAAACATCGGAGCCCCGCGCGAGGGCTTCTTGTGGCTCCACATGGACCTCGCCGACGTGCGCGCGCGCCCGCTGTTGGCGCGAATTGCGGCGCTATCCGAAGACGCGCGCGATTCGCTTTGCGATCCCGTCGATCACCAGCATCTCGAATATTCGGAAGGAGTCGTGAGCGGCGCCCTGCTCGATTACGAGCGTGACCTCAGCGGGCCGACCTCGCGCACTGATTATATCCGCTTCGCCTCTGGCGCGAGCTTCTTCATCAGCGCGCGGCGCCTGCCGATGGACAGCGTCGAGGCGACGCACATCGCCGTCAATCGCGGCGTTCGCCTCACGTCGCCGATCCATCTGTTCGAACTGCTGACCGATGCGCTGATCGATGGGCTGGCGCGAAAAGCCGCCGAACTTGGCGCGGCCTTCGATCGCGTCGAGGACCGCATCATCGACCAGCGCGGCCGCCAAGCGCGGCCCGCGCTCAGCGCCGCGCGGCGCGACGCAGTGCGTCTCGCGCGCCAGATCAGCGGACTTTCGGCGACGGTGGCGCGACTCGAAACGATCGAGGAGGAGGTCGGCGAAACGCAGGACAATGAGCTGCGCGACGCCGCTGCGCGGCTTGTTCAGCACGCCGGCGCGCTGATGCAGGATGTGACGAGCCTTCAAGAGCGCGCCCGTCTCCTGCAAGACGAGCTCAACGCGATCCTGAGCCTAGAGACCAATGATCGACTCTACGCGCTGACGGTGACGACGATGCTGTTGCTGCCGGCGACCTTCGTCACCGGTTATTTCGGCATGAACACCAGAAATCTGCTCTTCGGGGAAACCGACAACGGCACGCTTTACGCGACGATCCTCTGCGTTCTGGCCTCAGCGACAGCGCTTTTCTTGATGCGCCGTTCGGGGCTCGCCGGCGCGCCCGACAACGACGAGCAGAAGCCCCGCGCGCAGCGCCCGGATCGGCCCGCGGACAGGAGTTTTTGACGTTAGCTTCGCGAGTTGCGGGGTTTACAGGCGTGCGGCCGCCGCCTAATTTCCGCGCCGACTGCGGCGCAAGGCCGCTTCGAACAACGCCACTGGGAATAATTATGCGCGCCGAACCGCTAGCGCTGAAAGCCGACATCGAGCAGTCCATCGGACTGCTGAGGAGGCATCTTTGACGTCGATACGTCTCAACGGCGTCTCGCCGAACTGAACGTCCGGGCGGAAGATCCCGCGCTCTGGAACGATCCCGAGGTCGCGCAAAAACTGATGCGCGAGCGCACCCAGCTTGAAGAGCAGATTGGCGCTCTCTCGGGCCTTGAACGCGAGCTTGATGACGCGCTGACGCTCGTCGAGCTCGGCGAGTCCGAGGACGACCCTGACACTGAAAAAGAAGGCGTCGCAGCGCTCAAAAGCCTTCTGAAACAGGCGCGCGCCCGCCAGATCGAAGCGCTTTTTTCCGGCGAAGCGGACGCCAACGACACCTTTATCGAGGTACATTCGGGCGCCGGCGGCACCGAGAGCCAGGATTGGGCGCGCATGCTTTTCCGCATGTACGCGCGCTGGGGCGAGCGTCATAAATTCAAGGTCGAAGTCATCGAGGAGACGCCGGGCGAAGAGGCCGGCATCAAATCGGGCACCATTCTGGTTAAAGGCCACAACGCCCATGGCTGGGCGAAGACTGAATCTGGCGTTCATCGCTTGGTGCGCATCTCGCCATTCGATTCAAACGCCCGGCGCCATACGAGCTTCGCCTCGGTCTGGGTCTATCCCGTTGTCGACGACCGGATTGACGTGAACGTCAATGAATCCGACTGCCGTATAGACACGTATAGATCGTCAGGCGCCGGCGGGCAGCACGTCAATACGACGGATTCCGCGATCCGCATCACCCATCTTCCGACTGGCATCGTCGTCGCCTGTCAGGCCGAGCGCTCGCAGCACAAGAACCGCGCGACCGCTTGGAACATGCTGCGCGCCCGGCTCTATGAACTTGAGATCGAAAAGCGCGAGGCCGAGGCCAATAAGGTGGCGGCATCGAAGACTGACATCGGCTGGGGCCATCAGATCCGCAGCTATGTGCTGCAGCCCTATCAGCTGGTGAAGGATCTGCGCACCGGCTTCACCTCGGGGACGCCCTCAGAGGTTCTTGACGGCGAGCTCGACGATTTCATGCAGGCCTCACTTGCGCAGCGTATATACGGCGGCGGCCCAGAAAAGGTCGAGGACGTCGAATAGGCGCTTACGCCCATTTCTCGACGATAAGGCCCGGAATATCGTCGAAATCCTCGGTGTTCGCGGCGACCAGCGTCAGGCCGAGGTCTAATGCCTGCGCGGCGATCATCCGGTCGAGCGTTCGACGGCGCTTCATGTCAACTTTCCGAAGCAGCGCGCCATAGACGTCGGCCGCGGCGCGGTCGAAGGGCAGCACATCTAAATTCTCGGCGAGGAGCGCGACATTCTCGGCGAGCCGTTCATCGCTCTGGGCGGCGACAACCCCGGCCAGCGTTTCGGCGAGGCTGATCGCCGAAATCGCCGCGTCGCCAGTCTCGAGCGCCGAGAGCCGATCGAGCACGCCGGGAAAGCCTCGCGCCGCGGCGATGACGACATTGGTGTCGAGGAGGTAGCGCGCCATGCGCTAGAGCGCTTCAAAGAGCCGCTTCGGCGGCTTGAACTCGGGCCGCGCCATCGGCGCGGGAAGCGGCGTTGCTTTCAGCCGCGTCACGAGGTCCGCCATAGTGAGCCGTAGCGGCGTCACCACGAGACTTCCGCCCTGGCGCCGCACGACGACCTCGGCGCCTTCATCGAAAGCGATGTCGCGCGGAATTCTGACAGCAAGACTGTTGCCGGATTTGAAGATTCGAGTCGCGCTCATGACGAGAGCGTGACAGCGGTTTTCCGAAGTGTCAATCTCTGTATATCCTGAATCGAGCTGTATGACTGCTAGAGCTGTATGACTGCTAGAATTGTACGTTAGGCTCGATCAATTTGAGGGAGATTTGCGATGGGAAGAACGGCCGGCGCGGCTGTCGGAGTTGCCCTCCTCCTAGGTGGATGCAATCCGCGTGACCACGGCATCTATACTTTGTATCGGGCATCACCGGCAGATGCTTCCATGCGTATCCATGTCGCGACGTTTGATGCCAGCGACGCCTCCTCTGCATATAACCAAGAAAACTGTCGGATTGCCGCGGACCTATTTGTTAAGCAGCCGGGCATCACCGTTCGATACTGGTGCGAGCAAGGGCCGTATCGGCCTTGAATTTCGAATGATACAACCGAAACGCGCGCGACTTGATCCGCGCTTGTGGCGCATGCTATTTGCGGCGTCCCAAGGCTGCGGAGAGGTGGCTGAGTGGTTGAAAGCACCGCACTCGAAATGCGGCATACGGGCAACTGTATCGGGGGTTCGAATCCCTCCCTCTCCGCCAACGTAGCTTCATAGTTTATTGAAAATACAGCAAAATTCTATTTTATCCCGTCACGGGTCTTACAATTGGCCTTACAATCGAGCGGCGCTTGAGATGGATTTGAGCGGACAATCGCGGCTGCAGGTCGAGAATTTCGATGGATCGGCTCGTCCTGCGCGCCATTCGATGACGAGCAGCTAGGCTTTCCTGACGAACTCCGTACGCAGCACGAGCCTTTTTACTTTCTCAGCGCGGCAATCGATTTCGGCCGGATTATCCGTGAGTCGGATATTTTTGATCAAAGCGCCGCGTTTCAGGACGACGGGATAAGCCCTTAACCTTCAAGTCCTTTATCAAAGTCACGGAATCGCCGTCCTTGAGTTCTGCGCCATTGCTATCTTTCACAACTACCATCATCAGGCGCTCCGCGCGTTCCACAGCTGATAATGCGTGTCGTTATATTCGCCGAGCAGCCCGTCTGCATATCCCAAGCTATGATTCGTTTATCCCGAGGCCAATTGGCCATCCGCTTCGAGGCGTCGTCCGGTCTTGCCGACGCCTTTGATGCGCTTCGCCGCTCTGCAATTGATTGGCAGCATAGAGCACATTCGATCGCGCTGCGCATCCGCCGCCAATAGTCATTGCAATCTATGCTCCAAGAGGTTGGGCTAGTTATCAGGGCATTCGTAATAAGGCTCGCAGTCGGGCTGCGGTTGTCGAAGATTGGGGACAGGCTGGGCCACTTGCCTTCACAATGGCGCGCTCAATCTATCGGGGCTAGATCGGCGGCGCAGAACAATAGCTTAGGCAGTGTTTGGCGCTTCCCGCGCGTATAGATCAAGGAGCCGAACATGCGTAAGTTCGCCAAGGCTTGTGCGCTCGGAATCATTTGCGGCACAGCAGCGCTCGGGGCTTCAGTCAGCCAGTCCGATGCCGGGGTAATGAGCATAGCGGGCAAAGAAACGCTGAGTCTCTCTTCGCCCATCGAAAGCGTGCATTATCGGTGCTGTCGCCATCGCCATTACTGGCGACATGCATATTGGCGTCACCGTCACTACCGCTACTACGGTTACTATCCTTGGTATAATCCAGCCGGAGCCATTGTGGGTGCAGCGGTAGGACTCGCGACGGCCCCATTCTGGGCTCTCGGTGGATACTACGGTTACGGTTACCGCTACTACTGAGTTACGTCGAGCCGCTCCACTCGCTGGAGCGGCTCCGCTTCGTTCTTCGCGTCACACTAATTCGCGACAAGGCGATGGCGCTCGAATTTTACGCGCGCCAATCAAAGAACACAGAGTTCGAGCGCGAAGCCTGCGAGATCAGACGCTTTGGACCTGAACTGCGCCGAGCGCACGCAGTGCGCGGACGCACTGCGCATTCAAGCGAGACGCGCAATGATCCGTGCGTTGCAAAAACCTTCAGCCTTTCGAAGCGATCGGGGCCGGGCTGTGGAGGCGCCGGCCCCTTTTGCGCGCGAGACGTGGTGGCGCAGCGGCTCTCCTCGATCGGGGGACTAGGCCAGCGCCACCGGCTGGCGTCGGGTGGAATGCTTGATCCTGGGAATCGGCGGCTCATCATGGAAAGGCTCGGAGTGACAATTAATCAATTAGCGCAAAAGCTATATGCGGACTCGATCCATGCGCCGAGCATCGTGGACGCATTTGAGATTATCTCGGGGCAGCGGCGTCATATGTAACGCACCGTAGCGAACATGCCGGCGGCCTGATGATACATAAGATGACAGTGGAAAGCCCACCAGCCGGGATTGTTCGCGTCAAATTCGACGACAACGCGGCTACCGGGCGTCACGAGAACAGTATCGCGCACTGCTCCAGAAAACCGCTTGCCGTCGATCTCCACCACTTGGAACTGGTGCCCGTGCAGATGCATGGGGTGAGACATGAGCGTCTTATTCCTGAGCACGAGCTCGACGCGCTCTCCTTCCGCGACAGGCAGCGGCGGGACGTCCTTGTTCCAGATGACGCCGTTGATCGACCATACATATCCATTCATGTCGCCGGTCAGGTCGATTTGATGAATCCGATCCGGTTTGCGCTTGGCAAGCGGCTTCGTCGCGCGCAGCCGCCATTCTAAGTCGAGGGTGAGCGCAGGCGATGGCGTCGGCGCAATTTCCGCAATGCGGGTTACCGGAGCGCGTCCTGCAACAAGGATCACGCCGGTCTGTCGACGCTCGCCTTCCAAAATCGCCAGCACGGGAAAGCTGGCAGGACGGCGTGGAATTCTGACGAGGATGTCGAGGCGCTGCGCAACCGCAATTGGAAAGCGCTGTCCCGAAACCGGGCGCACGCTGGATCCGTCAACTGCGATAAGCGCGCCGGTAAGCGCGCCAAGATCGAAGTGATATGCGCTCATACACGAACTGTTGATGACGCGCAGCAAAATCGGCTCGCCGGGCTCCACGCGGATTGTTTCGGGGTCGGCGAGCGTACGGTCATTGGCGAGGAACGCGTCATACCGCACGTCGTTTAGGTCCGGACTCGGAACAGCGGCTCCGTTCGCCATTCCTGGCTCTGCAGACCGGGAACTGAGCGGGGCGCCTTTCTTCCGCAGCTCCGCATAAATTTGCGCGGCCGGCGTGAAGCTAAAATCCGCCAACATAATCGTCGCTTCCTGCCGACCCGGCGAGTCGCGCCCATCACGAATAATGAGCGGGGCTGCGAGCAGAGATTGTTCTTGCAGGCCCTCGTGCGAATGCATCCAGAACGTGCCCCCGAAGCGCAGCGGGAAGTCGTATTCGGCGCTGGCGCCAGGCGAAATCGGCGGTCCAGAAATGCCAGGCACGCCATCCTGACGCCAAGGAGGCGCCAAGCCGTGCCAATGGATAAGGGTCGGCGCATCGAGTTCGTTGTCGACGCGAACACGAAACCGCCTTCCAACTTCGGTGACAAGGCCTGATGCGCCGTCGGGTTGGCGAATGCCGAGCACCGAAGCCGTTTTTCCGTTCACTTCGATGTTGCGCCGCTGCACGCGGAGGATCGTAACCGTCTCCGGTTTTTCCCCCACCGCGGCTGAGGCGTACTGCGCCCACGACCGATGAGGCAAGGTGACGCTGGCGGCGAAGGCGGAGAGCAGGGCGGATCGACGTGACAGCATGAGGGTCACCTCCTCAAAAAGTCCTCACGCGAAGCAGACTCTACTATGGCGAGCATGAAAAACTCAAAAGCTCACCGACCTGCATAGCCCCAAAAACGCGGCGTCGGGTGTCCGCCGCACAGCGGGGTTGTTGCGCTGTCGAATGCCTAAGCTATCTAACATTGGAAATCATCCGGCACGAGGATAGCCGCATGGCTCACGAGCATGGACATGGTGGCGCCTCGCATCAGGAGTCACAAACGGCTGGCGACGGCGGCATGATCGACGCTGCGCATCAAGACCTGTCCCATGCGGCTGGCGTCATTTACACCTGCCCGATGCATCCGCAGATTCGTCAGATCGGACCCGGAAATTGTCCAATCTGCGGCATGACGCTTGAACCGCTCGTCGCTTCGACCGAAGCCGAACCGAACGCCGAACTCATCGACATGACCAAGCGATTCTGGATCGGGCTGGCGTTGACGGCGCCGGTGCTCGTCTTGGAGATGGGCGGCCATTTATTCAATCTTCATCATTGGCTCGCGCCACAGGCGTCGAATTGGATTCAGCTCATTTTGGGGACGCCGACGGTGCTTTGGGCCGGCTGGCCATTCTTCGTTCGCGGCGCGCAGTCGCTCGTGACCCGCAACCTCAATATGTTCACGTTGATCGCCATGGGGACGGGCATCGCCTGGATCTACAGCGTCGTCGCAACCTTGGCGCCGGCGCTTTTCCCTCCCGCGTTCCGCCAAACGGACGGCTCTGTCCCGATCTATTTCGAGGCGGCGGCGGTTATTACGGTTCTCGTTCTGCTTGGACAGGTTCTCGAGCTGCGCGCCAGAGAGCAGACTGGCGGCGCCATACGCGCGCTCCTCGATCTCGCGCCAAAAATGGCGACTCGGATTGGCGTCGACGGATCTGACGAAGAAGTTGTGTTGGATCATGTGCATGTCGGCGACAGACTGCGCGTGCGTCCAGGAGAAAAGGTCCCAGTGGACGGCGAACTTATCGAGGGTCGTAGCGCAGTCGACGAATCGATGGTCACCGGCGAGTCGATGCCAGTGACCAAAAATGCAGGCGACAAGGTCATTGGCGGGACGCTCAATCAGACGGGCGGCTTCATCATGCGCGCCGAGAAAGTCGGCCGCGACACTGTGCTCTCTCGGATTGTTGAGATGGTGGCGTCGGCGCAGAGAAGCCGCGCGCCAATACAACGCCTGGCCGACCAAGTGGCGGGGTGGTTTGTGCCTGTCGTCATTCTCGTCGCCGTTCTTGCATTTCTTGCCTGGGGGATATGGGGACCGGAACCACGAATGACCTATGGCCTTGTTGCGGCGGTTTCCGTTCTCATCATCGCTTGCCCTTGCGCGCTCGGCCTTGCGACGCCGATGTCGATCATGGTTGGCGTTGGACGCGGCGCGCAGTCGGGCGTGCTGATAAAGAACGCGGAAGCGTTGGAGCGATTGGAAAAGATCGACACTTTGGTCGTTGACAAGACCGGAACGCTAACCGAAGGCAAACCGCGCGTAATCGCTATCCACGCTATCCCTGGGGTCAAGGAAGACCGCCTGTTGGCGACGGCTGCGAGTCTTGAACGCGCCAGCGAACATCCGCTGGCGTCGGCGATCGTTCAGGCCGCGACCGGGCGCGGCCTTGCGCTCAGTGAGGCGACGGATTTCGATTCCCCTGTCGGCAAGGGCGTTATCGGCCGGGTTGAGGGTCAAACGGTCGCAATCGGCAATCGTCGATACCTCTTGGAACTCGGTATTGACGCGACGCCGCTCGACGGCGAGGCCGAACGCCTGCGCGAAGAGGCCGCGACTGCGATCTTTGTCGCAATCGATGGAAAAATCTGCGGCGTCATCGGCGTCGCCGATCCGATCAAATCAACGACATTGGAGGCGCTCCAATCGCTGCGCGACGATGGCGTCGCTGTCGTGATGCTGACCGGCGACAATTGGACGACGGCGCGCGCTATCGCAAAACGCCTGGGGATAAATGAGGTCGAAGCCGAAATCCTCCCCGAAGATAAAAGCAAGGTCGTAAGTCGCTTGCGCGAAGCGGGCCGAATCGTCGCCATGGCGGGCGATGGCGTAAATGACGCGCCCGCCTTGGCCGCCGCCGATGTTGGCATCGCCATGGGAACGGGCACTGACGTCGCGATCGAGAGCGCTGGCGTCACTTTGTTGAAGGGAGATCTACGAGGCATCGTCCGCGGCCGACGGCTTTCCAAGACGACGATGCGCAACATTCGCGAGAATCTATTCTTCGCGTTCATCTACAACGCCGCTGGCGTCCCGATTGCGGCCGGC
>Ga0233425_10011719_pt1 | contig 10141 bp, 3 predicted proteins | sample Watercolumn_Towu_2_FD_181712 | JGI IMG/M metagenome (GOLD analysis project Ga0233425, IMG submission 181712) | Freshwater microbial communities from Lake Towuti, South Sulawesi, Indonesia - Watercolumn_Towuti2014_140_MG | ecosystem: Environmental > Aquatic > Freshwater > Lake | place: Indonesia... | reverse complement strand
ATCGCGCAATGGTTCGATGTGCATTTTGGAATGCGCGTCGAACTCGACAATCAAATCACCTGGCGCAAACATTGGAGTCATCTCGCGAGGCGCGCCGGCGCGCCCTTTTTGATTTGCGCGATGATCGTCGGCACCGGCATCCTGCATCTCGCGCGCGTGATTCCGCTCAACCTGGTCGCGCCCGGCGATTGGCAAGCGTTAGGCGTTGTGATGCTCGTCGGCATCCTGGGTTTACTCGCCGCCGGCTTTGTAACCTGGTATCAGTACGAAGATTGGCGCAACGATATTTACGCGGTAACCGAAGATCGCTTGATTGACAGCGAACGCACGCCGTTCGGCTTTCATCAGCGTTCGGTCGAAACGACGTTGGATCGCGTGCAGGATATTACATTTTTGAAACCGAACATTCTCGCGACCTGGCTCGATTACGGCGATTTGAAAATCGAAACCGGCGGCGCGCAAGGACAATTGATTTTCAATTCGATTGCACAACCGCAACGCGCGAGCCAGGAAATTTTTCGCCGCCGCGCGGTGCATCGCGCGCGCAAAGAACAACTCGACGCGAAAGAGCAACGCGCGCAGGTGCTCGATTGGTTTATGGAGTACAGCCGGTTTTTGCAAGAGCGCCACGCGGTCGGCGATTGGACGCGGCGCGCGGCGAAAGATTCTTCCGAGACCGGTGCCACGTCCGAACCGGACGGCGGTTCACCGACGCAATGAAATTTCTCAAACGAATTTGGCGCGCGCTCCGACAACCATTTTGGATTCCTCTGCCCGGCGGCGCGCTCGCGATCACACTGCGGCATTGGTCGTTGTTGATCGCGTGGCTCGCGCTCGCGATCTTTGCGTATCAAACCGGGCGCGATATTTTTTTCCGGCTCACGTACCTCATTGGCGCGCTCGTGATTTTTTCTTTCGCGTGGGCGGCGTACAGTGTGCTCGCGTTCGAACTCGCGCGCCAGGTGATGACGCCGCGCGCGGAGGTCGGCACGCTCGCGGAAGAACGTTTTCTCGTGCATAACGCCGGACGCGCGACAAAAATCTGGATCGAAATTCGCGACGAATCGGAATTGCCGGGACATCGCGTCAGTCGCGTGTTGAACGCGTTGCGCGCGGGCGCGCGGTGGAGTTGGAGTGTGCGAACGTTGTGCCGCAAGCGCGGACGGTTCCGTTTGGGCCCGATCACCGTAACGTCCGGCGATCCGTTCGGCTTGTTCGTATTCCAACGCCGGGTGCCAGAGAGTGTCGCCGCGCTCGTCGTGTATCCGGCAATTGTCGAGCTCGCGACCTTTGCGCCGCCGCTCGGACAAATGCCCGGCGGCGACATCGCGCAACGGCGCACGCATCACGTTACGACGAATGTGGCTGGCACGCGCGAGTACGCGCCCGGCGATTCGTTCAGCCGGATTCATTGGCGTTCGACCGCGCGGATGGATCGCTTGATCGTCAAAGAATTTGAACTCGACCCGGCGGCGGATGTGTGGATTTTTTTGGATCTCGAACACGGCGCGCAAGCCGGGCAATGGTGGGCGGACGATTTCGAATCGCGCGACCTGGGATCGTTGTGGATGGGGCGACACGCGCAATTGCATTTGCCGCCGCTCACCGAAGAGTACGGCGTCACCATCGCCGCGTCCGTCGCGCGCTTTTTTATTCGGCAACAACGCGCGGTCGGATTCATCGCGTACGGACATTCACGCGAGGTGATTCAACCGGATCGCGGCGAACGCCAATTGAATCGTTTGCTCGAAACGCTCGCGGTGTTGCGCGCGGAGGGAACGATGCGGTTGCGCGATGTGCTGACGTTCGAGAGCGCGCCGCTCGGACGCAACGACACGTTGATCGCGATCACACCGTCGGCAGAACTCGATTGGGTGCGCGCGTTGCGCGAAACGAAACGGCGCGGCGTGCGCGTGATCGCGATTGTGGTGGATCCAAAATCGTTCGGCGGTTTTGGCGATGCGCGCGGCGCGGCGGCGGAACTCGCGGCGAGCGGCATCCCGGCGTACATCGTGCGCGCGGGCGATGATTTGCGCGCGGCGTTGTCGCGCTGAGCACACAAAAAATTGGACGCGGAGGAACGCGGATAAACGCGGATAAAAATTTTATCGCTTCGTGGCGCGGGCTTTCCAGCCCGCATTTGCAATGCTTCTGAAAATTAAATGCGGACGCACGCGGAAAAAATTTCCGCGTGCGTTCGCGTTTGTCCGCGTCCAATTTACAACAACTCTAACTGTGCGCGTGCGTGTGCATCCGGCGGAATCAACCCGATCATTAGCGCGAGATCACCGCGTTCGACGTGTTCCGCGTTTAGCAAATTTTCCGCGAACGGCACGCGCACAAAATCCCAGCCCGCCTCGTGAAACGCATCGGCGAGATGCGGCAGGCATTGCGTTTTCGCGCGCATCAACGCGACCTGGTTTTCCGGCACGACGATGTACCCGCGCGCCGGCGCGATTTGAATGTGCGCGAGATCGGCGAACCGCGCGCGCGCGCGCCACACAAACGCGTGCGCGAGTTCGCCATCCCATTGCCACACCAAATCAAAGTTTTCAGTTTTCGATCCTTCGCTTTGCCCAGGACGGTGTTTTTGATTTTCGCTCGCAAAATCTGCAATCTGCAATTTGAAATCTGAAATCACAATAAAGCCGAGTCGTTCGCCCAAGCGCGTCAACACCGCGCGCGTGTGATCGAATCCTTCGGCGCGCGCGGCTTGCACGCACAACTCGATCAACCCGGCGGGCGGCGTGAGGTCGCCGGAAAATTCGCGATAAACCAGGTCGTCGAGTTCGTCGCGCGAGACGGATCGCGCTAAAGCGCGGGCGACAAACTCTTCGACGCGATCCAGCAACGGCGCGGCGAGCTCGCGCGAATGCCGCATCCACAAAACCTGGTCGCGCGATTCGTAATGATCGAGATCGCGCGCGTATCCTTCGCTCAACCCGGCGACGACGGCGCTGTGCACGAATTTGCCGGGCGGCGTTTTGAATTTCACGCGCATCGCTTGCGCGAGCAATCGCGCGCGCGCGAGTCGCGCGTACGCGGCGTGATGAATGTGCGAAAACGCGAGCGGTTCGCCGCGTCGCGCGAGAATGTCTTCCGCCGCCGCGAGCGTGTGCGCGCGAATTTGTTCTTCGAGTTGATGCGCCTCCAGCGCGGGGGTTGACGATTCGGTTTGGAGGCGCGCGAACGCGACGCGATACTCGCCGCGCACATCGTCAAACTCGCGGCGCGGAAAATCGCCGAGGCGCGGCTGAAAGAGAAACGATTCCAGATCGAAGCGCGCGCCCGCGCCCGCGAGCAACAATGCTTCAATCGGTTCGCGCCAGGTTTCGGTGAACGCGAAAATCGCGCGCCCATCCGCGCGCAACAATTTCGCGAGCGCGTTCAGCGAACCGACGAGCGAATCGAAATACCAACGGCGTTCCCACGTCGCGTCTTTTTTCGCGTCGAGAAATGGCGCGAGTGATTCCGTCGCCGCGCGTCCCAGGATCCACGCGCCCCAAAAATAACTCAACGCCCAGACCGCGATGCGGCGCGTCGGCGGCGCGGCGAAAACGAGCGTCGCCGATCCCGGCGCGAGTTCACGCGCGAGCGCGCGCGCGTTGCCCGCGCCGATAAACGCGTTCGGCGTTTCCGCGTGGAGCACCTCGTCCGGCGTCAGCGCGAGTTCGAGCGCGGGCGCGGCGTTCGCAAGTGCGCGCGCGGCGATCTCGATTTCGCGCCACAGATTCATTTCGATGAATTGTTTGTGCGCGGTCAATTGCGCGGGCGCGTCGGGCGCGGTGTAAAACGACGTGCCGCGATCTAACAAATGCACAAGAAGCAAACGCAAAGTTTCGCGTTCGCGCTTCGCGTGAAAGAGCGAATCAATTTTTTGCGTCAGCGTAACGAGCGCGTACAAATTGCGCGGCGTGTACACATCGAGCATTTTGCGAATGCGTTCCGCGTGCGCGCCATCCGCGGGCGCGACGCGCGTGAACGCGAGATGATAGTGTAAGCCGCGCGCGTCGAACGCGTTGGCGCGGCGCAGATCGTCCTCGGTCGTGGGATCGTCGCGCGTCGCACCGCAATGCGCGCAGGTATAATGGCGCGCAAGCACATCGCCGCCGCGCGCGCGCGTGAAATAATCGGCGGGCGTGATTTTTTGGCACGCCGCGCACGTCGTCGCGTAGAGTTGCGCGATGTGCGCGCGCAGTGGCGCATCGTCCTTGCGCGCGTCGCCGAGTTGCGCGAGCGCGGCATCAATCGCGCCGGTCGGCGGCACGGTGGCTAACGCGCGCGCGAGCCAGTTCCACAACGGATTCGCTTCAATCGCGATGACGCGGCGTTGCATTGCCATCGCGACGCGCGCAATGGTCGGCACACACGCGAACGGCGCGAGCACCAAATCGCCGGGCGCGGTCAGCGCGTCAATATATTTTTCCGCGACGCGCGCCGACACGCTCGGCAAATAATTGCGGAGCGGATAAAATGTCGGTGCGTCGCGGTTGGGAATAAAATAATCGGGGGTGTTCATCCTTCGACTCCGCTCAGGATGGAAAAAGTATAGCACAGGAAACGCGTGTGGGCAATCGCCCGAAAAATTTCAAGTGAGGATTGTTTGCACGTTTGGGTTTTTGCGCGGATGATAAAATGATTCGGAGTCGGCGCGGATTGGGGAAAAGCAGAGTCCGCCCCAGGATCCTGGAGCGGACTTGTGCCGTGATTATGCCGACGAGTAGAGTCGGACTACTGACCAAGGGCTTATGAGTCCCCTGCTCTACCACTGAGCTACGTCGGCGCATCGGCAGGGTGATTATACCGATTCGTTTTTCGATGTCAAATCGCGAGCGCGGGCGGCGTCGACGCGAAATAATTTTTCAGCGCGGCGACCGCGCGGTGATACGCGTGCTCAACTTGGGCGATGTGATTCGCCGCGCCATTGACTTGGCCGGTCCGTCCCGTCGCTTCAATTTCTTCACACAACGCGGCGAGCGCGCGCGCGCCCAAATTCGCGCTCGCCGATTTGAGCGTGTGCGCGGCGCGGCGCAATTTTTCCGCGTCCTGGTTTTCCGCCGCGGTGCGCAGATCGGCGATCAACGCCGGCGCGTTGCGTTGAAACAAACCCAACAATTCGGCGATGACCTGGGGCGCGTCGCTTGCCGCGTCGCGCAATTCACCCAGCGCCTTGTGGTCCAGTTCCGCTAGGTCCGCGTCGGCGCGCGCGCTACTTTGCGCGAGCGCGCGCACGAGTTCTTCCACGCGCACCGGCTTGGTCACATAATCATCCATCCCGGCATCCAAACACATTTCGCGATCGCCTTGCATCGCTTCCGCCGTCATCGCGATAATGCGCGGTTGCCGATCCGCCGCCACATCCGCGCGAATCGCGCGCGTAGCTTCCAAGCCATCCAACTCGGGCATTTGCACATCCATCAAAATCACATCGTACGGTTGGCGTTCCAACGCGTCCAACACTTCGATTCCATTCGCGGCGACGTCCGCGCGATAACCCATCTTTTGCAAAATCAACAAGGCGACTTTTTGATTGACCAGGTTATCTTCCGCCAACAAAATCCGTAGCGGATGGCGTTGCCCCATCGTCGTATCCACTTGCGCGCGCGCCGGTTCTTGCACGCGCGTCGCGCGTTGCGCCAACGTGTCCACAAGCGCGTTGTACAATTGCGATGCCTTGACCGGCTTGAGCAAGAACGCGGCGAACTCGACGCGCGTCGTTTTCTCCGCTTCCGCGCGACTGCCGACCGAGGTGAGAATCATCAGCGGCAAGGCGCGCGCATCGCGCAGTTTGCGAATTTCTTCCGCGAGCGTAATGCCATCCATCTCTGGCATTTGCATATCCAAAATCGCGACATCGAACCGATCCCCGCGCCGAATCCATTCGAGCGCTTCGCGGCCGGACGCGGCGCATTGCGGTTGCATGCCCCAGGTTTGCAATTGCAATTCGAGAATCTGGCGATTGGTGTGATTGTCATCCACGACCAACGCGCGCACCCCGGCAATTTGCGGTTGCACCGCGCGCAAACTGAGCGTCCCAGGATTCGGCGCGGCGGTCGCGCGAATCGTAAACTGAAATGTCGAACCCTTGCCGGGGACGCCTTCGCTTTCGACCCACATCGCACCGCCCATCAACTCGGCGAGCCGTTTGCTGATGACCAAGCCCAACCCGGTGCCGCCAAAGCGTCGCGTGGTCGAAGCATCCACTTGACTGAACGATTTGAACAGGCGATCCATTCGGTCTGCCGGAATGCCGATCCCGGTATCGCGCACCGCGAATAAAATTTCAAAATTATTTTCGGCGAGCCGTTGCGCGCTGACCGAAACGACCACCTCACCTTTTTCGGTGAACTTGATCGCGTTGTTGGTGAGATTCACCAACACCTGACGCAGACGCGTAATGTCGCCGTTGATCGCGTCCGGCACCGCCTCGCCGATGGTGTACGCGAGATCCAATCCCTTCTCCGACGCTTTGGACGCGACCAGGTCGAGCGCTTCTTCGATACAGCGACACACTTCAAACGGATGGTGTTCGAGTTCCAAATGTCCCGACTCGATTTTTGAAAAATCGAGAATGTCGTTGATGATCGCGAGCAACGCGTCGCCGCTCGCGCGAATCGTTTCGGTGAAATCGCGTTGTTGCGTGGACAAATTCGTGTCGAGCAACAAACTCGTCATCCCGATCACCGCGTTCATCGGCGTGCGAATTTCGTGGCTCATATTCGCCAGAAATTCACTTTTCGCGCGCGTCGCGTCTTCGGCGGACTGTTTCGCGCGTTGCAATTCCAACTCGGCTTCTTTGCGTTCGGTGATGTCTTCAAAACTTTCGACACCGCCGATGACCTTGCCATTGCCATCGCGAATTTCATCCACGTTTTTGAGAATCGTGCGCAGTGTGCCATCCTTGCGCCGCATCGTACACTCGCGCGCAATGATCGGTTTCGGCACGCGCTCCGAACACAACCCGCATCCCAAATCGCACGGATCGAGCGCGAAGGCGTGGCAGGGTTGCCCCACCAATTCTTCGCGCGTATAACCGAGCGTCTTGACCATCTGATCGTTGACGCTCGTGATGACACTGTTCAGATCCACGGTAAAGATCGCGCTGGGGATGACCTCGAATAATTTTTCGGCGTAATCTTTCGCCGCGCGGACTTGCGCCTCAATTCGTTTGCGCGCGGTAATGTCCTCCTTCACTGCGAGATAATGTGTGATCCGACCCTGCTCATCGGTGATCGCGGAAATGGACGCGGATTCCCAATACAACTCGCCATTCTTTTTCTTGTTATGAAATTCGCCGCGCCATTCGCCGCCCGCGCTGATCTGTTGCCACAAACGCGCGTACGCGTGCGTCGGCGTCTCGCCCGATTTCAAAATGCGCGGATTCTGTCCCAACGCTTCATCTAAGGTATAACCGGTAACTTGCGTGAACCTGGGATTGGCGTACTCGATATTGCCGCGCGTATCGGTGATGACGATGGTCACCGGGCTTTGTTCGACCGCGCGCGAGAGTTGGCGCAATTTTTCTTCTGCGCGTTTGCGTTCGGTAATGTCGGTAAAAACGGCAAGCGTCCCGGCATACGCGCCGTTTTCAAAACGCGGATTACCGCTAATCAAAACCGGGAGGCGTGTGCCATCTTGTCGCGCGACCTGGATTTCGTACTGACTCGTTTCGCCGCGCGAGCGCAGTTGATTCGCGTTTTTCACCAGGTCTTGTTGATCGGCGGGAATGATCGTCGTCCAATGTTGCCCGATCAACGCCTCGGACGCGCATCCCAGCATCATCGCGAGCGCGGGATTGACGAACACGATGCGCCCGTCGGCATCGTCCATCAAAATTCCTTCCGACATACTTTGGACGATGTTCTCGTTGAACTGTTTGAGCCGCGCCATCTCGCGTTCCATTTGATTGCGGTCGGTGATGTCGAGAAGCACGCCGACGATCCCAGCCAAGTTACCGGCGGGCGTGGTGTACGTCGCCTTGCTCAGAAAAATATCGCGCATCGTGCCATCCGCGCGGCGCGCGCGCGTTTCAACTTGTTGCACGCCGGGATGTTCGATCAAGTCTTGATCAAGTCGCGCATAGCCCGCGGCGATGCCGAACGGATGAATATCGTACACCGTCTTGCCGATCATTTGCGCGCGTGTAACACCGTAAAATTCTTCGTACGCGCGATTGCATCCTTTGTATTCGCCGTTCGTGTCTTTGTAATACACCGGGCTGGGAATCGTGTCCATCAATTTTTCGAGGAACGCGAATTGTTCGTGAAAGGCGTCCTCCGCAACTCGGCGGCGCACGATGGTACGCGCGAGCGCGAACGCGCCGAATGCAAGCACGCCAAGCGCGACGAGCGTGAACGGAATGAGCGAGGTCAACATTTCGCGCGGTCGCGCCGCGAGCGTTGCGGGCGCAACCCGCGTGAGAATTTTCCACGCATAATCGTGCCGACTCGCTGAGAGCGCGCGCGGCGCGGCGACGCGGCTCGCTTGCAACGCTTCGTCCACCGGATAAACCGTGAGGTACGTGAACAAACCGGCGGCATCATCAAATTGACCGGCTTCGCGTTGAATGAGCGCACTCGCACCGGGAAAAGACGCGCTGAATGTGTGCACGCCGCCAGCGAACGGTCCTGCGCCCAAATCGTCGGCGGGCGTCGGACCTTTGAGCCAAATTCCTTCCGCGTTCAGCAACATGACTGTGCCCGCGCTGTGCATAGAGACTTGCGCGAGATTATCGAGCAACGCCGAACCAAGAAAATTCAAAACCAGGATGCCGCGTTTTGCGCCGGTGTAATCCACGATGGGCGTGCCAAAGCGAATCACCGGTTTGCCCTCTTCATCGGGATCGAACGGCGAAACGTACGCCTCACCGTAATTCAAGCGCCAGACCTCGGCGAAATAATAGCGCGCCGATTCGGATTGGAGTTGATCGTTTGGAAAACTGATCGGATTCCCGGCGTTGTAACTGACCCGAATCACTTCCATCCCGGTTTCGTCCAACACGCGAATCTGATCGTAGATTGTTTTCTGCAAGGCGAACACGCGTAAATCGCGTTGCAGATTATACTTCTGCGTGGCATCGTCCAAATGCTGGGCGAGTTCGCGCAGTTCGTGTACGTCCGCCAAAAACCGGAGATCGGCAATCGCGCCGGAAAAATTATGCGTGATGACCTGGCGTTGCAAATCCAGCGCGCGCAATTCATTACTCGCGAGCATTTTGCGCGCGTTCGACACTTCGGAGTTGTACACGAAAATAGCCGCGACAATCACGAGCGCCGCGAGCGTGAGGAAAATTTGCAGAAATCGTTTCAGCACTAGTTTAACGTCCAACCGTCGTTCAACGAAAACGGGACCGCTCATCGCCAACCTCGGCACGTTCCGTAAAAACGCACTTGTATTTTCGTTTTGATTCTACCGGCAGGATACGCGCGAGTAAATAAGGTTCTAGTCCTGTGAAATTTTCAGTACTCGGATACTAGAGCAAATTTCGATTTGATTTACGGCATCGTCACCCTGAGCGCAGCGCAGGGTCTTCGTTCGTTGCGGAGATTCTTCGCTACGCTCAGAATGACCACCCTCAACAAAAAACGCGGATTCCATTTTCAGGAATCCGCGTTGTGGCGCGGACTTTCGAGTCCGCATCCGGCGGTTTGAAAAGCCGCGCCACATTGGGTTAATGCGTTTCCGCACCTTCATCCCACGGCAATTTTTGGCGCGCGCCATCGTCCACTGATTTTTTGATTTTGATGCGCGAGGCGCGCGGCGCACTCGGCGCGGGTGCGGCAGGAGTTGACTCGGTCAATCGCACGCGCGCTTTGGGCGCGGACGCGGGTGCGGTACGCGCCGTCGCCCAGCGAACACCTTGCGGCGCGAAGAATAATGCGACCAGAATCGCGAACGCGAGGAAAAACAAAACCCAGGATGTCCACTGCGGTTCGACTTCCGGGATCAATCCGCCGGGATTGTAATTCGTGCGCGTCGCGCCCAAACCCGGCGCGGTGACGACAATCGCGCGCCTGATGCCATCGCGCAGAGCCGAGGTTGAGGTGTACGTGAGTTTGTACTCGTTGTGAATCCGTGTCGCGATTTGTTTGTACAAATCGCTCAACTGATCGGCATTCGGCGCATAGTAGTACTCGCCAAG
>Ga0233425_10011718_pt1 | contig 10143 bp, 9 predicted proteins | sample Watercolumn_Towu_2_FD_181712 | JGI IMG/M metagenome (GOLD analysis project Ga0233425, IMG submission 181712) | Freshwater microbial communities from Lake Towuti, South Sulawesi, Indonesia - Watercolumn_Towuti2014_140_MG | ecosystem: Environmental > Aquatic > Freshwater > Lake | place: Indonesia... | reverse complement strand
GTTAAAAAGGCGGGAAAATAAAATTTAAAATCCCGATAGCTGCCAGAAAATTACAGGTTCATATACCTGTAGTCAAGATCCGTATTTTTGCTGGTGATCCTGCTGAACAAATCTCTTATATGATCATCCATAGTGAAATAAATAATCTGCCAGCCGGTAGATGCAATTTCTGCAAGTTTATTTATGAGAAGTTCTCTTTTGTTCCAGTCAGAGTGCTGGAACGCATCATCCAGCAGGAGAAAGAGGCTGTCATTACCCAGCAGACTTTTGGTAAATCCAATCCTTAATGCAAGCATTATCTGCTCTCTGGCACCCGTGCTAAGCTCATTAAGATCAAAATCATTATAACTGTCTGAAACCAGAAGTTTTTCTCCTTCAAGCTGCAACCTGTTATACCTTTTTGTAATATCCTTTAACGGTCCCAGCACCTTTTCAGATTCAAGGCCCTGTCTTATCTTAATATCCTCCTGCTGCCTCAATTCTTCTATCACATCATGAACAACAACGCCTGCAGCAATCTGTGAAGCAATTTCTGAAAGCTCATACTGAGACTCAATTATTTTTATCCTGAGGCTTTCAATAAGCTCATCCCAGCCAATACTGTAATCATCTCCTGTCATCGAGCATACATCATGCTTCAAAAACTCAAGCTCCTGTTCCTGCTTTGATATTATATTTTCCAGATCCTCAAGAAGATTCTTTGTTTTCTCATAATTTTCAGCACTGAACTCTGTCAGGTCCCGGGCGGGTGACTGAATGTAATCGGACCGGTCCACACCCAGCAGGTATAGCCTTTTTTCGCTTTCCGATATTTTTTTCTCAAGACCGGAGTTAGCAATTTCGAGCCGGTTCAGGATTTCAGATGCTTCATTTGCAGAATATATTTTGCGTCCGGACAGCAGAGATGCATCTTTTAATATGCTGCTCAAGGCCATTTCCAGATCTTTTCCGGCCTGGTTCATCCTGCTCTCCAGAGATATTGACAGATTAAAATTTTTTTTCTGCTCCTCCAGAATCTCTTCAAGAAGCGCAATATCTGAAAGGTCCCTGTTAAATCTTTTTTTGAATTCATTTTTTATATTTTCAAGTTCTTGTGGCTGGAGATTTTCTGAACTGTCACGGGATGAGCTCTTTTTTAGTGCAATAACTGAAAAAATACCGGCAGCAACAAAAAAAAATAATCCTGTCCACAACAGAAAAGAAAGGGGAATTATAAATCCTGTTATTACAAAACAGGCGGCTAAAGCAGTTAAAATAGCGACAGGAATAATAACTTTTTTTGCAAACCCTCCAGCAGGTTTTGCACTATTTGCATTTAAAGAAAAAAGTAGGTTTTTATAAATACTGAAGGCTTTCTCGAGCCATCTGTAATCCTGGCAGTCTTTGCATGTCGTTTCGAATGCCTGTTTATCGCTGTTGAAATTATCCAGTTTATTCAGGTAAAGGTTAATTCTGTTCTTTATATCTGATATCCGGTTTTCCGGCGCCTTCGAGAGCTCCTCCCTGTATTTTGCCGTCTGGCTGTCAAGCTTCCAGGCAAGATGTTTTTTTGAATCATCCAGATTGCTCAGCCTGTCTTCCAATAGCTTCAATTCCTGTCTGTGTGACTTTAAAACTCCCAGTGCATACTGTTCTTCAACTTTTGAAAATATCCTGTTTAATTTTTCGAGCCTTTCCCTGATTGAAGCATATTTTTTTCCCTCGCCCTGGTTTGGAATAATCAGATGCCCGTTTTCAATTTTTGCAGCTTTTACCGTTTTGGATATATTCTGCTCACTGTCAATTTTATCAAGAATATTGAGCCCCGATAAAACCTCCCTGATAATATACCTGCCTATCCCGCCAATTCCCTCATCGATGCCCGCTTCCCCGCCCTTTACCACAAGCAGCTTTGCCGGTGAAACCGGCATTCCTTTCTGCTGCTCCTGCCAGTAATCCTCCAGTTTTTTCTTTGAAACCGGTGAAAATTCAACATTGGATTTTTCATTTTCCAGACCGCTTACAATCACTTTTCCGTTTCCGCCCTTTCTCAGGGTGCTCCAGCGTTCAACACGGCCAAAAAGAGATCTGATGATGAACTCAGTCAAAAATGTTTTACCTTTTTCATTGGGGCTGTAAATAAGATTTATGAGACCGAAATCAAAATCCAGCCTGGAAACCGGACCGAGGTCCTTTACTGATACGCTTTTAATTCTTACAGGCATTTTCTGTTTTTAGGCAAGAATATTTTTATTTAAAAAATAATATGTCATCTAGGTTTTAAATATCAGCTGCATGGCTTTTTCAAGGACCAGTTCTTCTATTGAAAGGTTTTCCGGTGTATCTCCCCGGAAACTGTCTTCATTTAAAAAATTATCCTGAGTTTTAAGCTTCCGGATTTTTTCAGAGACATTTAAAAGAACTGAAACTCTTTCAGGGTCATCCATTACGCTGACCTGGCTCAAATCAGGTTTTTCATTTTTATAAAAGGAAAAACCTTTCATCTCCTGGTCAAGAACCTCATTTATCGTCTTAAGAAGTATATTTTTATCACTGGTGTATCCGTAGACTTTCAGCCTTATATTTACCTTCGAAAAATCACTTTTTTCAAGATTATTTATACTGATGATATTTTTGATTTTTTTTCTTATATAAATTTCCTGATCCGCAACAGGCATAGAAAGAATTGTCTCATTCAGGTAAATTATACCTGTTTTTATTTTATATTCAGAAACTTCGAAAGTATCTGAATCAATAACCAGAAAGCTTCTTTTTCCTGTCTCGTTAATATCAAGACCGCATGGCGAGCCAGGGTAATATACTTTGCCAAGATTTAACTTTTTATGAATATGGCCCAGTAAAACTTTTTCGGGTTTGTAAAAATCCATATCCTTTCTTGTAAGTGGCATATATATACCCGGTTCATACGGATTGGGGGTTTTAAGACCGGCAATATAATCTCCATGCCCTATAACTATGCAGGGGGCCTTCAGACTTTTTATTTTTTCACCATTTTCAGCCAGCACATCACCAATGGATTTTCCTGGCATGTATGGTATAAATAAAAAAACTGTCTTACCCATTTCAACATATGAACAATGGTTATACACCCTTATATTTTCCAGGGAAAAATAATTCTGGTTAATTGCCGAATCATGATTGCCGGGGATGATATGAAAAAAAATATTTTCTGTATTTATTTCGCTGGGAGACAAAAATTTTTCAAATTCGGAGTATCCTGAAGATTGCCTGTCAAACAGGTCCCCCGCTATCACGAGGTGGCCAATACCTTCTGAACTTACAATGCTTAATATTTCAGAAAGCGCACCATATCTTTCAGGAGCCTGCTGTTTATCTTTTAGATGAAGGTCAGCCGTAATAGCAATTTTCATTATCAGAATATAGTTTTATTTTTACTTTCTAAGAACATTAAAAAAATTCGATGTTGTAAAATTACTGACTATTACATAATATTAAATTAAATAATATCATTAAAGTTTTAACAAGCAAAAAAATTTATAAACTGTTAATCTTTTACAGAAATACAAAAGTAATATGTTAATTGAGTTTTTCCTTAATCTTTCCTGCAAGCTTCTACGCATCAGAAATAAAAATCTTTTACAGGTTCCGGGCCGAAGGCGGAATGCCGTCAGGTGTCCCAGACCTCAAAATGGGAGCATCCAGCCAGTCGAAAGCCTTTAAATTCAGCTTCTGGCTTTTCTCCTTATAAGCAGGATTGCAAGGAGTGTGCCGAAGAATGCTATAAAAATCAGCATGGAGTATAGATAAAGCATTGGATTTTGTGTCTTATAACCATTTACAGCCATCCCCAGCACAAAAAACAGCGGCACGCCAATAGGGAGCGCGACACCGCTTCCAAGAACAAGATCTTCTGCTGCACTTGATTTGGCTTCAGGGTCAATCTCCCTCAGCAGCGCCACCCCTGTCGAAATTGTTCCTGTCCAGGTGCCGTAGAGGACCGCGATATGTTCCAGTATATTTCTTCTGTAAACCCTTTTGCATATAAATATGCTGAAAACTGTTGTAACAGCTCCGCCAACCGTTGTCAGAATAAGAATCGGAATCCAGTTTTCCCTCAGAATTACTATAGAAATTGCTGCTATCGAGGCTACAATCATATAATCGAAAGTTGTATCAGACACTCTTTGCAGCAGATAATTATCTGTATGAATAACCCGCACCCAGTTGCGCTTCTTCAGCAAACCAAGAATAAATTTTACTAAAATTGCCAGAAGAGTGGCAATTACAAAGTGAAAGCCCCATAAAAGCTGTGAAACAGTCTGGCCATAGTCCCCAAGCGGGGCAAGAAGTGCAGAAAAACCTTTTAACAGATAAAAGGTTGCAAGGTATATACTGCCTATAAGTGCAATCTGCACCGTGAATCTGTCAACAACTTTTTCTTCTGCTATATAAGGTTTAAAAGTTGCAGGAGCAAAACCGTTTGATATTTCCTGACTTCCCCCGTTTTCTTCCGGTAAAACTTCCTGAATCTTTATCCCTGCAAGCCCCAGTTTTTCTTTTCTTCTGACCAGGAAATTTAAAATGGGAATTCCAGGGATTATTGACCATACCAGGCCTATCATCGCTATTGACAGCCCGATATTGCCGCCATTTTTAAATCCAAGCGCCTCCCAACTGTAGCCTATTGAATAAGCCTCTCCGGCCCCCTGTCCAAAACCCAGCGGCAGGAGCAGGCCGAATGTCGGAAACAGATCAGGAAAAATCGTGTATACAAGTATGAGCGAAATGGCAAAACCAAGGATTGCCTGCATAAGATATGCTGAAATTATTGCCAGGCCTGTCTTAAAAACACCCCCCCTTTCATCTGAAGGTTTTTTTTGCCGGTCTTTCAACGCAAGAGCTATAAATCCAACTGCCATCAGATGGTATATAAGTACGCCCATTGAATCTGAGGTGAACCTGAAAACATTTAAGACTTCGGGACCCAGTACCAGCCCTATAAAACCGCCTATAATTGCTGTCGGTATAAGGTATTTCTGAAAAAATCTGATTCTGCTTTTTATCAGCATTGATACAAAAAGCAGTATGGAAAGAATTATAAAGTTTTTCACATATTCCCAGAAAAGTTCTATTCCCATTTTTTTCCCTTCCCCAAGAAAGTTAAGAAGATTTATTGAAAAAATATATTTGATTTTTAGACGTGTTACGGTATCAATTGTTTTAAATGATTGGAATCAGTAATAAAACCGGCTTTTTAAGAAAATTAATAATTTTTAACAGGTTTTTTTATACCGTTTAAAAATATGAAAAATTCGGGATGCAAAATATCAGTTAAAATTTTTTACTGATAGTATAATATATAGGTTGTAACTCCAGGTATTTTTATGTAAAAAAGGAATTGATAAATTTGAAAAAAATATTAATTTGTTGAATGAGGGCTCAGGTTATACAGGGTATTCATTCAGTTTTGTAAATTAAAGGATTCGAAAGAAAGCATTTAAAAATGAAGGCAATGATTTTAGATAAGACTTCTGACCTGGAAACATCCAGGCGGCCCCTCAGACTGGCAGAGTATCCTGCACCTTTACCGGGGCCCGGCCAGATACTTATCAAAATTGCAGCATGCGGAGTTTGCAGGACCGAGCTTGACCAGATTGAAGGAAGAATAAAACCGCCAAAGCTTCCTGTAATTCCCGGGCACCAGCCTGTCGGAATAGTTGCAGAAACCGGAAAGGGCTGCATTAAATTTAAACCCGGGGACAGGGCTGGTGCAACATGGATTTATTCAAGCTGCGGCAGATGCAGTTTTTGCATCAATGGACTTGACAATCTCTGTGAGAGTTTTAAGGCAACAGGCTGCCATCATGATGGGGGTTATGCGGAATACATGGTAATCGGGGAAAAATCTGCCCATAAGATTCCTGAAAGTCTTGGCAATCTGACCGGTTGCGCGCCCCTTATGTGTTCAGGTGTTGTGGGTTACCGTTCTTTAAAACTCACCTGCATGGAGAACGGCAGGACCCTTGGCCTTTACGGTTTCGGATCAGCCAATCATCTTGTGCTTCAAATGGCAAATTACTTCTTTCCGGATTCATTAAAGTTTGTTGTAACCAGAAACCCTGAAGAAAGGGTACTGGCAAAAAAACTGGGCGCCGACTGGTCCGGTGATATAGAAGACGATACACCCCAAAAGCTTGACTGCGCAATAGATACCACCCCTGCATGGAAACCGGTGCTTTCTGCTCTTGGTAATTTAAAAAGCGGCGGAAGACTTGTTCTTAACCTTATATGCAAAGAGCAGACAGATAAAAATATTCTTCTGAATATTGATTATGAGAAACATCTATGGGCTGAAAAGGAAATTAAAAGTGTTGCCAATATTACGGTTAAAGACGGAGAAGAGTTCCTGAAAACTGCCTCAGAAATGAAAATCAAACCTGAAATAACCTGTTATGAGCTCGAACAGGCAAATGATGCGCTGATCGATTTAAAATCAGGAAAATCAACCGGTTCAAAGGTGCTTAAAATCATCCCTTAATTACATTTATCTGACTGCAGGTTTGCCAGTTTTATACTTCTTAATTATTTTAATTGTCAATGTTTTTAACAATTTTTTTTATTTATATACCTTAGAAGTGAAATTTTTTTTGAATTTATGATTTTAAAAGAGAACTACAATTTCACCAGTTTCAGATCTTTGATATTTTTAAAATGGGAGTCCAGGGTAAGAATTGCCGCATCAGCACGAAGTGCCATTGCGCCTATAATCGTATCAGTGAGAGGGACAGAAAAACCTGATTTTTTCAGTTCAAATAAAATTTCACCTGCTTTTATCCAGTCATTATAACCGGAATCCAAAAATGGAATTCCTTCGATGGATTCGGAAAGAATATCAAATTCTTTTTTGCTCTTAACGCCATGCAGCAATTCAGCGATAACCGGACCGACAATATAGATATTTTCCATATCCAGATTTTCTTCAATAAAATGCACATAATTTTTATTATTTTTAAAATATTCAATCCAGACTGAAGTGTCGACTATTATTTTAACCATTATTTACTCTTTCATCTCCAGTTTTCTTAAATTTTCAATAGCTCCCTCGTCAAATGAAATCTTGGATTTTAAATTCTTCAGTTTTTTTAACTTATTAAATCTGACGGCATCTTTTATTGCCATTTCAATTGCTTTTGATCTGTTTTTGGTTTCATAAATGATTTCTGCTTCTTTAACAACTCCATCAGAAATATTTATTGTTGTTCGCAATATTATGCTCCTTAATTATTATATACATGAATAATATTATAAATAATATTAGTATGATAGTCAATAAGTTTTCTCAATACAACCGGGGACACTTACTGGTTACCTATGTAAGCTCTCTTTCTTTCATAGATAAAAAGCAGAAGCATAAATGACGCACCACAGGCAGCAATAAGAGCCACAACCGGCCAGATATTTCTAATTCCGAAATCCGCTATGAAAAATCCTGCCAGCATCGGAGAAAGCGCATAACCGGCTTCAGAAGTAAAGTTGATTGTTGCAAAAAACCTTGCTCTGTGTGTAATCGGGGCATTGTTGGCAATAAACACCTCGGCATTTACAGTAATTATTATCTCACCCAGTGTCCAGATAATTGTTGAGATTATAAAGAGATAAAAATAATTTGAAAAATAAAGGATTCCAAAACCTGCTGCATAGAGCAGGCCCCCTATTGTCATGCTTATCAGAGGTTTTAACTTTTTTGTAAAAGATATGATAAACAGAGTAAGAATAATCACAAGCACCGCATTTATTGTCATTACCACACCATACATTTGCGGTCCGCTGCTGCCAAATATATGACTTGCAAAGAGCGGCAGACCGAAAGAATACTGGGCATAGACCATTGTTACAAGTATCATAATAAGCATAAAAAATAATAGAACAGGTCTTTTTATAAAGGCCCTGAAAATATTGCCCCTTTCAGCGCATTCGGTATCCGTATCAGGCACGGCATCTATCTGCTCCACGGTCGGTGTGGTATCCTTGACAAATAAAACAACCGGGATAAGAGAAATTATAGTTGTTATCCCGTCAAGGAGGAAAAACCAGAAAAGATGCCTGGTTATTAAAAATCCTCCCATAAGAGGCCCTACTGCAACTCCTATATTTGTTCCCAGGTAAAGAAGTGAAAAAGCATTCTGCCTGTTATTCTTATTCGTTGCATCTGTAACCATTGCATCAATCGTCGGCCACTGCATAATGCTTATCAGGTTAGCAACCATTATCAGGTACACTATTATCCTTGAGACACCGAGAAAGGCGCAGGCCATAAAAAAAGCCGCCCCGGAAATACTTGAAAAAATCAGCAGTTTTTTGCGGCCTATTTTATCTGCAAGTTTGCCCCCGAACAGCATTCCAAGACCGCCCACTGTTATGGAGACTGTTGTTATGACACCTGCACTTTGTTCATCATAGCCAAGCTTTTCAGTCAGAAGTATTGCAAGAAAGGGATAAACAAAGCTTCCAATCATATTAATGATTCTTGCAAAGAATAAAATATAAACCGTTCTTGGAAGGTGAAAATACTCTCTTAAGACTTTCATTCTTATCCTGCGGTGGGCACGTTCCTGTAGGTAAAGTGAAGAATTATCCCCTTAACAACAATAATTACAAATACACCAATGAACAGATAAAGGTACGGTATCCTGAATGCTTCAATGTATCTCGGGAAAAAATACACAAGAAACGGCATGAGGCTGACCCCGGTAAGTCCCCCAACCACATTGGGGTTCACTTTATGTTTTTTCCTTAGCGTAAACCTGTAAATGTTGCTGACTGCAAGGCTCGCTGCAAGCACGATAGCAAACTGCAGCGGAGCAACCGCAGCAGCAATACCCATGGCTGTTGCAAGCCCGCCCCCGCCCCTGAATTTGAACCATACGGGCCAGTTATGTCCCGCGAGAACCGCAAGGCTTGCTGCAATTATGGTTATGATATCAAGCCCTATTGCCTTTCCAACAAGGACAACGGCGGCACCTTTTCCGCAGTCAAAGAAGAAAGTGGGGATTGAAGCTTTGTAGCCGTAAAGCCTTCCTGCACCTGCTGTGCCCGGCCTGTCAATTATTCCGAAACCCTTCTTGCCCAGAATCTTTGCCATTACATAGCCAAAAACAACTGATCCGAGAAGGTAGCTTGCAATTACATAAAAAACCCTGAAATATATGCTTTCAGTCAAAATAACTCCTTTAACATATTACAACCGCCGTATGCAGGGGTATAAATACGGATAATGAAAAAATTACATTATATCAAAATATTATTTTATGCTAAATTTTATTTTTAATATCCAGAAGAAACCCGCCCGTGAGGCCGTCTATTGTGTGGACGGCAAGCATTGCTTTTTTATCGGCAGCAGTGACAAGTTTTTTAAGATTTGCAAGGTTTGACTTCTGACTTATAATGCTTAAAACCCTCCTGTTGCCTTCTTTTCCGGAACCCTGGTAGCATGTGACGCCAAAACCGTTTTCCCTGAGAATATCTTCAAGCGGACTGTCACTTTTACTCGGAATAATTGTTATGCTTAAAATATCTCTCGAAATTTTCTGTGAAATAAACATCCCCAACCCAAGGCCCGCAGCAAAACCCAGCGAATAAAAAAATATGATATAAAGATTTATACCCGACTTCACTGCATTGGAAACAACAAGTATTGCATTAAAGAGCCCTATGGCAGCTTCAGTAAAACCCATGATAAGGGCAATTGTTCTGTTGCCTTTGACCATCATTATTACCCGTACCGTTCCAATTACGATGTGTATTAAAACGGCAAAAAATACAATGGCGGACCAGGCAAGTATCTCTATTTTAAAATTGAACAAATTATCAAACATCTTTTTAAATTTCCTGTTAAATTTGCAGTTATTTTTGCAGTTCTGATTTACCAGAATTTCTGAATTTTTAACATGATTTGTGAATAATAAACCTTTTTTTAAAAAAAGCAATAATTTGATGTAAAATATGGTAATGAGGTACAGGACCCGGAGATAATATTAATTTTAAGCAGGTGAACGATAAAATGCCAGGACTTGAATTAAATAAAAAACAGAAGGAAATTCTTCTCGATTTTGCAAAAAAAACAATCATTGGTGCCGTAAAAAATGAAAACCTGCCTGACTTTCAAAACAGCGATCCCGTATT
>Ga0233425_10011717_pt1 | contig 10143 bp, 11 predicted proteins | sample Watercolumn_Towu_2_FD_181712 | JGI IMG/M metagenome (GOLD analysis project Ga0233425, IMG submission 181712) | Freshwater microbial communities from Lake Towuti, South Sulawesi, Indonesia - Watercolumn_Towuti2014_140_MG | ecosystem: Environmental > Aquatic > Freshwater > Lake | place... | reverse complement strand
CCCAATCATCTCCCTTGTTCTGCGTTCTGACCGCTCGCTTCTGACTTCTGGCCTATCTTCACTTCTTTCTCTTGACAATTCCCGCTTTTCGGCTATACCCTAGTCTCATGGCAAGGATGTCGGCATCGGGAGACCTCGGAGAGTTCGGGCACAAGTGGTGAATCCGGCGCTGGGGAACTGACGATGATTGCGGCACTGATTAGCCTTCTGCTTCTTGGGCAGGCGCCCAAGCCGGTTGCGTTGTGCTACAACCTGAAGGCGCAAATCAGCCGCGCCGACCGTGACCGGCTGCGGCTGCTGCCCGGGTTCCCGGGTTTCCAGTCCGCCATCTTCTACCGACTCCCTGATTCCGGCTATCGCGTGGACGTCACCTGCGCCGGTGATACGATGCCGCGCAGCTTCGATATCTCATCCGGGCAGTTCTACCGAATCCAGGAACTGGTCTTTCGCTTCGACGCGACCGTGACGTCGTGGGCCGAAATGCCGACCGGATACGAGGAGTATCGTGCCCTGTGGCGCGGCATTGGCGATTGGGCGAACCAGCCGCTCCCAACTGCATCCGCGCCCGCTCCGGTTGAGCACCGGGACGCCGACCACATCGTCAACGTGCTGAGCGGCGCGGCCTGCGGGTCAGGCGTCGGCGCCGCCATCGGCGTTGCGGCCGGAACGAGACTGCGCGAAACGCGACGCGACTCAGTGTATCTGCCGTATACCTACTACAACTACTGCATGGAAGGCAGCCCGCCGGATACCGGCCACTGGTGGAAGAAATGGACCACCGATGTCTTCGAACTGGACTCCCGCGCCGTGCCCATCGGTGTTACGGCCGGGGCGGTTGCGGGCGGAGCAGCCGGCATTGGCCTCGGTGCGGCCGAGCGCGGCGCCAGGGCGCCCACCCGGAACGAATCGTTGCCGCCGATACGCGACCTGACCGGTGTCCCGATTTCTGAAACCGAGCTCCGGTCTCGAATGGAAATCGGACATCGCGCCCTGAACAGCCTGCTCGGTCTGAGCGGCGCCAGTGCGGTGGGACTCGGGCTGGGCTACATCGCATCCATCTGGGCCCATTCCTGGGCGCTGAGGAATCACCATGCCGACTCACTCGAATTCAAAGGACTCGGCAATTCCCTGACCATTCCGATACTCACCATCTGGCTCGGCACCGCGTTGAAGGTCACCTGGCTCGGCTATCAAAGCGGCGAGCTCGAAGACCGCCGCGACGCGCTCATTCGAATCCGCCGCGAGCGCTTCGGCCTCACCGGCCGCTGACCCGTCCCGCCCGCCGCACAGGAAGCAGGCCGCCTCTTGATTCCTGCGCCGGCATCGCTATGCTCGGCGCAGTGCTCGAAACCAGGACGCCGTCCCGAATCGAGTTCCTGGACCAGTTCCGCGGGTTCACGATGGCCCTGATGATAGTCGTGAACCTGCTGTCCGGGTTCAGGGTCACGCCGTCATGGCTGAAGCATGCCACCGTGATGGGCAGCATCACCATCACCGATTTCGTCATCACGATGTTCATCTTCGCCCAGCTCAGGCTGCGGTTCCTGCCCTTTCGAGTTCTGGGCCGCAATGCGCTGGTGATATTCATGCTGCACGGCATTCTCGTCCTGCTCGCACCGGTCCTGCTCTCCCCGGCCAGCCCGCTGCCTGTGGTCCTCGCGGCACTGGCCGTAGTGTACGCACTATGCTTCCTGCTGGCCGGAATCCTGTACGCCCGGCGCATCTCGATTCGCCTCTGACGACCGCGGCCCGGGGTCCGGACGAAACTCCCGACTTGACTTGTCGCCCGGCAGCGACTACAGTTCTCCCCTGTGATTCATCGAGTACTCGAGGCCATCGGCCTCTGGATAATGCACCAGATATCCGCGTTCGGCTATCTGGCGGTCATCTTCCTGATGGCCATCGAATCCGCCTGCATTCCGCTGCCTTCGGAAATCATCATGCCGTTTGCCGGGACGCTGACTACGACGCTGGTCATTGATGGCGTGACCCAGGCAGCGAGGTTCAATCTCTGGCTCACCGGTCTGGCCGGCGCGCTGGGCTGCCTGATTGGTTCGATTCTGGCCTACTGGGTCGGCGTCTGGGGCGGCCGGCCGTTTGTCCTGCGCTATGGCAAGTATGTGCTGATTACCGCGCACGACATTGATGCCGCGGACCGGTTCTTCACGAAGTATGGCGAAGCGGCGATTTTCATCAGCCGGCTCCTGCCCGTAGTCCGGACTTTCATCTCCCTGCCCGCCGGCATTGCCCGGATGAACTTCCTCCGGTTCTGCGTGTACAGCTTCCTCGGCTCGGTCCCCTGGTGCATCGCCCTGGCCTGGGTCGGCCGGATTCTGGGTCAGAACTGGAAGTCCATTGAAGGCTGGTTCCACAAGGGCGACCTGGTCATCGGCATCCTGATTCTCGCCGGCATCTTCCTGTTCTTCTACCGGCACTTCCGGCGGCCGAAGGCAGCGTAGGACCTGACGCCGCCGGCCCCTGATCCCCGATCCCTGATCCCGCTCCTGGGAATTTGCGCCCTTTGCGCGTCGTATATTTGTTGACATCAGGGCGTCATAATTCTATGATTACGGACATGAAATTGCGTAGTGGTGCATGGCTCCTGGCCGGAGCCGCGCTCTTGATACTGGCCTGCTCGGATGCGCCGATTGTCCCGGTACAGCCGACCAACAGGGTCGTGCTCGCCGAGATGGTCGGCCAGCTTTTCTGAGGGTACTGCGCGGCCGCGGAGCGGCTGCTGGACAGTCTCTCAGAGACGAAGTACGGCGGCGAACTGGCGATTGTCGTGTATCATCCGACGCAGTTCGACCTGTTCCGAATTCCGCCGGACGACAGCCTGCGGCTGGCGGGTTTTGACTACAGCGTCCCGCCCGCGCTGATTGTAGACCGGCATCAGGTCGAGATGCCGGCCGAGATTTCGGAGTTTGAGGAAGTGCTGATTAACAACATCGACGTGGCCAAGTCCGAATCCGCGTTCGTCAGTATCGCCGTGAACGGCGAGGCCGACTCCGCGCAAGGCCGGGTCTTCATCAAAGTCGCAGTGGACACGGTCACGCCGGGCACGAGCCTGCGCCTGAAGTGCATCATCACCGAGGACAGCGTCGCGGATTCGATGGGCATCTACTACCCCCGGGTCGCGCGCGCCTTTGTCCCGGACGTGCAGGGCAAGGAGTTCTCGATTGCCCGGTTTGACACGCTCTACGACACCCTGAGTTTTTCCTGCGCCGGCTTTCGCCCGGAGCAGTTGAGCGCGGTCGTTACGGTCGAGGACGCCAACCGCGACCGGGTCATGCAGGCCGCGCAATTGCGCCGATTCGCTCTGAAGGAGGATTAGTGAGGAAACTCGCGTTTTGCTGCCTGGCCCTGGTTTTCTGCGCCGGGCTGGCCTGGACTGCGGGCGACGACAAAGAAGAGTACAAACTCGCCCCGGACTTCACGCTGACTGACGTCAACGGCGATGAATACACGCTCTACGAGCTGCTCGAGGACGGCCCGGTCTACATGGAAAGCTGGGACCTGCCGTGCGTGAACTGCATCGCCGAGCTCGATGCCCTGATGCCGATTTACGACTCGCTGGCCGAACGCGGCCTGCAGATTATCGCCCTGTCGGTGGACAAGCCGGCCGATGAAGCCAAGGTTAAGACCTTCGTCGCCAGCAAGCGCTGGCCCTACATCTGCCTGCTCGACCAGGAAAAGGAAGTGATGAAGGCCTATGGCATCATCATCAAGCCGACCGCCTACCTGATTAACACCAGCGGCGAAATCGTCTACACCCATATCGGCTACAAGAAGGGCGACGAGGAGCGCATCCGCGAGGAGTTCCTGAAGTGGCTCCCGCCGCCGGATACCTCGGGCGTCGAAGAAGGCGGCAGCGAGGAATAGCGGGAATCCGGTTTTGAAGAACAGCGACATCAAGAGCGATTTCGCAATCGCCCTTCGTCATTCTTACTTCGTCATTCCCGCGCTTCTGCTCTGTGGCGTCGCCGCCGCGGCCGCGCCGAATCTCAATATCCAGGGCGTGAACCGTGCCGAATTCTGGGCGTTCCAGCAGGACTGGGCCACCGCGCTGGAAGACAAGCTCGACCTGAATGTCAAGTACGGCGACTTCAACGGCGTGTTCGGGTTGTTCATGTTCGAGCCTTCCCGGCCCTGGGACAATCTGCGCAAGCCGCTGCGCCTGTTTGACTACAGCCTGGCCTACAGCCCGAAGAAGTTCGAAGTGCTGTACGGCAAGTACTTCCAGACCTTCGGCAAGGGACTGGCCCTGCGCACGTATCAGGACGACGACTTCCGGCACTACAAGAGCCTGTACGGCCTGCGCGGCTCGGCCAAGCTGCCGCTGCGCACCGACCTCGTTTTGCTCGGCGGCCGGCTGCGCGATGTATTCTTCCAGCAGAACACCTACCAGATTCTGAACGCCAGTGACACCGGGGACCAGGTCCTCGGCGCGGACCTGACCACGCGTCCTCTGAAGCGGATTGCGCTCGGCGGCCGGTATGTCCGCGTCAATCGCAGCACCGACCTCTCCCCGACCGCATTCGGCGAGCTCTATGGCGGCAATGCCTCGGCCGGCATCGGCCCGCTCGAGGTCTATGGCGAAGTCTGCCGGCGCCTCGGCACAAAACCCGGCATCGGCGGCCGCGAGACCGGCATGGGCTACTACGCCAATGCCGCGCTGGCTTTCAGCGGCTACTCGCTGCTCGGCGAGTACATGGACTATGACAAACTCGCGGTGCCGTCCGGGGTCTACCACTTCAACGACCCGCCGACGCCAATCCGGTCCGGCGTGGCCATAAATCGCGGCGTGGACGAACGCGGGTTCGGCGTCACCGCCACCGCAACGCCGTTCGGCCCGCTCTACCTCGAAGGCGTCTATGGCCGGCTCTACAAGCATGACAACACCTCGGCCGGGGTGGTCGAATGGGAAGGCAAGTCGCGCTATTCCGCGGGCACGGCCTGGACGTTCGAAGGCAAGTACAACAACATGCGGCAGCAGAATGTCGAGCTGCACGTACTGGACCGGGTCGTGGGCAGCCCCACAATTCACATCAACTGGGTCGGCGGCCAGCACACTCTGGCCTTTGAGGGTTCCTACGCGTTTGTCGCAGAGACCCGCGACGACCCGCCCCAGATTGGCCTGATGAACTACCATGAGACCGTGCTCTCGCTGGGCTATGGCTACGGCGCGAACCTGCTTTTCACGGTCGGCTGGCAGGGCGTGGACAAGAAACTGAGCCGGCGCTACAACGATGAAACCTCGTGGCCGATGTTCGAAACGGTATGGTCCATCACCGACCGGAACGTGCTCCGGGTGCGTGTCGGCGCCGAACGCGGCGGCTACACCTGCTCCGGCGGCGTATGCCGGTTCGAGGCCCCGTTCGCCGGCGCGAAGATTCAGCTTATCAGCCGGTTCTGAAGCAGTCAAAAGTGAGTAGCGCCAATTCCGGACTCGACGCGCCCCGGACCAGGGTCACGAAACGCCGCTTCCTGTTCGTCATTGTCGTCCTGTTCGCGCTGGCCCTGATTCTCTACGGCATCAAGCGCGGCGACCCGGAGACCATTCATCGCTTCTCGGCCCAGATATGACTATCCTGCATGGGTCTCGTGTAGCCCCAAGTAGTGAGTAGTGAGCAGTAAGTAGTGAGTGGTAAAGGCGACGGTCTGCGCCCGTTTCGCATCGGGCAGATAATCTCGGCGATTCTGCTCAATGCCTACATTCTGTCCTATCTCCAGCACAAGATAATCTACACCGGCTTCCTGAAGAGCATCCCGGAACCGATTCTCAACTGCTACGGCGGCCCGCTTTCGGTATTTGCTTGTCCCATCGGGTCGTTCCAGCAGATTATCGGCATCCGCCAGATTCCCTGGCTGCCCATCGGCGTCTTCCTGCTGGTCGGCATTGTGGTCGGCCGCATGGCTTGCGGCTGGGTCTGCCCGTTCGGACTCTGGCAGGACTTGCTGAACAAGATTCCGGCCGGCCGGAAGAGCTGGCTGTCTTTCACGCTGATTGCGCTGATTGGCGCGGTGCTCGCTGCCGGATTGACCGCTCTGCTCAAGGCGCCGTGGTGGCGCGTCTACCTGTATGGCTGGCTGCCGTTCACGCTCGTCGCGCTGCTCTTCACGCGGCTGGGCAATCGCGACATCCCCGCGAGAATGTGGCTGGGAGGATTCCTAGCGTCAATCGGGCTGTCTCTGCTCGTCTGGTTCCGGCTCGGCGCGAGTCTGGGCGTAGTCATCGGCGTGGTGGCGATGGTCTTGCTCAGTCTCACCGGCCGCTGGTTCGCCGCCATCACCGCGGCAATCGCCGCTCTGCCTGTCGTGCTTATCGGCCCGACCCTGCATCTCGGTCCGCTCAGCGGAATGGTACTGGCCATTGTCTCGGCCGCAGTTCTCGCCGCGATTGTCCTGATACTGGACCGGGCAGTGAAAGTGACCTTGCCCGCGACGTACCTGAAGTTCGCGTTTCTCCTGATTATTGCGGTGGTTGTGGCCTGGAAGACCGGCGAGCCGTGGTTCTGCAAGCTCTGCCCGCAGGGCACGCTCGAGGCCGGAATTCCGCTCGTGCTCTGGGACCCGCAGGGCGGACTGCGCGACCTGGTCGGCTGGCTCTACTACGTCAAAGTCGGCATCCTGCTGCTGGTCGTGCTCGCCTCGATTTCCATCAAGCGTCCGTTCTGCCGGCTCATCTGCCCGATTGGCGCGCTCTACTCGGTCTTCAACAAGTTTAGTTTCCTGCACCTCAAGGTGAGCAGCACGTGCAAGACCTGCAAACTCTGCACAAAGGTCTGTCCGATGGACATCGAGGTTCACCAGAATGCAAATCAACTTGAGTGCATCCGCTGCCTGGAGTGCAAATACGCCTGTACGCCCAGGAAAGTGCAGGCCAAGTTCTAACTCAAGCTGCAGGCTCAGGCCGCCCGCTTCTCGGATTCCTGTTGAAACTTCGGAGCGCGGCTGTAGAATCCCAGTCTCAGATGCCAGAGCGCAAACCAGCGTGGTTGAGAACCCGGTTGCCGGCCGGTGACGTCTATCGCGACGTTGACCGCGTCCTGGGCGATCTTGCCCTGAACACCGTCTGTTCTTCGGCCCGTTGTCCGAACCTGGGCGACTGCTGGGGCCGGGGCACCGCCACGTTCATGATTCTGGGCGACACCTGCACCCGGCACTGCGGATTCTGCGCGGTCAGAACCGGCAATCCGCACGGTGCGCTCGACGCAACTGAACCCGAGCGCATCGCGCAGGCGGTTGCGCAACTCAAGCTGCGCTACGTCGTGCTGACCTCGGTTGACCGCGACGACCTGCCCGACCTGGGTGCGAGTCAGTTTGTCCGGACGATCCACTCAATTCGTGGTTTGTCTGACCGGTCGGACCGGACTCCCGGCATCGAAGTCCTCATTCCCGACTTCGCCGCCCGGCCGGAATTGCTCGCGCTGGTCAACGCGGCCGCCCCGACCGTGCTGGCGCACAACTTGGAGACGGTCGAAGAGCTCACGCCTGAGGTGCGCGACCCGCGCGCGAGCTATCGCCGGTCGCTGGAAGTGCTGCGCCGGGTGAAAGAGCTGAACCCGAACCAAACCGTCAAGAGCGGCCTGATGCTCGGGCTGGGCGAGACCGCCGAACAGGTAATCCGGACCCTGCGCGACCTGCGCGAACAGCAGGTGGACATCGTCACTATCGGCCAGTACTTGCGCCCCACGCCCCGGAATCTGGCGGTCCGGGACTACGTTGCCCCGGAGCAGTTCACCGAGTATGCCCGACTCGGCCGGGCAATGGGCTTCCGGGCGGTCTATTCCGCGCCGCTCGTGCGCAGTTCCTTCCACGCCGAAGAAGTCCGTCTGACGAACGTGCAATGACGAATCGTCATTCCCCGGCGCTGACCCCTGGACAGATTCGCTACGGCCTGCGCATTTCGGTCTGGGAAGGCACTTTCGCCACGATTCACGCCTCCCTGATTGGCGGCGTGTTCATGACCGGCCTGGCGCTGCGCTGGGGCGCGAACACGTTTCAGTTCGGCCTGCTTGCTGCCATCCCGGCGCTCTTCACCGCGGCCAGCATCATCGGCGCACTCCTAGTCGCCCGGCTCGGCGAAAGAAAGCCGCTCACGCTGGTAACGTCCGTCATCGGCCGCAGTGTCTTTCTAGCCTATCTGCCGTTCCTGCTGCTGCACCAGCGAATGCCCATCTGGCTGTTCCTGCTGGTGGTCGGCATGTTCAACCTGCTGCTGGTGATTGCCGGCAATGCCTGGACCTCATGGATGGGCGACCTCGTGCCTGAGACGAGTCGGGGCCGGTACTTCGGCATCCGCAATACCCTGATGAGTCTGACCACCATGGTTTTCACCTTCGTGGTCGGCAAGTACCTTGACGCCAACAAGACCGACCAGGGTTTCGCCTATGTCTGCGTTTTCGGCGTGCTGGCTGGCGTCATTGCCATGGTTCTGCTGCGCCTGCAACCTGAACCGCGACTCAGGGGGGACACGATTCCGCATCGTGTCCCCAGCCCGCAACCGCTCCTGCCCGCCCTGCGCACCGTGATTTCCCGACCCTGGGCCGACCCGGGATTCCGAAAGTTCGTTCGCTTCATGACGGTGTGGTCGCTCGTGGCGCCGCTCGCGTCCGGATTCTACAGCGTCCACCTGCTCAAGAACCTGAGCGACAACTCCTATTCCCTGCTTGGCATCTATATCGCGGTGAGCGCGGCCTGCGGCATCGCCTTCCAGTGGCTCTGGGGCCGGGGGATTGACCGGTTCGGCGCCAAGCCGGTGATGTTCCTGAACCTGCTCTGCACCGGCATCCTGCCCATTCTCTGGGTTTTCGCCACGCCCCGGTTCCTGCTGCCCATCTGGCTGGATGCGGTCGGCAACGGGCTGTTCTGGAGCGGCGCGACCCTGGCCTGGTTTAATCTCCTGTTGAGCTTCGCTCACGGCAAGGAACACCGCGACGCCTATTTCGCGCTGTTCACCGCCATCACCGGGATTGCCGGCTTTCTCTCCTCACTGATTGGTGGTACGATTGCCCAGTTGCTGAATGGCTTTCTCTGGCAGGTCGGCCCGTTCCGGTTCACCAACTTCCAGGTCCTGTTCGCCCTTGCCGGCACCGGCCGGTTCATCAGCCTCGGCCTGCTGCGCTCGGTCCCGGACGAACGCGCCGCGCCGGTCTCTGAAGTGCTGGCCGGCATCGGCGAATACACTCTGCGCGGACTGAGTTCCGGCAAAGACCTTGTGTTGGCAAGCTTCAACGAGATTTCGCGGCGCATCTTCCCGCCGAACGGTCAATAACTCAATTCGGAATCCGGAAGCCGGATTCTGTCTTCAGCCACAGATTACACAGATGCGGTTTCGGATTCGGGAATCGGCGAAATCTGCGCAGTCTGCGGCTAAAGTCCGAGTCGGGAATTCCGCAATCTGCATTCCGCAATCCGCATTGCGGCGATTGCGCGCCTGAACGGCGGTTTGAGAATTCCCTGGTCGGTGACAATACCGGTGATGAGTTTCGCCGGCGTGACATCGAATGCCGGGTTGTGGAATCGTATCCCGACGGCCACGATTCGCTGATTCCCGCGGAACGCCAGTTCACGGCCATCCCGCTGCTCAATCGGGATGTCCGCCCCGGTCGCAGCGTCAAAGTCGAACGTGGAAACCGGCGCGACCGGGTAGAACGGCTTGCCGAACTGCCGGGCCAGCAACGCCATCTGATAGGTACCAATCTTGTTCGCCGTATCGCCATTAGCAGCAATCCGGTCGGCGCCGACCAGCACGATGTCAATTTCAGGCATGATGGTCGCGAGCATCGAGTCGGTCAGCAGAACACAGGGAACCCGGGCGCGGGACAACTCCCATGTGGTCAACCGCGCTCCCTGCAACAGCGGCCTCGTCTCAGGCACGTAAACCAGGACGCGCTTCCCCTGCCGGGACGCGGAATAGACCGCGGCCAGCGCAGTGCCCATTCCGGGCGCGGCCAGAAAACCGGTATTGCAGATAGTGAGTATCCGGAATCCATCCCGAATCAGCGCCGCACCGAACTCGCCCATCTGCTCCGAGCGGACTTCCTCTTCACGCTGAATCGTCCGGGCCTCCTGCTCCAGAAGCTCGGGCAGGTCCCGGGTCGCGACGCTCGAATCCCGGATTATCGCTTCGAGCCGCCC
>Ga0233425_10011716_pt1 | contig 10143 bp, 5 predicted proteins | sample Watercolumn_Towu_2_FD_181712 | JGI IMG/M metagenome (GOLD analysis project Ga0233425, IMG submission 181712) | Freshwater microbial communities from Lake Towuti, South Sulawesi, Indonesia - Watercolumn_Towuti2014_140_MG | ecosystem: Environmental > Aquatic > Freshwater > Lake | place: Indonesia... | reverse complement strand
CGCGGCAAAGCAGGTCGCACTCGCAGACATCGCCCCGCTGGACGATGCATCCGGCACCGCTCGCGTCACGGCCGCGCTGTCCCAGGCGCGAAGCATCCTGGAAAAGCCTGGCGAAGCCACCAAGCCCGCACAGTCCAAGGACCTCCCCGATGCCATCGCTGCCTACATCGACGCCGCGGGCGGCAAGGGCGACCCCGCCAAGCTCGAAGCCGCACTGGCCGACGTTCCCAAGGACCTGCAGGCAAAGCTGGCTCCTATCGTGAGCGCCATGACCGCGGCACTCGTGGACCGAAACGCGGTCGTGGAGGGGATCGGCGACGACGGCGTCGCCGCGCTCATGTTCAAGCTCGGCCACGGGTTCGTCATCCTCCCGAAGAACAAGCAGGCCCTGCCCCCGGCCAGCCCCCAGATGTACGAGATCCTTACGAGCAAATTCGACTACGGCCGCCTGTTCGCCGCAGCCCAGACGCTGGCCGAGGCCGTCGACGCTGCAGGGCTTTCCCCCAACCCCGACTGGCCCGAGTTCCGCGTCGAGATCGAAACTCCCGCAGGCGCGTTCGTCTTCTCCGGAAACGGCGACGACCTGTTCGACCCCGCCACCATGGAGTCAAAGGAATTCGCCCTGATCGTCGATACCGGCGGCAATGACACGTACTGGATCAAGGCCGGCGCGACGGCAAGCTTCGACAACCCCATCGCCATCGCCCTGGACCTCGCGGGCGATGACCAGTACGACTACGAAGGAAAGGGTGAGCCCCCCCTGCCCGCACTCCTGCCCGACGACGGCGACGGCCGCTACCAGCCGGGTTCTCCGGAGACCGACCCCAACGGCCCCATGTCCCTGTCCGACAACGCGCGCCAGGGCAGCGGCCGCATGGGCATCGGCATGCTCTACGACTTCGGCGCTTCCGCAGACGAGTACCGATCCCTCAGGCTCTCCCAGGGCGTCGGCGTCTTCGGCGTCGGCGTGCTCTACGACGGCGGCGGCAACGACCTCTATCTCGCAGAAGCCCTGAGCCAGGGCGCAGCCATCTTCGGCATCGGCATCCTCGTCGACGAAGGAGGCAAGGACGACTACCAGAGCGTCCACGTGTCCCAGGGATTCGCCTACGCGGGAAGCTACGGGCTCCTCTACGACAAGGCCGGAAACGACTCCTACCTCTGCCTCCCCGGCGACCCGGACCTCGGCGGCGCTCACCTCTACTACAATCCCCAGAACCCCGGCAAGTCCAATACCTCCATGTCCCAGGGCTTCGGCTTCGGACGCAGGGCCGACATGTCCGACGGCATCTTCATGTCCGGCGGATTCGGCATCCTCAGAGACGCAGCGGGCAACGACGCCTACCAGGCCGACATCTTCGGCATCGGCGGCGGCTACTGGTTCGGCACCGGAATCCTCGCGGACAAGGGCGGGGACGACCAGTACAAGGGCCGCTGGTACGTCATCGGGTCAGCCGCACACATGGCCAACGGCATCTTCCTCGACTCCGCAGGCAACGACGTCTACAACAAAGACTTCCCGCTCATGAACTGCTCCGTCGGCTGCGGCCACGACTTCTCCCTCGGCCTCCTGGCCGACGACGCGGGCGCAGACACCTACTTCGCTCCCAGCCTGGCCATCGGCGCAGGCAACGCAGACGGAACCGGCCTCCTCTGGGACTCCGGGGCCGGAGACGACTCCTACTCCTCCACCGCGGACAATACCTTCGGCTGGGCCAACAGCGACTCCTACTGGGAGTACGACGCATTCCAGGTCCTCACGTGCATCGGCCTGTTCGTCGACGAGGGGGGAAAGGACACCTACAGCAGGCCCAACCTCGAGCCCGTCGGCATCAAGAACGACAACCTGTGGCTGAACCCTCCGGCTCATGAGGGCTTCGGCTACATCGAGAAGGGAGCGGGCATCGATGGCACCAAGCCGTAGCCTTCCGGCCCTGCTCGCGCTCGTCCTGGCCACGGGATGCGGTGCAAGCGACTCCACGCCGTCCGACACCGCGTCGCCCGACGTGCCGCCCGATGCGTTGCCCGATTCGCTCACCGACACCGCGTCGCCCGACGTGCCGCCCGATGCGTCGCCCGATTCGCTGCCCGGCGACTCCGCCTCCCTCGACGCGGGACCCGACGAGGAGGCCACACCCCCGGTCTACCCGCTGGACGACACGCTGCGCCTGAACCACCTCCAGGCCAAGGGCACCCACAACAGCTACCACATGTGGCCGCCCGAGGGCGTCTTCCTCCAGGACTTCGCATACGAAATGCCTCCCCTGCCCGACCAGCTCGAGCTTTCCGGCATCCGGCAGTTCGAGCTCGACATCCACTACGACCCCGCAGACGGCCTGCAGGTCTACCACGCTCCGGTCATCGACGCGAACACCACCTGCCTGACGCTGGGCGAGTGCCTGTCCCAGATCTTCGACTGGTCCCAGGCCAACCCGGGCCACCACGCGGTCTTCGTGTTCATCGAGCCCAAGGACGACGTCGACCCGATCAAGCTCACCGACAAGTACGACCTCATGGACGAAACCATCCTGTCCGCGTGGCCCCGTGAGCGGCTCCTCGCACCCGACGACGTGCGCGGATCTGCCGCGACGCTCAAAGCCGCGATCCTCGACACGGGCTGGCCCACCCTCGGCCAGACCCGGGACAAGCTCGCAGTCGTGATGCTCGATACCGGCATCCACAGGACCAACTACCTCGCAGAGCATCCCAACCTGGAAGGCCGGATCATGTTCGTGCTCTCCAGCGGCGAGGAGGACTTCTCCTCCGTGATCAAGATCGACGACCCGGAAAGCGGTTCTGCCGAGATCCAGAAGCGTGTGCAGCAGGGATTCATCGTCCGCACCCGCACCGACGAAATGCCCGGGGTCGCAGAGTTCGCTCGGATGAAGACCGCGCTCGACAGCGGCGCACACTTCCTCTCCACCAACTACCCCGCACCCGTCCCGGACTTCGAATTCGTGCTGGACCTGCCCGGCGGCACCCCCTCCCGCTGCAACCCCCTCACCGCGCCTCCGGAATGCACCAGCCCGGACATCGAGGCATTGCCGGGTCGCTGAGCTCCCGACCGATCCGTCGCACTTGCTTGCGCATTCTCACCGGCCGCCCTGGAGGGAGCAAGGAACCTCAGCTCGCCGGCTGTGCCGCCTTGGCCTTCTTCGGCCTGGGCAGGGGCCGGGTCGCGGACTTGAGCCACTTCGCGGTCTTCTCAGGCAGGCGCGGGGCAAGGGTCTCGTACACCCGGCGGTGGTACGCATCCACCTGCTCCCGCTCCGTCGCGTCCAGCAGGTTGACGTCGATGAGACTGCGGTCGTACGGGCACAACGTCAGGTCGTCGAAGCCGAGGAACACGCCGTTCTCGTTGCGCAGCGACTCCACCACGGTCACGATGTTCTCGATGCGGACACCCCACCCGTCCGCCTTGTAGAACCCCGGCTCGTTGGACAGCACGTGCCCGACTTCCAGCGGCGTCATGTTCTTGCGCAGCGACACCGAGAACGGTCCCTCGTGCACGCACAGGTACGCACCCAGCCCGTGCCCGGTCCCGTGCCCGTAGTTGAGCCCGTGCGCCCACAGCCGGCTGCGCGCCAGGATGTCCAGCTGGTACCCGTTGGCCCCGTGCAGGAAACGGCAGCGGCGCAGCGCAAGATGCCCCTGGAGCACCGCGGTGTACGCGGTCTTCTGCTCCTGCGTCGGCTCTCCCACCGACACCGTGCGCGTGATGTCCGTCGTGCCGTCGAGGTACTGGCCCCCGGAGTCCAGGATCAGCAGGTTCCCCTTCCCGACCTTCGCATTCGACTCGGGGCTTGCAGAGTAGTGCACGATGGCCCCGTGCGGCCCGTAGCCCACGATGGTCGCGAAGCTCATCCCCACGAACAGCGGGCTCTCGGCCCTGAGCTCCCGCAGCTTGTCCCCCACGGTCAGCTCGGTCTGGTTGCCCCGGGGTGCCGTCCGCGAGAGCCAGTGCAGGAACTTCACCATGGCCACGCCGTCGCGCACGTGCGCCCGAACCATCCCTCCCATTTCGGCAGGGTTCTTCACCGCCTTCCACGCGGCCACCGGGCCAGCCTTCTGCAACGCGTCCGCACCGCCGGAATGCACCGCGTCCGCAACCTTGTAGCTCGTCGTGGCCGGATCCGTCCATACCACCGCCCCGGGCACCGCCAACCCCTTCACCTCGTCCATGAACGACGCGTACGTCTTCACCTCCACGTTGGCAGGCAGTGCCCGCGCCGCCGCGGGCGACAGCCTCCTGCGGTCCGTGAACAGCATCGCCTTGTCCGCCGTCACGATCGCAAACGCAATGAACACAGGGTTGTAGTCCACGTCGCTGCCGCGCAGGTTGAACAGCCACGCAATCTCGTCCAGCGCGGAAAACACGATGGCCGTCGCCCTGTTCGCTCGCAGCGCTTCCTGCACGCGGCCGATCTTGGCTTCCACCGTCATGCCCGCATACTGCACCGCGTGCACCTGCACCTCGTTGGCAGGCACCGGCGGGCGCTGCGCTCCCCACACCGATTCCACCAGGTCCTCCTCCCTGGGCACAAGCCGGATGCCGTGCGGCTTCATGGCCGCTGCCAGCGTCTGCCACGCTCCCAGCGACACCACCTCCGGATCCAGCCCCACGAGGTCGCCGGACTTGAGCTGGCCCGGAAGCCACGCGTCGATCTCCGGAACCCCGGGCTCCCCCTGCCTGAACAGCTCCACGCCGCTGCCCTCGAGCTGCTGGCCCGCCTGGAGGTAATAGCGGGAATCCGTCCACAGCCCCGCCCTGTCCGCGGTCACCACCACGGTCCCCGCAGAGCCCGTGAACCCGCTGAGGAACCCCCTTCGCTGCCACGTCTCCGCAACATACTCGCTCTGGTGCGGGTCCGTGCTCGGAACGTAGTACGCATTCAGCCCGCTTGCCGCCATCAGGCGCCGCAACGCCTCGATCCTCTCCCGAACGTCCATGGCTGCTCCCCTCCGTGGTTGATCGTCCCCGCACCCGCAGGACGCGGCCTGTCGCGTCCGTCCGGGCCAACGCCGCCTGTCACCCTCAGTAGGTCCCAAGCTCTCCGATCTCCGACTCCACCGCCTTCAACACGTCCAGCCGCTTCACGCACTCCACCATCACATTGTGATCCTTGAACAGCGGCCGGTCCTCGTCCAGGTACTCCACGACCTTCCGGATCGCGGTATGCGCTGCCTTCACGCCCTTGCCGAACCCGTGGTTGCGAAGGTCCAGCGCCTGGGCCGCAGCCATCAGCTCGATCCCCAGCACGCCGTACGAGTTGTCCATCACCTGCCGGGCCTTCAACGAGGAGTTCATGCCCATGGACACGAAGTCCTCCTGGTCCGCTGCCGCAGGGATCGAGTGCACCGACGCCGGCGTCGACAGGATGCGCTGCTCCACGATGAGCATGTCCGCAGTGTACTGCGACAGCATCAGCCCCGAGAACATCCCGGCTCCCTTGGTCAGGAACGCAGGCAGACCAACGCTCAACGCAGGGTTGAGAAGCCGGTTCAAGCGCCGCTCCGACAGCACGCACACCATGGTGATGGCCGCGGCCATGCCGTCGATGGGAAGGCTCACGGGCGAACCCTGGAAGTTCGCTCCGGTCAGCACCACGTGGTCGTCCGCAAGGAACAGCGGGTTGTCCCCCACCCCGTTCAGCTCGTTCTCGATCTGGCTTCGCGTCCAACGCAGCTGGTCGCGTGCTGCACCCACCACCTGCGGCGTGGACCGCATGCTGTACGCATCCTGCACCTTCACCTTCACCTTGCCCGTCGTCAGGTCCGACCCCTCCAGCACCTTCCGGATGTTGATGGAGGACGTCACCGCTCCCTGGAACCCCCGCAGCTGGTGCAGCCGCGGGTCGTACGGCTTCATGTTGGCCAGCAGCGCTTCCAGCGTCATGGCGCACGCAATCTCGGACTGCTTGAGCCACCGCTCCGCATCGTACAGGATGAGCGCTCCGATGGACGTCAGCAGGTTGCTTCCGTTGATCGTGGCCAGGCCGTCACGAGCCTCGAACACCAGCGGCGTGATCCCGGCTTTCGCCAGCGCATCCTGCGATGGCATCCGCACACCCTCGAAGAAGCATTCCCCCTCGCCGATGATGGCAAGCGCCACCTGGCTCATGGGCGACAGGTCGCCGCACGCTCCCACCGACCCCTTCTCGCACACCACGGGCGTCACGCCCCGGTTCAACATGTCCACCAGGGTCTGCGTGATCTCCGGACGGCACCCGGAATACCCGTTGGCATGCACGTTGATGCGCGACAGCATCGCGGCCCGCACGTGCTCGATGGGCGCCGGCACGCCGATTCCCGCGGCGTGGTTGTAGATGAGGTATTTCTGGAACGCCTTGATCTGATCGTCGTTCAGAACGATGGACGCCAGCTCGCCGATCCCGGTGTTCACCCCGTACATCACCTCGTGGCAGCGGATCCGATCCTCGATGAACCCGCGGCACTTCCGGATCCGCTCCGCCGCATCCGGCGCCAGCTCGACCTTCTCCCCGTTGCGAGCGACCTCGACCATCTTCTCTATCGTCAGACCTTTGCCGGAAACGAGCAGCGACATGATACCCCCCTTGGATTCGAACTCCCGCTCGGGTCCACCGCGGCGCCCCCGGGTGCGCACCCGTGCACGAACCTCCCCCTCTTCCGATTTTTCCCCCCTCCTTGTCAAGGCCTATTAACGGTCCTGCTCTTGTCTATCCCCCGCGGTTCCGCTCCGTGCCCGTCCGTGGTATGTTCCAGGGCAACGCGTCTGCTGGACGCGGAGCGAAGTGCTTCGACCTGATGGACCAGGGGAGGCTTACATGCTTGCAAGTCGCCATCTCGTGTTCTCCTGCCTGGCTGCTCTCCTTTCATGCGCAGCAGCTTGCGCGTCGGACAGCGGTAGCCAGAGCGATGCAGGCGCGTGCCTGGACGGCCGTGGCGGATGCTTCCCGGACGCGGTCGCGGACCTCGCGGCCGATGGCGCTCCGCCGGACGCACGGGCCGGAGAGACCCCGCCTCCGGGTGACGTGGAGCCCCCCGACGTCCTTCCAGCAGACGCACCGGCTCCCGACGCACAGCCGGACCTGCCGCCTCCGGATCTCCTGCCCGAGGACGTCACGACCCCGCCATCAGGACCCGGGCCGGAGTTCGACCCGTTCTGCAACGGAGCCCAGTGGGACGCAAAGCTCACCGGTGCAGCCGTCCACCCGTCTGCCGGCGACTACCTCGGCTACTACAAGGACTTCCCCGGGGGCACCCTCGAGTGCAGCAAGATCATCCCGCCCCACCCGTTCCACGTGAAGTCGCTGCGCGTCGCATTCGCAGACGGCACCGGACCGGCCCGCATCCGCATCATGACCACCTTCGGCCGCTCCTACCCGGGCGGCTTCCCGGTCATCACGTCCAAGGAAGCCAACCTCACCGCTGCCATCGAGGTCAACGTCTCCGACCCCGGGCCCGACAACTGGGTCGAGGTGGACCTGTCCGACAGGAACATCTTCCTCGAGCCCACCCAGCACTACATGCTCGTCTACGAGCACCTGGACTACGGCCCGTTCCTCGCCATCGAGACCGTCGCAGCAGGAGACTGGTCCCACGGCCTCATCATCGTGCCGGACCAGTTCGAGCCCTATGGGGTCGATGGGAACTTCCGAATGCAGCTGACCGGCGACTACTTCTGCGCGTGGAAGCCGGAAGACTCCTGGTTCCAGGAGGTCGAGAACACCCCGCTCAAGGACAACCAGTCCGCCCGCGCCATGGTGCGGGACATGAACCTCGACGGCCACGAGGACTTCATCTTCTTCGCGGACAAGCCCGTGGTCTACCTCGGCGACGGCAAGCTCGGCTTCCAAAAGGCCCCCTACGACGCGTTCCCGGTCAACACCTACCCCGCAATGCTCGTGTTCGGAGACCTCGACAACGACGGCGACCCGGACGCGTTTGCCCCGACCTGGATCACCTGGGACGGCGACAACGACATGAAGTACATCGTCGACGGCGACTGCAACGACGCGGACGCCACCATCCATCCCGGCGCCGAGGAAGTGCCGGACAACGGCGTGGACGACGACTGCGACGGAGTCGCGGACGACGGCACCTCGGTCGAAGACAAGGACCAGGACGGCGTGTCCATCGCAGACGGCGACTGCAACGACAACAACCCCACGGTGGGTCCCGGGTTCCCGGAGGTCGTGGACTCCGTCGACAACGACTGCGACCTGGTCGCGGACGAGGACTTCCCCAACCGGATACTGATGAACGACGGGAACGGTGTGCTCACCCCCATCGAGAGCTCCGGCGTGGAGTTCATCGACCCCTCCAGCTCCGCTGCCCTGGGCGACGGCAATGCTGACGGCGTGCTCGACGTGTACTGGGGCAACTGGCTCGTGATCTATCCCGAGAGCTGGGCCGTGGAAGACCGGTACGCAGAAGGCGTCGGCGACGGCACCTTCGTCGAGGTCACCAAGGACGTTGGCCTCTGGGAGGAGAACCCCAAGCCCTGCTACGGAGTCACCTGGAACGACTACAACAACGACGGCGCGCAGGACATCTGGGTCGGCAACTACCAGCTGCGCGCGAACTACCTCTGGAGCAACCTCGGCGACGGCACCTTTCAGGACGTCGCTCCGGAACTGGGCCTCGACAAGGACGAGACCGGCTACTACGGCGGACATACCTACGGCGGCGACTGGGGCGACGTGGACAACGACGGCGACCTCGACCTGTTCGAGCCCAACCTCGCGCACCCCCGTACCATGCCCAACAGCGACCCGAGCCGCTTCCTCGTCAACCAGGGAGCACCCACGTTCACCTTCGTCAACAAGGCAGCGGAGTCGGGCTTCATCTACGACGAGGGGGACGTGAACGCACAATGGGCCGACTGGGACAACGACGGCGACCTCGACCTGAGCCTCGCCACGCTCTATACCGGCCACTTCTCGAAGCTGTACCGGAACGACGGGCCCGCGGGATTCGCGGACGTGACCTACCAGACCAACGCCGCGCTCAACGACGCGGTCACCGCGGTCTGGCTCGACGCGGACGAGGACGGCGACCTCGACCTCATCATCGCTTCCCGCTGGGGCGAAACCCGCCTCCGGTTCCTCGAGAACAAGGTCGGACAGGACAACAACTGGGTCAAGCTACTGCTTACCGGCACCACCTCCAACCGCGACGCGGTCGGCGCCCGCGTCACCCTCGCATCCGGCGGAACGACCCAGATGCGCGAGGTCAAGGGAAGCCAGGGCCACTTCAGCGCTCAGTCCACCCGGTTCGTCCACTTCGGCCTGGGCAAGCAGACCGCAATCGACTCCGTCACCGTCCGCTGGGTCGGCGGCAAGACCGAGACGTTTGCCGGCGTCGGCTCCAACGCGACCTGGGATCTGACCGAAGGCAAAGGCAAGGCCGTCAAGCTCGCTCCGTAGACGCGGGCCCCGGCCCGGCGCGGTGGCGACAGCGCCGGCTTCTCGATTCCTTGAGCACAAGTCCGACGCGAGATTCTCAGTTCCCGCAGTAGAAACCCGACCCGAGCACGGCCAGCGGACACTGGTCCGAAACGCCTTTGCACGACGCAGGAGCCGAGACCTCGTCCACGTCCTCGGTCGTGACGTTGTCGGAGCACGAGATCGACGCGTAGCTCGAACAGCGCTCCTCCAGCGAATCGTCGAGACATGCCCGCACCTGGCCCACCGTGAGCTGGCACTGCTGCGCCGCTGCAGAGGCCGCTGCCCCGGAGCAGTCCAGCTTCTCCTGCTCCACGTACTGCCCCATGCACGACGCATAGTCCGATTCGCAGGCCTCCTCGCTGCCCGTCATGGCCTTGGCGTTGACCGCCTTCCACAGGCAGAAGTCCTCCTTGCTGAACGTGTCGGAACGGGCCGCCTCTATGGCCCCGCACAAGGTCACGGCCTGGGACTCCGACAGGGCCGCGACCGCCAGCTCGTCGTCCATCTCGAGCTCGAGAGCCGCAGCGCAGCGCCCCCCTTCCTCACAGGACGCTACCAGCAGGAGGAGCAACACGGAGAGGGGAAGGACGCGAACCACGCGCATGGAACCACCTCCGCAGTATTTCTAGCAGACACCCTCGGCCCAAGTCAACGCAGGAGCGCGCCTGACCACGGCCGGTGACCCCCATGCTCGGCACCGCGCTCACCGCAT
>Ga0233425_10011715_pt1 | contig 10144 bp, 7 predicted proteins | sample Watercolumn_Towu_2_FD_181712 | JGI IMG/M metagenome (GOLD analysis project Ga0233425, IMG submission 181712) | Freshwater microbial communities from Lake Towuti, South Sulawesi, Indonesia - Watercolumn_Towuti2014_140_MG | ecosystem: Environmental > Aquatic > Freshwater > Lake | place: Indonesia... | reverse complement strand
CGCAGAATATGAGCCTCCTTTGCACGAAGAACCAATTATGAGCTTGGCAAAAGTTTCCGTTGCTCCTCAAACCCCCGACATAGCTCGCATTTCCGTTGTCATCAGCACGCCCGCAACGCTTCCTGATAAAAAACGACGCCATTCGGAATTTAGTTTTTTATTTTCTAATGTAAAAGCTCCTTCCCCACATGCACCATGAAACAGCATGACAGGTTGCAGGTTGCAGGCTACAGCTTGTTTGAAATGCTCGTCTCACTGGCTCTTGTAGCATTGATAACGACATTGCTCATCACCATAGAAACTCAGGCAGCAAAGATGTGGAGAGGGTTAGAGGAAGAAGAAGAGTTGATGAGAGAGGGAAGAACTTTGTTGCAAATGATCTGTCGCGATTTGAGATCGGCGTCACCATCATCTCTTATCACATTGCATGAGCACTCAGATCTATTTTTTCTCATGAGAAACTCTCATGATGATCTCGTGGCTGTTGGTTATTTTCTCGACCCTCACAAAAAAAATCATTGTTACCGTTTTTGTGCTAAGCCAAACGAAACGTTAACAGCACAAAGTAAAGGAACGTTAACAGAACGTTACACACATGCAACACCCGGAGAAGCCCATTGCGAGCCTATCGTCACGCATCTTTTATCATGGGAGATGACTCCTGTTTGGAATGATCAGAAAAAAATGATTCTTCTCGAAATCAATCTGACCTTTGGAAAAACGACACCACGCTATTTTCTTTCTACAGCTGTTGCTCTTCCTCCCTCTTCATGATGCACTCGTATCAAAATCAAAAAGGTTCCGCATTATTAGCAGCGTTACTTTTTCTAGCAGTGCTCAGTGCTTTAATCGCATGGTTATTAGAAAATATGATGATGGAAAAAAGAAAATCTCTTTCTGCAGCCTCGTCCTATCAAGCAGTGCTAGCAGCTCAATCAGGTCTTGCTGCGGCTATGAGTCAACTTTCACTTGCCACAAAAGAGCATCCTCAATTTTTGATTGGAGAAAATCCTCAAGATCACATTTTGCTTTTAGGAGCAACGAATCTGACAACTCAAAGTCAGTTAATGCCACTTGTTTCTGGTGACCTAAATTTACTCCTCGATTTTCCCAAGATACCTCCAGAAAAAAAAGAGTCTTATCTTCAAACTTCCAGAAATACTAATACCGCCGTCGACCTCAATAGCGCCTATCATCCCATCGCTGCGAGTGGCTCCTACTGGGCTTCATGGGTTAATATCACGAATAATGCTGGGACTCCCATTGCTCGTTACTCCTATCGTTTTCTTGATGAACAAGCACGTCTCAATCCAGTGTTACATCAAGGAAGGCCACGAACAGATCCCGATAATTGGGATCAAGGTCCTGAAACTATCCCGCTTGTTTTGGAAAATGACTGTTTATTTTCGCAGGAAGAAGCTAATTCCCTCATCGCACTCGCAGATCAACACCTTTTAGAAAATGGTTTTTCTAGCGCTTTCAGAAGCAAGAATGATTTTGAAAAGAAAAAAAAATTTCTCACTCGTTCCGAAAGCGCACTTCCTGATTTTATCCCCTTCTCGCTCCCTGATGGTGGAAGGGAAAAATATGATCTTAATGATCTTGCCACCAACACAACGTACGGCCTCACCAAATCAGAGAGAGCCGCGCATCTTGCAGAGATTATCGACCACAACTTGCCTCATTTTAAAGAACGAGATCCTAGTCTTCGAAGTTGTTGTCAGGCTGATCAACGTCGCTACCTCAATCGCCTTGCAGCTTGCATTGTCGACTACATCAATCCTCTTTCCCCTCCAACATTAATCAACGACGGAGAACCTGCAGGACAAATTCTTTCCCCTCTTCCCACTCAACTTGCAGAACGATTACGCCTTCAATCGTGCAGCAGCAATAGCGTTACGATTGAAAGCCAATATTTCCTCCAAGTCTGGAATCCTTATACGAAGTCGATTCCAAGCGGAGGAACTGTTTCTTTTTCCATCTCGAATCGTCCTCTGCTGCATTTTGGAACAGCACCACCAGCACCTTTTGAAAATTATCAACAGTCTGTTGTAGCTCCTGCTGTTAGACCTAATGAATCAGTTGTACTTGCTTTTCCTACTGTAACACAGACATGGAATTCTCCAACACCAGTCTCTACATCACATTTTCCTTATTGGTTGCGAGGCCCCGAAGGAAATGCTAATCCCAAGCGACATCAAATATTTGAATTTTATTGGAACCATCAACTGGTAGAAATGAGTCGCAATCCCCCCGTTGGTCCTGGACTCGCAGAAGGAGGTCTCGAGCACGAAGAAGGATCTCTCTCCACGTCCAACAACTACTGGCACTGTAATTTTATTCCCACGGAACAAGACCGCGCAGGTCATTTCCGATTTGTTGGAGATCCTCGTGATAATGCTCTCAGCAACTATCTTTGGAAATCATATTCTGGTGAAAAAAGTTATTTGAAAGAGACCCGATGGCAAGGCGTGATGAGTGATGCAACAACCGAACGAAAATTTGATCCGACTCATTCTTGGAGCGCTCGTGATTTTATTCCCATCAATCCTCCAACAGGAAATCATCCCACATCGATTGTCATGACTCCCGATCAGGTTCCCTCGTCCTATCAAGAAGAAGATGCGATGCATGCTCCTCTCGTGATGCGACATGGCCCCATGAATTCGATTGTTGAGCTGGGCAACATTCACGACCCTGCTCAAGCAGATGACCTGGGAGCCGCTCCTGAGGCTGGTTCTGGAGATCATCAAGCGAGTATTTATGCGAGTGGAGGTGGACGCACGTTGCGCATTGGACAACCTGAATTTTCCTATTGGGATAAGCCAGGCATGCGGGCCATTGAACTTCTCGATCTTTTTACAATTTCACAACAAAAGACAGGCTTCATTAACATCAACACAGCCCCTCATGAAATTTTGACAGCACTTTTTTATGGCATCACACCAACATCTGATCGACGCTTTCTGCATTCAAAAATTCAGCTCGAAGCTGCAGAACGCCTCGCCACCTTGCTCGAAGAACATCGTCCTTATGAAAAAATTTCTGACTTGCGTTTGTTAACGCCGCTCCTTGCCAATGCCGCGACTTACTCTCCAACGCTCGGAAGTAACATTTCATCGGAAGGAATCCCATTGGCTGCCGTCTTTGATCGCGCTCGAGAAGAAGGTTTTGGAAAAATGATTTCTCTTTGCACCATGCGCTCTCGCACTTTTCGAATTTTTATTTTAGGTCAATCATTGGATCGTCATGGAATATGCAACGCGGAATCGACAATCGAAGCGATCATCACACTTGTACCTTTAGGCCCCAAAAACAACATGACACCTGCTATTCAAGAAATGAAGCAGTTCTAAAACGTTTTTATTTTTAACCTAAAAACGTGAATGGGAATGATTGAGATTTTGTAAGGAGTTGTTCTAAAAATGGTTTTTAAATCGGTGCAGCGTACCCTTTGGTCCGTAAGCCGATTGAAAAAACAGTTTGAGGATAACTATATTGCAAAAGATCTTCATGCTCCATTCACGTTTTTAGGTTTAAAGAACTAGTCTGGATATTATACCATTTCACTCTTGTCCAAAATAAAATCAAAACTAGAAATAACAAACCCTCATTTGTACTGTAGATCTGACTCTGTTTAAGAGTTGAAGATCCCCGCCTTCGCGGGGATCTTCAACCCTTAAGCCCTGTATTAATCTGCAAGAGACTGATTGTCATTTCAAAGAAAATTTTTATCTTAAACACCAATGAATTCTCCTCATCGCCTAGAACGCCACTTTTCCTGGATAGCCATTTCTGGCCTCATTCGCTACGTCGTCCTTGTTAACGCGCTTGTTTTTTTACTGCATCTCTTTGCTCCAGGATATGAATCCATGCTCACACTTAACCGCGAAGCAATTCTTCATGGCGAAATCTGGCGGCTCTTCACTTGGATTTTTATTCCAGAAACCATGCGTCCCTTTTGGGTTTTCTTTGCACTCCTTTTTCTTTGGTTCCTGGGAGAAGGATTGGAAGAATCAATAGGAGCTTTTCGCACCACGCTTTTTTATTTTTCGGGAATGATTGGATGCACCGTGGTGGCCCTGATTTTTGGAAGTTATGGGGCCAATACCTTTCTCAACCTCTCTTTGCTTTACGCTTTTGCAACCATGCATCCCGATTACAAAGTGCTTTTTCTTTTTGTCATTCCCATGCGCATCGGATGGTTAGCGCTTTTAAGCGCCATCCTCACCGCTATTGGCTCCTTGGCTCAATCAAGTGCCGTCCAGGCTGCACTCATTATCACCCTGCTCAACTATCTTCTCTTTTTTTGGCCGATGCTTTTTGCCAAATGGAAAAACAAAAAATTATCATTTCCAAAAAAAGAATCCATCCTACCAGAAGCATTGCATCATTGCGCTACTTGCCATCGCACCGAACAGACAAATCCCGAACTCCATTTCCGTGTGACAACTCACGGCGAGGAATATTGCATGGAGCATTTGCCTAGAAAATAAGATTCGAAAATTTTCTTTTTAAAAAAACCAACACACGGTTCCATCGCATCGCGCAGTTGAAAGGGAACTTGGTAGTATGGCTCTCGCAGCTGCTGCTCGACTTGCGGAGCAAATGAAGCCTCCACAAGAATGAAGTCACCATTCCATTGATGAGGGGGATGAGTTCGCTCATAATAACCAACATTCGTGAAGTCTCCAAGAATCCATGGCAAGGGATAATAACTTTCTAAAAAAATCTGCCCTCGCAGTTGCAAATTGCGCGGATCTTGTTTTGCTAAGCTCAACAAAGGATCAGTCACACGACTCATTTCCGGCGACGTTTGGACATAGACATAGGGCTCTGAAAAATCGACATAGTGCCAGAAGTTAAGCCTCAAGCAAAGAATGAAGGAACCGATCAAAGAAATGAAAGCAATACCCAAAAAAAGTCGCCGCTCTTTTATTTCGCACACACCAACACCGAAAAGCAGCGCGAACGGCCAAATGATTGAGATAATGCACCATGGCGTCTTGTACGGAATGAGACTGTAAGTGACTAGAACGCTAAGTGAGTAGAGAGCAAGAAAGCGAAGCAGTGTTGGCGTTTTCTTTTTGATCACAAGAATGACTGCATAAAAAAACCCTAACAATGACGGCCACTCGTAACGCATCATAAGAGCGATCCAATAAAAATTGAACCACCCCAATTGATATTCCGGCTTTTCATGTCCACCGGCGCTTGTGCCTGTGTGAATCCACACAGGAATGGTTTGAAAAATATGAATCAACCCTTCTCCATTTAAAAAAGTTCCCGAATAAAAAAAGATGAGAACCCCCAACGAAGTCAAGAGCGCCTTAATGAGATCGTGACGACTCCATTGTTGAGCAGCAATATTCCAAGAAATATTTTTTCTGCAAATCAATAAGCACACAGCAGCCAAAGCAAAACACCCAAGATGAATCACCGCTGTTTCTTTGAGCAACAACATCAATGTGACACCAGCAACGGTGATCCACAAAGAGCGACGATCACCAACTTGCCACAGTCTGAAGAGCCCCAATGTGAAGAGCATTAACGAAAAAACCAAAGACGATTCATGAATCGAATAACGCCCATAAAAAACAGCAGCAGGCGACAAAGTCAGTGCTAAAGCGGCAAAACGGGCTGCTGGTTTTTCAATAAAGCGATCAAACTTTAGCGCGAGCCAAACAATTCCCAAACTACTGATCACCGCTGGCAATCGTAATGCCCACAAATTTCTTCCAAAGAGCGCTTGAAAAATAAAAAGAAAATAAAAATAGAATGGTCCGTGATAGTTCGTTGGATCATACGCATAAAAACCCTTGATCCGCATTTGATCCACAAACCATCCATTAATCCCCTCATCAAAATGCGCCGGCTTCCAATCAAGTCCCCATAAGCGAAGGAAAACTGCAATGAGCAAGATGACACTAGGAAAAATACAATTAAGATAATATTGAACAATTCTAGCTTCCTTCAAAGATAGAAGATAGAAAATGGAAGATAGGATCGAGGCCTTCGGCATACTAATAAAAATTAGCTCATCCTATTTTTGAAAATAGTTAATGAAATAGGAAATCTCCCATCTCTCATCTTCAAAATAAGCAGCACACAACGCTACTTAGAGCCCGTCCTGGAGAATTAGTTTTTAAAGTTATCGCTTCAAAAGCTAGTAACTATCTGGTTGTAGAGACAAGTAACGAGTAACGAGTAACGAGTAACGGGTAACGAGTAAATATAAACAGACAAAATTCATTAAATTGGTCAAATTCATGTGTTATGATACAAATTTTTTATTTGGATTTTACCGAAGGCAACTATTGCACTCGTTACCCGTTACCCGTTACTCGTTACTTTGTCTGTAGTTGCTTTGCTTGACAAACAACAAGAAATTTTCATTTTCAAAAACAGCCTCCATTCGGACAAGCTCTACTTCGGCCACTGCGGAGGATTATTAGAAGCAGGCATCGAATTACAACTATCCTCCCCACACATCTTCTTCTCTACAAAATTCGCTGATCCACTAATATCTTCTCCAAAACCGCGAACTGTATTGCAGCTCGAGCAAAGAAGACCAACTGCTGCGATCACGAAATAGAAAAAAATTTGTTTCATAAAAATATTTAAGGATTTGGAAGTTCAGAAATATTAACTCACAAGCTCATTCCTCTCGCAACTTTTTTTGTTCTGTTAAGAGTTCATCAAACGGCAAAAACTCATTCGCATAAAAAGGATAAAAATTATTTTCCTGCTGCGATGGTTTATATCTCCAATGCTTATAAGTCCAAAGCCAATATTCTGGACGACGTCGAATGGATGATTCCAAGACATTCCAATAAGCCTGCGTTAATGATGCGACGGTGCTTTCGCTTGTCACCGAAATTGGCTCAAGAAAACGAAGCGTGTAACCGCCTTGAGAACGTATGAGGCACTCGACTGGCACTAAGAGCGCTCCGGTGCGCAAGGCCAATTCGGCTGGCAATCGCGTTAATGGCGTGAGAAGACGATCAAACATTTTTATAATGACCGGACCTTCTTGAGGTTTGAGATTGAGGTCGACTAAAATTCCAAATTTTCCACCGGTCTTGAGATAGCGAAAAAGTTTTAACATCGCTTGCTCTTGTGGAATCACTTCCTGACCGAGACTCGAACGCCATCTTGCAAAAAGTTTTTCTAAAAATGGATTTTTAAATCTCTGAGCGATGACGGGAAATTTTTTGGTATAACGCGCAGCAATCTGGCCCGTCCATTCAAAATTCGCTGCATGAGCACAGCAGTAGATGGCCGCAACGCCCTCTAATTTTGGAGAACTTCGCAGATCCACCACATCAATGTCGGCGATCTCGTCCATGATCTGCGGCGTCAATCGGGGTGACCAAAGCAACTCGAGCATGGTCGCAGCAAAAATCTGATACGATTTTTGAGCAATCCTTCTTCGTTCACGCTCATTGTAAGCTTCGCCAAAGGCTGCTTTCAAATTGGCAAAAGCTACTTCACGCCGTTTTCGATCAAAGAAAAAAACAACTCTCCCCACCAATTTTCCCAAGGGCCTCAAGCAACGCCAAGGAAGCCGCTGCACGAGCCATGCTCCTGCAATCAGTCCTGTATACTCCAAACGATAGCGAAACTTTTTCCAAAGACTCATAAAAATTTCACACCGTTTGCTCTGCCTCAACCATGATCCTTGGAAAGACGGGTGTTGGCTGTCCTGCAACATAATTTTCTGGAAGCGCTGGAATGCTGATATTTCCAATAAGCGAGATTGGCTCCAAAGCCAGTTGACGCAAAATTTCCTTGGCATCCACGGGGATGATCGGCAGCAGCAACGTCGCAGCCACGCGCGCTGATTGGAGCAGTGTGATTAAAACAGCAGCCAGTTGATCAGCTGCAGCTGGATCTTTGGCCAGCTTCCACGGAGCAGAAGTATCGACAAAAGCATTGGCTCGATAAAGCAAGTTCACAATGGTCTCCAATGCAGCATGCACTTGCGAGCTCTCCATCTGCTGACAATATTCTTTGATGGCAGTGATGTCCGCTTGCAAATGAGCCTCACAAGCATCAGAAAGTTTTACGTTTTTAGGTGAACCATTTCTATAACGATGAACCATGCTTAACGTCCGCTGCACAAGATTTCCAAGACCATTGCTCAATTCAGTGTTGTAACGCGTGATGAGTCGCTCTTCGATAAAATCAGCATCACGTCCCATCACAATGTCACGCATCATGTAATAGCGAAGGGCAGAAGCTCCATAGCGATCGACGAGTGATTTGGCATCGACAACATTGCCGAGGCTCTTGCTCATTTTTTCACCGCGTGAATTCCAAAATCCATGCACGAGTAGTTGCGGCATTTGATCATCCGCAAATCCCATCGCATGCAGCATGCAAGGCCAGTAAATACCGTGAGCTGGAGCCATGATATCTTTGCCAATGAGATGATGATCGCACGGCCACTGTTTTTTGAAATGAGCTTGCTCTTGTTCATCAGCGGAACCATAACCCGCAAAGCTGATGTAATTGATCAAGGCATCAAACCAAACATAGGTCACAAAATCGGGGTCAAAAGGAAATTCAATTCCCCACGACAGACGGCTCTTCGGCCGTGAGACACAGAGATCGCCTGCAATCTTGGCAGCCGCATTTTGCAATTCGTTTCGTCGAAAATCAGGCACCACAAAATGAGGATGCTTTTCCAAAAATTGCAGCAACCATTCTTTGCAACGCGAGAGACGAAAGTACCAATTTTCTTCCTCAAAAAAAACAACCTCTCCCCACTCGGGTCCGAAGTTCCCATCTTCCCCTCGCTCCTTGTCGGTTAAAAATTGTTCCTGACGAATACTGTAGTGCCCGCTGTAGGAGGCCTTGTAGAGCCAATCGCGCGCCACGAGATCACTTAAAATATTTTGAACCACGCATCGATGCCGCGCTTCTGTTGTGGCCGCCCAGGCATCATAGGAAATAGAAAGTTGCTCCCATAGCTTCACAAAATGTTGCGAAACTTGATCAGTGAAAGCTTTAGGTGAAATCCCTTGCTTTTCCGCAGCCTGCTGCACCTTTTGCCCATGCTGGTCCACGCCGGTGAGAAAAAAAACATCTCGACCACGTAGCCGTTGAAAGCGCGCCAAGACATCACCCAAAATTTTTTCGTAGGCATGCCCAATGTGTGGCGCTCCATTGGTATAGTCGATGGCAGTTGTAATAAAATACGGTTTCATAGATAGAGTCTGTCCAACTGGAGGTTGTTTTTTAAAAAGTCTAAGGCAAAAAGTTTTTTTCGTTAGCAGATCACGCAATAGTGATTCAAAAATTTTCGAAGTCAAAAAATATTCACATTTTTGTCATAGAAACATTAAATTTTTCCAGGGATGATCTTCTCATTCGATGATGTGTTAAGTTTTTTGCAAGAGTCTCATTTCTTTACAATGTTGGAGAAGCAGGTTGGCATCGCCGGGAGAACATTCTTTGAGTAATTCATGGCTGACAATGTAGCCACTTGCATCTTCAGCAATGAAAAGGGTGTTACCAAACTCCACTTCAGCTCCAGCTTTGCCTCGAAGGATCACATGAATATCTTTTTCATGAAAGCTCAAGATCTTTTCCTTTGAAGAAACTTTACGCCCTCCGATGATCCGCTCATGAGCTTGCTTCATAGCTTGCGGCAACTGTGCAGTAATATGATCCAAGCCACGCAACATGAATTCAGCTTGCTTGCGGCTGAGATCCGTTTGATGCCACTGTTCATCGAGATCCTTGCTGATGCCGCTTGGGATAAGCTCCACGGAGAGTCATTACCAATTTTTATTTCGTAATTGCTCATCTCGGGTAGGGCGTTGTCCCGCTTCATCGCCCAAAGGCTCTGAAGCAGGTCGAACTTCTATGCTATCTTTTGCAAGAAGGAGTTGAGCAATTACTTTATTTCTAAAAAGTGACGAAGTCGGGATCAAAGAATAAATTTCAAAATGGCGAGCTGATTTTAATCGCCAAACAGAGCCTCTATGATCGGCGGAAGAGGAGGGTCTAAAGTTTTGATATGATCAAGCGCCTTATTATAAAATGCTCTTGCTTCTAGCACGCGATTTCTAGCTTGATCAAGTTTTTCCATTAATTCAGGCCTGGTTTGTGCGAGCGGTGGTGGTTCATCAAGTTT
>Ga0233425_10011713_pt1 | contig 10146 bp, 6 predicted proteins | sample Watercolumn_Towu_2_FD_181712 | JGI IMG/M metagenome (GOLD analysis project Ga0233425, IMG submission 181712) | Freshwater microbial communities from Lake Towuti, South Sulawesi, Indonesia - Watercolumn_Towuti2014_140_MG | ecosystem: Environmental > Aquatic > Freshwater > Lake | place: Indonesia... | reverse complement strand
AGCGCAACTTGCACCTGAGTCTCGACAGCTACAACCGCCTGAGCTTCGAGTGGGCCGACGGCAGGAGCAACGATTCGCTGCTCGCCCCCGCCAGCCTGCTCAACGGCCTGTGGAAACACGTGGCGGTGGTCGCTGATTCGCGAGCCATGCAGGTCATGATGTATGTGGACGGAGTCGAGGTGGCGCGCAAGCCGATGTCGCTGCCCATCAGCAAAGCGCCCACCAAGGAACGGCTGACCGGCTGGTTCTACAACGGTTTCTTTCAAGGCGAACTGGACGACATCCGGCTCTACAATCGCGCGTTGACGGCGAAGGAAATCCGGTGGCTGTTCGCAGCGGAGGCCGATGTGCAGGCGGGAACGCCGACGGTGTTGTTCGACGGCTCGCGCGGGATTGTCTCCGCGACATTCCGCAACTGGAGCAAACAAGCGCGGCCGCTTGAACTCCCCGGCTCACGCCAAATGACGTTGAAACCGGGCGAGACGGTCGAGGTGACGCTGGGAGAGGTCGCGCTCCAACCTGTATGGCGCAACCGCAACGACCTTTTCATTTGCGAACAGAAAGTGGGCGGTGCGGCGCAGTCAACGCTCGAACCGATGCGGGTGCAGGTGAAAGACCCGTGGCAGCGAAAGATGACGTCGGGGAAGACCGCGCGTTTGGAGGTGGATGTGCAACTCGCCATGCCAGCCGGGCAGTTGTGCGAGGGAACACTGCGGGTCCGGCTCGTCTCGCGCGAGACGGGGCGAGAGGCGTTGCTCCGGCAGATCAAATCGCCCCGGAGCCGGCAATCGCTAACGCTTGATGTCCGCTCGCTGCCTTGGGGCGCGTATGACTTGCAGGCGAGTTTCTACGACAGAACTGGCCGCGAAATCGTCAGCGTGAAGCGCGTGGCCACCGTCCTGCCGGACGGCAAGCAGCAGGTCCGCGTGCTCAACAATTTCGTTAGCGAACTCATGGACGCTCGCTCGCGCGGCTTGCTCAAGAGCCGGCGCATCGAGTTCATGAACCCGCGCGACGGATGGGTGTGGTTCTGCGCTGCGGGGAACTGTGAATTGACGCTCGGAGACGACCGTCTGTCTGCCAGCAAAGCGATGCGTTTGTTGCCAGCGGGCCGGCATGTGTTGCACGTCAGCGGCGCGCCCAGCGATGTGGTCGTCCGCACCATTCCGGCGCTGGTTTACAACGTCTATCCGTCCAGCACGCAGATCGCGCCGTTCGGTGCGAACACTTGGGAGCGGCTGCGCAAGCACACGCTGCCCAACGCCAACATGATCGAGAGTCATCTCGTGGATGTCCCGGAGCAAAAGGAATGGACGACGCAGGGCAAGAAGTGGCTGGCGAATGTCCAAGCGCCCGGCTTGGAGGACACCAAGGAATGGACCGAGGAAAAGCTGCTGGAGCTTTGGCTCAAACCCGGCATGTCCACCGCACACGCTGAACGGCCCGGCCTCGAACTGGCGAAAGTCTCCGGCATGCAGGTGGACGAGTTTTACGCCGGTGCGAAGTCAACGCGGTTCATGGTGCCGCTGGCGCGCTCGCTCGCGCGGCTCGCCGAGTTGCCGGAAGCCGCGGGCAAGTTCTGGATTCCGTTCACGGCCGGCAAGTATGGCGCGACGCCCGACAATCTGATCATGCGGACCGTGCTCGGCGCGGGCTGGCCGTTTTCGGAGGAAGTCTATGCCGGCGAGATGCCCACGGAGGCCGAGAACCTCAGCCGCCTTCGCTCGCAGTTCCGGAGCGTCGCGGAGAGCTACGAGAGCGCACACCCCGGCTCGGTGCGACGGATGATCTTCACGCCGATGTATGCCTACCTGCCTTACTGCACGGCGAATCGTTATCCGCAGGCTGACTTCCGCGTCCATCTCGACATGCAGATGCAACTGCTTGCGAGCGACCCGGCGTTCTTCGGCCTGTGGGGCGTGCAGCCCTATCGCTCCAATTACGTGGACGAGGAAATCCTCAACTGCATGGGCCGGCTCCTGCGACACTATTGCATCGAGGGCAAGACCGAGCGGATGTTGAGCGACCCCTACGAACTGCGCCACGTGATTGATCCCGACTTCGAGAAGGGCACCGCTCACTGGCAGATCGCTGCCGCCGAAGATGGCGCGGTCGGCGCGGGCCAGTTCGCCGGCTACGGAACGCTCGAAGGCCGTTATCCCGGCGGCGCGATGGGCGACACGTTCCTGCGCATGACCCGCAGCGCCAAACGTCCGAACGTCGTGAGCCAGCAGTTGCAGGGATTGAAAGCGGGCCAGCTCTATTCGCTCAAGCTGATCAGCGCCGACTACGGCGACCTGCGCGCCGGCAAATCGCGCAAGGCCACGCAGACCGTCTCGATCAAGCTCGACGGCGCGGAAGTCCTGCCCGGCGGTTTCAGTTATCCCTTCCACAGTTGCCGCGAACTGAAATCGTTCACGGCCAACGCGCCTTTCTGGATGACCTATCACTATCTGCGTTTCCGCGCCGCCGGCCCGACCGCAAAGCTGGTCATCACCGACTGGGCCAAACCCGACGCCCCCAGCGCTCCCATCGGCCAGGAACTCATCCTCAACTTCGTCGAGCTCCAGCCGGTATTGGAGTGAGCAACTATGACAATGCAGACGCCTCATGCTTTCTTCGCTGTCACCGCATCCTTGGTGGTGGCGCTGCCTGTCGTCGCGGCGGCGAGGGATGGCTTCCAGCTCGTGCAGGATGGCAAGAGCGGCCATGTCATTTACTGCGATGCGAAAGTGCCCGAGTCGGTGCAGGAAGCGGCGAAGGAAATCCAGCGCGTGGTGAAGCTCATGAGTGGCGTGGAACTGCCGTTGTCGCGTGAACCTGCGGAGCGGATGATTTGTCTCGGCGACAATGAAGCGGCGCGCAAGGCGGGCGTCACGCTCGTGGCGGACGCCGGCGACGACGGCTTCATCCTTCGCACTATCGGCGAAAGGCTGTTCATCGTTGGCAAGGATTCGCCGAACAAGCCGCGCCCGCCGCCGGGTTGGGCCAGCCGTGGCACGCTCTACGGCGCGTATGAGTTTCTCGAATCACTCGGCGTGCGCTGGCTGTTGCCGGGCGAGTGGGGCGAAGACATTCCGCGCCGCGCGACGGTCACGGTGCCGCGCATGGACGTGCGGCAGAGTCCCGCGTTCTTCTCACGCATCCTGCAAGACGTGCAGGACCGTCGTCCGCCGGAGGACAAGCGGCCCTCCGCGCCGAAGCTCTGGTTGCAGCGGCAGAAGATTCCCTCGACGCTCGACGGCTGGAAGTTGTCGGCGGGGCATTCGTGGGACGATTACATCACGCCCCAGCAGGCGTCCGAGCATCCCGAATGGCTCGCGAAGGACCGCAACGGCAAACCGCGCCGCTTCGCCCGGCACAAGGCCATCAAGTTCTGCACGCTCGAACCGGCGCTGGTCGAAGCGTTCGCGGACGGCGTCATTCGCTGCCTCGACAAGAACCCACAGCGCCGCACCGCCTCCATCTCCGCCAGCGACGGCGGCGATTTCTGCCAGTGCGCCAAGTGCGCGCCGCTCATCATGCAGGATCCGCACGGCAAACCGTCGTATTCGACGCTCATCGTGCGCTTCTACGACCACGTGGCCCGCCGCATCGCGGTGAAACATCCCGACCGCCTGCTCTGTGGCCTCGTCTATTACAACTACATGTATCCGCCGCCGCAACCGCCGGAGAAACTCGCGCCGAACCTCTGGCTCTCGTGGACACCGCTGAACTACTACGGTTGGGGCCTCGCCAAGCCGGTCTATCGCAACGAATTCAAGCGCGTCGCCGCCGCGTGGCGCGCGGTCACGCCGAACCTCGTCTATCATAACTATTCCACTTGGATGCGCTCCTACAACGGCGCGCCGATCCCGCCCGCGCTCGACATCCTCAAATTCGAAATCCCCGCTGCGCACGCAGCCGGCGCTCGCGCCGTGGACATGATGGGCCTCGGCGCGTGGGGTTACGGCGCACCGAACAACTACATCCTCGTCAAACAAATGTGGAACCCGCGCGTGGACGTGGACGCCCTCTATCGCGAGTGGCTGCAACGCGCCTACGGCCCCGGCTGGCAGGCGATGGAAAAACTCTACCGCATGCTCGAAGCACGCATGATGGCGCGCAAGGCAAAGGAATCGCCCGTCTATCGCGGCCAGAACTACGAGGTGAACTACGCGCTTCTCGCCGAAGTCCACGCGCCCGTCTTTGCCGAGATGGAACGGCTCTATCTCGACGCGCTCGCAAAGACCTCTACGGAACCCCAGCGCCGCCGCCTCGAAATGTTCGGCGAGAACCTCATCCGCCTGCACCACGACCTGCGCCAAGCCGGTCTGCTTGCTGACGCGGAGAAATCCGTTTTCTATCGCGACGACGAGGCGTATCGGAAATTCCTCGCCGACACCGAGTTCTCGTTTGCCCAGTATCGCGATCACAAGAGCCGCTACCTCGTCCCGATCTGGAAGGGCGAGTATCGCGGGCCATAGATCGAACAAGAAGACGGATGAGAGGCAAAATCATGATTTTGACCAAAAGCCGTTCTCAAAATATGAACACGCAAACACGCCGCCGCTTCCTCGGCACGATGCTCGCCGCAGCCGCAAGCGCGACTGGCCGATCGCACGCAGCGTCGCCAGCCAGCGCCAACACCCTCGCTGCCACCGAGAAAGTGATGCACGACTTCGTCGTCAACCGCATGATGGACGGCGACGGCCTCTGCCGCTCGTCCCTTTGCGCTGCGACGGGTGCGCCGTGGACGAACGCCGACCTCGCCAAGACCGACCAGCGGCTCATCATTGACATGTTCCAGAACTCGCCCGACAAGGCCGGCTGCATGTCCTACGAGAACGCGCTCATGGCCACCGGCGAGTTCGCCGTGAGCCAGATCGTCCGCCATCGCGTGACCAAGGATCCTGCCGCGCGCGAGCTGGCGCATCGGGCGATTCGCGCCATCCTCGCGGTGATCGAGGAAGGCCGTCATTACATGCCCGGCTGGCTGCCGAAACCGTTCGGCGGGCTGCGCAACGCGCGCAACTCGCACGAGATGAGCACCGACCAATACACGAAAGCCATCGTTGCCCTCTACGCGTGGCGTCCACTCGCCAGCAAGGACGAGCAGGTGACGATTGATCGCTTCTTTGTGGACGCGGCGGACTTCTTCGTTGCGCGCAAGTTCCGCCACGCCTACCGCCACCGCACCATCGTCACGGCGGACACACACCATCACGCGCTCGGCCTGTTCGTGCCGCTGGTCGTGCTCGCCGCAAAGACCTCCGGCGACGCCGGCTACCGCAAGCACCTCGCTGCGTTCAGCGCTGCGATGGACGCCGCGATCAACGACGAGGTTCTCGCCAACTTCAACATGACCTCGCTGATGGTCGAGGGCTATCACGTCGCCATGCAGGCCGGCCTCGACGACCCGCGCCTGCCGCAGACGATCGAAATGCTCTGGCAGCGCGGCGCGAAGCGCGTGGATGCCAACGGCGACGCTTACGACAACAGCAAGCCGCCGAAGACAGATTCCGAAGCCACCCGCCTCGCCGCCGTCGCGACCATCGTGGAACCGCTCGACCCCGCTACGCGCGCCACCGAGCTAGCCCCGAAGATTCTCGCCCGCCAGACCGACCCGCGGAAGATGACCCATACGCGTCTCCCCGAAAGTATCGCGGAGGTCGCCGTCACCTCCTGGCTGGTCGCCTACTGGCGTCTGCGCGAGTGGCGGGCTACGAAGGCCGTTACCGAACCATGAGACGAAACCTGCTCTTCATTCTCACCGTTTTGCCGCTGGCTACTCTGCACGCGGCAAACGCCCCTGCGCCGGGCACGTTCGTCAGCATCCTCGATTTCGGGGCGGCGACGAACAAGACCGACAACACCGAGGCGATCCAACAGGCCGTGAACACCGGACGCACCGCGCTCGTCCCGCCCGGCGATTTCGCCGTCAATGGCACCGTTGTCATCGCCTCGAACCAGCGGTTGCACCTCAGCCACGGCGCGTGGTTGAAACGGCTGGCCGACCGCACGGACAACACAGCGCCACTCGTCCGGCTGACCGGCAACGGCGCGTCGCTCACCGGCGAAGGGCTTGCATGCGGCGTCTCGACCGAGAACGCCAGCGGCGGCCGGACGGGCGACGAGATCATCAACAACGGCGTCGTCAACGTCGGCCCGCCTTCGGCGAAGAAATACACCAACATCAACTTCTGGACGATTGACTCGCTCGTCATCGCCGGCAGCGCGAAAGCTTGGAACGACTACCAGAAACCTCCGCATCCCGACGACGTGGACCGCAACGAACTGCTTACGCTGGTCAACGGCGCGAAGCTGTCGGCGGGGCGGGGGAGTTGTTACAACGGCCGAGTCTCCAACTGCCTGTTTCGACAGGGCGGCATCGGCATAAAGCTCAACCCGGTCTGCAACGGCAATCTGTTCTCGAACAACTTCTTCTACAAGATCAGCCATAGCTGCTTCTTCGCTGAACACGTGACCGAGAACCTGTTCCAAGGATGCTTCGTCCACTTCTCGGCGGGCGTGACGGTGATTCATCTTCAGAAGTGCGGCTACAATCACTTCTACGGCGTGATGTGCGAACCGGGACCGAACGGCCCGAAGAAGCGCCCCAGCCGCTACTGCAACATCTCCGAGGACTCCTTCCAGAACGTCCTCATCGGCCACGGCAACACCGGCCACGCCTACATCAACAAGAGTGCCTCATCGCTTATCGTCACCCACGGCCGGCTGATGGAGGGTGTGGCGAAACCGTCGGCCGCCGCACGCGCTGCGCCACAGAAGCAGGAGAAGTAAACGTCGAAATCGCGGCCCGCGACTCCGTCGCGGGATTCTGGAATTTCTGTTTCCCGCCACGGCGTGGCGGGCTACGATGGCGCCAGCCGTTTCCGTTCAAAGAGCGAGCCAAAATCATGACACAAACCGCCATCATCTTCTCCATCGCCCTCTCCATCATCGCCGGCTCCGTGCGCGCGGACGACACGAAGGTTGGCCCTTGGGATCTCGTTGCCCTCAAACGAACCGTTCCTTCCATGCGATGGGCCGAGCAGTCGGGGCCGGTGCATTCGCTTCTCTACGCGGGAGAGAGCTATCAGGGCCACGCGACGGAGGTCTTCGCGTTCTACGCGTCGCCGCGGACATTGGGGAAGGCCGGCGGCAGGACGAAGTTCCCCGGCGTGGTGCTGATCCACGGCGGCGGCGGCACTGCGTTCGCCGAGTGGGCGTGGCTTTGGGCGAAACGCGGTTACGCAGCCATCGCGATGGACCTGGGCGGCTGCCGGCCTCCCGATCCGGTTTACGACCCCAAGACCGGTGCGCCGGTGCTGAATCAAGCGGCGAAGAAGGAGACGCGCCAACGGTTGCCGAACGGCGGCCCCGCGCAGGGCCACCTGGAGAAGTTCGACACCATCGGCGGCGACACCAGCGACGACTGGCCGTTCCACGCCGCGGCCTCCGTCATCCGCGCGCACTCATTGTTGCGCTCGTTTGCCGAGGTGGACGCCGGGCGCACCGCCGTGACGGGCATCAGTTGGGGCGGTTACACGACGTGCCTCGTGGCTTCGCTCGACGACCGCTTCAAGGCGGCCGTGCCCGTGTATGGTTGCGGATTCCTGCACAAGGGTGAATCGGTGCAGAAGCCCTCCATAGACAAGCTCGGCGAGCGCCGCGCTCTCTGGGTCAAGACCTACGATCCCTCCAGCCTGCTGCCGCGTTGCCGCGTGCCGATCCTGTTCGTGAACGGCACCTGCGATGTCCACTACCCGCTCGACAGTTACCAGAAGAGCTTCGACTGCGTGCCGGGGCCGAAACAAATGCGCATCCAGGTCAACATGCCTCACGGTCATCAGCCAGGCTGGGCGCCGAAGGAAATCGGGTTGTTCATTGACTCGCATTGCATCGGCGGCAAGCCGCTGCCGGTTCCTGGAAAACCTGTCGTCGAAGGCGACACCGTCCGCCTGCCCGTGAAGTCCGTCACGACCCTCAAGGAAGCCAGCCTCCATTACACCGCCGACACCGGCCCGCGCTCCAAGCGCAAGTGGCAGAGCCTCCCCGCCAAGCTCGGCGACGGCGTCGTCATCGCGCCCCGCCCGCCGGCCGGCGCGAACACATGGCTCATTGGCGTGACCGACGAGCGCGGCGCGATGGTCAGTTCCACCGTTCAGTTTGCGGAACCGTAGTTGGCCCGTCGCCGACAGGATCCCGTCATGCGCTTGTGGACGATCCATCCGAAACACCTCGACGCCAAAGGCCTGGTGGCCTTGTGGCGAGAGGCGCTGTTGGCGCAGAAGGTGTTGCAGGGACTAACGCGCGGCTACCGGCATCACCCGCAACTGCTCCGCTTTCTCGCCGCGCGCCGGCCCGCCGCCGCGCTGGCCAGCTATCTGGCGGTCGTCCATCAGGAAGCAAGCCGGCGCGGTTATCGTTTCGACGCCGGGAAAATCGGGCCGCTCCGGTTTCGGGAGCGCATCGTCGAGACGAAGGGCCAGTTGCTCTACGAGTGGGAGCATCTCCGGCGAAAGCTGGCGGTGCGCGACCCGGCAAGGTTTCGCGCCAGCCAATCCGTGGCAGTGCCGGAGCCTCACCCGCTGTTCCGCATCGTTCGTGGCAAGGTGCGGACATGGGAGAAGATCCGCTCGCAATCGTTGAACCAGCGAGGGAACTCTCGACGATGAACGCCGCGTGTGAATATGAAATGGTGCCGGTTCCCGCCGGTGAAGCCATCTTCGGCACCGGACCTAGTGATCCGTTCTTCGAGGACCACTCGACGGACAGGGAGAAACCGCAGTTCCGCGTGGCTCTCCCCCAATTCCATATCGGGGTCTGTTGTGTCACGAACGAACAGTATGGTCGCTTCGTGAAGGAGACGGGACATCGTTGTCCCGAACAAGCCACACAGGGAACTCCCGTGTGGAAAAACGGGCAGTTCCCGGAGACAATGGCGAAGCATCCGGTCGTTTGCGTCAGTTGGCATGACGCGAAGGCTTACTGCGACTGGGCCGGCTTGAGCTTGCCGACGGAACTGCAATGGGAGAAAGCCGCGAGAGGTTTGGATGGCTGGGTATATGGTGTGAAGACTGGTATGAAAGCAACGCCTATCAGAGATACGCAGACAACGACATCATGCCGCCGGCCGCCGGTCAACTCAAGCTCCTGCGCGGCGGCTCGTGGCACGGCGCGACGCCGCTTCCGTTCCGGTGCGCTGCCCGTCTGCCCATGAATCCTGACGATAAAGCGTGCTGGACCGGTTTCCGCTGTGTGCGGGAACGAAAGTAGTCGTCTCGCTCCGCGAGACGAATGATGATGACGATGTCCACTCGCAGAGCGAGAGGACTACAATGGTGAGGAGCCAACGAATGAAAAAGACAGTCTTGCTTTGGATGCTGGCGGTGGTGGCGAGTGTCTGCGCGGCAGCCGATAAGCGGCCGAACATCCTCTTTTGTTTCGCCGACGACTGGGGGCGCTACGCGAACTGCTACACGGCCATCGAGACGCGGCCGTCCATCAACCAGGTCCTCAAGACGCCAGTGATTGACCGCATGGCGCGCGAGGGCGTGCTCTTCAAGAACGCGTTCGTCACCGCGCCGAGTTGCACGCCGTGCCGCAGCTCGCTGTTGTCGGGACAGTATTTCTTCCGCACGCATCGTGGTGCCATCCTGCAGGGCGCGCAGTGGGACACAAGCATTCCGGCCTACCCGCTGATGCTGCGCGACACGGGTTATCACATCGGCAAGAGCCACAAGGTCTGGAGTCCCGGCACGCCCGCCGACGCGCCCTACGGCGGTCAGCAGCACGCCTACGAGAAGGCCGGTCGCGACTTCTGCGACTTCTCCGAAAACGCAACGAAGCTGGTGCGCGGGGGCATGGCGTTTGAAGCGGCGAAGCAGAAGATTCTGGGGCAGGTGCGCGACAACTTCGACGCCTTCCTCGCCGACCGGAAACCGGGCCAGCCGTTCTGCTATTGGTTCGGCCCGACGCTCACGCACCGCAAATGGGAGAAAGGCTCCGGCAAGGCGCTCTGGGGCATCGAGCCGGACTCGGTGAAAGGCAAGCTGCCGAAGTTCATACCCGACGTGCCGGAGGTGCGCGAGGATTATACCGACTACATGGGCGAAATCCAGGCGTGGGACGCCGGTATCGGCGTGCTCATCAAGAAGCTGG
>Ga0233425_10011712_pt1 | contig 10146 bp, 10 predicted proteins | sample Watercolumn_Towu_2_FD_181712 | JGI IMG/M metagenome (GOLD analysis project Ga0233425, IMG submission 181712) | Freshwater microbial communities from Lake Towuti, South Sulawesi, Indonesia - Watercolumn_Towuti2014_140_MG | ecosystem: Environmental > Aquatic > Freshwater > Lake | place... | reverse complement strand
GCCGATGGTCTCGGCCGTCCAGCCCTCCAGCGTCGGCTGGAGCATGGCCAGGTTCGTCTTGCCGCAGGCCGACGGGAAGGCGGCGGCGACGTATTTCGCGCGGCCCTTCGGGTCGGTGAGCTTGAGGATCAGCATGTGCTCGGCCAGCCAGCCCTCGTCGCGGGCCATGACCGAGGCGATGCGCAGGGCGTAGCATTTCTTCCCGAGCAGGGCGTTGCCGCCGTAGCCCGAGCCGTAGGACCAGATCTCGCGGGTCTCGGGATAGTGGACGATCCACTTGTCGTCATTGCAGGGCCACGGCACGTCGGCCTGACCATCGGCCAGCGGGGCGCCGAGGGTGTGGACGGCAGGCACGAACACGCCGTCGTCGCCCAGCACGTCCAGCGCCGGCTGACCCATGCGGGTCATGACGCCCATGGAGACGGCGACATAGCCGCTGTCGGTGATCTCGACGCCCAGGGCGCTGATCTTCGAGCCGAGCGGGCCCATGGAGAAGGGCACGACGTACATGGTGCGGCCGGCCATGCAGCCGTCGAACAGGCCGTTCAGGCGAGCGCGCATCTCGACCGGATCGGCCCAGTTGTTGGTCGGGCCGGCGTCGATCTGATTGGCCGAGCAGATGAAGGTGCGGCTCTCGACCCGCGCCACATCCCTGGGATCCGAGGCGGCGTAGTAGCAGCCGGGGCGCTTGGCCTGGTCCAGTTCCTTCAGCGTGCCCTTGCCGATCAGGTCGGCGACGATCGCCTTCTTCTCGGCTTCCGAGCCGTCGCACCAGTGGACGCGCGCGGGCTTGGTCAGGGCGGCGATCTGCTCGACCCAGGCGATCAGGCCGGCGTGGTTCGTGGGGGCCGGAAGCAGGCCGGGAACGGTACTGGTCACGCGCATTCTCCTGAACGTCGCCCGGCGATCTGACGCCGCCGTGGCTCCTCCGCTGCGTACTCATCACGCAATGTTTCAGCCGGAATGACACCGAAGCGGACGCGGCGTCAACCGATGCACGTTTCAACCTCTCGCGAGCGGACCGCTCTGTGATCCATGCATATTTCCGTTCCCTGCGGGCGCCGGGGCGGGGTATCGGAACCGCCATGCAGACCATGGATCCGAACGAACCGACTCCTTCCGGCGGCCTGAGATCGCCCGCCGCGGCGCGGAACACGGGGCCGATCCTGGAGGTGCTGCGCGCCCATCTTCCGGCGCGGGGCGAAGTGCTGGAGATCGCCGCCGGGTCCGGCGAGCACGCCGTGGCCTTCGCCGGCGCCCTGCCCGGCCTGACGTGGACGCCCACCGATCCATCGCCCGAGGCGCGGGCCAGCATCGCGGCCTGGGCCGAGGCCGCGCGCTTGCCGAACCTGCGCGCGCCGCTCGAACTGGACGTGCTGGACCCGGCGACCTGGCCCGGGGGGCCGGTGCAGGCGGCGGCGTGCATCAACATGATCCACATCAGCCCATGGGCGGCCACGGAAGGACTGATGGCGCTGGCGGGCCGTGTTCTGGCGCCGGGCGGCCTGCTGGCGCTGTACGGGCCGTATCGGGAGGCGGAGGTTCCCCTGGCCCCGTCGAACGCCGCGTTCGACGAGAGCCTGAGGCGCCGGGACCCGGCCTGGGGTCTGCGCGACCGGGAGGCCGTCGTGGCGGCGGCCGGGGCGGAGGGGCTGGCCTTCACCCTGCGGATCGCCATGCCGGCCAATAATCTGATGCTGTTGTTCCGGCGGGCCTGAGCCGCCCCGCCCCTGCAGGCTTGCCGGAAGGGGCGCCCGACCGGTACGGACCCCCGCATGGCCTTCTCCCGCACCTATGACGGCCCCGAGCCGGTCCGGATCAACAAATGGCTGGGCCAGACCGGCGTCTGCTCGCGGCGCGAGGCCGACGCCCTGATCGCCGACGGCCTGGTCTCGGTGGACGGCGAGGTGGTCACCGATGCGGGCCGCAAGCTGGAGCCCGGCCAGACCCTGACCCTGAACGAGCGGGCGACCGCGGCTCTGGCGGAGGGCGTGACCATCGTGATGCACAAGCCGATGGGCTATGTCTCGGGTCAGCCCGAGCCGGACAAGATCCCGGCGGTCCGCCTGATCACCGAGGCCAACCGCGTCGGCGAGGGCGCGGTCCCGGCCGAGGGCGCCTCCCTGCCCCCGATCGGACGGCTGGACGAGGATTCGAGGGGCCTGCTGCTGCTGTCGTCCGACGGGGTGGTGGCCAAGGCGGTCATCGGGCCCCAGTCCGATCTGGACAAGGAGTATCTGGTCCGTGTCGTGGGCGACATCACCGAGAAGAAGCTGAAGATCCTGCGCCACGGCCTGATGCTGGACGGCCGCCAGCTGAAGCCGGCCTATGTCAGCCGCATGGAATCCTTCCGGCTGAAATTCATCCTGCGCGAGGGCCGCAACCGCCAGATCCGCCGGATGTGCGAAATGGTCGATCTGGAGGTCGTCGATCTGATCCGCGTCCGGATCGGCCCGCTGAAGCTGGACAATCTGCCCGAGGGCAGATGGCGGATGCTGACCGCGGAAGAGCGGGCGGCGCTGGTCGGCTGAGGCCGATCGTCAGGCGGGCGCGTAGGTCAGCCGGACCGCGTCCTCGCCGATCAGGTCGTGGGCGACGAGACGGAGCGGCGGCGGGGGACCGGCGAAGAAGGGCTTGCCGCTGCCGAGGACGACGGGCCGGACATAGAGCCGGTATTCGTCGATGAGGCCGGCCTGGCCCAGGCTGTGCGCCAGCGCCGGACCGCTGACGTCGATCTCGCCCTCGAGATCCTTCTTCAGCCCGCGAACCACGTCCTCGACGCCGTCGCTGACGAGGGTGGCGTTGGGGCCGACGGAGGTCAGCGAGCGGGACGCGACCCATTTGTGCTGACGCCGCCAGGCCGCCGCGAATTCGTGCAGGTCCGGGCTCCAGTCCGGCTGGTCCTCGTCCCAGTAGCGCATGAGCTCGTACACGCGGCGGCCGTAGACGCTGCCGGTCAGGCCGCCGACCTGTCCGATCCAGTGCCGGAACAGCTCGGGCCCGGGCTCGAAGCGGTCATGGTCGACGTAGCCGTCCAGCGACACATTCATTCCGAAGACGAGACGCGCCATGCTCAGTCGCCCCCGCCCGCCGCCAGTTCCGGGTTCCGCGCCTCCGCCGCCCGGAACGGCTTCAGCTGATCGGCCAGGGCCCGCTGGAAGGCCGGGCGGGCCTCGGCCCGGGCGACGTAGTCGGCCAGCGCCGGATAGTCGGCGAGGATGTCCGTATGGCGCAGATCGCGCAGGACGTGGGTCATCAGGATGTCGGCGGCGCTGAACCGGTCGCAGGCGAACCAGCGGCGGTCGCCCAGCGCCTTCTGGAGATCGGCCAGACGCTTGCGCAGCATGGTCTCCACCTCCGGCCGCCGCGCCTTCGCCCACGCCTTGTCGGCGTGGAACAGGTCGATCGTGGCCAGTTCCCCGACACAGGGTTCGACGCTGTTCATGGCGGCGAACAGCCAGGTCATGACCATGGCCCGCCCCGCCTCGTCCGCCGGCATCAGCTGGTCCGAGTTCTGCGCGATGTAGAGGACGATGGCGCCGCTCTCGAACATCTCGACCTTGCCGTCGCTGAAGGCCGGCACCTGGCCGAACGGCTGGCGGGCGCGATAGGCGGGCGTCGACTGGTCCTCGAAGCCGATCAGATGATCGTCGTAGGCCAGACCCGCCTCCTCCAGCGCCCAGCGGACGCGGATGTCGCGCACCGAGCCCTGGGCGAAGGGGGGCACCCATTTGAAGGCGGTGACCTGGGTCATGACGGGCTCCTCCGGGATTTGACAGTTAGGTTGATATCAACATATCTGGAGACATGTCAAACGCCTCAGCCGACATCCCGGCGCCCTACGCCGCCACCCTGCACATCCGCGACCACTGTCTGTGCCTGCACGCCCAGCGGGCGGCGCGGACCCTGTCGCGGCGGTTCGACGAGGCGTTCCGGGCGCTGGGGATCACCAGCGGCCAGTTCTCGCTGCTGAACGGACTGAACCGGCCCGAGCCGCCGACCATCGGGGCGGTGGCGAGCCTGCTGGCCATGGACCGGTCGACGGTGACGGCCAATCTGAAGCCGCTGGAGCGGATGGGGGCGGTCGTGCTGGGCGTCGATCCGAAGGACCGGCGCAGCCGCCGCCCGGCCCTGACCGACGCGGGCCGGGCGCTGCTGGCGGCGGCGACGCCGATCTGGATCCGCGAGCACGGCGCCGTCGAGGCCGGACTGGCCGGCGGCGGCGACGCCCTGCGGGCGGGCCTCAGACAGGTCGCCTGAGACCCTCCCCCTCACTGGTGGTCGATGTTCACGTCGCCATAGGCGCCGGTGATGGCGGTGTCGGTTCCGTTCACCTGGGTCGCCTTGACCCGGGTGATGTCGGCCAGGGTGATGCCGCTGTTTCCCGCATCGAAGGCGCCCGTGACGGCGTGGCCGACGTGCTGGCCGCTGTCATAGGTTCCGTCGTCCTCGAGGACGAAGTCGACCGGGGTGTCATAGCCGCCGCCCGAGGCCTTGCGGGCCGCCACGGTGGCGGCGTTGCCGAGGGTCAGGGTGACGTTGGCGCCGTTGTGGGCCACGCTGGCCACGCCGCGCTGCAGGACGGTGTCGGCGTCGGCCGAACGGACGAAGCAGAGGTTCTTGCCCGGCCGCACATGCAGGGTGTGCGTCGCCGTCTTGGCCCGCAGGATGCCGCCCGGATAGACGAAATAGGCGCTGGTTCCGCGGTCGTCGCCGGCCGAGGTGAAGAACTGCGCCGCTACGTTGTCGTAAAGCATGGTGACCTCCCAGGTCTCGAGTGGATACAACCCCTGGTTACCACAGGTTGCAGGGCGACGACAGGTTTTTCTCGTTTGGGTTGTGAGCGGGATTTCGGGCGTGCGTCATCGCCGCTTCGGCGTTTCCGCGGAAAAAGTCTGGGAGGTCGCGAAGCGCGCCGGAGGGGTGGAGGAGTACCTTTCCGAAGCCCGTGCGGTCGGCGCCCCTCCACCGCTTCGCGGTCCCCCTCCCCATCGGCTTCGCCGACAGGGAGGAGACGGAGGAGGCCCCTCCGTCACGGCACGTCTACTTCGGGTTGGTCTTCTGGACCATTTCGGACAGCTGGAAGCCGATGCGGCGCGCCTCGCGTTCCTCGGGTTTCTTGCGGACGTCGAGCAGGACATTGATCTGACCGTAGTGCTGGATCAGGCGCACCGGCTTGCCGTCGGCGTTCTTGCCCAGGAACATGATGAAGTCGGGACCCCAGAAGCCGACGTCCTCGATCGACATTGTCCCGTCGCCGGGCAGGCCGACGATACGGGCGCCGACTTCCTCGTCCCGGTCGAGACCCTTTTCGAAATCCTCAATCAGCTTGGACAGGCGGACGAAGGCCCATTCGGCGGGATTTTCGCGCATGCGCACGCCGTCGGTCAGGGCCGCCTGCTGTTCCGGCGTCGCGGTCGGCAGGACGGGCTCGGGGCAGGGCTTGTCGCCGCAGTCGGACTGGAACAGCGAGGCCGGGGCGACGACGGGCGCGTCGGGCGCGGCGGGGGCGGGCTTCGGATCGGGTTTGCTCATGGTCCGACCCTAACGCACCAGATCGCGATCAGAACAGTCCGTGGCCCTTGGGCAGTTCGGCGTAGCGGTGAACGCGCGTGGCCAGCACCAGGCCGAAGCCGAACATGACGGTCATCATCGACGACCCGCCATAGGACAGCAGCGGCATCGGCACCCCGACCACCGGCGCCATGCCCATGACCATGGCGCCGTTGATCAGCACGAACAGGGCGAAGAAGGCCGTCATCCCGGCGGCGGCGATGCGGCCGAAATGGCTGTGCGCCAGGGAGGCGATGCGCAGGGCGATCAGGATGATGGCGACGTAGCAGGCCAGGACGGTGAAGGAGCCGACGAAGCCGAACTCCTCGGCGACGGTCGAGAAGATGAAGTCCGTATGCCTTTCGGGCAGGAACTCCAGCTGGCTCTGGCTGCCGAGGCCGTAGCCCTTGCCCAGCAGGCCGCCGGAGCCGAGGGCGATCTTGGACTGGATGATATTGTAGCCCGTGCCCGACGGGTCGGATTCCGGGCTGAGGAAGGTCAGGACCCGGTTGCGCTGATAGTCGTGCATGCCGAACATGACGAAGGGCGGAATGATCGCCACGGCGGCGGCCGCGCCCGCCGCGATGACGCGCCAGCTGAGGCCGGCCACGAACATGACCACCGCGCCCGTCAGGCCGATGACCATGGCGGAGCCGAGGTCGGGCTGTTTGGCGACGAGGATGAAGGGGACGCCGATCATCCCGGCCGGGATCAGCAGCTTCCACGACCAGCGCGCCTCCTGGGCGGTGTGGTTGTGGTACCAGCGGGCCAGGGCCAGGACGAGGCCGATCTTGATGAACTCGGCCGGCTGGATGCGCATGAAGCCGAGGTTCAGCCAGTTCCTCGCCCCGCCCGCCGTATAGCCCAGCGGCGTGAACTCGATCATCAGGACGAGGACCAGCAGGAGGCCGTAGAGCGGATAGGCGACGCGGAACCACCACTTCGGGTGCACCATGGCCAGACCCAGCATCACCACCAGCAGGGCCCCGAAACGGATCACATGTTTCGCGGCCCAGGGCTGCCATTGCCCGCCCGCGATCGAATACAGCATGGCCGCGCCGACCATGGCGACCAGGCTGAGCAGGCCGATCAGCCGCCAGTCCAGTTCGCTGATCTTGGTCGAGATGCGATCGCGTTCGCCGGGACGGGTCAGGGCGGAGGCGGTCATCGCGGAGCCTCGGACAGGTAGGGACGCGGACCGTCGGCGGGCGGGGCGGCGGCGGCGGCGGGGCGATCGGCGGGAGTCGGCGCGGGCGCGGCCACGGCGGGATCGGGCGCGGCGCCGATGGCGCCTTCGTCGATCTGGGGTCCGGTCGGTTCTGGCGGCAGGGGCCGGGTGATCCGCTCGCGCATCTCGGGATCCTTCAGAAGGGCGGTGCGCATGACCTCGCGGGCGCGCGGCGCCCCGGCGGTGCCGCCGCCCCGCCCGCCGTGCTCGATGATGACCGCGACCGCATAGCGGGGCGCGTCCAGCGGCGCGAAGGCGATGAACAGGTTGTGGTCCTTCAACGCCCAGACATCGGACTTGCGCGACCCCGAGCCATAGTCGCGCGACTGGGCCGTGCCCGTCTTGCCCGCCATCTGGATGTCGCCGAGGCCGAGCTGGCTCTGGCGATAGGCGGTGCCCGAGGTGTCGTTGGCCACGGCGATCATGCCCTGGCGGACGATCTCCAGATGTTCGGGATCGAAGTCCAGGTCCGGCACGGCCGCCCCGCTGGGCCGCTCCACGCCCCCGACCGACTTGATGAGCCGGGGGAGGATGGCCTTTTTCCCGTTGGCGAGGCGCGCGGTGTAGACGGCCAGCTGGAGGGCGTTGACCGTGACCGCCCCCTGGCCGATCGCGACCGAGGTGGTCTCGCCGGGATGCCAGACGGGGTCGCGGGGGAAGGTGCGGCGTTTCCACGCCGTGGACGGCAGAAGACCCTTGCGCTGGTTGCCGACGCCGATGTCGAAGGTCTGTTCGAAGCCCAGCTTGAGTGCGGTCTCGCGGATGCGATCGACGCCCGCCCGGTTGCACATGGTGTAGAAATAGATGTCGCAGGAATTCTTGATCGCCTCGTGCATGTCCTGCGATCCGTGCCGCCCCCAGCAGCGCTGACCCGTGCGGAACACGCCGTTGCAGACGACGCGGTCCGCCGGATTGACGCCCGCCTCCAGCAGCGCCAGCGCCGTCGCCGGCTTGAAGGTCGATCCCGGCGGGAAGGTGCCGTTGATCGACTTGTCCAGCAGCGGCTTGCGTTCATAGTCGGCGAGGGCGCGATAGATGCGGGTCGGAACGCCGCCGACGAACAGATTGGCGTCGAACGAGGGCGCCGAGGTCATGCACAGGATGTCGCCGTTGCGGACGTCGATCACCACGCACGCGCCGCTCTCGTCGCCGAAGACCTCCAGCGCCCGGTTCTGGACGTCGGCGTCGAGGGTCAGGACGACGTCCTTGCCGGGCACGGCGGGGCGCGAACCGCCGATGTCCTCCGCCACCACCCTGCCCCGCGCGTCGACCTCGACCCGGTTGCCGCCCGCCTCGCCGCGCAGATCGGTGTCGAAGGACTTTTCAACGCCCTGACGGCCGATGCGGAAGCCGGGGTTGTAGAGAATCTCGGGGACCTTCTCGCCCCTGTCCTCGATCGCCTTGATGTCGCGGTCGTTGGGCTTGGCGACATAGCCGATGACGTGGGCGAAGGCGCCGCCGAACGGGTAGTAGCGGGCCTCGTTCATGTCGGCCATGACGCCCGGCAGCTCGTTGGCGTAGAGATTGACCTTGGCGAACTCCTCCCAGGTCAGGTCGCTCTTGACCGGCACGGGCGAGAAGCGCGGGGCGGCGTTGACGTCGCGGATGATGGAGCGGCGCCGCTCCATGGTGTCGGGCAGCAGACGGCCCAGCAGGTCCAGGGTCTGGTCCAGATCCTTGGTCTCGTCGCGCACGACCAGCACGCGGAAGCTGGGCCGGTTGCCGGCGATGACGACGCCGTTGCGGTCGAGGATGCGGCCGCGCGGCGGCGGCACGAGGCGGAAGTTGAACTGGTTGTTCGAGGCCAGTGTGGCGTATTCGCCCGCCTGGATGACCTGAAGCTGGGCCAGACGGCCGGTCAGGGCGACGCCGCCGAGCGCCGTCAGCCCGCCGAACACGAAGGTGCGGCGCAGGAAGGAGCCCTGCCGCTCGTTGACGTCGGAGAAGAAGATGGAGGGTTCCGAGCTCATCGGAACCTCACGTCGCCGTCCTCGAACCGCTCGATCATCTGGTTGGCGAACGGGAACAGCAGCAGGGTCGGGACCACCTGCCCGATCAGGGCCAGGAGGCTGGCGGCGTTGTGGTCGATGAAGAGCCGGACCAGATAGACCAGCAGGAAGGCCAGACCGCAGCAGGCGGCGAACCAGACGAACAGGACGGCCGTGTCCTGTCCGATCAGGAAGCTGCGCGAGGCCAGGACGATCGCATAGATGGCCAGCAGGGACAGGGCCCAGAGGCCGAGCGGGCCCCAGGTGAAGATGTCCAGCCCCAGACCCAGAAGGGTGAGCACCAGCGGCGCGACTACCGAGGGGCGGATCAGCGGCCAGGCGAAGGCCAGAACCATGGGAATGACCGGCTCGGGAAGGCTCAGGCCGAACAGCTCGACCGGGGTGGCCAGGACGATGGTGGCCGCGACCGTGATCAGGGCCGGATAGACGATCCACTGCATCGGCCCGACCACGCGGACCGCGACGGGGCGTCTCATTCGGTCCCCCCGGCGGGAGGCGCGGCTTCGGCGGCCGGCGGAGGCGCGGCGGCGGCGGGCGGGGTCGGACGCGGGCGGGCGGCCTCGACGGCGTCGGCCCGGGCCGCGGCGGCGTTGGACTCGGTCGTGCGCGCCCGGGCGGCGTCGCGGCGGGCGGCCGCGTCGGTGATGGCGGCGGCCTGGGCGGGGGTGGCCTCGGCCACGGCGCCCAGGGCGGCCAGCGGAGGCGCGTTCAGATCGTCGGCGCCGATCAGCTGGCCGAAATCCTCGAACAGCATGACGCGCACATAGTCGATGGCGCCCCGGTCGCTGAACAGCTTGACCCGCCACGAGCCGTCGATGCCCTTGGCGGCGACGCCGATGGGCACGCCGCGGGGGAAGCCGCCGCCGTCGCCCGAGGACAGGATGCGGTCGCCGGCCTGGACGGCGCCGACGCCGCGGATGAACTCGAGCCGCGGATTGTCGCTGCCGTCGCCGGTCAGCAGGGCGCGGGCGTCGGTGCGGTCGACCAGCACCGGCGTGCGGCTGGCCACATCGGTCAGCAGCACCATCCGGCTGACGTTGGGCGAGGTCCCCACGATGCGGCCGACGAGGCCGTGCTCGTTGACCACGGGATTGCCGACCTTGACGCCCTTGGCCGAGCCGGCGTCGATCAGGCGGGCGCGGGAGAAGGGGCCGCGGGTGTCGGAGATGGAGCGGGCGGTCTGCATGGCCACGGGCGGCTCGGGCCGGATGCCCAGCATGGCCTCGTAGCGGGCGTTGACGTTCTTGAGGGCGATGGCCTGGTCGCGCCAGGGGGCCAGTTCGGCCAGTTCGCGCTTCAGACGGCGGTTTTCCGAGACGGCGAAGAAATAGCCCCCGACGTAGTTGGTGGCCGATC
>Ga0233425_10011711_pt1 | contig 10146 bp, 2 predicted proteins | sample Watercolumn_Towu_2_FD_181712 | JGI IMG/M metagenome (GOLD analysis project Ga0233425, IMG submission 181712) | Freshwater microbial communities from Lake Towuti, South Sulawesi, Indonesia - Watercolumn_Towuti2014_140_MG | ecosystem: Environmental > Aquatic > Freshwater > Lake | place: Indonesia... | reverse complement strand
GGGCCCCTCCTGGCGAACGACGCGGAACGCGTCGGCCTCGGGGCGGACCAGCCCGTAGTTCCAGGGCGTCGTGGGGAAGACCTCATACGCCGGCCACTCGTCCGTGCCGCTGTACCGCTCCCAACGCTCGCCGATCTTCAGCGAGTAGGTCAGCGGGCCCCGATGCACCGAGATGGGGCTGCCGACCTCGGGCCACGTCTTCACCGTGATGGCCTGGGGCAGGTTCAGTTCGACCGTGTCGCCGTCCTCCCACTCGCGCTCGATCACGAGGTACTCCGCCGCCTTCGGCCGTGCGTCCACCGTCTTGCCGTTCACCTTCGCCCGCGCGCCCGCGCACCAGCCGGGGATGCGGAGGTAGAGCGGGAAGGCGACCGTGCTCGGCGTGGACAGCGTCAGCTTCACGCTCTCGGAGAACGGGTAGTCGGTCGCCTCGGCGATCGTGACCTGAGTGCCCTCCCCGACCTTGGCCGTCACGCTCGACTCCGCGTAGAGCACCGCTGCGAGGCCGTTGCCGGGCGTCGCCAGCCAGAGATGCTCGGCATAGTAGGGCCAGCCATGGGAGACGTTGTGTTGGCAGCAGCGGTAGCTGTGCGGGTCGTAGGCCAGCATGTTGCCGCCGTTCTGCAGGCCGGGGCTCTTGTTCTCCTTGTCCAGCTGCGGCATGTTGGGGGCTGTGAGGTAGTGGAGCCCCTTCTGGTCCGGCGGCTGCGAGGGCGGGAACGAGTTGAAGGCGACGTCCTCACAGCGGTCAGCGTAGAGCACCTCTCCCAGCATGGTCAGCAGCATCTGGTCGGAGTGCATGGACTCGACCATCGAGCAGGTCTCGGCCGCCTGTCGGGGGTCGCGGTAGCCCTCGCGGGCGTTCTCATCCGCGCCGAACAGGCCGCCGGGCTGTTGCCCGTAGAGCTGCATCACCTCCTCATACCGCTGCTGTGTTCCCCGGAGGTGCTGTGGGTCGCCACTGAGGACGTAGTACTCCGCCGGCGATCGGAGGCCCTGGCAGACGTTCACCCCGTGCCACGTGGGGAAGCCGTTCGTCCAGTCGGCGGTACGGCGGTGGACCTTGTGGGCGAGGTCGATCAGCCACGGCTCGCCGGTTCGGTTGTAGAGCCAGTAGACGCTCTCGAGGTTGTCCCCGGCGCGGATCTTCTGCCAGCTGCCCGGCAGCATCTGCTCCTCGGGCATGTCCAGCTGCCAGCGGAAGTAGGCGGTCATCAGCGAGATGACGCGCGCGTCGCCCGTGTGCTCGTAGTACGACTGTAGGCAGTTGAGAGCGATCATGTTGGGCCAGAGGTCGTTGTTCCGCTTGTTGTCGCGCGGACCGAACCAGCCGTCCGCCTCCTGGCTGGACAGGAGGCCCTCGATCCAGACTCGGGCCTCGCCCTCGATGCGCTCGTCTCCCAGCACGTAGCCCAGGTCGCCGAAGCCCTTCAGCCAGTAGGGCAGCTCCTCCCAGCCCCACTTGCCCTCGCCATCGGCCGCCAGCCACGCGTTGTCGGCCTTGTCGCACCACGGACTGATCTCGGTGAGATGGCCGGTCATGCCGTCGGCTTCGAGTTCCAGCTGCGTCCGGAGCCAGCCCTCGGGGCAGATGGCCCCAATCGGCAGCTTCACGAAGGGGCTCGGCGAGAGCGGCGGCCGGTTGCCCACGTAGTGGTCATTGCTCCGGTCGGTCGGAGGGACTGGGACGCTGAACACCTTCGCATGGACCGAGCCGGCTGCGGCGAGCAGGCACAGTGCCGCGACCAGAAGGCAGCTACCGTTCAAACCGATCACCTCGACGTCTAGGGTGGGAACCCGCAGAGGGCAGGTTCACGGCCGAGGCGCGGCCTTCCTTCTCGCGGCAGTGAGGCAGGAAGGGCCCGAGTAGCCCGGTAGCCAATCTGACGCGGCGGGACCGGGCCCGAGTTCTGGCCCCGGCCACCAAACCGTCGATGAAGGGGTCCACCATGCACCGCGTGCGTTCACGCGTCATACTACTCGCGCTGGCCTCCTGGGTCGCGGCCGGGGCGTCCGTCTGCGGCCAACCCGGGAAGCAGCTCGAGCGGGGGTTCCTAGACCCTCCCCCCTCCGCCCGGCCCCACACGTGGTGGCATTGGATGGACGGGAACGTCACCAAGGAGGGGATCACACTCGACCTGGAAGCCATGAAGCACGTCGGAATCGGCGGCGCACAGATCTTCCAGGTGGCCGTGGGCATCCCCAAGGGCCCGGTCCTCTACAACAGCCCCGAGTGGCGTGAGCTGATTCAGCACGCCCTGCGCGAGGCGGACCGGCTGGGGATCGAGATCTGCCTGCACAACTGCGCGGGCTGGTCCAGCAGCGGCGCGCCCTGGGTGAAGCCCGAGCACGCGATGCAGATGCTGGTGACCGCGGAGACCCGCGTCCAGGGCCCGACACGCTTCGATGCGGTGCTGCCTCAGCCCGAGACGCGGTTGGGCTACTACGCCGACGCCGCCGTGCTGGCCTTCAAGACACCGGCTGCCGAGGCGGCCGTCACCCCCGAGCGGGCGCCCACGGTCACAGCGAGTGTCGAGGGGTTCGAGCCGACGCAGGTACTGGACGGCAACCCGGTCACGGTCTCCTACCTGCTGCTCCCCACGCGGGAGAAGGCCGAGTACATTCAGTTCCACTACCCGCAGCCGGTTACTGTGCGGTCACTCACGATCATCCCGGCAGGGGGCCCAGGGCAGGGCGGGGAGCTGCAGGCCTCCGATGACGGCGTGACCTTCCGCAAGGTGTGCGATGTCTGGATCCCGCAGCCGAACCTCTTGCGCTGCCCGTGGTCGACGAACTTCGACCCGGTGACCGGGCGCTACTTCCGCTTGGCGTTCGGCCGCGGCGGGAACCGGGCGGGGCGAGTCGGTCTCGCGGAGATCGGCCTGCAGACAGGCTTCCGGATCAGCAACTACGGCCTGAAGGCCGGCTACGACCGCGGCAACCCCGGGCCCGACACGCGGGAAGCGCCAAGCGCCGAGGTCGCCATCGACCGCTCAACGATCCTAGACCTGACCTCGCAGGTGGACGCCGAAGGTCGCCTGCGCTGGGATGCCCTACCGGGGGATTGGACGATCATCCGATTCGGCCATACTCCCACCGGGAAGGACAACCATCCGGCCGAGGAGGAGGGCCGCGGCCCGGAGGTCGACAAGCTCTCCCGCGAAGCGTCGCAGGCGCTCTGGGCCGGGATGCTCGACGACGTGATCGACAAGGCTGGGCCGCTTGCCGGGCGGAGCCTGCGGCAGATTCTGATCGACAGCTATGAGGTGGACTGCCAGAACTGGACGCCGCGCTTCCGGGAGGAGTTCCGCAAGCGGCGGGGCTACGACCCCTGGCCGTACCTCCCGGCGATGACGGGACGCGTCGTCCACAGCCTCGAGGTGTCCGAGCGCTTCCTGTGGGACGTTCGCCGCACGATTGCCGACCTCTACGCGGACAACTACTGGGGCTACTTCGCCGAGCGCTGCCATGCCCACGGGATCGAGCTCGGCACCGAGCCCTACGGCAACGGGAACTTCGACGATATGACTGCCGGCGGCCGGGCGGATGTGCCCATGACCGAGTTCTGGGCGCCCTCGGGCGGCGATGTCGGAGGGGGCAAGCTGGCCTCCTCGATTGCCCACACCCGGGGGCGACGGTTCGTCGGCGCGGAGGCCTTCACTGCGAGCGACACCAACGGCAAGTGGCAGAACCACCCCTACCTCCTCAAGCCACTGGGCGACCTCATGTGGACCGCCGGGGTCAACCGCTTCATCTTCCATCGATACGCGCATCAGCCGTGGGTCGATCTCAAGCCCGGCATGACGATGGGCCCGTGGGGCTTCCACTGTGAGCGCACCGTGACCTGGTGGGAGCCCGGTCGCGCATGGATGCAGTACCTCGCGCGCGGCCAGTACCTGCTGCAAGAGGGGCGCTTCTACGGCGATCTGCTCTACTACGTGGGCGAGGGCTCGCCGACCGGTCTCCCCCCCCGCAGCGGCCTGCGACCCGCGCCCCCGACGGGCTACGACTACGACGGCTGCGACACGGAGGTGCTTCTCACGCGCGCCTCGGTGAGGGACGGCCGCGTCGCACTGCCCGGGGGCATGAGCTATGCGGTGCTGGTGCTGCCCGACAACCGGACGATGAGCCCGCAGGTCGCGCAGAAGGTGGCCGACCTGGTCCGGGCCGGGGCGCTGGTGATCGCGCCGAAGCCGGAGCGCTCGCCCGGTCTGACCGGCTACCGCCGCTGCGACGAGGAGGTGCGGCAGCTCGCCGAGGAGGTCTGGGGCGAATGCGACGGCACGACCGTTACAGAGCATGCCTGTGGGAAGGGGCGCGTCATCTGGGGCAGACCCCTTGAGGAGGTCCTGGCCGACCTGAACCTGGAGCCGGACTTCACCGCGACGACCGGCGACCGTCGCGCCAATGTGCAGTACATCCACCGGGTTGCCGACGGCGCGGATGTGTACTTCCTTAGCAGCCAGCTTCGCGGCCCGTCCATCGCGGAATGCAGCTTCCGCGTCGCAGGCAGGGTCCCCGAGGTGTGGTACCCCGACACCGGTCGCATCGAGCGCGCCCCGGTCTATCGCAGCGAGGGCGGGCGGACGGTTGTACCGCTGCGGTTCGACCCGGCGGGCTCGGCCTTCGTCGTCTTCCGCAGGCCGACCGATTCGGCGGATTCTCTCGTCGCCCTCCGCCGCAACGGCGAGCCCGCCCTGCACGCCGTGCCGGTGTCGAAGCACACGCTTGAGATCCGCGAGGCGGTCTACGGGGTGCTGACCACGGACGTGCAGGACATGGTCGAGGTGACGCAGCAGCTGCGGCTCCTCGTGGAGGACAACACGCTCTCCGTGCGCGCCACGAACGGGTTGGCGGGTGATCCAGCCCCCAACATCATCAAGCAGCTGCGGGTGGAGTACGCGCTCAACGGCCAGACGCTCACGAAGACCGTGGACGAGAACGCGCTCCTGCAGCTCCCGGAGCCCGGGGCCACCGGCACGCTGGAGATTCGCGGCGCGTACTATGGGCTGATCCCCGACGGGCCGATCATCACCGAGCCGCGCACGGTCGATGTGACGCAGCAGGTCGCGGCGCTGGTGCAGGACGGGCGGCTGACGGTGGTGGCCAACAACGACCTGGCGGGCGATCCGGCGAACCTTGTGTACAAGCAGATGCGGGTCGACTACCTTTTCGATGGCGAGCCGTACTCGAAGCTGGTGAACGAGAACCAGACCGTGGAACTACCCGACGGTACCGAGCGAGGCGTCTCGAAGGCCGACCTGCCCTACGCGGAGGTCGCGCTGGACGCCGAGGGAAGGCCGCTCCTCACCGCGTGGACGAATGGCCAGTACGAGGTGGAGACCGCGTCCGGGCAGACACTTTCCACAAGCGTCGGCAACGTCCCGGACGCCGTCACCATCGGGGGTCCGTGGGAGGTCCGCTTCCCACCGAACCTGGGCGCGCCGGAGCGCATCTCTCTGCCCGAGCTGATTTCGTGGCCGAAGCACGAGGACCCGGGGGTGAAGTACTTCTCCGGGACGGCGACCTACACGAAGCGGATCGACATCCCGGCGGCCCTCCTACACGAGGGGGCCGTGCTGGTGCTGGACCTGGGCAGCGTGCGGGAACTGGCCCGCGTCTCGCTCAACGGCAAGGACCTCGGCGTCCTGTGGAAGCCGCCCTTCCGCGTGGACATCACCGCCGCCGCGAAGCCCGGCGCCAACGCGCTGGAGGTGCAGGTCACGAACCTCTGGCCGAACCGCCTCATCGGCGACGAGCAGCTCCCGCCCGATGCCGAGTACAACCCGGGCTCCTCGCTGAAGGCGTGGCCCGAATGGCTCCTGAAGGGCGAGCCCCGGCCGAGCGGCCGCATTGCCTTCACCACCTGGCAGCACTGGCAGAAGGACTCGCCGCTGCTGGAGTCGGGCCTGCTGGGGCCCGTAACCTTGCGCGCCGGGCTGGTTGTCAGGCCGTCGCCGAGGTAGCCGCTGCCTGTCGCCTGTAACCTGTCACCTGTGACCTGCCGTCATGTCGCGCCGCATCATTCACCTGGACATGGATGCGTTCTACGCGTCGGTCGAGCAGCGGGACCGGCCGGAGCTGCGCGGGCGGCCGGTGGTGGTGGGAGGCTCGGCCGAGGGACGCGGCGTGGTCTCGGCGGCGTCGTATGAGGCGCGCAAGTTCGGCATCCACTCGGCCATGCCAGCGATCCGCGCGAAGCGGCTCTGCCCGCACGCCGTCTTCCTGCGGGTCGACATGGCCCGATATGCAGCCGTCTCGCGGCAGGTGATGCAGATCCTCGGCGATGTGACGCCGCTGGTCGAGCCGATCTCGCTGGACGAGGCGTTCCTGGACGTAACGGGCAGCCAGGCGCTGTTCGGCGATGCGGTGCGGATCGGGCGGCTCCTGAAGGAACGCATCCGGGACGAACTCTCGCTGACGGCCTCCGTCGGTGTCGCCCCCAACAAGTTCCTGGCGAAGTTGGCCTCGGACCTGGAGAAGCCCGACGGGTTCGTGCTGGTGCCCGAGGGACGCGAGGCCGAGTTCATCGCCCCTCTACCGATCACCCGCTTGTGGGGCGTCGGACCCGCGACGGCGGCGCGGCTCGAGGCGGTGGGGCTGCGCACGATCGGCCAGATCGCGAGCTGCCCGACGACGCTCCTGCAGGCGCAGGTCGGCAACCAGGCAGAGGGTCTGCAGCAACTGGCCCGCGGGCTGGACGACCGGCCTGTGGTCCCGGACCAGGAGGCGAAGTCGATCAGCAGCGAGACGACCTTCGCGGAGGACACCGACGACGTGGACTTCCTGCACCGGGTGCTGCTGGAGCTGGCCGACGATGTGGCGTGGCGGCTGCGGAGGGCGGGGCGACTGGCGCGCACTGTGTCCCTGAAGCTGCGCTTCCCCGACTTCACGACGCTCAGTCGCGACGCCACCCTCCCCGAGCCGACCATCGCCGGGCTGGTGATCTACGAGCAGGCGCGGGCGCTGCTGGCGCGCGCGAACCCGCGTGGGCGGAAGGTGCGGCTGGTCGGCTGCGGGGTCAGCAACCTGACCGCCGAACGGCAGCTCAACCTCTTCGAGGAGGGCCCGCAACGCGCCGAGCGCGCCGAGCGGGCGATGGACGAGCTGCGCTCCCGGTTCGGCTTCGGCGCGGTCCGACGAGCCGCCCTTCTGCGGGAGCGACCGCCCCCGCCCGGTGATCCGGGCTAACCTGCTGCGACCTGTGGAGGTCGATCCATGCACGACGCACCCGCCCATGCCCTCTGGCCGCTTCTGCCGGCGGCCCTGCTCACCGCAGCCGCCGCACTGGCCGCCGAGCCGCCCGGGCGGATGCTGCGGCGTCGGCCCAGTGGCGAGATGCGGGTCGTGGTGAGCGGCCTGGCGGCGGCGACGATCGTGGCGCCCGATGAGCCGGCGATGGCAGGGGTGGCCCGGGAGGCGGCCGCTCACGTTCGCGCCCTGACGGGGGCGGAGCTCCCCGTCGTGGACGAGGGCGCGGCGGTGGAGGCCGATGGGCACACGCTTCGGTCCGATCTCCGCGGCCGCTCGGCCATCCTCGTCGGCAACGCCCTGAACAACCGGATCATCCTGGCCCTGTACGGGCGGTGGCTGGACGCGGCCGACGGCAAGTACCCGGGGGGTGAGGGGTACGAACTGCGCACCGTCGTGAACCCCTTCGGCCCGGCGAGTCAGGTGCTGGTGCTCGGGGCCAGCACGCCGGAGGGCGCTCGCGCGGGTCTGGAGGCGCTCAAGGGCCATCTGGATGCGGCGGCAAGCGGCCGCGACCTCGTCTTGCCGCAGTTGCTGGAGGTCCGTGTGGGCGACGAGCTGCGGCCGACCTTTGGGCAGGCCGTCAGCGAGGTGCGCGCCAATCCGACCCGCGCGATCGGGCCCGTGCTGACGAACTCGGACCTCGCGAGCTTCGCGATGGATGCCTTGCGCTACTCCTGGACCGGGGAGCGCGCCTTCGCCGAGCGGGCGGCGGGCGTCCTGCGCGAGATGAACGCCCGCTTCGATGGCGAGTACTACCACGGGGACGTGCGCACCTGCGACGACTACGCGCTGGAGTACGCGGTGCGCGGCTGGTGGGTGCTGCAGCACGCCGGCGTGCTGACTCCGGAGGAGCTGTGGGAGACGGACCGCAACCTCTATCGCGACTTCCCGTACAGCGCTCACGAGGCGGGGAGTGTCGGCTCACGGCACCTGGCCTCGGGCTCAATGGCGTGGTTCCTGGCCCTCGACGGGCTACTCACCTACGGGAACCCCGACGCGGAGGCGCGCCGACAGTTGGAGGCTTGGCGCGAGGGCGTCCGCGCCTACTTCCACGGCGCCTGCCGCACGTACCGGGGGGATGTCGATCAGGCCCAGGACTACGGGGCGCTCGAGAACGTCTTCCGGTACGCGATCCACGACGGCCATTGGGAGTACTTCACGAGCGGGTGGGCGGACCGAACGATCGCGCAGATGCTGATGAATGTGGACAACCTCGGCTGGTACTCGGGAGTCGGCGGCTATGGCGAGTCGATGCCCGGCAGCCTGAACTACCCGGTCGCCATCGGGGTCTGCCTGCCGATCACGGCCATGTTCGAGCGTCGCGGCGATCTCCGCTGGATCAGGGAGAACGTACCGAACCTGGGGATGTCGCACCTGGGCTTCCAGGTGCTCGGTGTCCATGCCTTCGACATGGGCGCATACGTGCCGGCCGAGCCGCCGCAGGGGGCGCTCACCGGGCTGACGGAACTCCCACTCAGCGAGTACCACTGGAATCTGGGTCAGAGCCCGAAGGCGGACGGCGTCGGCCCGGTGACGACGCCGCTGGAGCGGTGTGTGGACAAGGTGATGTTGCGGGAGGGCTTCGGGCGGCTCGAGCAGTACCTGCTGCTCAACGGGTTCCAGAACACGGTGATGGGCTGCCTGGATGGCAACGCGATCGTGCGCTTCTGCGACCAGGGCGAGGTGTGCCTGTTCCAGAGCACCCAGGAGGAGGGCCACGACACCAAGAACGCCGTGTGGGTAAGCAACGGGCGGAACGACGACCCGCTGGAAGGGTGCGTCGAGCGCGGCCCGATGGCCGACTTGGGGGAGGCGTGCTTCAGCGCGACCACGCTGCCGCGCTACCACGGCACGGACTGGGAACGCAACCTCTTCTGGCGCAAGGGCGGCGTGCTCGTGGTGCTGGACCGGCTGACCCTCCGCGAGCCCGGCGACTACGTCATGGCCTGCACCTGGCGCTCCCCCCGGTATGCGCGGCTCACCGAACAGGGCGCCTGGCAGGCGCGCACAGAGCGCGGCGTGTTCACCATCGCCCCAGCCGCGACACCTCCGCAGGAAGCTCCGTACCCCGTGCACGAGGGCGCGGACGGGCAGACCACCATCGAGGTCTCCTCCGCCTCACGGTTGACCAGCTCCCTGGGCAACGACCGCTACTCCGCGGAGGTCCCGTGGGTCCTGCGCGAGTGGCGACGCCTGACCGTGCCGCAAGCGCGGGTCGGCTCAGTGGTCGAGTTCCAGAACGCCGCCTTCCTGAGCACCGAGGAGGCCCCGCAGAGCTTCAGCTTGCAGCGCGTGGCGGACGGAGCGGCGCTGCTCGGGGACCATGACGGCGAAGGAGGTAGCCTGCTGACCCGGGGACCGCAGCGGCTCGGGGGGACGCTCGCGGTCAACGCGGACTTTGGGTGGCTGGCCGCCGATGGCGGCCACGTCGCGGGCCTGCGGAGCTTCGCGTTCGGGAAGTTGGCGGCGCTGGAGGCGGACGCCGGCGTGGATGTCGCCGTGCGCCTGGAGGACCTTTCGGCCACATTGCGCGTCGTCGCGCGCGAGCCTGGTTCGCTGACTATCCGCCTGCCCGACCTACGGGCTGTACACCTCGACGGGGTGCCGCAAGCCTGCGAACGAGGCGAGACACACGTGGCTGTCTCGCCGGGTACGCATGAGGTCCGATGCGAGGCGAACGTGGCAGTCCTGATCGCCGGCCTCGAACGCACACTGGCGGAGCTGCGTTCGCCGGGCGCGTCTCCGCGTCAGACGCCCCGTCAGACGCGGCGCGCGGGCGCTGCACCTTGGCCGTTGAAGTCGGCGTGGACGTTCGATGGGCTGGCGAGTGTGGGCCGGCGTGAGCGCAACCTGACGATCACGTCCCGCGTCGATGGCGCAGAGCCCAGGCCC
>Ga0233425_10011710_pt1 | contig 10147 bp, 7 predicted proteins | sample Watercolumn_Towu_2_FD_181712 | JGI IMG/M metagenome (GOLD analysis project Ga0233425, IMG submission 181712) | Freshwater microbial communities from Lake Towuti, South Sulawesi, Indonesia - Watercolumn_Towuti2014_140_MG | ecosystem: Environmental > Aquatic > Freshwater > Lake | place: Indonesia... | reverse complement strand
GTTTGCAACTACTCATCATGAGCGGGAAAAACAAGAATTCTCCTCAATGTCATTCCCTCAAGCTTCATCTGACTCGTAGCGGCGCGCAGGATGGATCCCCGCCTGCGTGTATAGACCGCAGAGATAGGTAACACCTGTCCACAGACATGGGTAACACATTAGTTTATGTTTAACAAAATCATAAACATAGGTGGTCAGTGATGTCGTGGCAGGAGAAAAATCGAGTGAGTCTGAGAAAAGAGTTTGTGCTACAAGCAGAAAAGAGTGATGCAAATATGGCGGAGCTGTGTAGGCGCTATGAAATTAGTAGAAAAACCGGTTATAAGTGGCTCAATCGATATCAGCAAGGAGAGAGCTTAGCCGATCAATCAAAATGCCCTCGTAATAGTCCCAAACAATTAAGTAAAGAACTGATTCGTGAAGTCATTGAACTTCGTGAAAAATATCCTTATTGGGGTGCGAGAAAAATTCAAGCGATATTATCCAGAAAAGGAATGATCGACCTTCCCGCAAAAAGTTCGATTCATAAAATTCTTAAAAAATATGGATATATCAAAGATGAAAAAGCAACGAACCATCATTACCAACGATTTGAACATGAAGCGCCTAACCACTTATGGCAAATGGATTTTAAAGGACATTTTGCCTATGAGAAAGGTCGATGTTTCCCATTAACAATATTAGATGACCACTCACGCTTTTCATTGGCTTTGCAAGCCTGTCTAAATGAGCAAGGTGAAACAGTAAAACCTATTTTAATAGAGGTCTTTCGTCGCTACGGTTTGCCAGAACGAATCAATGTAGATAATGGCAATCCTTGGGGTTCTTTGTACGAATGTGCTCGATACACAACGTTTAGCAAATGGCTCATTCGAACCGGTGTTAAAGTCAGTTATTCTCGCCCCGCACATCCTCAAACGAATGGTAAAGAGGAAAGATTTCATCGAACGTTGAAACTTGAATTGTTAAACGCAAACTACTTTAGAAGTTTAGAAGAAATACAACAAAAATTTAATGATTGGCGAACTATTTATAATCTTGAAAGACCTCACGAAGGGATCGATATGCAAGTGCCCGCGGAACGCTACAAACCCAGTTATCGTCCATATCCTGAAGTGTTGCCACCAATAGAATACAGTGATGACTCTCTGATTAAAAAGGTGGATTGTCGTGGCAGGATACATATTAACGCAAGGCAAATCTTTGTGGGAATGCCCTTTGCAAAAGAACCCTTAGGGATAAGGCACCAAGGGCATTCAGACATTATCGAACTTTATTATTGTCATCAAAAGCTAGGTGAGGTTGACCTTAATCTAACCAGAAAAAATACTTTAATTAATTTATACAGTAAAAGGATCACTGAATTCATGTAGAATGTGTTACCCATGTCCGTGGACAGGTGTTACCTATCTCTGCGGTCTATACACCTGCGCGGGGATGACAGCGGAAAGAGCAGGGATGACAGCGAAGGGTGCAGGGATGACAGCGAAAGGTGCGAGAATGACAGCAAAGAGAGCAACGTTAATGACAGAAAGAGCGTCTCGCTATTCCTTCCAACATGATTAATGATAGCCTGCGTCTTACCACCCTGTGGCTTCTTTCACTCCCAACCCAATGGCTGCGGGAGAGCGTACCGTGTGGACGCCGGCGGCTTCTAGGGCGGCGAATTTTTCTGCGGCGGTTCCTTTTCCTCCGGCGATGATGGCGCCGGCGTGGCCCATGCGTTTGCCGGGGGGGGCGGTGACCCCTGCGATGTAAGACACCACGGGTTTTGTCACGTGATGTTTAATGAATTCTGCGGCTTCTTCTTCGGCGCTGCCTCCAATTTCTCCCACCATCACAATGGCTTCTGTTTGGGGATCTTCTTGGAACATGGCTAATACATCAATAAAGGAAGTGCCTTGAATGGGATCTCCGCCAATGCCCACACAAGTACTTTGACCAAACCCTAAGGCCGTGGTTTGATTCACCGCTTCATAGGTTAAGGTGCCTGAGCGAGACACAATGCCTACGCGGCCGGGTAAATGAATATGGCCTGGCATGATTCCAATTTTGCATTGGCCAGGTGTGATCACGCCGGGGCAATTAGGCCCCACCATGCGAACACCGGGTTTCGTATCTAAATAAGCACGCACTTCTAACATATCTAAGGTGGGAATTCCCTCGGTAATACATACGATGAGAGGGATCCCCGCTTCGGCTGCTTCCACAATGGAATCCTTACAAAAAGGAGCTGGTACATAAATCACTGTGGCATTGGCCCCCGTGGCATCCACTGCTTCTTTCACCGTATTAAAAACGGGTAAGTTTAAATGTTCGCTGCCACCTTTGCCGGGAGTCACACCCCCCACCATTTGAGTGCCATAATCCATGGCTTGTTGGGAATGGAGAGTGCCTTGATTTCCGGTGAACCCTTGGCAAATCACTTTTGTGTTTTTATCGATTAATATACTCATTAAGCACCTCTTACTGCGTCTACAATTCGTTTTGCAGCATCATCAAATCCTTCCGCCGCAATGATATTTAATCCACTGGCTTCTAAGAGTTGTGCTGCTTTTTCTGCATTATTCCCTTCTAGGCGAACCACCACGGGAATGTGAATTCCCACTTCCGCCACGGCGTCTATGATGCCTTCTGCAATCATGTCGCATCGTACAATGCCCCCAAAAATATTCACTAAAATTCCTTTCACGTTTTCATCGGAGAGAATGATTTTAAAGGCTTCCATCACTCGCTCTTTCGTGGCACTGCCTCCCACATCTAAAAAGTTAGCGGGATTGCCTCCGTGTAATTTAATAAGATCCATGGTAGCCATGGCGAGGCCGGCTCCATTCACCATGCAGCCAATATCTCCCTCGAGAGCAATGTAATTAAGTCCCCAATCCATGGCGCGATTTTCACGCTCATCTTCTTGAGTGGTATCTCTTAAGGCTCGTAAAGCAGGTTGGCGATATAAGGCATTACTGTCTAAATTAATTTTGGCATCTAAACAAATTAAACGCCCTTCTCCTGTCACCACCAAAGGATTAATTTCTAAAAGGGCTAAATCGCAATTTTCAAATAATTTGCCAAGGGCCATGAGCAATTGAGTAAATTCCTTTGCTTGCTTTTCATCTAAGCCTAAAGCAAAAGCGAGCGCTCGTCCTTGATAGGGTAAAACCCCTAATAGAGGATCCACGGTAATGGTGAGGATTTTTTCCGGGGTTTTTTCCGCTACGTGCTCAATGTCCACACCCCCTTCCGTAGAAGCCATAAAAACAATGCGTCGCTGGGATCGATCGATCACCGCACCTAAATATAATTCTCGGCGAATGTCTGAAGGTTCTTCAATCCACACTTGGTGAATGGGTTGGCCCTTAGCATCCGTTTGGTAAGTCACCAAGCGAGTTCCCAACATGCCATGCACGGCTTTTTCTAAATCTTGTTGGTTAGAAACGATTTTAACGCCCCCCGCCTTGCCTCGGCCTCCCGCGTGCACTTGGGCTTTCACCACCCAACGATCACCACCTAATTCTTGAATCACTTGGCGAGCTTCTTCTCCCGTACTCACCACGCCTCCCTTAGGAACGGGGCAGCCATATTCTTTTAAAAGCGCTTTTGCTTGGTATTCATGTAAATTCATTGAGTTATGCCTATTTTTAGTATAAAAATGCGAAAAAAGAGCTTTTCCGCTGGGTTTGAAAAGAGGCCGATTATACATGAAGTTTCAAAGAATCAGCAAAAAAGTTCATAAACTCTTGTGGAAGTGGTCAAATTTCTGTATCATTGGTTTTATTTTGAGCAGATTGATGAGTGTGTGATGGCAGCGACGAGTACGAGTGAAATTCCACAAAAAAGTTTTGATGAGCTGATTGAAGAGCTGGAAAACACCATACTAGTGAATAGTAAGTTTCGTTCTTTTCCCCATTCTTTTACTGATGCTTTATATGAGATGAAGAATAAAATCCAAGAAAGATCTCCACAAACATTACCTGCTTTCAGAGCCCTCATAGAAGCCCTTCTTAAGATAAAAACCCCTGGCGAAATATCTAATACTTTAGATGAAACTCTAAATTCCTTACAGGCCTTTCTTCCTGTGGAGCCCGGTTCTTCATCAGTTTCCACCCCTATAGATCTTTTTAAAAAGAAAATACGGGATTTTTTAGTGGTGAAAGAGTTACTTAATATATTAAGCACTCCTGTGGAGATTTCAGAAGCCTCTTTAAATGTAGATTGGCAAACGATTCAAACTCTCATTATAGAAGAAATAAAAAGCACTCCAAAGGATAATCCCTCACAATTACAAAAAATTTCTCAATGCCTTTATTATCTGTTTCCAGAATCTTTTCCTCATCAGTTTCCCGGTATTCCAGATTTTGATTCTCTATCCAATGTAACGCTTCCGAAAGTATTTAAAAATATCGCCAAGGCAAAAAATTTAATGATTCTTTCTGAAGGCCAGGAAATCACTCGGGAACAACTTTTAAATGCACCAATTACTCCTTTATATCCCTTAGTATCTTATCAATCAGACAGCGATGCGCCTACACGTCAAAAGAGTTTTGTGCCTATCTACTATCAAGATGAGCATGGACATTTTACTCTTCTTAAACATGGGAGAGAGGAAGCTCGAATTTCTGAAGAGGATTCTAGATGGCGAACCCTCCAAGAAGCAGAAGGGCAATATGAAACACATACCACACAAAACATATGGAACTACCCATTTCAACAATGGATAAAAAACGCGCTTCTCAAACAATATTCAGTTGATGTTCCCCCAGAAAAATTCTTTGTACTTCTTGGGTTAAGAAGACAAGAAAATCGAATGTATCTTGAAATACGTCAAACTCCAACAGGAATAAAAACTTATTTTATTGCTATTTACCCAGGAGTTCGATTTTCTTCTGCTTCTAATCCTGAGGATCAGAAAGTGCTTCAAGTGCCCATCTTGATGGAATATGAATTGACTGAGCATGGATTTTTATTTCAAAGAATTCTATTGCAAGATAAAACCCTTCGAAATATTTTGGTGAATGATCCATCTTGTTCTCAAGAAACAGCTACTCAACAAATTGCTGCTAGATTTTCTCCTCCTCCGGGTGCTCCCTCTTCTTCTCAAGCCTCCGAGTCTTTACCAGGGTTTAATGATGTCATGGCTTCTATTCATTCTGCTGGCTTACCTCGATTAGAAAAATCCAAACGATTACATCAACTCCAAGATATGATAGAAAGATTTGGCAATCTCCAAAGTGATCTAAACCGCCAATCTATTTCTTTTGAAAGCATATTAGAAATTCAAAAATTAGTTTTTCTATTAGAAGAAATATTAGAATCTAACATTACGCCTGAAGAAAGGCTTTTTTACGAGAATATTTCCCAATTAATTCCTTCCCTTCTAGAAAATAAACTGAGGACCCTACCCGGTGCCTCTGATGCCTTCGAAACCATAAACAACCCCCTCGACTCACACATCATAAAAGCAAAGCTTTTCATTTTAATAATGGGAATTTTTTCTTTTCAAACAAAAGATGAAAAGCTTCTTAATATTCATGAACAATTCACTACTCTCATTTTTAGATATATTAATGAGAGAACATACTTAAATGAGCTAATCGCTTTTTATAATCATGCTCGTCAATGTATGAAAAAAAATGACTTTTCTTCTTTAAGATATCCTGATTTCATTCCAGAAGAAGAAAGGCTTGTGTTAGTTAGTACTGTACTTTTAAGTACTACAAGCGCCCCTCCTCCACCACCCCCTTCTTCTACGTTTTTTCCTACCCTAACCGTTTTAGAAGCTATTTGGTCTATTGATCCTAATGGAACAAATTATCTTCAAGATATATCTGTCACAATACGTAATTCTCAAGAATCACCTTCGAATCCCGCCCCTATGACCTGGGCCTTGGAACAAATTGAAAACCTACCAGAATCTCAGGAGCTCACTAACTATCTCACGACAACAAGAACCCTTCCTCCAAGTATTCAGTTATTCCGCACCCACATTGTTATTCTCTTGGCGTATGAAAACGTAAGAACTAACCCCACAGACATTGTAAACATTAGAGCAACTTATGAAGCCCGCCTGAGAACCTTGTACCCTAGAGGAAATGAGAGAGTTTACATCGCTGCTTTAAGTCTTTCTGTTCCCTTAACCAGCTTAGCCATTGCAGCTATTCCTAGTATTATTTTATTGGGTCTGTTAACGAATCCTTTCTCCGCTTGTATGGTATTGGGTGTTGGTGCCCTGGGTGGCCTCATTCTTATTGGAGTTTTTGCTATTAAATATCATCAGGCAGAACATAGCCCTTCTAATCAATCCTTCAATCAATGCCGTAGCTTTTTTGAGTTTTTTGCTCATCCTCGAGCTTCTACAGGAGGAGACTCTCATGCACCCCCACCTCCTTCTTCTCTGGCCTTACCTCTTACTCTAGCCCATCCTGGTGAATCGGACTCCCTGCCGCTGCTTCCCCAGCCAAGTTGATTTTTGGTATAAAATTCTGCAATAATGAAGGATATGTTTATTTTTTACTCTTTTTTCTTGTTTTCCTCAGAATTCCTTAAGAAATTAGAAGTATATTAAACCAATAAGTGGGTTTTTATTTTACATACCCAGTGAGGTGAACCGTGGCTACTTTTTTTGGTGAATCTATTTCCCCCCTTCAAGACGAGGTTGCTCAGAAAGAAAAAGAGTATCAAGCCCTTATTGACGAATTAAATCCAAGCTCTGGGGATGATGGCTCGGAAGAAGAAGAGTATCTCTCACTTAGTGAAGAGTATGTAAGTTATATAAAAATGTCTCTAGAGACATTCCTTGAAGATCTAAATCACATAGATTCCACTCATCAGCTTTCTAATATTCTTTCCATTAAAAAAAGAATATATGAGCTCTCCATTCTAGCCCTTGAAAAATACAAAGCTGGAAAAGGAGTTCTTACGGAATCAGATCTCAATCAATACCCTTTCTTAACTGTATTAAAAAGAGATGTAGCAATCCTAGGTAGCCAGGAATTAAAAAATTCTTTAAACGATCTGCTAGATACATTAATAGAGGATCCAAATAAGGTCCCAAATCCTGAGGATAGCACCCACTTTGAAACAGAACCCTCCATAGGAAGTGGACATAGGGAGCCCCGCTATAGGACTTCCCTCAATACATATTGGCAAAGCCCTGAGACAATAGAAAGAGATCTTGAAACCACTTTATTAGTACTAGAGAGGCTCTCTAATCACTTAAACGATGCGGGTCTAACAGCTTATATTATATATGCAAGACAAGAACAGAAAAATGGTAAGGGCGATGAATCCAGATTAAATACTTTACTAATGACAAATCTGTGCATTTTAAACTATTTTGAAAAAGTAAAAATAACACTACTTAGCAATAAATTAGGATTAGAAGAATTGTTGGAAATCATGGGCATCGCTACTGAATATAAAAATAATATTGCCCAGCTCTACCCAATGCAGAAAACACATCCTGGTTATAAAGCTGCTGTAGGTCTTACTGGTTCCTTCACCACCATAGGGATTGGATGTATTCCTGTTGCACTTTTCCTTGCAAGTAATCCCATTGGTTGGACCATTGGGGCTAGTGTAGCATCTGGGGCTTTACTGACTCTCACTGTAATGGCCATCGTGTTTTTACTGAAACACAGAACCCAATTAGAAACCAGCCACAAGAGTTTAATCAACTCTAAAACAAGCTTCTCTAAAGAACAAGTTCCTCTTGAAATGAAAGAAGCTTTAAAAACTGCAGACTTAAGCCCATACACTCTTCAAGCAGAACCTACAGATTATCCATATCCCAGAGGTTGATAGAACTCCTAAACCTCCAACAACATGCGCGCTGGATCCTCTAGCAATTCCTTCACCGTCACTAAAAAGCTCACGGATTCTCGGCCGTCAATGATGCGGTGATCGTAGGATAAGGCCACATACATCATGGGGCGGATCACAATGGCGCCCTCTTCCACCACGGGGCGATCTTCAATCTTATGCATGCCTAGAATACCACTTTGAGGAGGATTCAAAATAGGTGTTGACATTAAGGAACCAAAAACGCCGCCGTTAGAAATAGTAAAGGTACCTCCCGTCATTTCTTCCACGGTGAGTTTTCCTTCTCGGGCTTTATCTGCGTATTCTCCAATGGCGTTTTCAATGCCCGCCAAACTTAATTGTTCTGCATTTCGAATAATGGGTACCACTAATCCTCGGGGGGAAGACACCGCAATACCAATGTCATAGTAACCATGATAAATCACATCATTTCCATCTAAAGAAGCATTCACAGAGGGAAATCGTTTTAAGGCTTCAATCACTGCCTTTGTAAACAAAGACATAAAGCCCAAACGCACCCCATGTTTTTTTTCAAATTGATCTTTGTAACGTTTTCTCAAATCCATAAGGGGTTTCATATTGATTTCGTTAAAGGTGGTGAGAATAGCAGCGGTTTGTTGAGCGCTCACCAAACGCTCTGCAATGCGAGCTCGCAAACGAGTCATGGGCACTCGTTCTTCCGTGCGAAGCCCTGAAGAAACCACCACACCTTCTCCTCGGGTGGAAGCAGGGGAAGCTCCTTGATTTAAATAATTCACCACATCTTGTTTTGTTAACCGTTCTCCTTTCCCTGTGCCTTTGAGTCCTGCGGGATTCACATCGTGTTCCGCCACTAAACGTCGCACGGAGGGAGATAAATCAGAAGCCTCTTCTTTTTTAGAGGGAGCGGGCGCTGCTGCGGGAGCCGGTTTTTTTTCTTGGGCCACTGCTCCTGCCTTCACCATGGCTAATACTTCCTCTGCCGTCACGGTAGAACCTTCTTCTTTCAATACTTTTTCTAAAACACCTTCCACGGGAGAGGGCACTTCCAAAACCACTTTATCCGTTTCTAAATCCACTAAGGGTTCATTCCGAGACACAGCGTCTCCTGGTTTTTTACGCCAAGTTAACACCGTTGCATCAGCCACAGATTCAGGAAGGGCAGGAACTTTAATTTCAATACTCATGGGTGGATCCTCTTGTTAATTATTGAATGCCTAAGGCATCTTTTACTAATTGAATTTGTTGTTCTTCATGAACTTTTGCACTTCCCACTGCGGGCGCTGCAGAGGCAGGACGTCCTGCATAAAAAAGCTTTTGATTTTTTTCCAGGCATTCTAACACATGGTGTTGAGTGGCATACCAAGCGCCTTGATTTTGGGGCTCTTCCTGACACCAATACATGGTTTCTGCTTTGGGATACGCTTTCAAAAGATTTTTTAAAGCTTCTTTCGGGAAAGGATATAATTGCTCCACACGCAAAATAGCAATGTGTTTTAAGTCTTGCTCTCGACGTTTTTGCAATAAATCGTAATACACTTTTCCGCTACACATCACTACACGAGTGACTTTCTCGGGATTTAAATCATCAATTTCCCCTATCACTGTTTGAAAGGTACCTTCCGCTAATTCTTTCAAAGTGGAAGTTGCTAATTTATGTCGAAGCAAACTTTTAGGAGTCATGACGATGAGGGGTTTTCGATAAGGACGCACTGCTTGTCTTCGAATCATGTGATACGCTTGAGCAGGCGTGGTGGGTACACACACTTGCATATTATGCTCCGCACACAATTGTAAAAAACGTTCTAAACGAGCGGAAGAATGTTCCGGTCCCATGCCTTCATATCCATGGGGTAAAAATAAAGTAAGCCCGCACAAACGGCCCCACTTTTGATATCCAGAACTAATGAATTGATCAATCACCACTTGGGCTCCATTCACGAAATCACCAAACTGGGCTTCCCAGATCACTAGAGAACAAGGCTCTGCGGTGGCATAGCCATATTCAAAGGCCAATACGGCTTCCTCTGATAAGATGGAATCAATGATGGTGAAGTGTCCTTGATCTTTTTGAAGATGTTGTAGGGGAATATAAACTTCTCCGGAATTCACTTCATGAAGCACGCCATGACGATGGGTAAAAGTACCTCGCCCACAATCCTGTCCCGACAATCGAACGGAATGGCCTTCCATCAATAAAGTGGCGTAAGCTAAATTCTCTGCGAATCCCCAAAAAATAGGCCCTTCCCCTTTTGCCATACTGATACGAGCATCCCATTCTCGCTGCACTTGTTTTTGCAAAATAAAGCCTTTGGGTAATTCCAACATGGCATTTGCAATGTTTTTTAAG
>Ga0233425_10011709_pt1 | contig 10148 bp, 6 predicted proteins | sample Watercolumn_Towu_2_FD_181712 | JGI IMG/M metagenome (GOLD analysis project Ga0233425, IMG submission 181712) | Freshwater microbial communities from Lake Towuti, South Sulawesi, Indonesia - Watercolumn_Towuti2014_140_MG | ecosystem: Environmental > Aquatic > Freshwater > Lake | place: Indonesia... | reverse complement strand
CGCCGAGCCATCCCAGGAGTTTTCAGGGCTGGCTGATTCTGCAGGAGAGTTTCGACCAGGACACCGCCAGGGGCTGGCTGCGCCTGCTCACCGAGCAGGGCGATACACTGCGGGCAGTCATCGGCGAGCCGCTTGAGGCCTCACTCCTCGGAAGCCAGGGTGAGAAGTCTCAAACGAGGCTGGTCTTCGACCGGGGCGGGGTGCAGACCCGGGACACGCTGTTCCGATTCCGGTTGTTCGAGAACGACGTCGAGAAGCTCACTGGATTTGTCTCGCGACGCGGCGTGATTCCGCCGAGCCTGAAGCTGGGACTGAAGCTGCTTGATTCGGAAGTCGGTGGCCGGTACATCAGCTTCCTGCGCGCAGTGAAACGACCCGGCGCCGGGCTGGTCTTCCTTGCTTTCGTTGTGCTGCTGGCCGGGATTTTTGTGCTGGCAGTTGAAAGCCACAAGCCGCAAGCTCAAACGAAGATTAGCAGAGGTGACACCCCTCCGAAGCGAAGGGGAGTCACCTCCTCTGAGGAGCTTGTCTGATGGACATCCAACTCGGCTGGTTCGCGCTGGGCATCTATGCGGCGTCGTTCATGTTCTTCCTGGTCGCTTTCCTGGAGCGCAAGCGAGGGCACTCACTCTCCGGCATCGTCATTCTCGCTATCGCTCTGGCGGTGCACCTGGCGGCGACCATCATCCGGGCGAAGCTGGCCGGACACCTGCCGTTCGCTTCGCGGTTCGAGGCCTTGACCTTCTATGCCCTGGTGACTGCCGGGCTGACGCTGGTCATCGGCATCGTCCGGCGCGAACTGCCGGTCGCGTTTCTAACCCTGCCGCTGGTCATGCTATTCATGGTCGGCGCGCTGGCCGGCAAGGTCAAAGCGCCGCATCCCCTGCCGCCGGTGCTGAACAGCCCGTTCTTCCTGATTCACGTCGTCATTGCCTTTGTCGGCTACGCCGTGTTCACGATGAACCTGGGACTTGCCGTCGGCGCGTTGTTCGCGCCGGGGGGCGTCAGCCTTCAGCCACCAGCCACAAGCGACAAGTCTTCGCGGTTGGGCTCACTGGAGGAGCTGCTCGGGCTGGCGCGCAGGCTCGTGCCCTGGGGGCTGGTGACACTCGGGGCAGGAATCGCGCTGGGCGGAGTCTGGGCTTTGTTCTCATGGGGAACATGGTGGGGCTGGGACCCGAAGGAGACCGGGGCGCTGGTGACCTGGCTGAGCTATGTCGTCTATGTCCATTCGCCGACGTGGAAACGACCGCCGCGCCGGGCTGAGGCGTGGCTGCCGATTGCCGGCTACCTGTTGCTGCTCCTGACCTTCCTGGGCGTGAACCTGCTGAAATGGGGACTGCATGCTTATCAGTAGCGCGCCAATGCGGATCGCGGAATGCAGATTTCGGAATTCCGCATTCATCATTCCGCATTCCGAATTGACCGGCTTCCCCGGCTCAGCTATAATCCCTTTCCATGTCCGCCCGAATTCTGTATAAGCCTTCCGACGAACTGCTTGCGGTGCGCATCAAAGACCTGCTCGAACAGCAGGGAATCGTGGCCGTGCTGCGTTCGTATCAGATACCCTGGTACAACGGACTGGCCAAGATGATGCGACCGGAGTGGGGCGAGGTGCTGGTGTCGGACGAGGATTTTGACCGGGCGAAAGAGTTGCTGGACGACCTGTTGACCGTAGTGAAGGCCGAGGCCACCGGCGAGGGCGAGATTGTCGAGCCGGAGGAAGGCGCCTGAGCAGAGCACGGCGGCCGACCAGTTCTCAATAGACCACTCGACCGGTGAAGACAAGTTCAGAGTCCGAAGTCCAAAGGTCAAAGCAAGGAACCGAATCCTGAACCAGAAATGGCCCTAGCGCTGGACATGGGCATTTGAACCTGGCCCGTTGTTTTGGACTTTGTACTTTGGACTTGCGGCTTCGTACCGGGAATCCTGGAGTTGCGACCGCATGACCACTACTTCTAGACAAGGAGCATGATGAAATCAGTTTACGTATTCGGCAATGGCCGGGCCGACGGCTCGGCGGCGATGAAAGAGCTGCTCGGCGGCAAGGGCGCGAACCTGGCCGAGATGACGAACCTCGGGCTGCCGGTGCCGGCCGGGTTTACCATCTCAACCCGGGTCTGCACATACTACATGAAGCACGGCGCCTATCCGCCGGGTTTGAAGAAGCAGGTCGAAGCGGCGCTGGCCCGGGTGGAAAAGGTCATGTGCGCGCGGTTCGGCGATACCACGAATCCGCTGTTGCTGTCGGTTCGTTCCGGCGCGCGCAGTTCAATGCCCGGGATGATGGAGACGGTGCTCAACGTCGGGCTCTGCTCGAAAACGATTCCGGCGCTGGTCAAGAAGACCGGCAATCCGCGATTCGTGTTTGATTCGTACCGCCGGTTGATAATGATGTACTCGGACGTCGTGATGGAGAAGGCGGCCGGAATTGAGCCGCACGAAGGCAAGGGCGTGCGCACGCAGCTCGAGCGAATCATCGGCGCGGCCAAAGAGCTGCAGGGCTACCGCTCGGATGCTGAACTGACCTACGACGACCTCAAGTTGCTCTGTGACCGGTTCAAGGCCCGGGTGCGGGAAGTGCTGGGGCGCGAGTTTCCGGACGACCCGGCCGAACAGCTCTGGGGCGCGGTCGGTGCGGTCTTCACCTCCTGGAACGGCAAGCGGGCCGTTTCGTATCGCCGAATTGAGGGCATCCCGGATGACTGGGGGACCGCGGTAAACGTGCAGGCGATGGTCTTCGGCAATACCGGCGATTCGTCGGCGACCGGCGTTGCCTTCACCCGCAACCCGGCAACCGGCGATAATCACTTTTACGGCGAGTGGCTGGCCAACGCCCAGGGCGAGGACGTGGTGGCGGGTATCCGCACGCCGAACCCGCTGAACGAGGCCTCGCGCGGCGAGCAGAACCGGGACCAGGCGACGCTGGAACAGGCGATGCCTGCGATCTACCGCCGGCTGGACGGTTTTCGCCGCAAGCTCGAGCGGCACTATCGCGATATGCAGGACATTGAGTTCACGATCCAGGAAGGCAGGCTCTGGATGCTCCAGTGTCGGACCGGCAAGCGGAGCGGCCCGGCGGCGCTGAACATGGCGATGGACATGTGCGACGAGCGGCTCATCACGAAGAAGGACGTTGTGCTGCGCGTCGTGCCGAGCCAGCTCGACGAACTGCTGCATCCGATTGTCGACCCGCAGGCCGAGGCCGCGGTGCAGCCGATTGCCCGGGGCCTGCCGGCCGGACCGGGCGGCGTGGCCGGGCAACTGGTCTTCACCGCGCGCGACGCGGTTGAAGCGGCCAGGGTCGGGCGCAAGGTGATTCTGGTGCGGGAGGAGACCAATCCCGAGGACGTCGAAGGCATGCGCGCCGCGGCCGGGATTCTGACTCAGCGCGGCGGCATGACCAGCCACGCGGCGCTCGTGGCGCGGGGCTGGGGCAAGTGCTGCATCGTCGGGTGCGGCGACCTGGAGATTGACCCGACCGGACGGCGCGTGTGCATCCGCGACCAGGGCTTCGGCGAGAACGACTTTCTGACCCTGAACGGTTCCCGGGGCTGTGTCTATGCCGGCAAGCTGCCGATGATTGACTCGACCGAGAACCCGCGCTTCGCCAAGTTCATGAGCTATGTGGATTCGTTCCGGCGCCTGCGCGTGCGGGCGAATGCGGAGAACCCGGACGATGCGGCCAAGGCAGTTCGATTCGGGGCCGAAGGCATCGGCCTGTTCCGGACCGAGCACATGTTCTATGGCAAGCATGCTGCCGAGCCGCTGTTCATTCTGCGCAAGATGATTATCGCCCAGAGTGAAGTCGAACGCCGGGCCGCGCTTGACGAGCTGTATCCCTATATCAAGCAGGACATCAAGGCCACCCTGGAGATCATGGCTGGCCGGCCGGTGACCGTCCGCCTGCTCGACCCGCCGCTCCACGAGTTCGTGCCGTCCCAGGAGGACGAGCGCCTCCGGCTGGCGCACAGCCTGCGCATCCCGCCGGACGAGCTGAATCGCCGGGCTCGGGCCCTGCACGAAGTCAACCCGATGATGGGGCATCGCGGGGTCAGGCTCGGCATCACCTATCCCGAGATTACCGAGACCTGGGTCCGGGCGATTTTTGAGTCGTCGGCCGAGTTGCTGCAGGCCGGGAAGAAGGTCAGGCCGGAGATTATGGTTCCGGTCGTGGTTACGGCCAAAGAGCTGCGCCACCAGAAAGCGGTTGTCGAGCGGGTGTATCAGGAAGTCGTCACCAAGTACGGTTTGAAGAAGATCGACTACCTGTACGGCACGATGATTGAAGTCCCGCGCGCCGCGTTCAAGGCCTACAACATCGCGTGCGAGGCCGAGTTCTTTTCATACGGCACGAATGACCTGACCCAGATGGGATTCGGCTTTTCCCGGGACGATATCGCGAGCTTCATGCCGGAATACCTGAGACTGGGCATCCTGAAGCATGACCCGTTTCAGGTGCTGGACCAGGAGGGTCTGGGCGAGCTGATACAGACCGGTATCCGGCTCGGGCGCCGGACCCGGCCCGGTCTCAAAGTCGGCATCTGTGGTGAGCACGGCGGTGAGCCGAAATCGGTTGAATTCTGTCACCGCATCGGCATGGACTATGTTTCCTGCTCGCCGTTCCGGGTGCCGATTGCCCGGCTGGCTGCGGCCCAGGCGGCAATCCGCGACCCGTCCCGGACGACAACCCGTAAACCGAAGCGCCGGAAGTAGCCGCGTCGCCGGACCAGCAAGAGCCTGCCGTTCGTCGGCAGGCTCCGGAGGCGGCCACCGACCGGAGGTCAGAGTCGTCCCTGAAGTGCGATTCCCAGCAGACCCCCGCCCAGCACCAGCCAGACCGGGTCGAGCTTGACCACCGCGAGCAAGACGAGACCGAGCAGGCCGAGTCCGGCCGCCGGAATCGTGGTGATGGCGTCGCGGCCGATTACGACCGCGGCTGAGAGGAGCATTCCGACCACGGCGGGCATGATGCCCTGGAGAAACCCCTTGACCAGGTCGTGGTCGCGAATCCGGTCATAGACTCGCAGCAGCAACAACAGAATGACAAACGAAGGCAGAAACATGGCGATGGTGGATAGCAGAGCGCCGGCGATACCCAGTACCCGGTATCCGACAAAAGTGGCAGTAATCGCCACCGGGCCCGGGGTAATCTGACCCAGCGCTACGCCGTCAATGAACTCGCGGGCGGTGAGCCAGTGACGGGCATCCACGACCTCGTAGCGAATGAATGGTATCGCGGCAAAGCCGCCGCCCCAGACGATAGTCCCGATTTTCAGAAAGACGCCGAGCAACTCAGCGGCACGCCGCAGTATCGCGCCGACCGCGTGTTCGGACTGGAGGGCAAAGGCCGCGGGCACAAACCAGGGCGCGAAGAGCCACGGAATGAAGGCGTGGAGCCGTTGTCCGGGACTCGCTGCGGAATCCCGTTTCCGGAGGGCACCGAACAGGATGCCGAGCAGACCGCAGGCGGCGATGGTCAGCAGGGCGTCAACCCGGAAGAGCAGGGCGGCAAACGCCAGAATGGCGATGAGAATCGAGCGAACCGGATCCGTTGCGGAATCGCGAGCGCGGAAGGTGCTGCGGGCGAGCTGACCGGTCGCGACCAGCAGAATCGCGCAGACGACCGGGCCAATACCGCGGAATGCAGACTGCACGGCCGGGACGCTGCCGTACCGGAAATAGACGACGCTGAGCGCCAGAATCGCCAGTACCGACGGGAGCAGAAACGAGACTGCGGCGAGCAGCATGCCCTTGAACCCGCGCAGGCGATACCCGATGTACTCGGCTACATTCGGGATGAACGGGCCGGGAACCATCTGGGCCATGGCGACTGCGGTCATGAATTCGGCTTCCGAGAGCCACTTGCGCCGGTTCAGGACATGCTCGCGTAGAATCGCAAGCATCGCCATGCCCCCGCCGAACCCGAAAGTGCCGACCCGGGCGCAGACCAGGGCCAGGTCGCGGAGGCGGACGACGCCTGACGCATCACGTCCAACGCATGACGCTGGACTACTGACCGGCGTCGGGCGTGACGCGTCCGGCGTAGAGCGCCCATCGGGCTGTTCACTACTCACTGCTGACTACTCACTACTGACTACCTCATGGTCGGGCGACGACCATCATACGCGTCGTGGTCGGGCCCGGCGGCTGGAAAGTGCCGTGTTGCAGGAAGTCACTGTGCCGAAACCCGGCTTCGGTCAGCGCAGCAGCGACCTCGTCTATCGTATACCCGCGTTCTTCATGCACTTCCACGCAAGTCGGCCCGACTCCAGAACGGGTCTTGCCCTGAACCGAGAAGGTCAGGCGCAGTGAGGAAATTCGGGTCTCCGGGTCATAGGCCGTGTCCCAGATTGAGTGGACGTCCTCGACATCCCGAACCGAACTCCGGTCGCCCCAGTAGGTTGCCAGCCCGTGAATGGTGTTCATGTCGAACGCGAACAGCCCTTCGGCGTTCAGAGCGCGATGGACCGAACGCAGGCACTGCGTGAGGTCATCCGTGGTGAGGAGGTAGTTCATGCTGTCATACAGGCAGATGCCGGCGTCCACGGATTCAGGCAGGGTGAAGTCGCGCATGTCGGACCGGACCAGCCGGATATCGTAGTCGTTCACCTTGTCCGCCAGCACACTGAGCATTGCCTCGGACCGGTCCACACCGATGAGTCGATACCCTTCCCGCGCCAGCAGCAGGGTCGGAACCCCGGTGCCGCATGCCAGGTCAAGCAGCAGACTCGGACGGCAGTCGTAGCGGCGGAAAATCCGCTGGACATACTGCACCCAGGCGGCGTAGTTCACATACCGGTTCATGAACCGGTCATAGACCGGCGCAAAACGGGAAAACTGGACCGAAGGTTCGACCGGAGATGAACCGTGGACCCGGGATTTGCCTCTGGGCGGCATGAGTAACCTTAGCCCATCCGGGAGCTTTGTCAAGCCGGCGACGCACTTTTGTCCTTGACAGAAGCGTCAACGGTGTGGTAATATTAATCCTGACTGAGAAGGAGGATATAAGTATGCCGAAAGCTAAGAGTTGGATTCTCATCGTCCTGTGCTTGGCAGGATTGCTGACCCTGAACTCCTGCACCAAGAACAAGTACGGGTTGCGGATTGACTATTCCGAGGCCGGCTGGTATGCGGTCGATGTCGCGAAATGGACCTCGGTGCGCGTCGAACGCGGCGAGGAATTCTGGCACACGGTGTACGATGCCACCGCGGAACTGGAGGTTTCGTTTGTTGACGCGGGAAGCTATTTCCCAACCTATCCCAACGAGCATGCGGTGCTGCTTCAGAGCTACTCCGTGACCTGGAAGGGTACCGAAAAACCGCCCAAGACCACGGGTTCGCTGAATATTCTGGTTCCGCTCGATGTTACGGGTGGCACGCCGATCACGGTGCCGATAATGGTCGTTCCGGCGATCAATAAGGACACGTCAACGGTACTATCGAACCTGCTGGGCGACCCGAGCACAGAAGACCCCAATACGTTCGTCGGCCAGCTCGTCTGCAAGGCCACAATCGAGCTTCGGGGCAAGGATGTCGTGACCGACCAGGAGTTCGTGGGCAGTATTGAACTGACCGGGGCGTTCGCGGACTACATGGAGCCGAACGACTACCACTAGCATTCGACTGTAAGCGGCATACTGAATATCGACAGGCGATTCCGGGCGAACCCGGAATCGCCTGTGGCCTATGGCGGTCAAATAGAGAATGACAAAAAAGGAGGACGAGTTGAGGTATAAGCTCTTCTCAAGTCTGATGGTTTTGGTGCTGTTGCCCGCGCTGGTGTCGGGCTACCCGGGCTTCGGCGGCGGCCGCGGCCTGCTCCGGGTGCAGAACGCCCTGGTTGAGAGCGAGGCGGGACTTACCGTCTCGCTGCATCTGCTGGCGCGAAACGCCTACTTCTATCCGCCGGCGGGTGAAGTCCCGAACGACAAGAAAGGCTGGGTCGGCGACCTGATCGCGCCCGAGCTGAGCTACGCGCCGATTGCGTCGCGGTTCTTCGGGCTGGAGCTGTTCGGTAACTGGGGCGGGATTTTCCAGTATCCCCGGACCGCCGATATCGACGGCTTCACGATGGGCCTGCACGACCTGAACGCCGGCGCCAAGGTCTCGATTCCGATCGTGCCGGTGCTCAAGCTCGGTGCGGCGGGCAGTTACAATTTCGTGAAGCGGGACATGAACAGCCGCCAGTGGCTTGACCCGAGCGCGATTCCCTATCCCGCCCAGGCCCTGTCCTGGCGCGTGCTGGGTGCGCTGCAGTTCCAGGACGTGCTGCCGAGCGCCCCGAATCTGCTGTTCAACTACGGCAAGGCCAACGACGCGACCGACTACGGCGTGGGCATTCAGCTCGCGGGCAAGGGCTTCGCCCTGTTCGTCGAGGGGTTGTCCAGCCAGCCGAACGCCACTTCGACCGGCTTCATGGACACTGAGAACGGCCACATTCACCTGACGCCGGGCGTCTCGCTCGGCGCGGCGACGAAGTTTTCCTTCACCGCGGCGTACACGTTCAGCTTCGGCGGGGACCGGACCAACGCGAATGAGGTCATCCTCGGCATCTCGATTCCAACCGGGTTCGGCGCGCGCCTGCCGCCCGAACTGGGCACAATCGCGGGCACAATCATTGACAACCGGACCGGCGCACCGCTGAGCGCGAGCCTGTCCTTCCCGGACACGAAACTCAAGGCCTACAAAAACAAGCCGGTGGAGGTCCCGGAGAACGGCGCGTTCAAGCTCGAGAAGCTGCCGGTCGGGACCTACATCGTCGAGGTGAGCAAGGAAGGCTATCAGCCCGCGACCGCGACGATTGTGGTCGAGAAGGACAAGGCCACGGTTCAGGACTTCAAGCTGAGGACGCTGAAGCAGTACGGCACGATTACCGGCCGGGTGACCGACGTCAAGACCGGCAACCCGCTGGCGGCTGCGGTCAGGTTCCCAGGCACGAGCCTGAGTGAGCTCGCCACCGATCCCGAGACCGGGGTCTTCACCGTGAAGGACGTGGAAGTCGGGGTCGTGCCGGTGCAGGTGAGCGCCGACGGCTACCAGAACGGCTCGGCTTCGGTGAACGTCAAGGACGGCGAGGTGACGACCGAGAACTTTGAACTGAAGCCGCTGAAGGCCTTTGGCACGATTACGGGCCGGGTGACCGACGCCTCGACCAAGAACCCGGTCGGCGCGACAATCGTGTTCCCGGTTGATGCCGCACTCCCGGAAGCGGCGGCCGACCCCCAGACCGGCGTGTTCACCGCGGAGAAGATTCCGGTGGGCACGATCACACTGACTGCGACGGCGGCCGGCTATCTGCCGGAATCCCGCCCGGTAGCGGTCGAGGACGGCAAGGTCGTCAACGTCGAGTTCCAGCTCCGTCCGGCGATGGAGTTCGGCTCGGTGAGCGGCACCGTGACCGATGCCACCAACAACAAGCCGGTGAAGGCCGAAGTTTCGTTCGCCGACCCGAACCTGCCCGCGGTGCAGACCGACGAAGGGACCGGATTCTACAAGGCGGACAAGCTCCCGGCCGGCGTGACGGTAGTCAAGGTCGCGGCGGAGGGCTACTTCGCGGCTCAGGCTACGGTGACGATTGAGGCCAACAAGGCTGCGGTCCAGAGCTTCACGCTCAATCCGGCGGCCCAGTTTGGCGAGTTGACCGGGATGGTGAAGGACAAGTCGAGCAAGAAGCCGCTCAAGGCCTTCATCTACTTCCCGAACACCGACATCACGCCGGTGCTGAGCGATTCAGTCACCGGGTTCTACAAGGCGAAGGTGCCGGTGGGCGCCAACGTAGTCGCCTGCTCGCTGACCGGCTACGCCCAGCAGCTCTCGCAGACGCCGGTGGTCGTGAAGAAAGACGAGCCGGCAATCTACAACTTCGAGCTGCTCAAGATCGGGACCGAGATCACCCTCGCGGCGAGCGCAATCCACTTCGCGTTCGGCTCGGCGGAGATCCAGTCGGCGGGCTACCCGGCGTTGAACGAATGGGTGAAGCTGATGAAGGACAACCCGTTCATGACCGCCGAGATTCAGGGCCACACGGATGCAGTCGGCTCGAACTTGTCGAACCAGACGCTCTCCGAGCGGCGCGCCCAGTCGGTAGTCAGCTACATGACCGGCCAGGGCATTGACCGCGCCCGCCTGAGTGCCATCGGGTATGG